>CENF01053505.1_pt1 | contig 31540 bp, 14 predicted proteins | sample 361291 | NCBI WGS metagenome assembly CENF01 (sample SAMEA2619399, study PRJEB7988) | marine metagenome | isolation source: saline water (ENVO:00002010), including | reverse complement strand
GTGTAATTACAACACGTTATGGCTAAAGGATTTACAGTAAAGGCAAAGGCACCTGTAGCGACTAAAAACAAAGAATCTGAGTGGGATTACGATAGGGCAAAGCAACTAGTACAAGGAAAATCAGTAGTATTCTGTTTACCTGGTAGAGGAGTATCGTATCAATACTTAAAGTCTTTTGTTCAACTTTGTTTTGACTTAGTACAAGCAGGGGCAAGTATTCAGATCTCACAAGACTATTCATCAATGGTAAACTTTGCAAGATGCAAATGTTTAGGAGCGAATGTATTGCGAGGACCAGACCAATTACCATGGGATGGTAAATTAAAATATGATTGGCAACTATGGATTGATAGTGATATTGTTTTCAATTCTGAGAAGTTTTGGCAATTAGTATTAATGGAGAAGGATCTTGCAGCAGGTTGGTATGCCACCGAAGATGGTAGAACTACATCTGTAGCACATTGGTTAGAGGAAGATGATTTCAGATCAAATGGTGGAGTGATGAATCACGAAACTGTTGAAAGTATATCCAAACGCAAAAAACCATTCACAGTAGACTATACAGGTTTCGGATGGTTATTAATTAAGAAGGGCGTTTTTGAACATGAAGGTATGCCTTACCCATGGTTCGCTCCTAAAATGCAAGTCTTCGAGAGTGGCAGTGTTCAAGACATGTGCGGTGAAGATGTATCTTTCTGTCTCGATGCAAAAGATGCAGGTTTCGAGATCTGGTGCGATCCACGAATACGTGTAGGACATGAAAAAACAAGAGTTATATAATATTATAGTAAACGATAAGGTGGTATTCTCTAGTCTATCTCAAATGGAAATGTTTGAGAGACTAGAAGACCTCTCGATAGAATTCTATCAGACAGGTACACCGCATCCTAATCAAATTAGAACTGAAATTATTACGGAGGATTAAATGCCAGTAAGAACTAAGACAGGTTCATGGGGTTCGCAAGAATTTATTGAACAAACGCCGAAGAAATCTCGACAAGGAAACGGCAAGCATTCAAAATATTCAGCAACATCCCGTAACTCGTCTCGAAAGAAGTATAGAGGACAAGGAAAATAACTTAAGCGTCTCGAAAGGGACGCTTTTTTAATGCTAAATATTTTGATCTATGATTATTCCTAATAATAGGTATAAATATATTAAGAAAACTGTTTATTATTTCTAATTTAAAATGAAAACAAGGATATCTAGGTCATTTAAAGATATTAGTTTGTCCTTTAAGGCACATCCAATAACAAAAGATATTGGGGCTATTAAGAACGAAGATGCAATTAAAAAATCTGTAAGGAACTTAGTTCAAACTATTCCGAGAGAAAGATATTTTAATTCTATCTTAGGTAGTGATGTTGCTGGTCTTTTATTTGATTTTGTAGATTTTGGTACTGCATCCAATATTGATCGTCAAATACAAACAACAATCACTAACTTTGAACCAAGAGTTGAAAATTTAGATATAGAAGTAATACCCAGACCAGATGATAATGCATTTGAAGTTATCATTCATTATGACATCATCGGACAACAGTTTCCTACACAAGAGTTTTCCTTTATATTAGAAGCCACAAGATAATATGCCTATTACTAAATTTACCAATCTAGATTTTGATCAAATAAAATCTTCAATAAAGAGTTATCTTCGGGCAAATTCAGACTTTACTGATTTTGATTTTGAAGGATCTAATTTATCAATGCTAATTGATACCTTAGCATATAACACTTATATTACAGCATTTAACTCAAATATGGTTGTAAATGAATCTTTTCTAGATTCAGCATCTGTAAGAGAGAATGTTGTTTCATTGGCACGAAATATTGGTTATGTACCACGGTCTAAAACCTCTGCACAGGCATCTATTTCGTTTGATATTAGAACTGATACCAAATATGATTCAATAACGTTAAAGGCGGGTTTAATATGTGCTGGAAAAACAGATGACAGTTCTTTTGTATTCTCTATTCCTGATAATATAGAAAGAACTGCAGTGGTTGAATATGATACATCTACTGGACAAGAAATAGATAGAAAGCATCAATTTACAGGTATAACAGTATATCAGGGAATATATGTCACTAAAACATTTGAAGTTGATGGTTCATTAGACCAAAGATTTATATTGGATAATATGGGTATTGATACTTCTACTTTAGTTGTATATGTCAATAACTATGAGAATAATAGATTGGTAGATAGTGTAGGAAGAGGTTCTTTATACAGAAAAGTTGATAATATTTTAAATATTGATAAAAATTCTGAAATATATTTAATACAAGAGGTGCAAGATGAAAAATATGAACTTTTATTTGGTGATGGTTACTTTGGTAAGAAATTAGAGAACGGTTCTATCATTACAATCAGTTATATTCTTACTGATGGTGCCTCTGGAAACGGTCCTGGTGGTTCTTCTGGGTCAAAAGGTGTATTTGTATTCTCTGGTAGTTTATCAAACCCTTCTGGTGCCATTGTTGCACCTAGTAGGGCACCTGAAATTGAAACAATTAATAGGGCAAGTAATGGTGGTGAGATAGAATCTATTGATTCAATTAAGTATTATGCTCCTAGATTGTATTCTTCACAGTATAGGGCAGTTACGGGAAGAGATTATGAAGCAATAATACAGCAAATTTACCCAAATACTGAAAGTGTTTCTGTTGTTGGTGGTGAAGAGGTAGATCCACCCCAATTTGGAACAGTTTTTATCACAATTAAACCAAAAAATGGTGAATTTGTTTCTGATTTTGATAAAACACAAATACTTTCTAACTTAAAAAACTATTCTTTAACAGGAATTAACCAAAAAATCTTAGATCTTAAGATATTATACATTGAACTTGAATCTTATGTTTATTATAACGATTCTAAAGTCCAAAATATCAATGATTTGCAATCAAGAGTGTCAAATAACCTCAAAAAATACTCAAATTCGCTAGATCTTAATAAATTTGGTGGAAGATTTAGATATAGTAAAGTTTTAAGTGTAATTGACAACATTGATGACTCAATAACATCAAATATTACAAGAGTACGGATTAGAAGGAACTTAAATGCTCTTATAAATCAATTTGCACAGTATGAATTGTGTTTTGGTAACCAATTTAACGTCAAAAAAGAAGGACTTAACATTAAAAGTACTGGATTTAGGATATCTGGTTCAAATGATGTTGTTTATTTGACAGATACTCCAAATGAAGATGAAAAAACTGGCATAATATCAATTGTTAAACCAGATCTTATAGATTCTTCAAAGACTGTTGTTGTTGAAGAAGCAGGAACGGTTGATTATGTTAAAGGTGAAATAATTTTAACCACAATCAATATAACATCAACTAATTTGGCAAATAATATTATAGAAGTTCAAGCATTTCCAGAGTCTAATGATGTTATAGGTCTTCAAGATTTATACCTTCAATTTTCCATCGGAAGTAGTTCAATAAATATGGTTAAGGACACTATTACTTCTGGACAGCAAATATCTGGAGTTGGGTTTAAAGTTACCTCAAGCTATACAAACGGAGCATTAATAAGGGCATGATAACGACTGGTATTGATAAAAGAATTCAAGTACAACAAATTGTTGATAATCAACTTCCTGAATTTGTATTAAGTGAAAGTCCAAAGACAGTAGACTTTTTAAAACAGTACTACATTTCTCAGGAATATCGTGGTGGTCCGATTGATATTACTGATAATTTAGATCAATATTTAAAATTAGATAATTTAACACCTGATGTTATAGTTGGTGTAACAACACTTGCTGAAACAAATCAGGATCCTGAAAATATAAAGGTAGGTATTGCTATAACTGCTTGGGGTAAGTACTATACTGGTGAGAAAACTATTAATGTTAGTAATACAAAAGGATTTCCTAATGAATATGGACTTTTAAAGATTGATGATGAGATTATTACATATACTGGTAAAACATCTACTAGTTTTACTGGTTGTGTTCGTGGATTTAGTGGAATAACAACATATCATGATGATAATAATCCAAGAGAATTAGTTTTTTCAACTTCTAGTGCAGAAATTCATAATATCGGATCTTCTGTTTCTAATCTTAGTGCTTTATTTTTACAAGAATTTTATAAAAAACTTAAATATACATTAACTCCTGGATTAGAAAACAGTGATTTTATATCTGATCTTGATGTTAATAATTTTATAAAAGAAGCAAAGTCATTTTTCCAGTCAAAAGGTACTGAACAGTCTTTTAAAATCCTTTTTAAAGTATTATATGGAGTAGATCCTACAATAATTGATCTTGAAGATTATTTAATTAAACCATCAGCTGCAAAGTATATTAGACGTGAAAGAATTGTTGCTGAAAGAATATCTGGAAATCCAATAAATTTACAAGGACAAACTGTTAGTAGGTCTGCTGATCTCAATACTACAGCGTCTATATCCGAAGTTGAACCTGTTTTAGGTGTTCCAGGATCAGGAATTCTTTCTGATTCTGATTATTTTATTTTAGATGCATTTATCGGATATGCTGATGAAGAATATGTTACTGGAACCTTTAATATTCCAGGTAAAACAAAGGTAATTGGTAATGTGCCAAAAGATTCAACTATTATTACAGTAGATTCTACTGTTGGTTTTGGCACTACTGGTACAATTATATCGGGTATTAACACTAATATTCAATATACTGATAAAACTGTAAACCAATTTTTAAATTGTTCTGGTGTTGATAATCCAATTTCTTCTGAAGATGATATAAGATTTGATGATAATATTTTTGGATACGAAAATGGAGATTTAACAAAGAAAGTAGAATTGAGAATTACTGGAATTTTATCTAAATTTATTCCAAATGAAAATAATAGACTATCAATAGAAAAAGAGAGAGTTCTTATTAAAAGTCTTGGGGAAAATATTAAAAAGGGTAGTACAAATAAGGAAATATTTGCTAATTCGTGGATTTATAATTCATCTCCATCATATGATATAAATTCTGAAAGTATAATAGATAGAGGATCTAGTACTCTAACATTAAAAGAAGATATTTCAAGTGATAATTTTGATACTACAGGACTATCTACGGGTGATTATGTTGAAGTTATTGAAAAAACATTTAATCCTTTTAAGAATAAATCAGTTGTTACACCATCAAATCCAGGTGGAGTATCACCTGCTGAAATTTTCGATATTTCAACTGGTAATATAATTAAATTGATTAATGTAGAATATAATTTAGAACGCACAAAAAATTATGCTGTAAGAAAGGTTTTAGATAAAGTATCAAGTACTGGTGCACCTGTTAAGTATGGAAATCAATTAACAACAAATATTCAGAATGTTTACAATGAATCGGATACTAATTTATATGTTGCGTCTAATTCGTTACCAAACTATACAATTACTAAAGATATTGTAAAATCAGAGATTCCTATTGCTGATACATCAACAATACAAAATTATAATCCTATAACTGAAAAATATTCTGTAATATCTTTCGATAAAGATGTTTTATTTGTTACTGGAGATGAAGTATATTATAGTGTACCAGAAGGTAAGGCAACATTGGTTGGATTAGAAGAAGGTGTATATTATGTTAAAGAATATCCAGGTGATAGACAAAAAATTAATTTATACTTATCACCTTCTTTTATTGAAACAGATGAACTTTTATCTAGATCTGGAGGGACTCCTAATAATTTTGTAGAATTTAATATACCATTAACTAATAATGACAAACATACCTTTACTTTACTAAAACATTATAATCAGGAAATAGGTAATCAACGATTATTAAAGAAATTTCCAGTAGATTTATCTTTAAATGACGGTAAAAATACTGAAACTATTCCTGGACCTGTTGGAATGTTGATTGATGGTGTAGAAATTAATAATTATAAGTCATCAGACAGTATTTTTTATGGACCAATAGATAAAGTTTCTGTTTTAAGTTCAGGAAGTGGTTATGATGTAATTAATTTGCCTGAAATTTCAATTGCTGCTGGTTTAGGTTCTACTGCATTAGTTAAACCTGTTGTTACTGGAGATATTCAAGAAATTTTAGTAGATCCTCAAAATTTTGATATTGAAAGTGTAAATTCAATAAAAATTAGTGGTGGTAATAGTAGTGAAACTTTTTTAAGACCTATTGTTAGAAAAAGAAATAGAGAAATAGAATTTGATGGAAGATTGGCTACTGCTAATGGTGGGGTTGATAATCAAGCAGAAACGATAACATTTAAAGAAAATCATAATTTAAAGAATGGACAAGTATTGGTTTATAATAAAAATAGAAATGATCAATTAGGGATTACTACATGGGGTGGAAGTAATGCTGATGCTTATGACACTTTAATTGATGGAGAAACATATTGGCCAGTAGTAGTTGGATTAAGCACAATTAAATTATTTGGTAGTGAAGATGATTATATTAGTGGTATTAATACCATAGCATTTACATCCATAGCAAAATCTGGTATTCATAAGTTTAGACTTAAAAATGCTAAAAATACATTAAAGTCTGTTGAAATTATATCTTCGGGCAGTTCATTTATAAATCGTCAAGTATATATTAATCCAACTGGAATTTCTACGGTAAATTCTTCTGCTTCCTTTAATAATCATGGTTTTTCTGATGGGGAATTGATTAGTTATACAACTGCTGCTGGAATTGGTTCTACAATTCCCACATCTATTAGTGGTTTATCAACTTCAATTCAATATAAGATTATTAAATTAGATGATAATTCTTTCAGAATTTGTGATGCTGGAATTGGTGGAACGTCAAATGTAAATTATAATAATAAGGATTATGTTAAATTTGGATCAACAGGAACTGGATATCAAGTATTTAAGTATCCAGATATTGAAATTACATCAAAAATTACATATTCTATTTCAACATCAGATAAAGTAACTTTAACTCCTATTATTAAAGGTAAATTAAATGATTTAATACTTTATGAAAAGGGATCTTCATATGGTTCTCAAACAGTTATAAATTATCAAAATAATCCAGATATTATTGTAAAAGTTGGAAATAGTAGAGTCGGAACAAATATTCAACCAGCATTGCAACCAATTATATCTAATGGTAAAATAATTAAGGTTAATATTCAGAATGGTGGAGGAGAATATTATTCAATTCCTGATTTAAAAGTTGTTGGTGATGGGAATACTGCAAAGATAAGACCAATAATTGATACTAATCCAAATTCAAAAACTTACTTATCTATTATTGATGTAAAAATTATTAATGGTGGGGCTGGATTTACTACAAGTAAAACATCTATTAATGTTATACCATCTGGGTCTAATGCAGTGTTTGGGTTAGATATTAGAAAATTAAGTATAAACAATATAGAAAAATATGGTAGTGAGATATTAGAAGAATCTCAAAATGGATTAAGATATTCTGTAGTTGGATATTCTACGGATATTGGTCGTAATTTTTATAATGATCCCAATCCTAATACTAATCATTCTTCAATTATTGGATGGGCTTATGATGGTAATCCCATATATGGTCCTTATGGTTATAGTGATCCTACTAAATTAGGTCCAAATATTAAGACTTTACAACCAAGTTATAAATTAGATCCTTCTAAGGTTATTGATAGACCTGGTATTACTACATTTGCATCTGGATTTTTTGCAGATGATTATGTATATGATCCTACTATTGGTGATCTAGATGAACATAATGGAAGATATTGTAAAACTCCAGATTATCCTGATGGAGTATATGCTTATTTTGTAGGAATATCAGATATTGATCAGTCTCCAAAATTCCCATATTTCATTGGAAATACTTATAGATCATCTGCTGATGTTCTTGACCCAGAATCTAATATAACACAATCCTTTGATTTTAATAATTCAAATTTAGTTAGAAATACTGCATCATATAAGATGATTTCTGAATTTACAAATAATGATTTTATTGTAGATTCGGATAAATTAATCCCACAATTAACAACTGTTGAATCAGTAACTCGTGGATCTGTAGATTCCTTAGATATTGTTAATTCAGGTGAAAACTATAAAATAGGGGATAATATAACATTTGATAATACAAATACTAGCGGATCTGGATTGAGTGTTGCTGTTAATTCAATATCTGGTGTACCAATAACTAATATTGAGACAATATATGAAGAATATGCAAATGTAAAATTGGTATGGAAGAATTCTAATACAGTATCTGCATCTATTTCAACATTTCATGATTTATCTACTGGTAATAGTATTGAAATTTCTGGTATATCTAGTGATCTTAAGTCAGTTACAGGATCTCATACTATTGGTGTTAATAGTGAATCTACACTTTTATATCAACAATGTATTGCAAATCCATCATCATTAGGTATTGTAACAGATATTGTTGTTGGTAGAACATCTGATTTAATTTCTGTTGGTAGTAGTATTGGTATTGGTTCAGAAAGATTCTTTGTGCTTAATAAGTTTGAGGATAGGAATATATTAAGATGTGTTAGAGGTATTACTGGTACTGCACATACAATTTCTTCAAAAGTCACATTAATTCCAAATTCATTTGATATACCAGTAAAAACTGATTATTTTGATTCAAGATTGAATAAGATTGTATTTTTTAATCCAAAACAGTCAGTTGGAATTGCAACCGTTGCTGGATTTTCAACTTCAATAACTGTTACAGTTGCTGGTATGAATAAAACAGTATCTGTACCTGCTCAGAGCATATATCTTCCAGATCATGGATTTAAAACGGGAGATAAATTGATCTTTAAGGAACCTTCAAATGTTGGATTTACTAATATCGGTGTATCTACTAATGGAGTTGCTGGTGGTAATGTTACCAGTATTGGTCATGATGATATTGTATATGCTATTAATAAGTCTAAGGATTATATAGGAATTGTTACTAATGTTGCTGAGATTGGATCTGGAATTGGAACTATTGGTCAAAGTTCTGGATTATATTTTATTGGTGATGCTGATAATGATTTTAGATACTCATTTAGAACACAATATAACCAAGTAACTGCTACCGCAGAAAAAATTATAGCAACTGTTTCACTTTCTACTGATCATCAATTACAAGAGCAAGATAGGATTAGTTTAGAAGTTAAACCAAGAGATTCTGTTGGTATTGGAACTTCTACTGCAATTAAAGTCAAATATAATAGTATTAAAAATAAATTATTAATTAATCCTATTGGATTTAATTCTACTGGAGTTAATACTACTACAAATACATTAACTATTAATTCTCATGGATTAAAAACTGGAGATAAAGTATTATATGATAATATTGGTGTTGGTCAAACTATTGTTGGTGGTTTAAGTACTACTGGATATTTTGTTTATAGAATAGATGATAATAATATTAAATTATCAAATACGTATATTCAATCTACAAAAGTTCCTCCTGATGTGGTATCTTTAAGTAATAAGGGTGGTATTTCCCATGAGTTATCTTTAATTAATCCTCCAATCAATATTATAAAAGATAATAATTTAGTATTTGATGTTTCAGATTCTTCATTGTCTGGATATGATTTTAATTTATATTATGATAATAATTATATTGATAATTTTGTATCTACTGGTCAAACAAATAGTTATATTGTATCAAAAGTTGGGACATCTGGAACAACTGGTTCTACTGTAACATTAAATTATTCTGATAGTAATCCATTAAATTTATTCTATAATATAGAAAAAGGTGGATTTATAAGTACATCTGATATTGATGTTATCGATAAATCAAGAATTTCTTATATTGATAGTAAGTATAAAAATAATTATTCAATTTTAGGTGTTACCAGCACTTCATTTAAGATTGTATTAGAAGATAAGCCAGAAATTCTTGGATATGCTTCAACTACTATAGGAGTAGGAACTATAACATATAGTACTGATTCTATAAGAGCTCGTGGTCCAATTAATGATGTTAAAATTAATTCTGGTGGAGAAGGGTACAAACAATTACCTACATTTGTAAGTATTGCTTCAACTCAGGGAAAAAATGCTATTATTTTACCAAGATCTAAAAATGCAAATAAAATTAATAATACTAATATATTAAATGTTGGATTTGAGTATGCTTCTGATAAAACTTTATTACCACTAGCAAAAGTATCTCCTGTAACATCATTAAGAAATTTTGATACGATTAAAGCAGTAACTATAACTGATGGTGGTTCTGGATATCAATCTAATCCTAAATTAGTTGTTGTTGATGAAGATACTAGACAAGTTATTGAATCTGGTGCTTTGGAAGCAATTATAAGTTCATCAACTCAATCAATTGAGAATGTTAATGTATTATCCGAACCAAAAGGTATTGGTAATGCTTTAATATATGCAATTGATGGTACAAATGGTGTTTCAATTACTAATGTTTCTATTGGTTCATCTCAACCTGATAGTACAACAACGGGTATTGTAACATTTGTTTTAGGTACACCTGTACTTGGATTTAGTGAAACTCCATTTGCAGTAGGGGATGCAGTATTTGTTGAGAATATACAAAATATTGATAATGGTGGAAGTACTATTAATTCTCCAAGTAATGAATTTAGAACTTATCCAGTAACAAAAATTAATTCAACAAATCCATTTGAATTAGAAATTAATGTAAATGGTATTTCGACAAATCCTGGATTTGCAAAATCAGAACAAATTTTTGCAAGTTTAGTTAATTATAATAAGTATCCTAAATTTACTATAACTAAAGAATCTACGGGATTTATTGAAGGGGAAGATATATTAGTAGATATAAATGGTTTATTTGTTAATAAGAAACTTATTTTAGATAAAATTGGTAATGATTATATAAAGATATTAGGTAAATATGATTTACAAATTGATGATAAAATTAAAGGTGCAACAAGTGGTACTGTTGCTACTATCAATACCTTATTTGAAAATAAGGGATATTTTACAGTAGATTATTCTTCTAGAAGAGATATTGGATGGCTTGATAACATTGGAAAATTGGATCAAGATTATCAAGTACTTCCTGATAATGATTATTATCAAAATCTATCTTATACTATTCAAAGTCCAATTGAATATAAAGAATTGATTGATCCTGTAAATAGATTAGTTCATACGACTGGTCTTAAGAATTTTGCAGATATTGGAATTAGTTCTAGTACTAATTCTGGATTAACCACAGCAGTAGATGCTTCAACTATAGTTCGTGATTTTCTTAGTGATAATAGGGTAGATGCTATTAATGGATTTGATATGGTTAGGGATATTGATATTCTTAGAAATCCATTAAGATCAAAATATATTCAATTTAAAAATAAAGAGTTAGTAAATTATTTTAAATGCAAAACTAATAGAGTTCTAGAAATAGATAATATTAATACTTTATTTACAAATGCAACAAATAATGCCAGTCAAACTGGAGATATTGTGTTAGCGAATGGTTATGATAGATTTTTGATTCAAGTTAGAAATCCAGAAAATAATGATATTCAATGTTCAGAACTTGTTACTTCAATAGATTATAATAGTAATGATGTATATACTATTGAAAGAGGTTCAATATCAAATACTGGTATTTCTACTCTTAAAGATGATGTTTACAGAAGTCTTACAGATGTTATAGGAGTTTATGATGATGGATATAAACTACAATTCTTACCAACTAATACGTTTGATATAGATCTTGATATTAAAATCTTCCAAAATTCGTTTAATTCTATAAGCGGTGATATTACTACTGGAATTGGAACAACTAGTTTTGGGTTTGCAGAACTAACTGGTATTGGTGCAGAAATTGGTTCTGGTACTACTGTTACACTTACTTCAGGTAATGTAGCAAATATAGAATCATATTTTGTATCTGCTGAGTTAAGAGATACTACTACTTTTGAGAATCAAATTGTTGATCTTTATATAACTCATGATGGAACAAATTCTTATATTGCTAATTATGATTTAGATATAAACAATGATAGTGGTATTGGTACTTTCTCTTCAAAAATAGATTCTAATGTTTTATCCTTAGAATATACAAATGATAGATCTAATGCAATTGAAGTTAGATCTAAAATAGTAGGTTTTGGTACTACTGCTTCTGGTATTGGAACTTATAGGTTTAAGTCTACAGAACAGCCAGATGGAAGTGAAGATTCTATAAGGATACAGTCTGAATTTACAAATGTAGCATTAGGAGCAACTACAACTATTGCTCAATTTAGTAAAACAAAAGATACTACTGTTAAGAGTATAATAAGAACTTCAATAGGAAATACTAGTTCTGTGCATCAATTATTGATGATTCATGATGGAACTAATACATTTATTGAACAGTATCCATTTATCTCTATCGGTAATGATATTGGAATAGGTACTTTCTCTTCAAGTATAAATGGATCTAACTTTAATTTAATCTTTACACCAAATACAGAGTTTTATGGTGGTGGTAATATAGAAGTTCAAATTTTTAGTGAAATATTTAATACTAATATTGATACTATTAACACACCTTCAATTCTTACTTACGGAAAATCTATTGATTCATTATCACTATTACAATTTGATGGGACAAATAGTATTAGAGGAAATACCAATGCCTTTAAATTAAGATATAAAAATACTCCAATTTTTGGAAAGTATTTTAATCCAAATTCTAGTGCTTTAGAATCTTCTACTGGAAGGTTTACTATGAAGAATCATTTCTTTAATAACAATGAAAAATTAGTTTATACTCCAGGATCTTCAATTGATAGTATTGGAATTTCATCACTTATAATGACTGGTGGAAACCCATTACCAAAAGTAGTTTATTGTATAAAGAATGATACTGATAGATTCCAAGTATCAATTACATCGGGTGGTTCACCAATAACATTCTCTGGATTAGGTGCTGGTAATTATCATAGATTTGAAATGGATAAGAAAAATGAGAAGAGTTTTATTGTTCTAGACGATATTATTCAATCACCTTTGGCATATACTCCAATTAAACAATCTCTTACTGGTAATGTTAGTGGTCAAGTCTCTATATCAACATCAGTACTTTCTCTTTCTGGTATTTCTACAATAGCTATTAATGATATTTTAAAAATTGATGATGAATATGTAAAGATAACTAATGTGGGTATAGGAACTACTAATGTTGGTCCTATATCACCTTCTGGATCTTTAAAACTTGTCGAAGTTGAAAGGGGATTTGTTGGAACATCTGCATCTACTCATACAGACACTACTGATGTAAGATTATTTAAAGGTGGTTATAATATTATTGGAGATACGATTTATTTTAGCGAGACACCTCGTGGAAATAATGAAATAGCAAAAAGTGAATCTAATAGAAATAGTGGTAGAGCAAACTTTAGTGGAAGAGTTTATTTAAGACAAGATTATTCTTCTAATGTAATATTTGATGATATATCATCACAATTTACGGGAATAGGAAGAACATTTGTAATAACTTCAAGTGGTATTAATACAATTGGTCTTACAACAGGAAGTACCTTAATGACTGTTAATGGTTTCTTCCAAAAACCAACTACTGAAAATAACTTAGGTAATAATTATACATTTGATGGAAATGAGGCAGTAGGAATTACTAGTATTGTATACACTGGTATTAGTTCAAATAATGGAACAATTATTGTAAGTGATATTGATGTTAATCAAAACCAACTTCCTAGATCTGGTGAAATCATTTCAATAGCATCTACTGGTGGATTAGGTATAGCACCTTTGGTTGGAGCAGCAGTAACAGCAGTTATTGGCACTGGTAAATCTATTGTATCTGTTGGTTTAGGATCTGAGGATTTCAATGGATCTGGATATAGTTCTGGATTAAGTACAACTGGAGATGGTTTAATATCAATTGGAATAACAGATGCTGCATATGATCATAAATTTGAGAGTGCTGTTACAAATTCTGTAACAGTCTCTGGAAATGGTATTGGTGCTGCCAGTGCAACATTTACACCTATGGATGTTTCATACATCTCACGTACAGGGGTTCTAGTGTTGACGAAAAATGCTCATGATCTTATTACATCTGATTCACATCAAGCAACTACTGGAACCCAATATGATGGTACTGTTGGTATTATGACAGTTAAGTTAGCATCTACACCTAGTCCTGCTCTTGCAGATGGTCAGTTAGTTAAAATTGATGATCTTGGAGTTAAGTTTAAATGTGCTTTGGATTCTAATGCTACTGATCATGATTATCCAAGAGAAGGTGATCCTATAAGTGGTAAATTTGTTCCAATTTCTAATGTAAGTGGTGGAGATACATTTGAAATAACTGTATTAGACTATGTTCCATCATCTAATACTAGTGTTCATACTTTTGTATCTGGTGTTGCTGGTGCTATTAAGAGATCTGCTAATACCTTATCAATTGCTAACAGTGGTTTAGTGTTTAGATGTTCAAAGGATGGATACGCAACTGATCATCCATATCCACGTGCTGGTATTGATCCTGTTGCTGGAGTATCTACTGCAATTGTAGAGGCAACATCAAATAGTATTACTGTTAATGTTGGATCTGGTGGTGGAGTTGGAACTGGAGCATCAATCAGAGCATCTGTTGGTGTTGGAGGAACTTTAACCTTTGAAGTTGTTACTGGGGGAAGTGGATATGTTAATCCTATTATCATGCCACCTTCTCCATCATATGAGAATCTTGAAATAATTGGAGTATCTAAATTATCAACTGGTTCAACTACTCAAACTGGAAGTGGAACATTAATATCTCTTGATGTTGGATCCGTTTCAACAACTGGAATAGGATCAACTTTATATGAAGTTAAATCTTTTGAAATAACAAGAAAGGGTTATGGATTTGAAAAAGGAGATGTATTTAGACCAATATTTGATGGTGAAATTCCAAATAAGGTTGGAATAGTTACTGATAAAGGACTTCCATCAATGTTGAATAATTTTGAAATTACTGTTGATAGTATATACACTGACAATTTCTCATTAGTCAATTTTGGTGAATTTGATTATCTAGATTCAATTCAAACTCTTCAAAATGGAAGTAGAACTAGATTCCCATTAAAGTTTGATGGTGAGTTAGTTACATTTAAAACAGATTCCAGAGATGTAGATTCTCAATTAATTGAAATAAGATCTTTATTATTAATATTCATTAATGGTGTTGTACAGGTTCCAGGAGAATCTTATCTATATGATGGTGGAACAAGTTTTGTATTTACAGAACCACCAGATGAATTTGATAATGTTTCTCTTTTCTTCTATAAAGGAACAAATAATGTAGATATTGAATATACTGATATTATAGAAACTATAAAAACTGGTGATGAACTTCAAATTCTTAAAGATCCTAATAATAAAATATTAGATCAAGAAAAAAGAACAGTTCTAGGAATAACTACATCTGATGTTGTTGAATCAAATTTATATTTTGATGTTGGTATTAATGAGGATTTTGATAGACCTGTAATTTGGACTAAACAAAAACGTGATAAGGTTATTAATGGTGAAATGGTATATAAGTCTAGACGATCAATTGAACCATTAATATTCCCACAATCTAAAATAATTTCTGGATTAACAACAACTTCTACTGAACTTTTTGTAGATAACTTAAATTTATTTAATTATGAACTTGACTCACCTCTAAGTGCAAATGCATTAATTGTTGATAATTCACAAACTTTAGCGGGTGCTTCTCTTACTGCTGTTGTGTCTGCTACTGGTACTGTTAGCTCTATTTCAGTTGTTGATGGTGGTTCAGGTTATGTTGGGGCAACAATTGCTGTTTCAATTGGAATACCAACAACTGGAACGCCTATATCAAGTGTTAGTCTTAATCCTATTGCCCTTGGAACTGCAAATATTACTGCTGGAATTATTACTAGTGTTACTGTCACAAATCCTGGATTAGGATATACTAGATCAAATCCACCACAAGTTATTGCACCAATACCAACAGCACCAAAAGAAGTTATTAGTGGTATTGCTAATACTTCTGGATTTACTGGAATAGTTACTGGAATAACAACAACTGGTGGAACCTCAGGTAATCCATTAGCATTAAAATTCTTTATCAATAGACCAGATGGTGAGGCATGTACTCCATTATCTAATGGATATCCAATTCATATTTTTGATACTTCGGTTGGATCTGGAGTAACTTCTATTGATAGTGGAAATGATGCGGTAGTTGGAATAGGAACTACTTATTTGGATAATGTTTATTATGTTCGTTCAGTTGCAATTACTGCCAATAGAGCAGAATTTGTAGCAAATGTTGATTCTGGTTCTGATGTTATTGGAATTGGAACAACTGGAATTGGATGTGGTAAATTCTCTTGGGGTAGATTATCTGGATTTACTAGATCATCAGAACCAATATCTATTGCAGTAACTGGAAAAACAGTTAATACTGGATTCACAACTTATCCAACTATACAAAGAAGGAAAGCTGGGTTTAGAGGCACTGGTGCAATAGACACTAAATTATAGTATAAATAAAGAAAAAAAGCTATAGAAGATGGCGGCAATTGTAACAGATCAGTTTAGAATCAATAATGCTAGTAATTTTTTGGGAGATATTAACGATCCCTCAAATTCTTATTATGTGTTTGTGGGTTTGTCAAATCCTGGTATAGGAAATGCATATGGTAGAACTGCAGATCCAGCCACATGGAATTCTGATAATTCCAGACCAAATCCAACTGATAACTTTAATTATTTAAATCATACCAAAGATACAATGATTTTTGGTAAGAAAGTTAATATAGATAATGCTAGAAGAGTTATTAGAAAAGAAACTTGGACTAAAGGAACTCAATATGAAATGTATCGCCATGATTATAGTATAGATAATCAATCACCAAAAACATTTTCTTCTAGATTATATGATGCAAAATATTATGTAATTAATAAAGATTTTAGCGTTTATATTTGTATTGATAACGGTTCCTCAGGAATTAATACTACGGGAAATCTTTCTCAGAATGAACCACTCTTTACTGGATTAGAACCATCTGCTGCGTCGGGAGATACTGATGATGGGTATGTATGGAAATACTTGTTTACTGTTGCTCCAAGTGATATTATAAAATTTGATGCAACTGAATATATACCTTTACCAAATAATTGGTCAACTTCTACTGATGCTCAAATACAATCTGTAAGAGATAGTGGAAATGCTGATATTAATAATAATCAAATTAAAAAGGTTTATATTGATACAAAAGGCAGTTCATATTCTGGTGGATTAGGGCAAGAATTTAATATTGTTGGTGATGGTGAAGGAGCAAAGGTCATTGTTGATGTTGAAGGAACTCAAATAACTAAAACACAAGTTTCCGTTGGTGGTAAAGGATATACTTATGGTATGGTTGATTTAACTAACATTTCAGAGAGTGCAATAAGTTCTAATACTCCTGCGAAATTAATCCCCATTATTCCACCATCAAAAGGACATGGATATGATTTATATAAAGAATTGGGCACAGATAGAGTTTTAATTTATGCTAGATTTGATGACTCTACAAAAGATTTTCCTTTAGATGCTAAATTTGCACAAATTGGAATAGTTAAAAATCCTACGTCAATTGGATCAACAGCTTTATTCACACAAAATCAATTTTCTTCAGTATCTTCATTATATCTCAGTAATTATCCAACAACTTCTATTGAAATTGGGTCAGAGATTACTCAGGAAATACAATCTGGTGGAGTAGAAATTGGTAAAGCAAAAGGTTATGTTGTTTCGTTTGATATTATTTCAGATAGCCCTAAAATTGCTGTTTTAAAATATTATCAAGATAGATCATTATATTTTAATCAAACTACTGGTGATCAGACAGATACCTCTGGTATAAGTAGTCTTGGTTCTACTAGTAGTGGAAAAATCTATCAGTTCCAACCTAACGGATTACAAGTTTCCGTTGGTAGTACTACAGTTACTATTAATACTAATTTTTCTGGTATTACTACAAACCCAACTGGTAATAAAGTTATTGAACTTGGTACTCAGTTCACAGATGGCATCTCAAGTTCTGAGATAAATAATCAGTCGGGTGATATTATCTATTTGGATAATAGAGCCTTAATCACAAGAGATAAGAGACAAAAAGAAGACATTAAAGTTATCCTGGAATTCTAATCAACATGTCACAGAAAACAAATTTAAATATAAACCCATATTATGATGATTTTAATGAAAGTGATAATTTTCATAGGGTTTTATTCAGACCAGGAAGACCTGTTCAAGCAAGAGAGTTAACAACTCTACAATCAATATTACAAAATCAAGTTAAAGAATTTGGTAGTCATATTTTTAAAGAGGGATCAGTGGTTATCCCTGGTAATGTTGACTATCACAATAAATATTTTTCTGTAAAATTAGATTCTGATCATCTTGGAATTCCAGTAGTATTGTATGCTAATGAATTAAAAGGAAAAAAATTAAAAGGTCAAAATTCTGGAATTGAAATTTTAGTAACTGATTATAAAACACCTTCAGATTCTTCTGATATAACAGATTTAACATTATTCATTGAATATCTTAGTGGGGATGATAATAATGTAGAATCTAGTTTAATTGATAGTGAACCTTTATTGGCTCAGCAAGATATAGTATATGGTAATACAACAATTGAAGTTGGAGAAAGTGTAGCTAATTTAATATCATCAAATGCTACTTTTACTGGTAGTGCAGTATCTATTGAAGATGGAGTTTATTTTATTAGAGGTAATTTTGTACATGTTTCTGCGGATACTATAATTCTAGATCCATATTCAAATGTTCCTTCATATAGGGTAGGTTTGAATATTTTAGAATCAATTATTACTGCAAAGGAAGATCCTTCTTTATATGATAATGCTAGGGGATTTTCTAATTATGCTGCACCAGGAGCAGATAGATTTAAAATCACTACAACACTAGCAAAAAAATCTTTAACTGATTTTAATGATAGTAGTTTTATTGAAATAATTAAATTAAGAGATGGTGATCTTAAAAAATTACAAGATACTAGTGTTTACAGTGAAATTGAGAAGTATTTTGCAGCAAGAACTTATGAAGAATCTGGCAATTATTCTCTTGGCAATTTTAATGTTAGAGTTTCTGAATCCTTAGATGATAATATTTCAAATGAAGGTATTTTCCAGTCAGATCAAGTTACTGATCAGGGAAATGTACCATCAGATGAATTAGGATGTGTTGAAATTGAATCTGGAAAAGCATATGTTAAAGGATATAGAGTTGATAAAAAAGGAACAACTATTGTAGATTTTGATAAACCAAGAGATATTGAAACAATAAAGACTGCAAAAGTTCCTTTTGAAATGGGATCTTTAATTAGAGTTAATAATGTATTTGGTACTCCATTTGTTGGACTTAATAATAATTCAAATACTGTTGGACTATATGATGTAAGAAAGTCTTTACCAACATCATTTGAACCACCATCAGGGACTCAAATTGGAATTGCTAGGGTATATTCATTAGGATTAAGAAATACGCCTTACAGTGCCACTGAGGGTGGTGCTAGTGAATGGAATTTATATCTTTATGATATACAAACATATACTAAACTAACATTAAATCTTGCATTAGCTGCCCATGATTGTCCAGTTAGTACATTTGTTCGGGGTGTAAGTAGTGGTGCTAGTGGATATGTAAAAGAGGTTGCAGGAGCTGTTGTTACTATATCTCAGACTTCTGGAACATTTATTACTGGAGAAAAGATTTTAATTAATGAAACTGACGAACATTCTAGATCAATATCTAGTTTTGTAACTTATGGTATTGATGATATAAAATCTGTATATCAAAATAGTAGTGCTTTTGCTGGATTAGGTGTTAATTTTACTGCAGATACTGTATTAAGAGAATCTCCATTTAATAATTTATCAATTACTGTAACACCAGGTGGTATTGCTGGTGCTGGTTATAGTACGGGATCATTAGCAATTAAGGGTAATCAATTTGATGCATCTAGCGGTGTTAAAGTAGGATCTATAATTAAATATCAAGCAAAAGATTATACTAATACTAGTACTGATAATATTTTTAATAAAGTTACTGTCATATCTTCCGATTTAAGAACATTAACACTCGAAGGTGTTAGTAGAGTTGCTGGTGTTTGTACTGGATTTGTTGGTGTACTTACAGATTCACAAGCTGGTTTTAGTCTTATGAAACCAGAGATAGTAAATGATCAAAGTGCTGGTCTTTATACTCCTGTTGGACCTTTTAATCTTGCAGAGTTAAATCTTTCAGATTCTGAATTAGTTGTTAATGAACAAATAGTACAACAAACCACAGATGGTCAGGGTAAATTAACTGCTCAAACTGGATTATCAAGTGCATTCTTTACTTCATTTGATACGCAAAGATATTCTGTTTTCTATAATAATGGAACTGTTGAACCTTTAACAAAAGATCAGTTTACAAGATCTGATGATGCATCTCGAGTTATTATTGAAGGATTAACTGCTAGTCAAAACAATAATGTTACGATTAATGCTACAACAGAAAAACAAGTAGTTAAAGAAAAAATTAAAGAATATACTAGAAGTAATCAACTTATTGTTAACAAGACTAATGCTGGTGTATCAACTACTACAAGTGGATTATCTACTAGTAGATATTATGGATTGAGAGTAGAAGATAGAGAAATTTCATTAAATGTTCCTGACGTATGTAATATAGTAACTATAGTAGAATCAAAAGATGAAACAGATCCAACATTAGATAAATTGACATTTATTTCTGGATTGTCATTAGATACAAATGTAGTTGTTGGTGAAAAAATTAAAGGTTCTGAAACTGGATCTGTTGCTCAGGTTGTAAGTATATTATCTTCCACTGAAATAACAATTGGATATTTAAATACCGATAGGTTTAGTTTAGGTGAATTAATTACATTTGAAGAATCTAATATCATTACCACATTACAAGGAATATCTCTTGGAAATGGTTTAAATATTACTCAAACTTACTCTTTAGATAAGGGTCAAAGAGAACAATATTATGATTATTCTAGACTAGTTAGAAGAGGAAATCTTCCAGCACCTTCTAGGAAGATATTAGTAGTTTATAATTCATATAAAGTACCATCAAGTGATGAGGGTGATGTATTTACAATAAATTCTTATAATAAAGATAGATATTCTAATGATATACCAATACTATCTAATGGTATTAGAGCAACAGATACTTTAGATTTTAGACCAAGAGTATCTGAATTTACTAGTACTGACAAATCACCATTTGCGTTTACAAGTAGAGATTTTAGTGGTAATGGTGCTACTTCAACTTTGGTAGTATCATCCGAAGCTGATTCTGAAGTTGGATATAGTTATTATTTGTCAAGAATTGATAAATTAATTCTTACTCCAGAAGAAGATCTTGATGGTAATGTAGGTAAATTATCATTAATACAAGGTGTTTCTTCATTAGACCCTAAAGAACCTGTATTAATTGATGATGCAATGCACATTGCATCAATTCATCTTCCTGCATATTTGTACCATGCATCAGATGCAAAAGTAACTCTTGTTGATAATAAGAGATATACAATGAGAGATATTGGAAAATTGGATGATAGAGTGTCTAATTTAGAAACTATAACAAGTTTATCTTTACTTGAATTAGATACAAAATCTTTACAGGTTAGAGATGCATCTGGAAATGATAGATTTAAAACTGGATTCTTTGTAGATGATTTTAAAGATGCTAGTAGAATGGATGTAAATGATCCAGATCATAAAGTTGATGTTGATGGTTTAAAACAAGAAATGCTTGTTCCATTAGATAGGTATGCATTCCAACCAGAATTAGGTGTTGCAGAAACAGAAGATGTTACTACTTGTGATTTTTCTCAGAATTTGCCATTATTAGATGAAAATTTACAAAAAACAGGAGATTTAATAACCTTAAAATATTCTGAAATAGAATCAGATATTAAAAATGTATTTGCAAGTGATATGGAGAATGTAAATCCATTTACAGTTGTTAAATATGAATGTGATATTAAATTAGATCCACAATCTGATAATTGGACTAGAACTGAAATAATTGATGGTGGAACTAGAGCTATAATAGGAGATACTGCAGGAGTATTTGATGAAGATATAATAACTGGAACAAGATTAGATACTCACATGAGATCTAGGAATGTTAGTTTTGCTGCTGTTGGATTGAAACCTAAAACAAGATACTATCCATTCTTTGATGGTAGAAGTGGAATAGATGTTATTCCAAAGTTAATAGAAATAGAAATGATTTCTGGGTCATTTGAGATTGGAGAAACTATTAGAGGTTATGATGGGGGTGATGTTGGAACTCCAACCTTTACATTTAGATCTGCACAACCAAATCATAAAAAAGGTGCTTATAATTCACCTAGTATAGTGTTTCTAGAGAATCCATATGATCCAACAGTTAATGTATCAGCATCATATACTGAGTCTTCCTCAGTATTAAATGTAGATCTTGCATCATTATCCAAAGAGGCACAAGGAGATTATTATGGAAGAATGACTGTTGGTATGAGATTTATTGGTGAATCTAGTGGAGCAATTGCAATACATTCAGCACAAGGTAATCCAATTAGATTAATTTCAGATTCTTATGGTGCTTTATATGGATCATTCTTTATTAGAGATCCATTAACCACTCCACCACCATCAATAAGATTTAATAACGGTACAAAAACATTTAGGATTACTTCTTCTAGTACTAACGAAAGTACAGCAGATGGTGATGTTGATAATACATCAGCTAGTGTGACTCATGGAGAAGCAGAATATCGTACGAATGGAATTGTAACAACAGTTACTAGAACTTCGGTTACTGTTAGACTTGCAGATCCAGCACCAGAACATGATGATCCATTAGCACAATCATTTACTACTGACGAAAATGGAATGTTCTTATCTTCTGTGGATTTATATTTTGCAGAAAAAGATGATTTCCAACCAATAAGTGTTGAGATAGTAACTGTTGAACTTGGAACTCCAACAAATCAAGTACTTCAAGGTTTTGCTCAGATTCAATTGGATCCACAAGAATTAGATTCTACTGGAACTTCTATCATTAAAACTTCTACTGATGCTTCCATAGCAACTAATGTTAAATTCCCATCACCTGTTTATTTGGAACCAAAAACTGAATATGCACTAAGACTTAGAGCAGGATCCACTAATGCATATAAGGTTTGGATTGCTAGAATGAGTGAGACTACCATTGAGACAAAAAATCTTGATGCAGCAAGTCAGTCTATAGTTGGAACACAGTATATTGGTGGAAGTTTATTTAAATCTCAAAATGGAACAATTTGGACACCAAGCCAATTTGAAGATCTTAAATTTACTCTATATCAATGTTCGTTTGTTAATTCGGGAACATTGACATTATATAATCCATCATTGAAATCTAATAATTTTAATACATTTAAAACAGTAGATAATGCCATAGAGTTATTCCCAAGAAAATTAAAGGTTGGAATTACAACTGCAAATTCAGTAGATCTTCTTGCTGATTTAGTACCTGGTGTAAAAATATCTTCTGCTTTAAGTGGATCTCCGACAGTTTCCATAGGTGCTACTGGATTCCTTGAGCAATCTGGTGGTCCATTGTTAGTGAACACAGCTGGAAGAGAAATTACTAGTGGTGGTTCTGGATATTCCTTTACTGGTACCCCAACTGTTGATTTGGTATCAATTACTGGTAATGGATCAGGTGCTACTGCTGTTCTAGGTATTTCTGGTGGTGTTATTAATGCAGTTTCTATTGCAAATACTGGTACTGGATATGTAATTGGTGATGTTGTTGGTGTTAAAACATCTAGTTTACCCACAGGTAAGAAGACAGGTGAAGGTGCCAAGATTACTGTATCTAATATTTACGGTATTGATACTTTATACTTATCAGATGTTCAAGGAGAAAGTTATGGAACTGGTAATGTTTTAGTGTATACTAAGGCTAATGGTACTACTGTTACTCCTGTAGTAGGAACTGCACACACTACAATACAGAGTTCTTCTGTTCTTGGAGAATTGTATCAAGGTAATGTGATGAAAGTTGAACAGTACAACCACGGAATGACTGCTGATAATAATATAGTTGTATTAGATAATATTCAACCAGATACAATTCCTGTTGCTTTAAATACAGATCTTGGTTCTACTTCAACTACCATATCTGTGGCAAATACATCAACATTTAGTACATTTGAAGGTATTTCTACAAGCACTGGTTATGTGAAGATTGGTAGTGAAATAATATTCTATGATGGTATTGGTGCAGGAACACTTAGTGTTGGTCAAAGAGGTTTTGGTGAGTCTCCACAAGATTCTCATCTTAGTGGATCTTCTGTTTATAAGTATGAATTTAATGGGGTTTCTTTAACAGGAATTAATACTGAACATAACATGGCAGATAATTCTGCAGCATTGAATGCACTTAAAACAATAGATACTTATTACTTAACTGCTGCAAGAGGAGCAGGAAGAGCAAATCTCCAAAATAGATCCACTGGACAAAATCAATTGAGTTTTACTAAAACTTCTTTTGGTGGAGGAGATGAGATAGTAAGTACACAAAATTTCCAGTATGATGCATTTATTCCTTCATTTAATGTTATGACTCCTAATAGTACATCTACTATTAATGCACAATTAAGATCAGTATCTGGAACTAGTGATGGTGGAACAGAATCATCCTTTATAGATCAAGGATATGAAAGTGTTGAATTTAATCAAATTAATAAATTATCTTCTCCACGTCTTCTTTGTTCTAGAGTTGATGAAATATCTAGATTGTCTAATTTGCCTAGAAATAAATCAGTTACTTTATCTGTTAATTTTAATACTAATGATTCCAATATATCTCCAGTATTAGATCTTGATAATGGAGCATTTAGATTGTGGAGAAATAGATTAAATAATCCAGTAGCAGATTATGCTAGTGATTCTAGGTCAAATGCATTAACTGGTGATCCACATGCAGCATGTTATATTTCACAAAAGGTGAATTTAGCACAAGAATCAAACTCTTTAAAAGTTTTAGTTGGGGCATATAGACATGCTTCTGCTGATTTTAGAGTTTTATATAGATTATTTAAGGCAGATTCATCAGAAGTTGAGGAATCTTATAAATTATTCCCTGGATATGATAATCTTGATGATCAAGGTATTGTAAAGAATGTCATTAATCCTGATTTAAATAGTGGTAGACCTGATGTTTTTGTTCCAGCTAGTGTTGAAAATGAATTTAGAGATTATGAATTTACTGTTAATGATGAGGATAATTTTACTGGATTCCAGATTAAAATTGTTATTAGTGGAACAAACGAAGCAAAACCACCAAGATTTAAAGATCTTAGAGCAATTGCTTTAGCAAAATGATACAAGTTGAAGGTCATAAGCATCTTTATAGGGATGAAAAATCTGGTGCAATCATAAATCGTGATACGCAAGGATATTCTCAATATGTCGCTATAAGGAGTAAAAAACAAACTGATGAAGAAGAGTTGAAAAGATTACGTTCTGATATTGACGAAATAAAATCTCTTTTATATGAAGTGTTAAATAAAAGATTATAAATATTTAAAAGTATATTGATTAATAATGGCAGTATATGTATCCAATATTGTAATTGAGCAAGGATTTGATTTTGACACATCCTTTCAATTAGAGGATACTCGTTCTAATTCATTTTTGAGTTTGGCAGGTGCAGCTACAACAGCTATGCTTAGGAAGCATTCGTCAAGTGTAAACAAGGTTTCATTTGCAACTTCTGTCACAGACCCTGATGCCGGGATTATATCTATAAATTTAGTAGCTTCTACTACTGTGAATATAAAACCCGGAAGATATGTTTATGATGTAAAAATAATAACTCAAGATGGTAGTGAATATAAAGCCATAGAGGGTTCAGCACTAGTAAGAGGTGGAGTTACAAGGTAATGCCAAATATTAACGATAGAATTGGTTCACAGAATGTAATTAGAGTCTTATCTAATGCATCAGCACCTCCAACAAGATTAATTAATTTACTTGACGTTGATTCTTCTAGATCATCAGAAAATGGATTAGTTCTTGTATGGGATCATCCAACATCAAAGTTTATATTATCAGATTTAATTCATTCTACTGCCCTTAAGGTTTCGGGAATATCTACATTTTCAAATGTTACAAATTCTACAGGTATATCAAACGGTTCAGTAACAATTGCTGGTGGATTAGGAGTTGCTAAGGATATAAATTTTGGTGGAAGATCTGTTTTTGCAGGAATATCAACATTTAACGGAGATCTTGTTGATATTAATAGTCAAGTAGATATTTTAAAAAGTCTAGTAGTACAATCAAATCTTAACGTAAGTGGTATTACTACTTTATCTGGTTCAGGTGGTATTACTACAACTGGTGGAGATTTATATGTTGGTGGAGATTTATATGTTAGTGATGATGTTGTATATGATGAAATTAATGGTAGAAATCTTAATGTAACTGGTATCGGTACAATTGCCCAATTAGATATTGGTGGGAACGTTAATGTTTCTGGTATGATGACTGTTGGGTCATCTAGTATAACATTTGACGGTGATAATGATATTATAAATGTTGGTACAGGGATAACTATTAGTTCAGGAGAAGGGTTTTCTGCTACTGCTGGATTATCAATTGCAGGTATTGCTACAATAACTGGTGGACTTAACGCAACTTTACTTACTGCTGCTCAATCTAACATCACATCACTTGGAACTTTAACTGTACTTGATGTAAATGGTAATTTGAATCTTACTGGTGCAAGTTATAATGCCAGTTGGATTAAATCATCAGGTTTCTTTAGATTGAATGATAATGCTAAGGCTACATTTGGAACTTCGGATGATTTGCAAATATATCATGATGGCAGTTCTAGTTTTATAAAGGATGCTGGTACTGGCGATCTTAGAATTCAAGGTGCTGCTGATGTTGTAATTGAAAATACATCTGGTGCAAATAGTGCCGTATTTAATACTGATGGAAGTGTAGAGTTATATTGGAGAGGTAGTGGTGCTGGTAAGAAACTTGAAACTACTCAAACAGGTGCAGTAGTAACAGGTATTTTAACTGCTACTCAATTAAGTGGAATCATTGATGGAGGTTCGTTCTAATGGCAAAACCAACAACTAGACAAGAGTTAGTAGATTATTGTTTGAGAAAATTAGGTGCACCAGTATTAGAAATTAATGTTGATGACGATCAATTAGATGATTTAGTAGATGATGCTATTCAATTATTTAATGAGCGTCATTTTGATGGTGTTGAGAGAATGTATCTTAAATATAAATTAACTCAAGATGATATTGATAGGGGAAAGGCAAATAATAAAGCTGGTAGTTCAAATACCGTTGGTATTGTAACTACTACTGCAACTTCTACTGATATACCTGGTTTTGGTGGTCTTATTTCTAATTGGTATGAAACTTCTAATTTTATTCAAGTTCCAGATTCTGTAATTGGTGTAGAAAGAATATTTAAATTTGATACTAGTGCTATTTCTAATGGTATGTTTAGTGTTAAATATCAACTATTTCTAAATGATGTTGCATTTAATCTTGGATATAATGGTCTTTTAAGTTATTCAATGACAAAATCATATCTAGAAGATATTGATATGATGTTAACTACAGATAAGCAAATTAGATATAATAAAAGACAAGATAGGTTATACTTAGATATTGATTGGGGAAGTGAAACTACTGATACTTTTATAATTTTAGATTGTTATAGGGCGTTAGATCCAAATACCTTTACTGGTGTTTATAATGATACATTCTTGAAAAAATATCTTACTGCTTTAGTTAAGAGACAATGGGGACAAAATTTAATTAAATTTCAAGGAGTAAAACTTCCTGGTGGGATTGAATTAAATGGAAGGCAAATATATGATGATGCAGAAAGAGATCTTGAAGCAATTCAATCAAAAATGTCTCTTGAATATGAGTTACCACCTCTTGATCTTATAGGTTGATAAAATATGGCATTAAATTCTTATTTTTTACAAGGATCCAAAGGTGAGCAATTTTTAGTTCAAGATCTTATTAATGAACAGTTGCAAATGTTCGGTATAGAGGTTTATTATCTTCCCAGAAAAGTATTTAAGACTGATAATATTATTAAAGAAGTACAATCATCTAAGTTTGATGATTCATTTATTATTGAAGCATATTTAAATAATTATGAAGGATATAACCCAAATAGTGATGTTTTAAGTAAATTTGGTTTAAGATTAACAAATGAGGTTAGTCTTACAATATCCAAAGAAAGATATGAAGAATTTATAGCACCATTTTTGGAAGGTATGAGTGCTGGTATCAGAGAAGGTAGTATTAGCGAATATACGTTTGAAGATTTAATTACAAGACCAAAAGAAGGTGATTTAATATATTTTCCACTTGGTGAAAGATTATTTGAAATTAAAAGAGTAGAATCTGAGAAACCATTTTATCAATTAGGTAAAAATTATACCTATGAATTAAGTTGTGAACTTTATGAATATGAGAATGAACTTGTGGATACTACTATTGAGGAAGTTGATAATACAGTGGAGGATGAAGGATATATAACACAATTAAATTTAGTTGGTACTGGAATAACTGCAACTGGTGTAGCTCAAAGAGGAACCACAGGAATGCTTGGTTTCATTGATATTGTAAATGATGGTTCTGGATATGTTTCTGCACCAACAGTCATAATATCATCTCCACCATCAGTGTCTGGTGTTCAAGCTAGGGCAGTAGCAATAACCACATCAATTGGTGGTATTAATTCTCTTAAAGAGATAGTAATAACTGATCCAGGAACTTTATATGATCCAGATAATCCACCATTAATTATTCTTGAAGGTGGAGGAGGTGCAGGTGCTGCTGTTACGTTTGGAATAGTTAATACAGGTATTACTTCTGTAACTATAACTGAAGGTGGAAGAGGATATGCCTTTACGCCAACAGTTGAATTTGCTGGAGTTACCACAGGAACTTCTGCAAGTGCAACTGCAATTATGAGTGGAGGTAAGATTGTGGATATTAGATTTAATAATACTGGATCTGGATATACTTCTGCAACAAGTGCAGTATCAATAACTGGAATAAGCACTACTGGAATAGGCACTTTCATATATAATGAAATAGTTACAGGTCAGACTTCGGGAGTAACTGCTAGGGTTAAGGACTTTAAGAGAAGAGTTGATATTAATCCAACTTATCCACCAATTGAGTTAAGAGTTTCATTGAATAGTGGTTCATTCTATGCTGGAGAAGCAGTTATTGGTGGAATATCATCAGCTACATATATTGTAGATTCTTACAGTACAGATAGTTTTGATGATCCTTATGATGCTAATAAGGATATTGAAACCGAAGGTAAAGGATTATTAGATTTTAGTGAAAGGAATCCATTTGGAGAATATTAATGTTAGGTACTTATTATTATCACGAAATTATTCGTAAAACCATTATTGGTTTTGGTACATTGTTTAATAATATCTTTATTAAACATGAAGGTATTGATGACAGTACCTTAGATGAAACCAAAGTTGGTCTTGCTTATGGACCACAGCAGAAGTTCTTTTCAAAAATTAGAGAACAAGCTAATTTAACAAAAGCAGTTGCTATAACTCTTCCAAGAATGTCATTTGAGATGACTTCTGTTCAATATGATCCAACTAGAAAATCAGGAATAACACAAACATTTAAGGCATCTGACACATCTGACGGTAATAAATTAAAAAAAGTTTTTATGCCTGTTCCATATAATATTGGATTTGAGTTAAGTATATTTTCAAAATTGAATGATGATGCACTTCAAATTCTTGAACAGATATTACCATATTTTCAACCATCATTTAATATTTCAATTAATTTAGTAAGTTCTATTGGAGAAAAGAGAGATATTCCAATAGTATTAGATAATATTTCATTTAGGGATGAATATGAAGGTGATTTTAGTACAAGAGCTGCTCTAATATACACATTACAATTTACTGCAAAAGCATATCTATTTGGTCCTGTTGCTAAAACTAGTGATGGTCTTATTAAAAAGGTTCAGGTTGATTATTCTACTGATACTCTTCCATCTGCAAGAAGACAAATGCGTTATGTTGCTACACCTAAGGCATTAAAGAATTATGATGGAGATACTGCTACAACCTTAACAGAAGATCTTACAACAACCGAAACTAGAATTTCTGTAAATAATTCTACGACATTAACTGTTAATAGTAGGTTAGTAATTGATAGTGAAATTATGAAAGTTGTATCTGTTGTAGATAGTACTACTATTATTGTTAAGAGATCATTTGATAGTTCTATTGGAGCTATACATGCATCTGGAGCAATTATTGGGTTATTAACTACTGCTGATGATGCATTAATAGAATTGGGTGATGATTTCGGATTTAATGAATTTGATGAATTCTTTGATGATGGTAAAACTTATAGTCCAACAAAACAATCTGATATTCTTTAAAAACGATGTCTAGTTATGATCCTATCGATGAAGCACTAAACACAACTAGTGCTATTGAAGTAAGTAATACACCAGAAAATGGATGTATTACGAGAAAAGATAGTACAAAAAATATTACAGATGATGTTGAAAAAGATTATGAATATACACGTGCTAACTTATATTCTTTGATTGAGAAGGGTCAAGAGTCCCTTAATGGTATTATGGAACTTGCGGGTGAAAGTGCAAGTCCAAGGGCATATGAAGTTGCAGGACAGATTATAAAATCTGTTGCTGATACAACTGATAAGTTAATGGAGTTGCAAAAGAAGGTTAAAGAAGTTGATGAAGAAAAGGCAAACACTACAAACAATGTTACCAATAATGCAGTCTTTGTAGGGTCTACTAGTGACCTTTCAAAGATGATTAAACAACAATTCCTAAATAATAGTAATAAAGAGTAATAAAGTGGATTTAGCTCAAAGAAGACAACAGTTGCGTCAAAAGCAAGTTGAAAAGGTTAAGAAGTTTAGGCAGTCTAACCAGTCTTCTTCTGATGCAATCGAAAAGCAAAATGACAGAGAGCAAATGAAAAGGGAAATTAAAAAAGAGCTAAGTCAAGAATCTATTAATATTGAGAACTCTGATGGTGTAACTTTTGCTAGGGTTATGGATATTGTTGGACCTTCTAATATGAAACCTCTTGTTTCTGGTGGACTATGGAAAGGCACTGAGCAAATTAGTGAAAAGAAATCTGATTGTGAGTGTGATGATTGTGGACAAGATCCATGTATAGAATGTGGTGAAAGTCATCATAATGTTAAAGAAGAAATGAAAGTTGAGAAAGATGATGCTGGTCCTGGTACAGAAGATCAGCAACAAAAACAAATTGATGCTAAACAAAAGAAAGCAGATCAGATAAAGAAACAAGTTTTACTTAAAAAATTACAAGCAGTAAGACAAGGTGGTGGTAGTGAGATAATGGCATCCTATGATTGGAAATCTGATAAAAGTATGAGGATTAATAAAATTGCAGAGGGTTCTTTACATAAGTGGTTTAAAGGTTCTAAATCAAAAGATGGTAAAGGTGGATGGGTTAATGTAGTCAC
>CENF01032470.1_pt1 | contig 31789 bp, 34 predicted proteins | sample 361291 | NCBI WGS metagenome assembly CENF01 (sample SAMEA2619399, study PRJEB7988) | marine metagenome | isolation source: saline water (ENVO:00002010), including | reverse complement strand
GATCTTGATGCTGTTCGTAGCGGAGTCCAGTTACCAGCTGGAAGGCGGGTAACCGAATATTTTGAATTCATGGGCCTGTGCCGTGACTGGTTTGTCCCTCTCTCCGCTATTGGAATCGGCTTAGAGTCGTTTGTTCCTGACACATTCACTCGCATGGTCAAAGCTTTCAAAGAAAACTACGGGATGACAGATGAACAGGTAATTTTTTGGCAAATGCATATTCTTGCTGATCAGGATCACGGCGATGAGGGAATTGAAATGGTATCCAATTATGCAATTACCGGCGAACAAAGGAAAGCTGTTTTTGATTGCACTATTGAAACTAGCCGTCTTTTCTATGACTTATGGAACCTTTACAGTTTGCGCTGACCAGATTGGGTACACGTGGGAGAAGAAGAACCAATAGACGCACCTCGATCCACTGAAGAACTATCAGCATCCCTCAAAAAAAGAGGGCATATTGTTACTTCTTGGAACGAACTTCCGCAGGTAACCATGGATGAGACGGGTATTGAAACGGCCTCTTACCGTATCGGCCTGCCGGATGATGATCAGGCCCCGACCGTTTTTAAAGTTTACTTTCCACCAGATTGCAGAGTTGAGGCTCATACCCACTCGTGTGATTATTCTGAAATCATCTTGGAAGGTAGCCAAAAGGTTAGCGGAAAGTGGCTACATGAAGGCGATATTCGTGTTGGTTTAGCTAATAAGGGGTACGGGCCTCTAATAGCTGGCCCTGAAGGGGCTACAGTTTTAGTAATTTTCGCAGATGGCAACTGGCCTGCTATAGGTATAGGTGCCGGCGATGGAAGCACTATCAATGCTTCAAAACTTTTAGAGCAATTTAGTGCAGCTAAAAATGCATAGACCTCAAATAGCTGCCTAATAAGTTATTGCTCGCGTTGGACACAACGTTGCCGCTTCCAATATTTGCTCTTCATATTCTGGTCCAGGGTTTGCCTTGATGACATCAGCTGTAGAGCTTTGATTAACTGCAAATAACTCAGGCGCTACTCTTGCGCAATAGGCTGTCCCTTGACATATTTCGGTGTCTACTTTTAATTTGAATTCATTATTTTTTGGCATTAATTATTTATAGATCTTTAAGTATGATCGGAAATCTTCCATATGCATCATGATGACTTAGTTCTGTGTAGGTAGGGAGGTCATTTGGGTCAAGTTCTATTCCGGCCCTAAATAGAGCGTGTGCGATATTGACTAATGTCCCATCAGTCCCATCATCATTATCGGTTCGCGCTGATAGACCTGTCACTAAAGTCCTACCAATGCACGTATGTTCGCCTCCTCCGAACGCAAAGCCCCACGGTTTCACATTTGGGGTTTCTCGGTATGGGTTAAATTCACGAGCGTCAGCCCCAAAAACTTTTACGTCTCTATTTGCTGGAGTGAACAGACAAGCTACTCGCTCATTTTTTGCAATTTTGATTCCGTTACTGAGCGTGACATCTTTCAGCGCAATACGCAATAACGCCGGGGAAGGCAAATGAAGGCGAATAGCTTCGTGTCCTGCCTGCTTTAGGAATTCGCGATTAAATCTTTTCTCATAGTCTTCTGGGTGTTTCTGGAACCACTCATGCAAATGAATCATCAAATGAGGTATGGCGTGTGTGGTTGTCTGACTTGACGCAACTAGATATAAGGTAGCTTCACGTAACGGCAACTCCTCATCCCATTCATCGTTCCAATGAAGATACATAAGAGTCAAAAGGTCGCGAGGTAAATCATCCTCTGACAAATCGCCGTTACGAAATTGGTTGATCAAATCTTTACGACGTGCAACAGAAGGGTTATAGAATTCTTCGACAAATCCTTCTCTAATTTCAAGAATTCGCGAAATTACAGCCGAATGATCTTCCGTTGACCATTCAACAGTTGCGCCAGTTCCAAGTTGCTCAATATAGGTGCGGAATGCGTCAGTTCTTTCTTGGGAATCTACACCATCAATTCCAGTAGTGACAGCCGATATTCTTGCAAGCATTGTTCGCACTAACGCACAAAGATCTGTACGCACCTCTCCTAGGTCATTTCTTGTTTCCTTACATTCTTCAAGAGCGCGTTCAATGAGAGGAAGTAGTTCTTTATGCTCGTAGTACTCCAATGCTTCTTTACGAAATAGAGGAGCTTGTAACCGTCGTCTTTCAAAATGAACATCATGGTCAATAGTTAGTAAGGAATCCCCGAAGAAGGGTTGACTTTCTTGATGGGAGCCCTGCCGAAAATCCTTTGAACGAAGTATTTCATCAACAGATGAGAAATCAACAAAATGTTTAATGCCTTTGATATGTGGCGGAGGTATGAGATCTCTTATCGTTTCCAACTTTTCCCCCTTTAACAAAACTATTCTAAGAGATTAGCTTGCAATAAGAGGCGTTGCGAGTTTGTGTTCAATCAACGCTCAAAACAGCCGCATTAAAATACTGGGCTCCAGATCCAGCTCCGGTAATCAGAGCATGTTTTGGTTCTAGGATTTGTACACCGCTCGCTTGTCCTCGTAGTTGCCTAACAGCTTCTATAACCTTTAGATTTGGCCCTCCCCAGCCTGTATGCGAAAACGACAATAGGCCACCATCAGTGTTCGTGGGGTAATTACCGTCACCCCCTATGCCATTTTCATAGAGGAAATCACTGCCATCGCCTTCGCCACAAAGCCCTAGAGTTTCAAATTGCCTTACGATTTCCCAAGTGTTTATATCGTAAAGTTCAAACAAGTCAATATCTTCAATATCCAGTTCCGCCTGTTCAAAGGTTACCTGAAATGCTTGTTTTCCTAGATTTTTGACTTCATCATAACGCACAGGGTCAACGTATTGCTGCCGATACCATTCGGAGCTACCTCCTAAGATGCGAATAGGCTTCTGCGGGCAATCTTTCGCTCTATCAGACGATGTTACGATAAATGCCGAAGCCCCCTCTGTGGCTAAGCATAGGTCTAGTAGGTGAAAGGGCTCTACTATCCTTGGAGAAGTAATTATATCTTCCGGAGTGTATGGGCCTTTGCCATACATTACAGCTTCAGGATTTTGTGCTCCAGCGTTTCGAATTTCGGAGGCGATAGAAGACATTTTCAATCTGTCTGGCTTGAATCTCTGAAAGTAAACTTGAGCAACCATCGCAAAGTGAGCTGCAGTGAATAAACCCCATGGCTTTATAAACTCATTATTTGGTTGTGTATAGTCCGCTAGATTTGACTTTTTGAGGACTCCAGCTTGGCCGCCAAATACTATAGCCACGTTACATAAACCAAAGGAAACTGCCGCTGCAGCATCTAATAATCCTGGGACTCCCTGTGGATAGGTGTCTCCAACCCAGCGAAAGGATTTTCCAAATATGCCTGTCCAGTCGACAACGCCTGGATCAAACTCTGTTCCACCTGGACCAGGCCATCTAGCAGCTATTCCATCTACTTCGGCTAAATTCATTCCGGCATCATCAAGGGCTCTTTGTACCGCCTCTACGCAAATTTGAATAGTATTTGCATTCAATGATTTAGCCTGTTTAGTAATTCCAACTCCTGCTATTGCTACTTTTGCCCTTTTCATACTTGCCGACCTTTACCCCAAAAGTGAGCTCTAATCTCATTTTTTGCAATCTTCCCTACTGCATTTTTTGGAAGCTCGTCCCAGATCTCTATTGCCTCTGGAACTTTTATTGATGTGAGTTCTGACTTTTCGCATAGTTGTAATAATTCGCTCGCTGCAACCTTTGATCCATCTTTTAATGCGACTACTGCTACTATTCCCTCCCCCCATTCAGGGTCGGGAACTCCAATAACAGATGCTTCCAACACGTCAGGATGTCTATATATAATATTCTCGATTTCGGTAGGGGCTATATTTAACCCACCTCGGATTATCAAGTTCTTTTTCCTATCCACAATGTAGATGAATCCATCAGTGTCCACTTCAGCAATATCGCCTGAGTGCATCCAACCGTCTACGAGTACTTGGTCAGTTCTCTCTGGATCTCGGAAATAACCTTTCATTACGTGAGGGCCCGAAAAGATAACTTCGCCTCTTGATCCGGGTTCTATTGAATTTTTATTCTCGTCTATGACCCTCACGTGAACCCCAAGTGAAGGCTTACCACAGGATTCTAGTAGTTTTAGATTGGTTGAGAGTCCCTTGAGATGGTCTGCTTTACTTAATATCGTTCCGATAGAGGCGATCTCAGCCATTCCGTAAAGCTGATTGAATATAGGGCCGAATCTGGAAACAAGCTCCTCAAGTCGTTTCGGAGATATAGGAGATGAACCATATCCAAGGGTCACAAGGGTAGATAAGTTTTCGTCGTTATGTTCCGGCAACTTTTCTAGAAGTCGCATAAGTTGGGTAGGCACTAGAAAGGTGTGCGTGACCTGATAGTCCTTAACCTGGCGAGCGAAATCTATTGGATTGAAGTTCCTGCTATCAGAGAAACCTAAAGCCGCTCCGATAGTAACGCAAGGGAGAATCGTTATGTTGACGCTGGAATTGTGGGGGATTTGAATTAAATAACGGCTTTGGGGGGTAACGTCATACTCGAGACAGGCAATCGTTGCATGCTGGAGTACTCTTTTATGATCAAATAATACTCCTTTGGGCCGACCAGTGGTTCCACTTGTATATACGATGCAGAAGTCATCATCCGGTTCTATGTGATAAAAAGATCTGGGAATCTCTTTTGAATTCTGGTTTACGTTTTGCTCCCAATCAGGGCTGGAAATTTCAAAGACAGGTATTGATGAATCAATAGCTATTTGCTGAACCTGAGGTAAGTGCTCAGCATCAGTTAAGATTGCGCATGGTTCACAGTTTTCAAATATCTGCTTCATTTCTGATTGACCCAAACGGAAGTTCAAACCTACATAGACTAATGAAGCTTTAGCTATTGCTGTTATCAATTCTAGTATCTCAGGCCTATTGGGAAGGAGCACTGCGACCCGCTCACCCTTTCCCCAATCATACGATTTAAGAAAATTAGCAATTTGGTTACTTCTATCCTCTAGCTCGCCATAACTTTGTGACTTCTCTCCAAAAACTGCTATAGCTTCAGGGTCACGTTTGGCATTTCTATGAACGGCTAGTCCTATATGCATAGTTGATCTTCCGCGACCTTAAAAAATGGCAATATCCTTCCCTTAAATTCTTGAAATGATACTCTCACAGCTTGACCTATTTGAACTTCGGATGGGTTGCATTCAATAAGTCTTGAGTACATTCTCCAACTCTCTTCTAATTCGACATCAATGATTATGTATGGGCTGGGGTGTTCATCATCCGGAGGCCGATGGACAACGGTATAACTGTAGATTGACCCTTTTCCTGAACTCTCTTGAAAGTCCCAATTACTTGATTGACACCACGGGCAAAGAATTTGAGGAGAAAAGAAACTGGCTTTGCAACTTTTGCAAACAGGCCTGACGAGTTTTCCTCTACTAACTTGGTTCCAGAATTCAGTTGTTAGCATAACCGGATCGTCCGGTATCACGTTTCGACCTCAGCCAAAAGTTTAAGAGCAGCTTCCCGAACAGTCATTCCGACGGTTACACCTCTTTCTCTGGCAGTTTGATTGCATGCGCTGATTTTTCCCTCTGAATAGGCCTTGAACGCATCACCAACTGGAGCCGACCAAGCATCACAACATGCCCCTGCAAGGCCATGTTGATCGGTTATCTCCAACCCTGCGATCCCCGCTTCATTTTTACTCATACCGCCATCAGAGCAAATGAAGCCATGGGGGGAAACTTCAAGAAGGAATTTCGCGCCTGACCGACCTGTGTGTCCGGCAGTAACTAGAACGTTATTGGAATCCTCTGGAAGTGCAAAGACGATTGAATCAGTTACGACTATCTCTCTTCCCGTATTCGAAGTAGCCACTGACTCTCTTCGGATTTTAGTACCTGCTCGTACATCTCCGGGGTCATTCTCTAGCAACATCAAAGAAGCTTCCCTGACAGACATACCTTCCTGTACTCCAGCTCGTTCGGCAAGGATATTGACTCTTGAAATTAACCCAGTTTCGTAAAGATCAATACCATTCCCCAGTTCAGCAGACATTCCGTCAGCCGCAGCAGCTGGTATTCCCAACGCCTCCAAGTACCATAGGCCTGCTATTCCTGCTCCATCTTTCCCGATACACCCGTCATGAGCGATAACTGCACGAGGCCTGTGAGGGGCTATAAGACGAGCTGGCAAAACTCCAAGATATGAAGACGGGACAACTACGTCACGATCCTCATTTCGTGAATCAACGTATCTCGCAGAGTCCATTGCTACTACTCTTCCTTGTGCATGTTCGAGCACGATTTCATGAGGGTGGTCAGCCTCGTCATTGAGTAATGGAGCCTCTTCGGTCACTTGTTCAGCCTCACATATCCCTGTTTTTGTTAATCGAAGATTTGATCACTTGGGTTGCCCTCTTTCAGCCGAACACTACGGGGTACTTCCCAAAGTACGGTCTTGTGGTCGAATCATCCATTTCCGGCGGGTTTTCTGGATCAGGTTTACAGCCGTTTAAAAATAGAGTTTGAACCGCCACAGGGACAAGACCGAAGAGGTGGTCCTCCTCGGTTGAATCTGTATCAAAAACAAGACCTGCCGCTAAATCTTGACCTATGCAGGCATGCATTCCTTGCCCAAAACTCAAACCCCATGGAGTAACACCAGGCTCTAGATTTCTGTTTGGATTGAATTCCTCAGCATCATCACCAAATATTCCCCTATCCCGATTTACAGTTTCAAGATCAATAACGACTTTGTCGCCTTCTGCGATCTTTATTCCTGATTTCAACTCGATATCCTCAAGTGCCCATCTCGCCGCAGTTGGGGATGAGGGCTGTAGCCTAATTGTTTCATGAGTAGCTTTTTGGAGGAACACTTTGTCGTTATATGCTTTCTCTTGGTCTTCAGGATGTTCTTCAAGCCATTTGAAAATGTTATGAACTACTCTCGTAAGTGCAGTGGCTGATGTATGTGCTCCAGCAAGCAAGTAGAAGGCTATTTCCCTACGAAGCGATTCTCTAGTCATCGGAACTTTATCCTGATTGCGCAAAAGTACTTGCAGAACGTCCCTTGGAAGTTCTTCTTCAGTAATTTCGCCACGTTCAAATTTTTCTAATAACCCTTTTCTTAACTCAATGCCCGGTTCCAAAAACTCTTTATCAAATGCCGCGAGCTTTTGTTCTATTTCGATACGCTTTGCATCAACATCACCCGTATAGAAACCTAATGTTGCCCCTTCTATAAACGTCGTGAGATAGCCATATAGCCTACTTGTTTCTTCGTAGGTTCCAAGGGGCCGATCAACGCCAGCTGTTAGCGCAGCTAAATTCATCATCAATTGATGACCGAAGTCTACCAATTCGGCTTTTCCATCTTCCAAGTATGGGTCTACGGTCTCTTGAATAATCGCCGGAAACATTTCCCTCTCGTACTCGTAAAATGTATCTCTCCGGAAAAGTCTATTTTCTAGTCGTCGCCTTTGCCTATGTTCGTCTCCGTGGAGGTTAACTACAACATCTTCCATCACGACTTCACCAGCATCATATAACGCTTGTCGCAGTTGCTTATGCCTATATACCTCTCGTGCGTCATCTGGAGTAGTTATTACTATCTCATTCATGTCTCCCCTTTTCCATTAATAGCTTGATTAATGCTTTAAAGTTTGTCAATTCAAAAGATGACTGGATACGTGCTGAAATGCTTACGCTCTGAATTAGGGTCATGTTCTGGCAAGTTGTTCGGGTCTCGTCTACCGCCCGCAGATAGTAGCGCGTGGGCCATTATTGCTACTGTTCCAAAGAGCGTCTCTGACTCAGGTCTCTCAGGGTCAATTTCTAGGCCTCCGTCTAGTTCAGCCCCAACACAAGCGTGCATCCCCGCCCCAAAACTCATTCCCCAACGAGGTATGCCTTCTGGGACCTCTCGATATGGATTGTACTGATCTGATCCTTCTCCGAAAATGTCAGAATCTCTGTTTGCTAGCATTAAATCAAGCGTGACTTCAGTTCCTTCACTCAGCAAAGTACCATCTGATAGTTCCACATCCTTCAATGGGCGCCTTAACGCTACTGGACTGGCGGGGTTTAGTCTCAGAGATTCATGCATACATCGCTGGACAAACGACAGATCACTCCTAGCGCGATCTAGATCCTTCGGGTACCGTAGTCCCCAGTTCAAAATATCATCAACGGTATGCGTGAAGGCGTTGGCAGTTGAATGCGCTCCGGCCTGAAGATAGAAACATATTTCGCGAAAGATAATTTCATCAGTTAATCCCAACTGTTTTCTATTCCTCAGTAGCGTTGTCAGAACATCTTTTGGTAAATCTTCTTCGCTCAGTGCGCCCTCATTGTTTTCTTGTATGAGTCTCTCTCTTTTTTCTCTACTGGGGTTATAAAAGTCCTTAGCGAATTGAGCCATAGCTTCTTTAACCTCTGAGCGAACTTCATCTTTATTTCTTGTCGAGTGAAGAAGAGTCGCTCCTTCACTAAATTTCTTCACGATTGCGTATAGAGTCTCAGTCTGCTTTGCTTCAGATGGATTTTGATCAATACCCGCAATAGTTGCCGTTAAATTCATTGCGCACCTGTAACCGATAACTGAAAGATCGCCTTTTCGAGATTTGATGAAGGGATTAAGCGTTACGTTGATAGTCCTTCCAAGAATTTCATGCTCCCAATAACTGAAGATTTCTCGACGGAATAGTCGATTCTCTATACGGCGACGCTCTCTATGTGCTTTACCATGAAGATCTAAAAGAGTGTCTGACATCACAACGGCCCCTTCAGAGTAGCCTGCCTGTCTTAACTCTTTTGAACGAAATGCCTCACGAACTTGCAACCAAGTGGTAAGTCGAATTTTCTTACTTGTTTTCTTTCCCATTTCTGATTCCACTTAATTCAGGATAGGTTCCATAGCATGGTTAAACCAGTTGAAGTCCTTGAGAGTTTCTTCCACGCTTTATCAACAAGAGATATGGACTTGATTATCTCCTTCTTCAATGAACAATCTTCCTGGCAGAATGTCCCGCACCCTCCCTCTAAAGGGATTGACGAAATACAAAAGATGTTCGCCCCTATCATTAGCAAAAGCTCTAAGGTTCAGTGGGATATTCTGAACGCAGTCTATGAGACAAATCGGGCTTGGTTGGAAAGGGTTGACAGATTCTGGATAGAAGATATCGAATACTCGGTTAAATGTAATGGAATTTTTGAGATTGACCTAGCGAGAGGGCACATAATTACTGTCCGAGATTATGTGGACTTGGGTGAATGGCGGGAAAGATTGACTTCAGCTAATTTAACCAGTTGAAGTTAGCTGCTATAAGCCTTCTCCCAAGTAAGAATCTCATTAGCCCAGTTTCCGACTTTCCAACCAGCAAGTGGCTCACGATCAGGCCATAGCTCTGAAAGATTCAATCTCTTCCCATTGGCAATAACTTCTGAGATCTCATTTTTATTATTTAGAACTGTTATATCTGCAGTAGGGTCAGAGTCCACGATAATAATATCAGCAAGTTTATTTTTTTCTATTGTGCCCAATTGGTCTTCCATTTGCATTGCCCAAGCTCCATTTTTGGTAGCTGTGGTGATTGCTTCTATAGGAGTCAAATCCAGAGAATCCACAAAGATTTCCAATTCTCGACCGTGCCAGTGTCCATACGGTGTCAATGCGAAGCCACTTTCTGAGCCTGAGAGAATCCTTACTCCGTTGTCATAGGCTTTGCGGATCATTTTTGCGGTTTGTTCAATTTCACCTCGGAAAATATCTTCCATTCCAGGACTAGCCTGAACTTTTGACCCGAAGTCAGCAAGATTTGCTAAAAACGTGAACGTCGGACAGATTGATGAGCCATTTGATATGACTGCTTCAAGACCATCGTCATCCATAAAGGATGCATGCAGTATGAGGTCGACACCCTCTTCAGCGCATATTTGCACGCTTTGAGTTCCTCGACAATGCGCCATAACAGGTACTGAAAGTTCATGAGCTGTTTGGCAGGCAACTCTTATCTCTTCTCGATTCCATACGAGCAACTCACCAGAACGACCAGGAACTGATCCTGTTGCGTGCAACTTGATCCAATCAGCGCCATATTTAATATGACGACGAACCCATTGCACAATTTCGTCTTTAGAATTCACAATTTGTGCATACCCCACAGTTCCTTCATCGGGTATCAATCTGCCAGCCGTGCCGCCTACAGCAGTTAATAATGCTTGAACTCCGGTCTTGATTCGTGGACCTTGGACAACCCCAGCATTGACAGCGTCACGAAGAGAAGGTCCAATACCATGCGAAGTGTCTGGGTCTACAAAGGACGTAACTCCGGCTCGAAGCATTTTTCTTAGATTCTGAGCAGCGACAAGTGCTACTAAAGTTGGGTCTCGATGGAAGAAAAGTTCATCGTTAGATTGCACATCATCAAATGAGCAATGAAGATGCGAGTCAATCAAACCAGGCATGATTGTTTTTCCTGAGGCGTCTAGCTCTACAATCTCCACGTTCTTATCACTGTTTATTAACTGTGAAGTACTCTCCTCTACTGAAACTATTTGATTTCCCTCAATAAAGATCCCCTCATTTGGCCTAGGGTCTTTCCCAGTGCCATCAATAAGAGTTCCACCTGAAATCAGCATAATTTCTTTCATAGGACTATGTTATTGGATAAGTAGAGTAAATAGAAGGGTTACGATGATACGGCATTGTGTATTACTAAAATTTCACCCAGATACATCAGAGGAAATCATGGAGAGAGCGGCGGCGGGTATTCGGGCTTTGCCTGACTTCATTCCTGAAATCGTCAAGTATTCAGTGGGGTTTGATGCAAAGCTTCGAGAGGATAACTACGATTTAGCTGTCATCGGTGACTTTGCGACTTCAGACGACTACTTGGTATACGCATCGCACCCTAAGCATCTTGAAGTTATTTCTGAGCTACTAGCACCATATCTTGAGGGAAGGAGCGCTGTTCAATATGAATGTGATTCAGAGTGACATTGCGCATCGAAATTGAGAGCGACGATTGTATGAGTTCAGGAAAATGTGTCGCTGACTACCCCGGAGCATTCGTTTTTGACGAAGAAGAGTTAGCCTCATTGGTCCCGAACGCAAAACTTACTGATAATGAGATAATCAAGGTGGCCAGAAACTGTCCTAGCAGAGCAATTCTGGTATTCGACGAAAATAATGATCAGGTAGATACATAGGAGATAAGGCATGAAGTCGCTAATAGTTACAGGAGGAGCAAGTGGGCTAGGCCGTTCAATTGCTCAGTGCGCTTCCTTAGCAGGATACAGAGTGGGAATACTTGATGTAGACAGTGATGCTCTTGAGGAGTGTGCATCATTGATACAAGGCGCCATACCGCTAGTAGCTTCAGTGACGTCTGTTGATGAGGTGTCAGCAGCTGTGGTTGAGTTTGGCCAGATTCCAGATATCTGGGTAAATAATGCTGGGATCGTAAGGTTTGCTCCCCTACTCGAGCTATCTGTTGATGACTGGAAGGCTGTCATTGACGTTAATCTCACCGGGACCTTTATTTGCTCAACCATTGTTGCTGAAGCGATGGCGCAAAGAGGCTCAGGCTCAATCGTAAATATCACGTCGATTAACGGTATTTCAGCCGGAACAAATTCTGGAGCATATGGTGCTACCAAGTCAGCTATTTCGCTATTGACTCAACAAATGGCATTGGAGTGGGGGAAATTTGGACTGCGTGTTAATGCGTTAGCCCCTGGTCTGATTGATGGAGGGATGTCCGAACCAATTTACTCAGACCCGCAATTTCGCAAATTACGAACAGAGAAAGTCCCTGTTGGTCGTTTAGGAACCGAAGAAGATGTTGCCGAAGCCGTACTTTTCCTTGGATCTGAGAAGGCAAGCTACATTACAGGGCACGAACTTGTTGTAGATGGCGGAATCATCAATTCCATAATCGCTAATCTCCCCCGACCTTCAAGTGTTGATTCGGTTGGTCTAGATGGGGAGTGATTTTGAGATCGCTATAAAAGTCGCTCCGCATCACATACAGTGGGAAACAATGTTATGGGCGGCTATGTATGCTGATGCTAATCCCGTGTATTCAGACTTTTGGAATTTTGATCACTTCTACCCAATATATGGTGAATCAAGCGGTCCATGCCTTGAGTCTTGGGTTACGCTTTCTGCAATAGCTCAAGCTACTTCGCGAATTAGGGTCGGCTGCATGGTCAATGGAGTGCATTATCGACACCCCGCCGTTGTTGCCAATATGGCTTCGGGCCTTGACATAATTAGTGGCGGACGATTTGAGTTAGGACTGGGAGCAGGATGGAACGAAGAAGAGTCAGGTGCATACGGAATATATTTAGGTTCACTAAATGAAAGATTCAATCGATTTGATGAAGCTCTTGAAGTTATAGTGTCACTATTACATGAGGAGAAAACTTCTTTTCATGGCAAGTATTTTTCGTTAGACGAAGCTCTAAATAATCCCAAAGGCCCTCAAGAAAAGCTACCTATATGCATTGGTGGAACTGGAGAAAAGAGAACCCTACCTAATGTGGCGAAATATGCTACTCACTGGAATCTCCCGTCTTACGAAGAAAGCGTCTTTGCTCAAAAACTAAATTCCCTAAAGTATTATTGTGATGCGCTTGCAAGGGATATTAATGAGATAAAAATTTCCACTCATGTGTTCATTGAAGAAGGTACGGATGACAAAAAGATAATTGAACAACTTCGCATCCAACAAGAGTCGGGCATTAACCAGTCAATAATCTATTTCCAGCCGCCAGTTACAGAAGAAAAGATTAAATCAGTAACAGAACTAATCACTAATCACGCTTCGTGAGCTTTAGCCGGTCAAGGTGCTAATGCTTGAAAAGTTTCCCATTCGGGAATTTTGAAATTTCCATCGTGTGGAAGTGCCTGAATACAGACATGGGTAGCTCCAGCTTTTTCATGCTCCTTTATCCGCTTTTCTATCTGTTGGATTGAGCCCCATGCGACTAAAGAATTAATAAAGTGATCAGAAGCAGAATCTATATCATTTTCGGAGAATCCAAGCCGTTTCCAACTATTTCGATAATTTGGAAGCGAAGTGTAAATACGTAAAGCACTTTTAGCTGCAAAATATGCAGTCTCCTTATCTTCCGTTAGTACAACTTTTTGTTCGACACACAACAATTTGCCGTCTCCAAGAATTTCTCGCGCTTGGCTAGTGTGCTCTGGAGTCGTCCAGTAAGGGTGAGCCCCATCCGAAAACTCTGATGACAGTTGCATCATTTGTGGACCCAACGCCGCAACAACGCATTGGGGCTCATGGTCTGGAGGAATAGAAGTATATGGAGAGGTCTTAAGAGCTTTGAGATACGAACGCATTGTTGCAATAGGTTTTTCATATGGTATTTGACGAAGACCTTCAACTAATGGAGCATGAGAAATTCCTAAACCCAAAAGGAATCGCCCTCCTGACTGCTCTGCGAGTGTTGCTGCTGCCTGACGCATAACACCTGGAAGCCTATGGTAGATATTTGCTATACCCGTTGCGAAGTGGAGATTCTTAGTCACCGAAGCTAAATGAGCTATATGGGCGAACGGATCCCTACCTGTAGTCTCAGGTATCCAAAGCATCGAGTATCCAAGCTCTTCTATTCTTTGAGCGAATTCCTTTGATTCCTCTGCGGATAATGCATCAGTGGGATGCCAAACTCCGCGTTTCTTTAAGACGGATTTTTTTATCATATGACAATGCTAGTTCAAAGGTGCGACAGAAGGTTTCGTGAATATTTATTGGAGCTCTATTCCGAGCTGTTCCCAAATTTCTTCCTTTTTTGCTTCAAAAGTCTCATCATCTATTTCACCATTTGCCTTTGCTGCGCTCAATTCGGCAAATTGCTTATAGAGCTCCTCTTCCGGAGTTCCTGAGTCACCTGCTTCATCTTCAGAGCTTCTTCGTTCAGCCCGTTCGGCCCTTTTGAGCTCTTGCTTCTCTCTCTTCGTTTGCTCTCGCTGGCGCTTTCCCCAGCTTTCTCTTCCCTTGCTAGCCATGATGGTCTACAACGGCTTTACATTTAAAGCTTCGTCCCCTTTGCGTCCCTCTCCGATATCGAACTCCACTTGCTGTCCTTCTTCTAAATTTTTAAATCCATCGCCACCGATATTGGAATAATGGACAAAGACATCATCTCCACCCTCACGTTCAATAAATCCGTAACCTTTTTGTGTGTTAAAGAACTTAACTGTTCCTGTTGCCATACTCATATCCTATCGTTAGGCGTCATTGTGTTATGACTACGCTAGGCGATACGAAAGCAAATTCCTTTGATGAAGATATATTTCTTTTGATCTTTCACTTATTTTTTGTTCAAAACACTTAATACATCGTTTATAAGCTCAGGGTGGCTGATGATCAAACCTCTCACTACAGGAAATTCTTTGTTAAAAATGAAGTCCGTTCCGTCCAACTGGCAGGCCGTTAATCCTGCGGCTCGGGCCACGGCAATAGGGCCGCATACATCCCACTCATACAAGCCAGAATTATGTATGTAGACATCCGCTTCTCCCCCAATTACTAGTGATGCCTTTATTCCTGCAGAGCCGCAACTCGCTAGCCTGGCACCGATCGCGTCTGCTACGTATGAGGCTTGGTAAGAATTCCAGCGGTTGCTAATCACTAGCTTAGAATCTGACACAGGGCGCTCTGTCGGGTACAACATTCCGGTAGAGTACAACCTCTTCAATGACGGACATGAAACAGCACCAGCTACTATTTCTCCGGCTTCAACAAGAGCAATATGAACAGCCCATTCCTCACTTCCGGCATATGGGTAATCTTGCGACCCGTCAAGTGGATCCACGATCCATACACGTTTCGCTTGGACCCGACTTAAATCATCTGCCCCTTCCTCCGACAGCACAGCATCCTGTGGGCGATGAGTGGCTAACTCGTCAATAATTATGTTGTGGGCAAAGATATCGCCTTTATCTCTCAACACCCATGAGTTCACCCCCGAAGCAATCCCATCATCTCTCAACTTCAAAAGTTCTGATCCAGCCTTTTCGGCAAGATAGGAAGCTAACTCATGATCGTCCATGCAGTTAACGAATAAAATCTGCTATGCGGTCTTTGGGGCGTCCAATTATTGCCTTTTTCCCATTCACGATCACAGGTCGTTGCAATAATTGTTTATGCTTGACCAATATTTCCACCACGTTTTGTGGATTATTTACGAAGTCATCAGGGTCTAATTCAAGTTTTTTGAATTTTGAATCTTTCCTTACTAGATCCTCTACAGGGTCTTCGAGTCCAGAGACAATTTTCTCTAAAGTGCCTTTATCTGGTGGTTCTTTAATGTAGAGAACAACTTCATATTCAACTCCCTCTTCCTCAGCGACCGCTAAGGCATTTCGAGATGAACCTCAATGAGGGTTGTGGTAAATGGTAATCATATGCTTAGCTCCATGGATTTAATCGGTCACTGAATACTATCTCGCAGGCGCCCCAAATAGGTTTTCTTCAGTCATTGATCCAACCACAGAGCGTTTTCCAACACGTCGATATTCTGAGTTGTAACTTCTGTAGCGAATTGTCATTGCAAATAATTAAGTCAGCTACTTGTCGTCGCTCTTCATTCGTTGCTTGTGACTGCATTCTTGCATCAGCATCTTCTTTCGTTAGGCCACGCAATTTAAGCCGCTCAATGCGTCTTTCATATGAGGCTTCAACAACTATCACTTTCTGATACAAAGGCACACCATTGATTTGTGCCAAAGGCTGCTCTACAAGAACAGCCATGTCTAATATCGTTATTGAAGAGGTTTGCTTTTCGAGCAGACCTAGCAACCGATTGTTGATACCCGGATGTATTATTGCTTCAAGCTTAGCAAGCTCGCTTTCAGATTTGAATACTATTTGGGCCAGCCTAGATCGATTAATCGTTTTATCTGAATTGAGAATCTCCTCACCGAAGACGTTTACGATGTCTAGGTACTCTTTTGAGAATTGTTCTAATACGGAATGACCAACTGCATCAACATCAATGACGGATGCGCCAAAGGGTTGGAACATATTTGCGACTGTAGATTTGCCAGCCCCAATACCTCCAGTCAGACCTATGCAGAACGTTTGCATTTAGTGAACCCTATATGCAACTCACGAAGTGCACGTAAACAAAAGTTTGGATGATGACTGAAGTCATTTCGTTCTTCTATGAACCACATTTCTTCAACTCTTTCTAGGAGAACCTTAAAGCTCAAAAGTATTTCTCTTCGTGCGAGAGGGGCCCCCATACAATAATGAGTACCAAACCCAAATGCTAGGTGCTGTCGTGAGTTCTCCCTTTCAAGATTTAATTTATGCGGGGTTTCAAACATTCCGTCATCAAGATTTGCGGCAGCGTAGCGAACGTTGATAACAGAGCCTTTCGGGATAGCTACCCCATGGAACTCAACATCTTCTGCTGCCTCGCGAAATAATCCTTGCACTGGGCCTTCAAGCCTTAATATTTCCTCAACAAGTGGCGGTAAATATTTGTCGGGGTCCCGTTTAAGTAGATCCCATTGATCAGGTTGTTGGATCAATAGCATTACGCCTGCTGAGATAGCATTTGTGCTTGTTTCAGAGCCACCGACAAAGGTATCTGCCATCATCTCAGCGTGAAGCTCTTCGTCTGTTAAAGTTCGGCCCCATTCGGGGATTTCAGTATTCACCAGATCGCTTAGGAGACTATCATCTGGAGTTTCCCGTAACCGTTCAAATATGGGTTGAAAATAGTGCTGAGCTTCGATTTCCATCTCAGTTGACCAAATTGCTTCCTCTTCCGTCTGCATCATCCCCAATCGCTGAACCCACGCATCTGTCCAAGCTTTAATTTTCCAGATATCTTCTTCAGGGACTCCTACCTGATGCCCTATCACGATAAGGGGGAGCGGAATTGCGAAGTCACGGACCCAGTCACACCTTTCATTATCAATAAATGCATCAACCAAACGATTAGCAAGAGTTTCAACAAACGTATCCATTTGCTTGATTTTTTGCGGCCGAAATGCATGCGCGAACAATTTTCGCATTTCTTTATGCTCAGGATCGTCCCTACCAGCTAACGTGGGCGCTGGAATCCAGCCCTTCTCTTTATAAAGTTCTCGCAACATGGTGGATCGTCTATCAGTCTTTGTCTTATCTCGCTGATTTCGAAATGATTTGGTGTTCTTTAAAACTTCCTGCACATCCTCGTAGCGAGTAATAACATACATTCCTGATTTCGGGTCCTGCCAGACTGGTGCGTTATCTTGCAGAATTTTGTATGCGTCGTAAGGACACTCAGATATCTCAGGATCAAAGAAATCCACATCTCTTTTATCAAAATTGCTCACACTATGCTCCTTTGAGTCGATCTCGAACTGCTATTGAATTTTCTGCTGTTGTGAAATGATCAGCGCGAGTTAGTCTCGTTAGGTCTGCTGCAATAGCCACCCAGTCATCATCTACTCTGATTCCCGAACAGTCAGCAGCTATATTCAGGCTTCGGAAAATGGAAACTGTAATTGCTGCGTCCACCATCCCTCCAACTCCAACTTCTTCAATTAGCTGTTTCCGGACCTCTGGAAGATTTGATGTTTCCCGATTCGCCGATTCGGTGAATGCGATAAGCGATTCAGCATGTGGCACACCAGATAAATCACCCGTACCGTTTATTGCGTCAGTTAGGTCCAAACTTGAATTTATTGCTTTGCTACTCGAACTGAGAAACATTGAATGAGCACTCGTTCAATAGAAGCATTCATTAATTGCCGAGGTTCTTGCTGCAACCAGTTCAATTTGCTGACGTGACAAGCATCGATGCTCCCAAATCATTTCGTCAAAATTAGTTCCGGAATACATTGATCTAACAAGTAACATTCGTCGTGCATTGTCAGCCTGGGCAAGGCTCAACGAGACAGCAACATGAGGTAAACCTTTTGGAGAAAAGGTTGGCAAGAATCCGACAGTGTTGACTAGATCATCGGGCCTTTCCTTCGTTGGGTCGCCATCCTCCGCAATTGGCAACTCTTCTTTGGGAAAGTCAAGAAGGTCTGAGAGGACAAAGATTGGCACTACTTGAGTGACTATTGCAGCAAGTTCCGCGTAGCGATCCTCACCCAGCACTTTAACGATTTCTTCATAGGTGCCTTTGTCTATGGACGAAGATTCATATGCAATTTTACGAACCACGGCTCTAACATAAGTACTTATACCCTCTCCTTCGCCATGAGAATATTGTGATAGATCACTAACTCTCTCGACCAGCGAGGGTTGATTAGAAGTCCGTACCTCTTCGGCAATTTCAATTCTCTGCTTTCCTGTCCACCACCCGCCAGGTTTTCCTAAATTTTGCCACACGATTTCAAAGCTTTGAATGACCTCATCGGCCACTATTGTTTTCAAAGAATCAAATGGCGCCATCGCAATAGTCAAACCTTGGGTTCCTTTGGGAGCCCTAGTACCATCTCTCCTAAGATATTTCTTTGGATCTGAGAAGTTCCGGCGTAAATCGTTCCTGCTCGCGCGTTATAGAAGGCCCCTATCCAAGAGCCACTTTGGTTTAGAGATCCGGGGCTATCGGCATGGAAGGAAGTTGAAGCTTTAGCGCCTGAAAGAACCATTGATTCGTTCCCTAAAATGTCTAGGGCCAATTCAGTTACCCGCTTATGGTACTCCGACCAATAAAGCTTGAACATGCTTTCTTGAGGGCCTGGCTGCTTTCCATTCAAGAAACCAGTGAGAGTTCTCATGCCAAGCAATCTCATTATTTCAACTTCAATATATGACTGCGCGAGTCTTTGACGGAATGCTGGCATGGTGTGCTTATCTTTTTCAACTGCCAATTTGATTAGTTTATCCATTTCATTTCTGAACATTATTGGCATTGTTGCGGCACTTTCACCTCTTTCGTAACCCAGCAAGGTCATCGCAACTGCCCAACCCCCATTGACTTCACCGACTACATTCTCTTTATTTGTTCGAGCATCAGTAAAGAAAGTTTCATTAAAGTCTGATTCGCCTGACAACATTTCAATGGGGCGCATCTCAACACCTTCTTGATCAACGGGACATAACAAAAATGAGATCCCCCTATGTTTGGGTGCTTCTTTGTCAGTTCTGCAAAGAACAAATATCCAGTTAGCGAATTGCCCGGCGGATGTCCAGATCTTCTGCCCTTCAATTACCCATTCATCCCCATCAAGCGTAGCCGAGCATCCCAGTCCTCCAAGGTCAGAGCCTGCGTCAGGTTCTGAATACCCTTGACACCAGATGTGCTCACCTGAAATTATCCTTGGGAGAAAAAACGATTTTTGCTCTTCTGTACCCCAATGCAGGATCGTGTTGCCGACCATCTGTATGCTAAATGCATCATTTGAGCCACCAGATGGAACTCCGGTTTTCATAAATTCTTCGGCGAGGATTACTTGCTCAAGTTCGCTTAATCCGCCACCACCAACTTCTTTAGGCCATGAGGGGGCAAGGTATCCATTTTCTGCAAGTAATGGCCGCCATACAGTGTTGGCGAATTCATAGGCTTCTTCAGGATTCAGCGACCCTATACCTTCCCAATTGGAGGGCAAGTTTGTCTTTAGAAAACTTTGAACTGTAGCTCTAAACTTTTCTGCTTCTTCTGAATAAGTTGGTAACAAAGTTCCTCGATTCTTAGATATCTCTCGGCTGATCAGCCAACTACACCTTTTTCTTTTAGCTCTGAAATAAGCTCTTCTGAGTAGCCTAACGCCTGAAGGGTTTCTTCATTATGTTGACCTCGGTGAGATGCGCTGTATTTCGGATCTACTGTAGTCACCGAAAATCGCGCTGCCGGTTTAGGTTGGCGAACAACTCCTGCATCAGGGTGTTCCCACTCAACCAAAGTTCCGTTGTGAAGGACTTGTGGGTCGACAATAGCTTCTTCACCTGTAAGTACAGGTCCGCTTGGTACATCAGCTTCTATTAAAGCCCCTATCGCTTCCTCACAGGTCATTTCTAAAAATGCGCCTGCTAGCATTTCGCCAAGCAAGACAAAGTTTTCAGGGTTTGCTGCAAGAGCTGCCATGGATGAGAACCTTTCGTCCTCCCCCCATTCTGGGTGACCAACCGCAGCGCATACTCCTGCTCGCTGTTTATCAGAGGCGGCGAAATACACTATTTTCCCATCACTGCACTCTGTTAAGTTATAAACACTAGATAGCAAGATCCCGCCATTTGCGTCATCATCTACCATTGTCAGATCCATCATTCCATCCGGCCAGAAAAAATACATACAGGCATCAACCATTGGAATTTCAACATGTTGCCCTGCACCAGTTCTCTCTCGCGCCAATAATGCAGCAGTAGTCGCTTGCGCTACTGTCAGAGCTGTTGATTTGTCGGCATAAAGATTTCTTACCAAGTCGGGAAAAGGTATTTGGGGGTTCAGTTGGCGACTTATCACTCCACAAATTCCCTGAATCACAGGGTCAAGCACTGGTCGGCTGGAATACGGTCCAGTTGGCCCAAATCCACTGATTGAGACGTAAATCAGATTTGGATTTATTTCAGATAACTCCTCGTAACCCAATCCCATTCTATCAATTGCACCGGGTCGGAAGTTTTGGACGAAAACATCAACAGTTTTGGCCAGCTCCCTAATAATTTCAACACCTTCCTCTTTGGACAAGTCAAGGGATAAAGAATTCTTTCCCCTATTGTTATTCATGTAGAAAGCGCCTATCCCGCCCTTGTCGAAGGAAGGTAATCTTGTCATATCACCCAGCCCATCAACAGGTTCCACCTTCAATACTTCTGCTCCTTGGTCGGCAAGAAGCATCGTTGCTAGTGGCCCAGATACAACTTGCGTTAAGTCCAAGATCTTGAAACCGTCTAATGGTCCAGTCATAAATCTCCTTAGTAGTTGGTAAGAGGCTATTCCCTCACTATATTCTGGCAAAATCTATCAACATAATTTTTTTATCTTTCACCCCTAACAAAGGGAGATAGCTCACTTCAAAGTTCTTATAGCAAGATAAAGGGAGTTGGAATTAGTCTCTCATCCACGAGGAAGAAAAGCTTTAGTTATGCTCTTTCGATGTTTGACCTGAGAGGCGGTGCTCGCCATCACCGAATCCTGCGGGGGCCTGCTTGTTTGGAAGTGATAACCCAATGAATATTCCAGCTATCACAATTAAAGAAAGGAACACTCCAGAGGTAAGCATAACGAGGACTGGCGCCGGACACGTTCCCGCAATTGCCCATCCGCAGCCAAAGATTGCCCCGCCCTTAAGATGATTTGCCTTTACATCTGACCGCTGAAGAGCAATCATACCCCCAAACCTTGTTTTGGTATTTCGGCTTTCTAAAATGCCGAGACCAATAGTCGCTATGAAAATCGCGGAACCCATGAACCCGAATACGTAGAATTCATCTAGTTTCAACATGTTGTGTATTGTGTCGTACTCATGAAGGGACCCAGCGGCTAATACTCCCCCAAACATTGCACCGAAGACGAGACCAATAATATTTTTCCTAAAGCGATTCATAGTTGCCCACCAGAAATCAATCGAAGAAATCCTGTTGTGATTATTGCTGAAGTCATGAAGGTAACTGTTGCAGCAATTGAGGATTTTGATCGTTGAGCAGTTCCGCAAATTCCATGGCCAGAGGTGCAACCTCCCCCTAGTTTGGCACCGTAACCAATCAATATTCCGCCTATAAATATCGCAGGTACCATGATCCAGATCGGCGCAGCATTTCTGAAGGAGTCAAATCCGATTCTTAAACCTTTCGAGTCTTGAAGAAATTGGGTCACGACATACCCTCCCAATGCAAGCCCCGCAAAGTACCAGACTCTCCATGCAGCTCTGTCGCCTACTCTGCGAACGTGATTCATTGTATGGATATAGGCACCGCTTGCTCCCAGTGGCTGATTCATCATCAAGAAAAAACATACTGTAATCACTCCAAGTATGGGACCGAGAATATACCAGTCAGCCTGTTGAGGTAACATAGCTCCGAAAAGCATTTTGTCCGGCATAAAACTCACGCTATTTGTAATGTGGGAGTTCGGCAACAATTAGACTAAAATTTGAGGGGGTGCAGACATGACAGATCTTCAAGAAAAAATAACTACCAAAGTTGGAATTCCCCGTGACAAAGCACCGGAACCTCCTTTGGGTACGGATCCTATAATTTTTGGAGACCGCTACTACTCTCAGGAATTTGCATCAAATGAGTGGGACCGAATGTGGACACGAGTTTGGCAGATCGCTGGACGTGTTGACCAAATCCCAGCAACTGGAGATTACATCAACTACGAAATCATGCACGAATCTATAATCTGCGTGCGAGGTGAAGATTCACGTATTCGGGCCTTTTATAATGCCTGCCAACATAGGGGCAACCAACTTGTCACAGCTGAAGTGGGTTCTCTCGCAAGTGGTGAATTCCAATGTGCCTACCATGGTTGGAGATTTAGCACTTCTGGAGAATGCACCTGGGCATATTGTGAAGATGACTTTCCTCAAGGGTCGCCATGTGGAAAAGCGAACCTTGTAGAAATCCCTTGTGATACTTGGGCCGGTTTCATCTGGTTCAATATGGATCCTGAATGTATTTCCCTTAGGGATTCATTGGAGCCTGTTGCTTCTCATCTAGATACCTACCGTATGGAAGACATGAAAAGAACCCACTGGGTGACCATAGAGGGACAATGGAATTGGAAATGCGTGCAGGATAACTTCAACGAAAGTTACCACCTTCCCTTCGTGCATCCACAGACCGTGGCTACTATGAACGAACATCACACGGGTTGCCAGTTTGACTTATACCCTTCAGGGCATTGTCGCATGCTAATGCCTGGCGGTGGTCCGGGGCCTCACTTTAGGGGGTCAGCTGAAAAGACATTTAAGGGATTACAACAAACTTTTGACTTCTGGGAATTTGATCCCGAACCATTTAGGGATGATCTACCTGGCCTCCGTGTAGCGCTTCAGGAAAGGAAACGTGAACTCTCAGAGTCAAAAGGGTATGACTTTACCCAATACTCGGATGAACAATTAACTGATCACTATCACTACACCGTTTTCCCGAATATCTCTTTCAGTATGAAGCCTGATGGTTGCATATTCCTAAGGTCTGCTCCACACCCCACCGATCCAAATAAATGCTTATTTGATATGTGGTACTTAACCATGTTCCCTGAAGGAGCGAAAGAGTATTATTCAAATTCAATGCGTGATTGGGTCTCGATAGACCATCAAGTTGAGCACGTAACTGGCATAGCCGGTGAAGTTAGTTGTGGCCCAGGCATTGATCAGGATGTCGCTATATGGTCCACTCAACACAAAGGTCTGCGCTCACGTGGTTACAGAGGAGAATATCTTCCAGCGCAGGAGAGAAGAATACGGTATTTCCATGAGACTCTTGACCGATACCTTGCCATGGACCCTGCATGAGCAATGATAACTCTCACGAGTTGGGAAATCTCGATGATTTAGAAGAGGGTGGAATGCGGGTCTTCGAAGACATCGGCGATTATGGAATCGTTGTCTGTCGTGTCAACGGGGAATTATATGCTTTAGAAGATAACTGCAGTCATGCAGACACGCCTCTCAGTGAAGGACGTTTACGATCTCATAACCTTACCTGCCCTTTACATGGAACATCATTTGACGTGCGAACCGGAGAACACAGCGGACCGCCGGCATATGAAGGGGTTCCATGCTTTAAGGTAGAGGTTGATAATGGAGTTGCCGTAGCTTTACCGCTAGAAAATAAAGCAAACAACGACGACGGATATGGGGGCATCGGCGGAATGTTCCAAACACGCTAGGGCGATACTAGATGAGAACTATAGACAATCCAGTAGCAATTGTTACAGGTGCAGCACAGGGACTTGGTAAAGCAATCGCCAAACGACTAGTAGATGAGGGTTGTAAAGTTTCCATAACTGACAAAAAGTCGACAGTTCTTGATACTGCAGAAGAGATAGGCGCTGAATCTTATCTCGGTAACGTTGGAGAGGCTCAACATGTAAGACATGTAGTTGATTCTGTCATCAGAACTTACGGCAAAATCGATATTTTGATCAATAATGCTGGTGAAGTCTTTCCCACCGGACCGCAAGATGATTGGGATAGAGCAGCTGAAATGTTTGACAGGGTTTTTGCATCCAACACAAAAGGGGCCTACTTATTTGGTCGCGCAGCAGCCTCTTCAATGATGCAAAATAATTTCGGCCATATCCTTAACGTCAGTACCGACCATGTTAAGCCCTCTCCGACTTCTGCAAGACATCATGGACACGGAAATATGGATCTATACAACGCAAGCAAATGGGCTTTGAACGGATTTACATTTGACTGGGCAAAGTCACTGGCACAGTACAATATTCGCGTAAACAACTTGTGCGTTGGTGCTACTGATACTGAGATGCTCAGAAAATGGAGTGGCTCAAACCCAGACCCTGAATGGGTCAAGAGCTGGATGAAACCGGAAGAGGTAGCCGAAGTCGTTATCAGTCTTATTGAAGAAGGCCCTGATGGGAGAACGGGAGATAGCGTCGGACTATACGCAGGCTTTGATTGCGTTCTTCCGCCAGCTGAAACATAGTGTTATATCTCAATAGCACTATAGTTCTACGTTCAAATCCCAGCAGGTGTGGATATCGCCAAGATTGAGGGCAGTTAACTTTGGGTTTGTACCTTTTTGAAGTTTTAGGTTTGGATAGGAATCTAGAAGGAGTTCCGATGCGACCACAGCGGAGTCGCGAACAATCGCATACATTGACCTAGCTCGTTCTTTCGGTACAGCAGGGTGGATAGAAGGCCTGCCAAGAGAGAACGCTATGCCTGAGGGTAACCCATCTGCCCTATATTGGCCTCTTGGTTCTCGCTGACAAAGATCCTTTCTTCCAATAACAAATTTATTTGGGTCATCGAATTGCCTCGGATCGCGGTTCGCTGCAGCAGCAGAACACATTAATAGGCCACCCTTGGGAATTAAGCGTCCAAAACGTTCAATTTCGTATTTTGCAAACCGTTCGGCCGATAAAACAGGTGGGCTAAACCTGAGAGTTTCTAACCAAGCAAACTTAAGCATTCGTCGATCATCTGAAACCTTTTCCATCTCGGCTGGATTAGCCAATAAATTAAACCACAAGTTTGATAACCCGCCTATAAATGCATCTTGATCGATATCAAGAAATGTCAGAATCACATCCTGCACGGTCACATCACGATTGAGGTTCGTATTTTGGATGATGCTAGTTATCAGATCATCCTGCGGTTCAAGTAGCCGAGCAGCGCAAACCTCCCCCACCATAGTTTCCATTTCTTGCATAGCTGACATACCACGTTGCTTGTGGCTCGGGTTCCACCCATTCACAAGTCTTGATTTCCAATAAAGGGTCATGAATTGCTCCACATCCTCTTTGGGAATGCCGATTACTTTCCCGAACAGACGAAGAGGAACTTGAATACAGAATTCCGTTGCTAGGTTGATTCGTTTATTGCCAAACGAAGTTAGAACCTCGTCAACTACATCACGTATATGATTATCCACTAGGTTTTCATATTGCCGCTGGACTTCTAACTCCTGCCAAAGGCTCATGGAGTCACTCTTCATCAGATTTTGCCAACTCTTAGGGCGAGTCTCAAAATTCCTGTCATCAGTAAATACAGATGAAACGTCATCATAACGAGTTATCCAAAATCGATTATTTAGCCAGTCCCGATAGCAAGGATAATTCTCACGCAGTATCTCAAGAAGAGGGTAAGGATCCTCAAGGTATTCATTCGAAATCAGTTGCCGAGGTTTTATCAGATTAGTTGTCTCACCAACTCTTTCACGCTGGTATACCTCGTAAGTTCGGAAACCTGGTGCTGCTTCTGGTTCCTCGTCATGGTCGTATCCCTCTGTAAGATCCATGTCACTTCGTGGGGATTTCAAAATCAAGCCATAATTCTCGTATTGAGCCAAGCCCTATAGGGGCAAGGGAGACACCATCTACACCTTTAGGCATTCGCTCTTTATTGATACGGACATTCGTGAATGCTGCTTCGAGTATTTGCGAACCTATGACAGTTTCTTGATGCGATATCCAAGCGCCAGGACATAAGTGTGGGCCAACTCCAAATGCCATGTGGCTGCACTTACCTTCTTTGTTATGGCCTGACCGTAAGATTTTTCCCGAATAAAGATCGTCTCGAAAAATATTGAATTCCTCGGGATTCGAAAATATTCTCTCATCATGGTTAGCTGATACATCAACCATATGGATTAGAGATCCAGAAGGGATTGTGACTCCATGCATTACTATCTCATTAGTGTTGTGCCTCGGTTGACCACCAATTGAAGTTGAATGCCTAAGCATTTCATGAAAAGCGGTATCCCAAAGTTTCTCGTCTCTTTGGACTGCTTGATACTGGTCTTGATGCTGGAGTAATAAATACCACAAATTCATTATTGCTCCACGCGTAGTTTCTCCGCCTCCACCCACTACCAAAGCAATAAATGACGTTATTTCTTCTGTAGACATGACATCGCCGTCAATTTCAGAATTGCACAGCTCTGAAATGATATCCATGCATATCTGTTCACCTGATTCGTCTTCTAAGAAGGTTGGGTTGCCTCTTTTCTCTTCTACAAGATCTTCTACATAGTTTTCGAGGTCCTGCCGAGCCTCAAGTCCTTCGTGATGTGTCTCTGAACCACCAAGCCCAGACATCATTGCATCGTACCACCAGGTAAATTGCTGTCTTGCATCTTGCGGTATCCCTAGTACCTCTGCAACAACACTGATGGGGAACTCGTTCGCAAAGGCTTTTCCTAATTCCAGCGTTGCTATCCCCCTCTCATTGTCAATGATGAGATCTTTGGGGTTATCTTTTGACCACCATTCTTGAATTAATTCTTCAGCGATTGCTTCAAGAGCATGCAATCTCTTAGTGAGTGCCGCTCCAACTAAATGACGACCGTATATGTTTCTTCGTCTGCGGTGCTCTATCCCACTCAACTCAAGTTGCGTATTACCCAATACACCACTTGATGAGCCTTTAGGGATCGTGTTGAAGCCTAATTCATCAAAATAACAATTTGTTATGTCCTCATATCGAGTAACAAAGTAGCAATTATGCAGTTCGTCGTAGAAAACCGGATAGTGATCTCTCATTATTTTGTAATAGGGGTATGGATTACGTCCAAACTCTCCACTGTCAAAAATACGTGGATCAATGAGCGGCACTCCATTCTCATCGAAGCCCATGTCAACTGCTTCCCCTACCGGCATATGTGGGAATTTTTTTTGAGCTGCCTCACGGTTTTCTTCGTAATTCAAGATTACGTTTATTGTGTTATTTGTTGATTTTCTAGCCATAGCGTCCTCAGGTTAGTAGGTGAATTCTCTCATCTCCATCTTCATTTAAAATTCAAGGAATAATTCCATTTTCTTTCAAAAGATCTCTATGAGACTTTTCAATACCTAATCCATTTAGTATCTCATCAGCATGCTCATTCAAGAGCGGAGCATTAGCTAGGTTCTCGAGTTTAGTTTTGCTAAATAATGTTGAGTGTCTCGGCGTTCGAACTTTCCCGGCAGTGGGGTGTTCCCACTCAAAGAATGTCTGGTTGTGGCGTATTTGTGGATTGCTGTAAGTCTCTGCTACGTCCATAACTTCTCCGCATGGTACGGACTGTTTATGCAATTTTTGAGCTATTTGATCCGTGTCAAATTCTCTGAAAGCGTCTGCGATCAGCGTTCCTAGAATCTCATTGTTGTTACCAGTATGGCGCGCTTCGCGAGTAGCGAATCTTGTATCTTCAAACCACTCTGGATGGCCGAGTGATTGGTAGAGGCCCTTTATTTGATTTTCAGTGACTGCAAAGTACACAATGTGTCCATTTTTGGTTTCTGTCATGTTCATGAGACGGCTTAGGTGCGTACCTGGTTCAACATCTTCGTCAAGCAAAGTCTCAGCCATTCCGCCATCAGGCCAAAGAAAAGATATTGCGACATCAACCATAGCGATGTTTAGTTCTTGACCTCCGTTCCCTTTTTCTCTGGCAAACAGCGCTGCCGATACTGATAGAGCAATTTCCCAAGCGACTGCTTTATCAATAATTGCTGTTCGCATTAGGTCAGGGAATGGGATTTCAGGATTAACCTGCAGACTCACATATCCACATTGTGCTTGAAGAACAGGGTCATATACGGCCCTTCCAGAGTATGGGCCGTCTTGGCCATAGCCGGAAAGTGAAACATAAATGATAGAGGGATTAATCTTGCTGATTGTTTTATAATCCAGACCAAGATCTTCTATTTTGCCTGGCCTCATTGACTGCACAACAACATCCGCATCACGAATAAGGTCCAGAGCGATTTTCCGTCCATCTGATTCTTTCAGATTTATCTGTATTGAACGCTTGCCTCTGTTGCAGTTGAGAACTGCGCTATTCAACCCCCCCTTTGAGAACCCAGATGTACGTGTGATATCTCCAATTCCGGGATACTCAACCTTTATGACGTCAGCACCAAGCTCAGCTAACAACATCGTTGCGACTGGTCCAGCAACGACTTGCGTGAAGTCAACGATTTTAACTCCCTCTAGCGGCCCCATAGTTCACCTTAATGCTTGGTAGACGACGGCTTTGAGTTCTCTCCGAATCGGATAGAAGCTTGATGGCATGAATTGTGTCATAAATACACAAGTGATTTCCTCTTTCGGGTCGACCCAAAATCTTGTGCTTGCTGCACCACCCCATGCAAATTGTCCCTGTGACCCAAGAGCTGCATTAGCTATCGGATCTTGAAGAACTGAGAATCCTAAACCAAATCCCATTCCTTCCATGGCAGTTTCAGAAAAGGTTGACTGGCCAAATTCATTCAACGTCGTTTGTTTTGGTAAATGGTTTGATGTCATAAATTGAAGTGTTTTCCGTCCAATTATCCGCTCTCCTTCAAGCTCTCCACCATTTAAAAGCATGGTGACGAATCTCTGGTAGTCATCGATAGTTGAGACTAGACCACCACCTCCTGATAAAAATGTTGGTTTTGCGAGATAAGGACTTGTTTCCCAATTGTCAATTCTAGTTAGAGGGTCTTTCTTAGTAAATGCGTAATTTGATGTGAAACGCTCAGTTTTATCTTTATCAACATAAAAGGCAGTGTCGGGCATACCTAGCGGTGTAGTTATATATTCCGAAAGATATTCGTCAAGAGACATTCCGCTTATGACCTCAACGAGCCGGCCGCAAACATCTGTAGACATTGAGTAGTTCCAACTTGTCCCGGGATCAAATAAAAGAGGCATTTCGGAAAGACGCCTGACTGTTTCCTCTAGATCAGGAACTTCATCATTGTTCAAGCGCATTGCTATGCTTCCTAGGTTTGAATCCCTATACATTTTGTCCAGATTGTTTGAGAAGTGAAAGGCATATGTCAGTCCGGATGTATGCATCAACATATCGCGAATGGTTAACGGAGTCTGTGCAGGGCGGAGAACAGGATTCATGTATGAGCCCCCTACTAACACCTGCGGATCTGAGAATTCCGGTAGTAATGTATCTATCTTGTCTTCAAGAAGAAAGAGTCCCTTCTCATAAAGTTGCATTAAGGCAATCGATGTAAGTGGTTTCGTCATTGAATAGATTCGAAAAATCGCATTTTCCTGCAGATCACGACCTGTCTCTACGTCTGCTTTACCAACTGTGTGGCGTAGAATGACTTCGCCTTGGTAGCTTACTTGGATTTGGACACAAGGAAATTTATTGTCGTTTACGTAACGGTCACATAATTCTGTTATGGGATTTAATCTTCTAGTATCAAATCCAGTACTCATTTCCCTCCCTTAAAAGCCTTTTACACGGCTAAAGTCTAGACTGACATAAATCATTCCTTAAAATAGCGAACTTATTATTATGACTTCAGATACTCAGCAACAACCAGAAAAGACTGATTTCATTAGGGATTTAGTCAAAACTGACATATCTTCAGAAAGGCATTTCGGGAGGATTCAGACGAGGTTCCCTCCCGAACCTAATGGGTATCTGCATGTAGGGCACGCAAAATCAATATGTCTTAACTTTGGTATTGCTGAGGAATTTGGTGGCTTTTGCAACTTGCGTTTTGATGATACAAATCCTGAAACTGAAAGCGTTGAATTTGTTAATTCGATTCGGAATGACATTGAGTGGCTTCTTGGTGAAACGCTGTCGACCGAACCATTGTTTGCTTCTGACTATTTTGAAAATATGTTTGAGTGGGCAGTTTTATTAATCAAAAGAGGTAAAGCATACGTAGATGATCAAGATGCCGCTACGATTTCGGAGCTACGGGGTTCTTTCACACAAGCTGGGGTGGATAGCCCCTTTCGCGAACGGACTCCTGAAGAGAACTTAGAATTATTCCTAATGATGAGGGATGGCGCATTTCCTGAGGGTAGCCGTGTTCTTCGAGCAAAAATCGCGATGGATCATGAGAACATGAATATGCGTGACCCTGTTTTATATAGGATTAGGAACCAATCCCACTTCCGTACTGGCAACAAATGGACTATTTACCCCACCTACGATTGGGCACATGGGCAGTCGGATGCGCTTGAGAAAGTAACGCATTCCCTTTGCACGCTTGAGTTTGAATCTCATAGATTGCTATATGATTGGTTCCTTGAGCAGTTAGAAGTGCCTTTTGATCAGCGTCCTTATCAAACTGAATTTGCTCGACTAAATTTCACTCATACTGTCTTGTCTAAACGACTATTAAAGAAGTTAGTTGAGGATGGTGTGGTTCAAGGTTGGGATGATCCAAGAATGCCCACAATTTCTGGCTTGAGAAAAAGAGGTTACCCTTCAAAGTCTATTCGAGATTTTTGTCACCATATCGGCATAGCGAAGACCAACAGTACTCACGAAATTGAACTTTTAGAGTCGTTTGTTCGGCGCGAACTCAATCAATCCTCTCAGAGGAGAATGGCAGTAGTTGACCCTGTAAGACTAACGATAACCAATTGGCAGGCTGGAAAGATTGAGCATAGGACTGCGATTAATAACCCTGAGGATACTGATGCGGGAACAAGAGAGGTTCCCTTCTCTGGACATCTTCTTATAGAACGCGAAGACTTCATGGAAGATCCCCCTTCTAAATTTTTTCGTCTGTCTCCTGGTAGAGAGGTCAGGCTCCGATACGGATACTTTGTGACGTGCACAGGCGTCGTTAAGGATGAGTCCGGAACAGTGGTAGAGATTCTTTGCACTTACGATCCAGAAACGAGTGGTGGAAAAGCTCCTGATGGGCGAAAGGTCAAAGCAACAATTCATTGGGTTGAGGAAACTAGTTGCCTTAGAGGTTCAGTTGCTATGTATGACCGTTTATTCTCATCAGAAAGACCTGATTTGCTTGATGACCCCTTTGGGGATTTGAATAAAGAATCTTTGGAAATTCTTGAATCAGTTGCCTTTGAGCCATCAGTAGCTGATATTGCAGGTGGTGAAGTAGTTCAATTCGAAAGACTTGGGTACTTCTGTCGCGATGAATCCCAATTGAGTCTTTTCCACCGTACAGTCGGACTTCGTGATGAATGGGCAAACATTCAGAAGCGAAATAAATCTAAGCAGTAGCTCGTTCCTCTGGGGTTCGCACCCTTCCATCTCCGTGGTTGAAGAGAACATCGTTATAGCCTTTCCCTTCAGGCAGAGCATGCAAGTATTCAGATTTATGAAAACTGACATAGACAGTTCGTCGATACTTATCTGACTTGGTTGGTGGTGGCGCAATATGCAATGTGTGCCCGTAGTGGACAGTTACATCTCC
>CENF01073272.1_pt1 | contig 32033 bp, 27 predicted proteins | sample 361291 | NCBI WGS metagenome assembly CENF01 (sample SAMEA2619399, study PRJEB7988) | marine metagenome | isolation source: saline water (ENVO:00002010), including | reverse complement strand
CTGACGAATTGACCCTCCGGTATCGCTTCCAATTGCCGCCAAACAAAGCCCTGCTGCAACTGCCGCTGCAGATCCACCAGAAGAGCCTCCCGCAACTCTTAAATTGTCTAATGGGTTTTTTACAGGCCCATATATTGTGTTTTCATTTGCAGATCCCATTGCAAACTCATCACAATTTAAGCGACCAAGAATTATTGCATCTTCATTTAATAGTCTCTGTATTGATGTTGCGGTAAATAATGAATCAAATCCATCCAAAATTTTTGATGCAGCAGAAACTTTATGATTTTTATAACACAAGTTGTCCTTTATACCGATCACCATGCCAGCAAGTTTTCCTGCAGTGCCATTTTTAATCTTATGGTCAACAATTTTAGCTTGTGCTAAAGCCTCATCAGTATACACCTCAATAAAAGCATTGAGATGGCTCTGATTTGAAATTCTTTTTAAATAATTTTTTGTTATATCAGCACATGAAAACGTGCTTTTTTTTAGCGCCTCTTGAACCTCTGAAAACGAACGGAAAAGAATCAAAACCGAAAGAGATTAATCTTTGTTTTTTTGATTAGACTCATTTTTTCCTTTTTTAAATTCACTCACCCCTTTCCCTAGCCCTCTCATTAATTCGGGTATTTTTTTACCTCCAAAAAGCAATAATACTACTAATGCTATAAGAAGCCATTCTGTGCCCCCCATTGTAAATAACAATAATTTTGAAATCATAATTTCTTAAATTTAATTATACTGCAAATTTATGCTTTTTGATTTAATATGCGTTATATAACCAATTTGATGGGTTTTGCTTGTCATAACCCTTCCAGATCTCAAAATGAAGCTCTGTTTTATCGTCCTCTTTGTGTGTTGTCACAACACCTATTTTCTCTTTTGAAAGCAATTTCTCTCCTGTTTTTACCCCCACTTCTTTTAATCCAGAATAAACACTAAAATATTCTCCGTGATTTATCAAAACTGCTTTTCCCTCTCCCTTAATAAAGAAAATCCTAGAAACTGTTCCGTCAAAAACCACCCTAACATCTGCGTTTTTATCTGTTGCGATATCAACTCCATTATTAAAAGTTTCAACTCCTGAGAAAACAACATGTTTTTGCGTTCCATATCTACCAACAATTATCCCTTTTTCTAATGGCCATGGTAGCTTCCCTTTGTTATTCATGAATTCAGATGAAAGAGCTAGTGCTTCTGGAGTTAAGCTATAGTTGCTGTTTTTTTCTCTTGATTTTGCGATTTCCTCCTTTATTATTTCCCGTATTTTTTCTTCAAGTTCTCTAGCTTTTTTCTGTTTATCTTTGAGTTGCTTTTTGAATAATTTTTCTGATTTACTCAATTTTTTAATTAGGTCTTTTTTGTCTTGTTTATGATTGTTTATGCTTTCCAATTCTTGTTTTTTTGCCCCTACTAAAAGTTTTTTTATAGCCACCTCTTCCGTCAACGAATCTTTTTGTTGTGCTAATTTTTTTTTCTTGCTTACTAGTTGGGTCTTGCTTTTCTCAATCTTAATTGCTTGGTTTTTTCTAAACACGGAATATTGTTTTAGATATAGCATTCTTTTATAGGCCTGATTAAAATCATCAGCAGAAAAAACAAACATAAGATTGTTCCTGTTTCCTTTTTTCTTAAAGGCAGCATAAATCATTTTGGCATATTCATCTTTTAATTTTCTTAAGATCTCTTCTTCTTCCTTAATTTCTTCCTCTACTTTTATTATAGCCTCCTTATTTTTTTTTATTTTTTTGTTAAGCAAACTTAATTCAATATTTAGCGCAATTAAAAATCCTTCTTTATTTCTTAGTTGAACTTCTAATACCTTTAAATAACTAAGTGATTTTGTTTTGTTTGACTTAGTTTTATTAAGCAAATCTGTGGTGTAATTAATTTCTTTCTCAATCTTTAATTTTTGTTTTTTTAGATCTTCTTTTGTTTGCGCCATTATAAGTTTTGACACACACAAAAACACCAAGATTAATGCTAATTTAATTCTCTTCATTATATAAATTTGGAATTTCAAAAAGTATTTTTTTTGGTTTTTTAAACTCAACTTTTGAATATTCTATAGTTGCTTCAAAAGACTCCTCTGCTTCAAATTTTAGGTTGATTTTTCTTGGAAAATTGTCCTCCTCTAAATAATCTTCTAATGTGATTTCTAATGTGTTTTTATTATTAAAGCGCTTGATATTTTGAACCTTGTAAGTATTAGTGACCAAATAACTAACACTGTCAGCTATCAAATAAAAAAACTCTCTATTTGCTTTTATTGTGTAATTTTTTTTGAGGATCTTAGGATTGGCGGTAATTATATCTTGAAGATCGTAAAATGAAAAATCTACTTTTAGCAATTCTCTTGCCTCTAATGCTGATTTTGTAAAATTTTTTTTGTTAATCCTATTTATCAAAAAAACAGAGTCTGGTGTGATTTGCGATCTAATTATTTCGATTCCAAAAGGGCCTTTAGCTGAAACCCAAATAATACTGTCTTGTCTGTTTATTATATTTACATTTACTGTAATCTCTTGGTTTTTTTGTACAATTTTTGCTCTTCCTTTTAGACTTAGCCATTTCGAATAATTACTATTAGAATTAACTGAATTTATGATTTCCGTGGGTTTTTTAAGAGAGTTACTAAAATCAGTATTTGTTACTTTTTTTACCCCACAAGAGTTTAAAAAAAATAAACCTGACACTATAAAAAAAAACTTATTCATAAAGTATTCCTTCTTCAATTTTCTGATTAATAAAATCACTAGCTTCTCCTATTGATCTAGCTTTTTTCCATTGATATATTGCGTTATCCACCTCTCCAAGCTTATATAAAACATCTCCGTAATGCTCAACTATCACAGAGCTTTTTTCGCCTCCGTTTAATAGTGCGTTAAACAGCCATTCTTCTGCTTTTTTATATTCTTTTAGTTGGTATAAAACCCATGCGTATGTGTCTTGGTAGGTGCCATTATTTGGCTCTATTTGATTGCACCTGAAAGACATTTTTTTTGCCTTTTCTAAATTTTTCTTTCGTAGTGACAAATAGTACGCGTAATTATTCAAAATTAACAAATTATTAGAGTCTATTTCTAGCGCCTTATCATAATATTGATCTGAAAGATTGTGCTTTTTTTTTATATGATAAATATCTGCTAAGGATGAATAAAACTCCAATAACAAATTTTGATTTTCAACCACAAATTCAACTCCTGTTTCTAAAGATTTGATTGCTAAATCATAATTTTTAAACCACTTGTTAGACACCCCATTAAAATAATAAAATAGTGGGTCTGAGGGGAAATAATCAAGGGCCTCAAAACTAGTTTTCAGCATTCCCTCAAAATCATTTTGTTGCGCCTGAATAAACAAAACTTGAGTCCAGGTTTGGTTTTTAGATTTATTAGTTTTAAGTGTGATCAAGTATTGCTCTTTTGCTTTTTGATATTGATTGTCAGCATATAAAATGTCTGCAAAAACAGCTCTTGCTTTTACATCTTCGGGGTAAGTTTTAATTAATATCTCTGCCAGCTCATAAGCTTGAGTTTTCATCTCTTCATTAAGTGTTATTAATTGATAATAAGAAATTAGGATTCTGATTTTTGTGTCTATATTCAGATTTGAACTATTAAACGCTGTTTTTAGCTCCTTGTATGATTTTTCATTGTCTCCATTCTGCCTATAATAATCAGCAAGCGTAAGATGAACCCTTCCGTTGTTAGGGGCAATATTTGCTATAGATTTAAACACCTCAAAAGCCTTCTCTTTTTCATCGTTTAACAAATATAGTTCAGAAAGTATTTCCATAGTCTCAATGTCGCTTGGAAACACTTCTAATATTGAAATCAATTCATTAATAGCTCCGCTTAAGTTGTTTAGCTCTCTATATAGTTTGTGCTTTTGCAGAGATAGTGCTTTGTCAAAACCCTTGTTTTTTTGTAAATCATCATAAACTTTAATAGCTTTTTTAAAATTATTTATATAAAGATATGAATCTGATAGTTTAAAATATAACGCCTCATTGTTTGGCTCAAGCTTAATTAGTTTTTTATATTGTTTAGCGGCATTAATAAAGTCCTGTTTACTAAACAATATTTCAGCATATAAAAATGAATACCACCTGTTATTGGGATCTAATTTTACAGCTTCTTTTATTTGTTCAATCGCAATTTCATAACTTCCTTTTTCTGCATTTATAGTTGCAGATTCATAAAAAGGAAGGGGATTATTTGGATCAATTTTTATACACCTAGCAAAACGCCCTAAAGCCTCGTCATAGTTTTCTAATGATTTGTCTTTAAGGGCATTAAAAAATTGAGTATCAAAGAGTTTTTTTTTCTTCTCTTTTTCTGGCTTTTTATTGTCTTTTATAGTGGTAGCTCCTTCAGGGTAATAAGACTTCCATTGTGCGTAAGAAGACAGGCTAAAAAACCCCATTAATAATATTGCTAAAACCTTTCTCATTATTTCAACCCTGTGCTTCCAAATCCACCAGCCCCTCTTTCGGATTTTTCTAAAGTTTCAACATCTAACCACTCTGCTTTTTCGTGTTTTACAATAACCATTTGTGCTATTCTTTCTCCGTCTTCAATTATAAATTCCTCTGATGAAAGGTTAACCAAAATCACTCCAACCTCTCCTCTATAATCAGCATCAATAGTGCCAGGAGAATTTAATACTGTAACTCCTTTTTTAAAGGCTAATCCGCTTCTTGGACGAACTTGAGCCTCATAACCAACTGGAAGCTCCATGAATATCCCTGTTAAGACAATTGTTCTCGCCAATGGTTTTAAGCAAATTGACTCGGAAATATTTGCCCTTAAATCCATTCCTGCGGAAGCGGAAGTTGAGTAATGTGGTAAATCATGCTTAGATTGATTAATTATTTTTATTTTCATGCTGTTGGTTTTGGTTTTTCTAAAAGGTATACAAATATGATAAATCCTAATAATAACAAAGAATTAATCATTAAATTAAAATACTGATTATAAACAAGAAGATATATGCCCAGCATACTAACTAAATATAGAAATATTTTTCCGATTTGATAGGGTATTGGAAAATGTTTTTTCCCAAAAAAGTAAGAGGCTGATGCCATACTGAAATAGCAGGCTAATGTTGCCCATGCCGATCCAACAAATCCCATTTTTGGAATTAATATGACATTAAGTAGTATTGTAATTGCCGCTCCAATTATTGACAAATAAGCTCCAAAAATAGTTTTCTCAGTTAGTTTGTACCAAATTGACAAGTTAAAGAAAATTCCTAAAAACAAATTTGCCAACATCAATATTGAAACTACAAGAAGTCCTCTTTCGTCATGATATTCTGGGCCTAAAAAATTTATTATGAAATCGTAAAATATTATTACACCTAAAAAAATTAGCATCATAATAATAACGAAATATTTCATAACATCTGCGTAAACCTTTCTGTCTTCTTTCTTTTTATGTTGCGCGAAAAAGAATGGCTCTGCGGCATATCGAAAGGTTTGAACAAATAATAACATGATTATTGAAAGCTTATAAAATGCCCCATACAAACCTAATTCATGTAAGGCTGTTTCTGTATTGGGCAATAAGTGTTTTAATAGTACTCTGTCAATTGTTTCGTTAATCATCCCAGCTAAACCAGCTAAAAGCAAAGGAAGGGCATAAATCATCATTTTTTTCCAAAGTAAGCTGTCAAAGACACATCTTATCTTTATCATTTCTGGAACTAAACAACAAATCATGAAAATTGAAGATATTAAATTTGAAATAAAAATATACTCTATTCCCAGCTCTTTATATACAATAAAGTATATGTTTAGCCCAATATTTACAACAATATTAAGTAGTTTTATTGTTGCAAATTTAATCGCTTTTTCTTCTTCTCTAAGTTTTGCGAAAGAAATAGATGAGATTGCGTCAAGACCAACAATAATAGCAAACCATTCTACAAATCTACTTTCAATACCAGCCCCTAAAAAATTGGCTATTAATGATGATCCTGAAAACATTAATAACATAAAAAAAGAAGAAGAGAAGACTAGTGAAATAAGCGCTGTACTGTAAACTTTTTTGTTGTTGTTTTCCTTTTTTGAAAAACGAAAAAAGGCTGTCTCTATTCCGTAAGTTAATATAACAACTAAAAAAGCAACATAAGCATACATCTCTGTTACCAGCCCATATTCTTCTGGTAAAAAATACCGCGTATATAATGGAACCAAAAGATAGTTTAATAGTCTCCCTATCACACTACTCAAACCATAAATAGCGGTCTGACCTGCTAATTTTTTAATAGGATTCAATAATTAAAAGTTAGGTTTTCTTTTTTCCATAAATGCAGTTGTGCCTTCAATAAATTCAGGTGTTTCAAAGCAATTTCCAAATTCTTCTTTCTCTACTTCAAATCCATCAACACCAGTAATAAAACCAGCATTTACTGATTTTATTGCTCTTGCAATTGCCATTGGTGAGTTTCTTTTAATCTTAGAGGCTATTTTTTCTGACATAGAAATTAAATCTTCTTGGCTACAAACATAATTTACCAATCCCCATTCTTTCGCCTCATTAGCGGATAACATTCCTGCTGTAGTAATCATTTCCATGGCTTTTCCTTTTCCAACTAAATTGGTTAATCTTTGTGTGCCTCCATAACCAGGAATCACCCCTAAAGAGACTTCTGGCAATCCCATTTTTGCATTTTCAGAAGCAATACGAATATGAGCTGCCATTGCTAATTCCAGCCCCCCTCCTAGTGCGAATCCATTGATTGCTGCAATAGAAGGTGTTCCTAGTTTTTCCAATAGATCAAATAGCATTTCTTGCCCTTTTCTAGCTAAACCCTCTCCAGAAGCAACATCAAAAGATGCAAATTCGCTAATATCAGCCCCTGCCACAAATGCTTTTTTATCAGCCCCTGTTAAAATTATACACCTTACTAATTTATCTTTATCTGCTTGTTTAATGGCGCTACTAAGCTCTGAAATGGTAATACTGTTTAGTGCGTTTAATTTTTTAGGCCTATTGACGGTTAAATAACAAATCCCGTCTTTGTGCTCACTTATAATATTCTCGTAATCCATAATTATTGTTTTGCACAAATATAAATTATTTCAATTTATAAAAAACGAAAACCTGTTCCTATAGGATAGCTTTTAAAAAAATAAGGCATCTGTTATGTTTAGCCATTAAGCGCTTCTGCGCCGCCAACAATCTCAAGTATTTCTCCTGTAATTGCAGCTTGCCTTGCTTTATTGTAGCTAAGAGTTAATTCTTTTTTAAGCTCCCCGGCATTATCTGTTGCTTTGTGCATAGCTGTCATTCTAGCGCCATGCTCTGCAGCGTGTGAATCTAAAACAGCTTTAAATAATTGTGTTTTAAGTGATTTTGGAATTAATTGTTCGACTATTTCCTGTTTTGTTGGCTCAAAAATATAATCTCCAGAAGCAACACCTTCACTCTTGTTTGTTTGAATAGGCAAAAAGTTTTCTGAAACAACAATCTGAGTCGCTGCGTTTTTAAACTGATTATAAACTAACACTACTTTGTCATAGTCTCTTGCAATAAACCCCTCCATTATCCCTTCTGCAATTAGCGCAACATTAGCAAATGTTAAGTCCCCAAATAAAGAGTCGTGTTTACCAAAAACACTAAAACCATTTTTATCAAAATGTTCTGAAGATTTTTTGCCAATTGAAAGAATATTTACTTTAGCATTTGAATACTCATCTTTAATTAAACTTTTTGCTTTTTTGATAATCGATGTATTAAATCCACCGCACAAACCCCTGTTAGAGGTAATTGTTACCAAAAGAACTTTTTTTATTTCTCTATTTTGAGAGTACCCGCCCCCGCTAGAAGAATCTAAGGCTGCACTTAAGCCCTCTAGCAGCTCTGTTAACTTATTTGAATAAGGTCTGATTTGAATAATAGCATCCTGAGCTCTTTTAAGTTTGGCTGCAGATACCATTTTCATTGCAGAAGTAATCTGCATTGTTGAACCAACAGATGTAATTCTTGATCTTATTTCTTTTAAATTAGCCATGTTTTATTTTATATATTTTGATGATAACTCGGCGGCTGTTTTTTCTAAAGTTGATTTAATTTCTTCTGTTAGTTTTCCAGAAGACAAAGCGTCAAGTGTCTCTTGGTGTTTAGAGTGTAAATACGAAATATATTCTTCTTCAAATTCTTTAATCCTATCTACAGGTACATCCATCAATAAGCCGTTTGTTCCACAGTAAATAATAGCCGCTTGTTCTTCAACTCTTAATGGTGAATATTGGCCTTGTTTTAATATTTCTACATTACGCTTGCCTTTTTCAATAACAGCATTTGTTGCGGCGTCAAGATCTGATCCAAACTTAGCAAAAGCCTCAAGTTCTCTATACTGAGCTTGATCTAATTTTAATGTTCCTGCAATTTTTTTCATTGATTTAATTTGGGCTGCCCCCCCTACTCTTGAAACTGAAATTCCTACATTAATTGCAGGACGAACTCCTGATAAGAATAAATTTGATTCTAAGAAAATCTGTCCATCTGTAATAGAAATTACATTAGTTGGAATATATGCTGACACATCACCCGCTTGAGTTTCAATAACTGGCAATGCTGTTAACGACCCCCCTCCCTTTACAATATTTTTTAGTGATATAGGCAGGTCATTCATTTGCGCAGCAATCTTATCATCATTAATAACTTTTGCGGCTCTTTCTAATAGTCTTGAGTGTAAATAAAACACATCCCCAGGGTAGGCCTCTCTTCCTGGAGGTCTTCTTAATAACAACGAAACCTCACGATAAGCAACAGCTTGTTTTGATAAATCATCAAAAACAATAAGTGCAGGGCGGCCGGTGTCTCTAAAAAACTCGCCAATTGCTGCTCCAGCTAATGGCGCATAAACTTGCATTGGAGCAGGATCAGAAGCATTTGCAGACACAATTACAGTATAAGCTAATGCGCCAGCCTTATCTAAAGTGTCAGCTAAAGCAGCAATAGTAGAAGCTTTTTGCCCAACAGCAACATATATACAGAAAACAGGCTCTCCTTTTTCATAAAACTCCTTTTGATTAATAATTGTGTCAATAGCTACCGCTGTTTTTCCAGTTTGTCTATCTCCAATAATTAACTCTCTTTGCCCCCTTCCAATAGGAATCATGGCATCAACAGCTTTTAAGCCTGTCTGTAATGGTTCGTCTACAGGTTGACGATAAATTACCCCGGGAGCTTTTCTTTCAATAGGCATTTCATAAGTTTCTCCAGTAATAGGCCCTTTGCCATCAATAGGGTTTCCCATGCCGTCAACCACTCTGCCCAACATTCCCTCTCCAACCTTTAATGAAGCAATTTTTTTTGTTCTTTTAACCGTGTCTCCTTCTTTAATTCCTTTTGATTGGCCTAATAATACAGCGCCTACATTGTCCTCTTCAAGATTCAATACAATTGCTTGTATTTTGTTTTGAAACTCTACCAATTCTCCTGACTGCACATTGGTAAGACCATAAATACGAGCAATACCATCTCCTACCTGTAAAACTGTTCCCACTTCTTGTAATTCAGAATCAGACTTAAATCCTGATAATTGTTGTCTTAAAATTGCTGATACCTCAGCTGGTTTTACTTCTGCCATTGTTTTATTTTTTAGAAATCCTGCAAATACAGGTTTTTGTTAAACGTTTGTCTTAATTCCGATATTTCTGTTGAAATGCTTGTGTCCATTTGTTTGTCCCCCATTCTTATAACAGCCCCTCCAATTATGTTTTCATTAACAACTTCTTTTAATTCAACCTTGTTGTTAGTTTGAGATTTAATGTATGTGATTACCTTGGTTTTTAATTCTTCGGAAATCTTAACTGCTGTAGTTATGGTTGCTGATTCAATGTTGTTTTTTTGTTTATATAAATCAATGAAGCTTTGTGCTATTCCCTCTAACAAAGACTCCCTTTTTTTAGTAATAATAATGCTTATAAACATCATGCTTAACTTGCTAATCTTATTAGTGAAAATCTGATCAAAGATTTTTAGCTTATGATCTGTTTTTACAATTGGGCTTTTAAGTAATAATGACAACTCTTTATTCTCTGAGCAAACGCCATCTAATAGTATCATGTCGTTATACGAACCCTCTAAGCTGTTTTGTTCAATAGAAAATTGCAATAATGCTTTTGCGTATCTTATAGCTACCCTTGATTTTTTCATCAATTAAGATCTGTGTTTTTTAAAGCCCCTTGAATAAACTCTTCTTGATTAGATTTTTCTTTTAACTCCCTTTTTAAAACTTTTTCTGCAATGTCAATTGACAATATAGCAACTGAATTTTTCAACTCAGTAATTGCCTTCATTTTTTCATTGGAGATTTGTTCTTTTGCTGAAGTTAAAATTTTATCTGCCTCTTTGTTTGCTTTTTCTTTTGCTTCGTTTATAATGCCTTCTTTTATGTCTCTAGCCTCCTTAAGTAAGGCGTCTCTTTGGGTTTTGGCTTCATTTAAGATTCTTTCATTGTCGGTATTCAACAGCTCCATTTCCTCCTTAGCTTTTTCAGCTGATTTTAAAGCGTCTTCGATGCTTTTATTTCTTTCATCAACAGCGGTTAATATTGGTTTCCAAGCAAACTTTTTTAACACAACTAATAATATTGTAAATATTATCGTTGTCCATATAATTAATCCTGGGTCAAATGATATCATAATTTTAAAAATTTTAAATTACCTGTCACCAACCGTAACAGGTAATTTGATTAAACTTTTTTGTGCTTTTTTATCCTTGCATAAGCGCAACAACAACTCCAAATAAAGCAACCCCTTCTACAAGAGCGGCCGCAATAAACATATTGGTTTGAATCATCCCTGAATGTTCTGGTTGGCGAGCCATAGATTCTAGTGCCTTTCCCCCAATCATTCCGATTCCAATTCCTGCTCCAATTGCCGATAGCCCTGCTCCAATTGCTGCAATTCCGTTGATTTCCATTTTTAATAGTTTTTAGTTAAACAAATTGATTAATAATTAATGATCTTCTTCTTTTACGGCCAGACCTATAAAAACAGCTGACAGTAGTGTAAAAATATATGCCTGTAAAAAAGCCACCAATATTTCTATTAGAAATATAAACAGCACAAACATCACTGATATTGGGGCCACAGACCAGCCCGCCACAACGTTAACTCCATTATTTGAAGCAACAAAAATTAACGATATTAAGCTAAATATTATAATATGTCCAGCAGTAATGTTTGCAAAAAGCCTAATCATAAGGGCAAAAGGCTTTGTAAAAACCCCAAATATTTCAATAGGAATCATAATTGGTAACAGCGCTACTGGTGTTCCTGGCGGGCTTACAAGGTGTTTCCAGTAACCCTTATTTGCAGATATTGTAATAATAACAAATGTGAAAAGAGATAAAACAAACGTTACCGAAATATTGCCCGTAACGTTAGCCGCTCCCGGTGTAAGACCCAATAAGTTGTTGATCAATATAAAGAAAAAGACTGTAAGCAAAAACATTGTGTATTTTTCATGTTTAGGGCCAATGTTTGATTTTATAATATCGTCTCTAACAAATAATATTAATGGTTCTAAAAAAGATTGAAGACCCCTTGGTGCGATTTTTGTTTTTTTATACGCTTGTGATGTTTTAACAACAAGTAAACAAAGTAGTAATGCCGAGAAAAGCATAGAGGCAACGTTTTTTGTAATGGAAAGATTAATAAATTTCTTGTTGTTTTCTTCAACTATATGATGATGATCTATCTTATATGTTCTATCGCCTTTAATCACCTTTGATTTTCCGTGATGAAAATCAGAAGACATAAAAACATCCCAATTTCCTTCAGCATACAAAATAACCGGAAGCGGGATTGATACATCTCCCCATAAGTGCCACTCATAAGAATCGGCAATGTGATGTAAAATATGAGGGGTGGGATTAAAACCGTTTTCTTTTGAAGGGGCGCTTTCGGCAAAAACATTTACAGTTAATGCGCTCATTAATAAAAACGTAAAGAGCAATGTGTAAATTGTTTTATTCATAATTTTTATCTCCTTGAAATTTGGGACAAAAATAATTAAATATTACGTCCTGAAAAGAATATAATTAAAAATTTATTTTTTATTTTTTTATTTTTTTCTCCTTAATAAAATCTCAAAAAAAAGAGCAAAGAGATACACAAAAAAGAAATTATAAATGTAGTTTTTTTCAACAGATGTATTATTTAAAATATTTGGAAGCAAAAAGATAACACACAAAATTATTCTTAAAAAATTAACACCCAAAGAAAGTAAAGGAAGCGGCTTCTTTCTCTTTAAAATTTTATTTTGAATAAGGGTTGTTAAAAAGAATACTAAAAACAAAAACCCGTGAATTTTTAAAACCATTTTAACGGTTAAGAGCAATTCAAAAAGACATATCGCGCCTAAATTTATTGCTAACAAAATTAAAAAAAACCAAACTTTATTTTTTTCCATTTTGATTTGTTATGTTTTTTAGTACATAATACAATGCTAAAAAAACCGAACTTAGAGAAAGTATTATTGTGTAAACCGGAGTTTTTGAATGAAATTTTTCATCTAGGAATTCCCCAAAAAAAACACCGCCAATTATAATGGCCGCCATTTTTGTGGTTAATGAAGAGTGTTGAATGTAAGAGTTAAGCTGTTTTTTCTTTTTGCTCTTTTTTACCCGCATCTTTGATATCTTTAACTACAGCCCCCATACTACAAGAGCCTGTAAATGCAGCGCCCGGCTCTATAGATAGCTTGTTTGTAACTATATCCCCTTTTAATTTGGCTGTTGCTTTTAATAAAAGTAATTGTGAAACCGTAATTTTAGCTTTAATAACCCCTGCTATATCAGCACTATTACAAACAACATCACCTTCGATAACCCCCTCTTTTCCAAGTACAACTTTTCCAGAAGTGTTTACAGAGCCTTTTAATGTTCCGTCAACCCTAATATCTCCTTTTGACTGTACATCTCCTGTAATAATTGTTCCAGCTCCTATTGTGTTAACTGATTCTGTCATTTCTTTTGTTTTAATTGATTCGTTTAAATTTGAAAACATGTTGTGATATTTGTGGCTAATTTATAAAATAATAACAATCTACTAATCAATTATTGAGTAATTTTTTGTGAAGAAATTGTAATACCCCTCTACATCTTTATTTTTATAAAACTCTTGAAAATTTTCAAGTGAGATTGACATTATTTTGTGTGGTGATTTATTTAGCAGTCCCATTACTGTTTTTTCATCAACAAACAAATTATAATAAGCCATTGACTCTTCTATGTTGTCAAAAGGTTTGATCATCAATAGGTGTTGTTCAAGACCTAGTAAAAGTGCGCTAATTTCAAAAACCTCATTTCCAATATTATTTATATTAAAGTCTGAAATTACCGTTTTTAAATAAGTCACATCAACATCTTTGGGCAATACTAGAATTATCATATGCTGGTTATTAGATCTATACAAATACGGAGATCCTGATGCTGCTATTTCGTTGGCTTTTTTCATTTTCGAAGGGTCTCTAATTGCTTGTGAAATATATTTTGCCTCTTCAAAAGCCTTTTCATCCTCCTTGGATATTTTATTTAAAAGAATCATTGCTTTTTCAACCTCCTCTTTCTCTAAAAAAGAAAGCGCTCTTAATAATAAAAGTTTGTTTTTATATCCGTCTTTGGTGATGTTTTTGGTTTTCATTATTACCTGATCAAACATGCCTCCCTTGTAAAAATCAAAAATTTCTTTGTAGCTTTTCTCTGCTATCTCTTTATTGGTTAACACCTCTGAGTTGTAATTGGGGTCTATCACCATTTTAGCATAAATACTATTTGGATATTTTTTTAATAATGTTTCTTTGGTTGTCTTGGTTTTTGGACTGCTCCCTTCTGAATAATTTATATACATATTATATAAGGCTAATGCGGCATATTGTTTGTCGGAAGGAAACCTTATAAAAATAGCCTCAAAATTATCTGTACTAAGATTTATCTCTTTGAGTGACACCTTGTAAATTAGTCCTATTTGATAAAGGGCTTCTTTTATTTGGCTGTTAGATTTTTCAAAATCCTCTTTTGTTTTGGGAAGTTGTTTTAGATAGTAATTAGGGTCTTTAGTGTTTTCCGTTATTTTGGAAACTGAATCTGTTGCTGTAGAATCCAACTCAAATGAGGAGGATATTTTTTTATCTTTTCTCCTCCAGTCGTCTTCTAACTTCCTTGTTCCCCATTTTTTTCTGAACTCTGACATACCAAAACTAAGGGTTGCGGGATTATAAAAATACCATTTTCCCCCGCTAGTTCTGTTGCCAAACTGCTCATCTCTTCCTCTGTTGATCACGCTTTCATATTGCATTTGTTGTTTTAATCTTTGTTCTTCTGCTGCCTGATACTCTTTTTCTATAACCTCTTTGATAATACCAGCAATTATATTGTTTTGATCAGATTTTGGAAGTTTTGCTAACACTTGTAAACTATCTTGCATTTCAACAATATTAATATTTGAAACTAAATCTTTCAAAACTAAATGTCTTTCGTATGTTTCTTTGTAAAGCCTAAAATCCTCATCCATATAGACAATGGTGCTGTCATAATTAGTATTTGCTGATTTATACATACTCTTTTTAAAATATATTTTTCCAAGCGCCAAAAAAGATAGGGATTTTTGGGGGTTGTTTTGAACACTATTAATGGCTGACAAACTATAGTTTTCAATTGCTAAAGCCGTATCTCCATTGTTGATTTCCATTTCAGCAATAGTATAATAAATCTGATCAAGATATTCTTTGTTTTTGTCATCCTTGGTCATTTTTAAAAGTTTATCCTTCATTTTTTTGCTGTCTGGGTTTCCTTTTTCCAAAGATCTTGCTAGGTTTATTTTGGCGTTAAACGCCATTTCATATTCTGGATTTGACCTTAAAACTATTTCGTAATGTTTTTGAGCTAAAGAATAATTGTTTGAGTGTTGGTATAGTTGTGCTAAAATATAGTGTAGTCTAACCTTTCTTCTTTTTCTTTTTATTAGTTTGGTTGCGTTTAGCAATTCAGATGTTGCGCTATTAAAGTCTTTTTTTTGTATATAAAAATCCACTGCAATCACGGTGAGGTCTTTCTCTAGTTTTTTGGGAAATTTTTTGTTTTTTAAAAGCTCTTCAAGTTCTAACTCTGCTGATGTAAAATCTTTTTGCTGAACATAGCTCCTAATCAGCCAAAGTGCTGCCTCAAATCGAATTTCGTTCTTATTATACTCGTTTTTAATAAAGCTAAATGTTTTTATAGCCTCCTTAAAGTCCCCTTTATAAAAATAAGCCTTCCCTATCATCAAGTAATTATCATCAATCCACTTGCAATGCTCTTTTCCTTTAATTTTCATAGAGTGTCTTTGAATGACAATAGACCCCTTTTTTATAGCCTTATCCATGTAGGATTTTGCTTTTTGTTCTTTTTTTAAATCACCAACCGGAAACACAGATATAATGTTTGTGTAATCATCGGTGTGGTTTTTGTTTAGTTTTTTTAGTCCTGATTTTATACTTTCATTTCCGTTGAAATATCCGTTATATTTTGCTGTAGTATTGTGATATTGACGGTTTACCCAAGATTTTTTCTTAGTTGAGCAAGAAGAGCTAATCAAAAATATTAGCGCTAAAATTAGTACATAGAGATGGTTGTTTTTTAACTTCATTATAATTGCAAACTGCTTTTAATTAAGTTTATTTCATTCCTAATTGTAAAATTGTAGCAAATATGCTTATAATTTTATGATATTTGCAAACATTATGCAAGATAAAAAACACTTTAAACTCTTTTGGGAAGGGGCTCTGCGTAAATACCGGTTTGTAATAATGACAGCCGATTCTTTTGAGGAAAAGCTGTCAATAAACTTAAGTCCATTAAATATTTTTGCATTTATGGGATTTATAGTGTTTTTTTGTTTTTTTACCGCAATTTTACTTGTCACTATCACTCCATTGGGAGAATATGTGCCTGGCAAATCAAATTCAGAAGTTCAACAAAAGCTTATAATGTTGAAAATAAAATCTGACTCACTATTAAGCGCTCTAGAAAAACAAGATGTTTATCTGCAAAACATTCGTAATGTATTTGCTGGAGAAAAGTTAGTGTCTCCAAAAATAATTGAACCCACCAAAAGCTCTGAGACCGAATTGTTTTTTGAAAAATCAATTGAAGACTCCCTTTTAAGAGCCGTCGTAGAGTCTGAAGACAAGGGGATGATTCATTCTGTCGGTAATAATAATAATGAGTTAATTATGTTTTTTTCACCAGTTAGTGGAATTATTACCGATCGATTTGATGCTAAAAAAAAGCACTTTGGAATAGATTTAGTAGCAAAAGAGAAAACAAAAATATCGGCTGTTTTGGGGGGGACTGTTATTATTAGCAATTGGACTTCTGAAACCGGATATGTTATTGGCATTCAACACAATAACGACTACCTCTCGTTATACAAACACAACTCTGTATTGTTAAAATCAGTAGGTGACTTTGTAAATGTTGGAGAGCCTATTGCTATTATTGGAAATTCAGGTGAGTTGTCATCTGGGCCACATTTGCATTTTGAGCTTTGGCACCAAGGGGTTCCAGTAGATCCCGAAGGTTATATTTTATTCTAATTTAGTATGAGTATTAAAGCGTTTCTAAGTTTGTTGTTTGCAAAATTTATTGTTTTGAAGAATAATAGATGGAAAAAAAATGCTTTGAAAAAACAACAAGAAATAATGTTTATGTTGCTTTCTAAAGCTAAAAAAACTGTTTTTGGCAAAGATCATTCATTTTCAAAAATTCAAAATTATTCCGATTTCAAAAACTCCATTCCGGTTCGGGATTATGAGGGGTTAAGTCCATATATTAAACAGGTGGTTGATGGGAAAGAAAATATTCTTTGGCCAGGAAAACCGCTTTATTTTAGCAAAACCTCAGGAACAACTTCTGGTGCAAAATACATACCTATTAGCACTGAAAGTATGCCAAACCACATAACGGCGGCTCGTGATGCTATCCTAAGTTATATTGCTGAAACAAAAAACACAAGCCTTATAGATGGGAAAATGATTTTCTTGCAGGGAAGTCCTAAGCTTTCGAAAACTAGTGGCATCCTAACTGGTCGGCTTTCGGGAATCGTTGCGCACCACATCCCTTTTTATTTAAAAAAAACCAGACTTCCCACTTTTCAAACAAACTGTATTGATGATTGGGAAGACAAATTAGACGCAATTGTTGACGAAACCATCTTTGAAAAAATGAGTATAATTTCTGGAATCCCTCCTTGGGTGCAAATGTATTTTGAAAAACTAAAAAAGAAAAGCGGGCTTTTAATTAAAGATTTGTTTCCAGATTTTAAACTTTTTATTTATGGGGGGGTTAATTATAAACCATATAGAAGTTCTTTTGAAAATTTAATCGGGGGAGGGATAGATAGTGTTGAATTATACCCAGCATCAGAAGGTTTTATTGCTTATCAAGATTCGCAAAAAGAAGAGGGAATGTTGCTTTGTGTTAATCATGGGGTTTTTTACGAGTTTATTCCTGTTGATGATTTTTTTAATACTAATCCGAATAGAGTCTCTCTGGCTGGAGTTAAAATTGGAATAAATTATGTCGTAATACTAAACACTAATGCAGGGCTTTGGGGTTATAATCTGGGAGATACTGTAAGATTTGTATCAACCAATCCTTATAGAGTTGTGGTTAGCGGCAGAGTAAATCATTTTACCTCTGCATTTGGAGAGCATGTTATTGCTGAGGAAGTTGAGAGATCTTTAAAAGAGGCTTTAGGAAGAATCCCTGCTCAAGTTAATGAATTTCATGTTGCTCCCCAGGTTAACCCTAAGCATGGACTGCCTCATCATGAATGGTTAATTGAGTTTGAAGAAAAACCTAAAGATATTAATGCTTTTAAGGGTCTTGTCGACGCCTCTCTACAAAAACAAAACAACTACTACAAAGATTTGATTTCTGATAAAGTGTTAAGAGGTTTAGAGATCACTATTGTTAAGAAGGGAGGGTTTAGAAATTATATGTGTTCAATAGGGAAGTTGGGAGGACAAAACAAGGTTCCACGATTAGCAAACGACAGGAAAATAGCAGATAAACTAAATGTTTTTTAATTGATATGGCGAAAAAGAAACTTGCAATTTTAGGTTCAACTGGATCAATAGGAACTCAAACATTAGAGGTTGTGGAAAAGCACCCTTTATTGTTTGAGGTGGAGGTTTTAACTGCTAAAGATAATAGCCTTCTTTTAATTTCACAAGCAAAAAAATTCAAACCAAACATGGTTGTTATTACAAACAAGGAAAAATACAAAGAGGTGAATAATTCTTTGTTTGGTTTGGGTATAAAGGTTTTTTGTGGCGAGAAATCTTTAGAAGAGGTTGTTGAGGGGGAAAATATTGATCTTGTTGTTACAGCCCTTGTTGGTTATTCTGGTTTGAAACCCACAATAAGTGCCATAAAATCTGGAAAAAACATTGCGTTAGCAAATAAAGAAACATTAGTTGTGGCCGGGGAGTTAATTACACAGCTCTGTCAAGATTACAATGTGCAAATATTTCCTGTAGACTCTGAGCATTCTGCAATTTTTCAGTGTTTAGTTGGTGAATCCTACAACCCTATTGAAAAAATTTATTTAACTGCTTCTGGGGGGCCTTTTAGGGGCATGAAAAGAGATGCTCTTTCTGGAGTTAAAAAAGAACAGGCTTTAAAACATCCGAATTGGGAAATGGGGAGTAAAATCACTATTGATAGTGCCTCATTAATGAATAAGGGATTAGAGGTTATTGAGGCAAAATGGTTGTTTGATTTAGAACTCAAACAAATTGAGGTTGTTGTTCACCCACAATCAATTGTTCATTCTGCGGTGCAGTTTTTAGACGGGTCTATAAAAGCACAATTAGGACTGCCTGATATGAAAATACCCATACAATATGCCCTTGGGTTTCCAAATAGACTACAAAATAATTTCACCCGATTTTCGTTTTTAGACCACCCTAGTCTTTCTTTTGAAAAACCAGACCTGAAGAGTTTTAGAAACTTACAACTAGCTTATGATGCTATAGAAAAAGGGGGGAATATGCCTTGTGTTTTAAATGCTGCCAATGAGATTGCTGTGGCTGGTTTTTTACAAGATAAAATTGGGTTTTTAAATATGTCTGATTTAATTGCAGATTGTATGGAAAAAATTAATTTTGTACCCAATCCAAGTTTGGAGGATTATATTGCTACAAACAAAGAAACAAGAATGATAGCTAACAAATTATTGTAAATGGAAGTTTTAATTCAAGCCCTACAACTCATACTGAGTTTGTCAATACTAGTTGTTTTACACGAACTAGGTCATTTTATTCCGGCTAAAATATTTAAAGCACGAGTTGAAAAGTTTTACCTCTTTTTTGACCCCTGGTTTTCTGTTTTTAAAAAGAAGGTTGGCCAAACTGAATATGGTATTGGTTGGCTGCCTCTTGGGGGTTATGTGAAAATCTCGGGAATGATAGATGAGAGTATGGATAAAGAGCAAATGAAAAAACCAGCAAACCCTTGGGAGTTTCGGGCTAAACCAAGTTGGCAGAGGTTGATTATTATGCTGGGGGGGGTTACGGTAAACTTACTGCTTGGTATTTTTATTTACTCTATGACCCTTTATTTTTATGGTGATAAATATTTACCAAATAAAAACTTAACAGATGGGGTTTGGTGTGTTAGTGAAGTCGCTAATGGGCTTGGCTTTGAGACTGGGGATAGATTTTTAGCTGCAGACGGGGAAAAAATTGAACGCTTTTCCGATGTTTTAGAAAAAATAATTTTATCTAAGGTTATTACTGTTGAAAGAAACGGAATAAACACCGACATAGAGATGCCTGAAAATGTTGTTGACAAATTTCTTTCTAACGAAAGACAATTGTTGTTTTATCCAAGGGTGCCTTCTTTTGTTAGCTCTATAGTTAAAAACTCTAATGCTGAAAAAGCAGGACTAAAAAAGAAAGATATTTTGGTTGGTATAAACAACAAGCCTTTTAAGTATCATGATGAGATTAAGACAGAGCTAGCAAGCCACAAAGGGGGGGAGGTTTTATTGTTGGTGGAAAGGGATGGGGAGAATGTTTTGTTAACCTCTAAAGTAGATCAAAATGGTGAGTTGGGTTTTTTAAATGCAATACCTTCTTTAGAACAGTTGGAGGAGTTGGGTTATTATTCTTTAACCTCTTACAAATATAGTTTTTTTGGCTCTTTGCCTGCTGGATATAATAAAGCAATTAAAAAACTAACTAGTTATATTGATCAGTTTGTGCTTATTTTAAAACCAAGCTCTGGGGCTTATAAGGGTCTGGGTGGTTTTGGCGCAATAGGCTCTTTGTTTCCTTCAACTTGGGATTGGGAGGTTTTTTGGAATTTAACCGCCTTTTTGTCGTTAATGCTTGCTTTTATGAATATCTTGCCGATACCCGCTTTGGATGGCGGCCATGTTGTTTTCTTGCTATACGAAATGGTGGTTGGTAGGCCCGCCCCTGAAAAAATAATGGAATATGCTCAAACAATAGGAATGATACTTCTTTTAAGTTTATTGGTGTTTGCTAATGGAAATGATATTTTAAGACTTTTTTAGTTTGGAAGCTTTAACATCATATCATTTGATTATTATTTTCTCTGTAACAATTATTGTTTCTTATTTTTTTAATTTATATTCAAAAAAATCTGGAGTTCCTGCTGTTTTATTGCTAATTGGGCTGGGAATAGTAATTAATTATTCTTTACGAATTTCTGGATTTACAAAACCTGACCTTCTGCCAATTTTGGGGGTTTTAGGTGTGGTTGGGCTAATCTTAATTGTTTTAGAGGCGGCCTTAGATTTAGAGCTCATAAAGGAAAAAATAGGGTTAATCACGAAATCATTTGTTGTTGCTTTAATAGGCTTGTGGGGAACAGCTTATTTGTCCGCTATAGGTTTGGGCCTTATAATGAATGTTGAGTTTTTAAACGCCTTGTTGTGTACAATACCGTTGTCAATTTTAGGTTCTGCTGTAATCCTGCCAAGTGTTGATGATGTTGAAAAAGAAAAACGAGAGTTTATGATTTATGAAAGCACTTTTTCTGACATATTAGGGATTGTTGCTTTTTACAGTGTTTTGGCTCTAGCCAACTCTGGTTCAAACGAAGGTGTTTCTGTTGGTGTATTTAGCAACCTTCTTCTTACAGTTCTTTTTTCGGTTGTTATTTCTTATGTTCTTATATATGTGTTTCAAAATATAAAGGGCCATGTTAAGTTGTTTTTGCTTATTGCTGTTCTTTTGTTGTTATACGCTGTGGGTAAAATGTTTCATTTATCTTCTCTGATTATTATTTTGATTTTTGGGATAATGCTTAGCAATTACAAAGTGTTTTTTAAAGGGGGGTTGGCAGCCTTGTTAAATGAAGAAAAAGTAAACTCTGTTCTTCACGATATGCGAATTGTTACGGCGGAGACAGCTTTTGTTGTGCGCACATTCTTTTTTATCATTTTTGGCTGGTCTGTTTTTTTGGGCTCACTACTAAACCTTAAGGTTGTTTTAATGGGGTTGTTGGTCCTTGCTGTTATTTATGTTGTGCGCGCTATTGTTCTTTTTGTCTTTAATGGAAAAAACATTGTTCTTGAATTGTTTTTGGCCCCCAGGGGACTGGTTACTGTTTTGTTGTTTTTTGCAATCCCAGAAGGGTTAAGTATTGGAAAAGAATTTCAAGGTGTTTTATTATTTGTTGTTTTGGTTAGTTGTTTTATAATGGCTTGGTCTCTTATCTCTTACAAAAAAAAGCGTGCGGAAAAACAGGCTGCCGATGTAGAAGGGGGGTTGGATTCTGATATTGGACCCGAAGAAAAAAAACCTAAAGAAAGTGTTGAGAGACACTAATTAAGTCTTTTGTTTTTTGTGTTATGTTTCTTGCTTTCTTTTTATAATTTTGCCTACTTAATTTAAACTCTTGTATTTATGATTGACATTAAAAACTCTCTTAATTTATTAGGAATTAAAAAAACAAACAACGGAACCTCTATTGGTTTAAACTCTTTTGGTTCTGGAAAAAAATTTGATTCTATTTCTCCTGTTGATGGGTCTAAAATAGGATCTGTTACCGAAACCACACATGAGGAATATGAAAAGGTTATGCAGGCCGCTGTTTCCGCCTTCAAGAAATGGCGAAAAAAACCAGCTCCTTTAAGAGGGGAGATTGTTAGGCAGTATGGTGAAAAATTAAGGGAGTACAAACAACCCTTAGGAGAGCTTGTTTCGTATGAGATGGGGAAGTCTCTTCAAGAGGGGCTTGGAGAGGTTCAAGAAATGATAGATATTTGTGATTTTGCGGTTGGCCTTTCTCGCCAATTACATGGTCTTACAATGCACTCTGAAAGGCCTGGACACAGAATGTATGAGCAATACCATCCTCTTGGTGTTGTTGGGATTATTTCGGCTTTTAACTTTCCTGTTGCTGTTTGGAATTGGAACACGGCTTTAGCTTGGATTTGTGGGGACGTTTGTGTTTGGAAGGCTTCTGAAAAGGCGCCTTTGTGTGCGATTGCCTGTCAAAAAATTTGGAATGAGGTTGCGGTTGAAAACAATTTGCCGGATGGTATTTCGTGTATTATAAATGGTGATTATTCTGTTGGGGAAATGATGACTAAGGACGATAGGGTTCCTTTGATTTCGGCTACAGGATCAACAAGAATGGGGAGGGTTGTTGGTAGTGTAGTAGCAAAACGATTTGGAAAGTCGTTATTAGAGTTGGGGGGGAATAATGCAATTATTATTACTCCAGATGCTGATTTGGAAATTACAATTATTGGGGCTTTATTTGGAGCTGTTGGTACGTGTGGCCAAAGGTGTACCTCTACAAGAAGGTTAATTATACACGACTCTATTTATACTGAGGTTAAAAACAAACTCACCTCTGCTTATTCCCAATTGCGAATCGGAAACCCTTTAGATGAAAACAATCATGTTGGGCCTCTTATTGATAAAATGGCTGTAAGTATGTATTTGTCTGCTATTGAAAAAGCAAAATCTGAGGGAGGAAGTGTTTTGGTTGAGGGGGGCGTTTTAGAAGGAAAGGGGTATGAAAGCGGGTGTTATGTAAGGCCTGTTGTTATTGAGGCCGAAAACCATTATGAAATAGTTCAAGACGAAACATTTGCTCCTGTTTTGTATATTATGAGATACTCTGATTTGGAAGATGCTATTGAAATGCAAAATGGTGTAAAACAAGGGCTTTCTTCTGCAATAATGACCACCAACTTAAGGGATGCTGAAAAATTCTTATCAGCCTCAGGTTCTGATTGTGGTATAGCAAATGTTAATATTGGAACTTCTGGGGCAGAAATTGGTGGCGCTTTTGGTGGAGAAAAAGAAACAGGAGGGGGGAGAGAAAGTGGCTCTGATGCTTGGAAAATATATATGAGAAGACAAACAAATACTATTAACTACACCTCTGATCTTCCTTTGGCTCAAGGTATCAAGTTTGACTTATAGCGTTTAACTATACATTTAAACTCTCTTTTATTTTTTTGTTTTTTTGTCTAAAATTATTCTTGCATCTCTATTGGCAAGCTCCCAGGCTGTTAAAAAAACTAGACGAGTAATTGTTTCTGTTTTTTTAAAATCTATTTTTTCTACCGTATCTGTTACTTTGTGATAGTCGTCATGGATGCCGTTAAAATAAAAAATTACAGGGATGTTGTTTTTTGCAAAATTATAATGGTCTGACCTATAATAATATCTATTTGGGTCGTCCTCTGCGTTAAAAGTATAATCTAGGTTTAGGCCTATGTGTTTTTTATTTATGTTTTCACTAATATTGTGTAGTTCTTGGCTTAACATGTCTGAACCAATTAAATATACATATCCTGATGTGTCATGATAATGATCTACTCTTCCTATCATGTCTATGTTTAAATTAGCCACTGTTTTTTCTAAAGGGTATACTGGGTTATCTGTATAATGCTTGCTTCCCAAAAGCCCTTTTTCTTCTCCAGAAACAGCCATAACTAAAACAGACCTTCGCGGCCCCTTCCCTTCTTTTTTTGCCATCATAAACGCTTGTGCTATTTCCATTATAGCCGCTGTTCCAGATCCATTATCATCAGCCCCGTTAAAGAGAAGCGTGTCGTGTTTTCCTAAATGATCGTAATGTGCTGTTAGTATAATTATTTCATCTTTCAAATCCTTTCCTTCAATATAACCTAAAACATTTTCCCCTTTTACAACCCTTTTCTTTTTAAAAATTTTTGTTATAAAGTCTTCATCACAATTTTCACAATTATATTTACAAACATGTCTGTCTGATTCTTCTCTAAACTTTTGATAATACGTATTTCTTTTATATGGGGGAATTCCTATATTTTTAAAATGGTTCATTATATATTCTCCTGCCATTTTTTGGCCTCTTTTCCCTGATTCTCTTCCCTCTAAAGAATCTGATGCTAAAATATTAAGGTGTTTTTCTAAATCTTCTACAATTATAGTTTCTGAAAATTTAATATTGTCTTGTCCAAATAAAAACACAGGGAATAATAAAAGTGTTAGGGCTTGTTTTTTCATTTTTACAAAACTATAAGTTTTTGTGGTGTAGTGTAGGTTTTTCCGTTAACGATTGTTACAGGGTGGTTGCATGAAGGAACTTTAGAAATATCAATATTTTATTTTTCGTTAATTATGTGTTTTAGTTTGGTTTAATTTTATTAACTCTTTTTTCGTGTCTTCCTCCTTCAAAATTTGTGTTTAAAAACACATCTACTATCTCTTTTACTTCATTCCACTCTAAATGTCTTGCTGGCATAGTTAATACATTAGCGTTATTGTGAAGCCTTGCTTGTTCAGCAATATGAGTGTTCCAACAAAGTGCAGCTCTAATTCCTTGATGTTTATTTGCACTCATATTTATTCCGTTTCCTGTTCCACAAAATTGAATTCCTAATTGGTTTTCTTCTTTTTCAATACTTTCGGATAATTTGTGTGCAAAATCTGGATAATCTACACTTTCTAAAGAAAAACATCCATAATCTGTTATTTCTTTTCCACTACTAGATAAATGTTTTTTTAATTGTTCTTTATAATCAAAGCCCGCATGATCACAAGCTATTCCAATTTTTATTTTTTTCATTTTAACAGTATGTTAATATTTATATATTACAATCTAGGATATTATTATTTTTATTAAAAACTTTATTTATTTATTGTTAATAATATAATATTAAAAATGTATAACTTTAAATGGTTTTTTAGTTTTAAATAATAAGTACCCAAGAAAATTAAAAGTCAAGTTTTTTTATTTTATTTTATTTATTATTTGTAAAACAGTTTGTTAACGTTATTTGATTGTAAATTTATAATTATTTATTAAAAATATAGTGTTGATTGTCATTATTAACATTTATAAAAATTTGTTTATTTTATATTTAAGTTATTGATTAATAGTAATTAAAAATTAACATAACAAATAATAATGTTTAATTTCTTTTTATAATTAATAATACCAACATATTACTAATTTAGTTATACACTTATTTAACAACTATATATATTACTTATTTATTTTAAATAAATATAAATAACAAATTTTAAGTATTATTTACTATTAATAATAATTAAAATTAATTTTGATAGCTTTACAAATAATTAATAAATATTAAATTATGAAAAAAACATTACTATTAATATTCACATTTATTTTTGTTTTAAATGTAAAAAGTCAAGTGTCTTGTGATTCTACATTACAATTATATATAACTAACCAAACAGTAACAGAAGTAAATATATCTTTAAACCAAAGTAATATAGGATATTCTTATAGTTATATATATTTTAATATTTCAGGATCGTGTGTTGGTGGTACAAATATAACAAATACTCCAGATAATTTATGTGTTTCAGGACAAGGAGGCATAACAGATTCAACTATTTTATGGCTATCAGTTACTGATTTAACAGGCGCAACTTGTTATGTAATTGATACATTAATATATAATAATCAAAACTGGAATTTAATGAATTCTTCTTTTACTTGTATAGATTCTTCTTTAATAGACCCTTCTGTTTTTTGCCCTCAAATATTTAATCCTGTTTGTGGATGTAACGGAATAACATATGATAATGATTGTTACGCACAATTTTTAGGAGGAGCAACTTCTTGGACTCCAGGCCCCTGTTCTTCTAATCCACCACCTTCTCTTATCTGTGAAGATTTTGAAACTTTTCAAAATGGAGATCCAATTGCACAAACTTCTCCAAATTGGAATTCATGGGGAGAATTAATGAATGGAACAAGCGCTCCTTTTGTAGATGATGCTAATGTTACTAATATTTTAGCTAGTTCAGGGTCTAACTCTTTATATTTTGAAGCTGTTGGTGCAGGAGGGCCGCAAGACGTGGTTCTTCCTTTTGGTTCAGCAGCCCCATATACTATAGGTGAATTTGAATTTTCTGCAAACTTTTTTGTTAATCAAGGAACAGGAGCGTATTTTAATTTTCAAGCTGAAAATACACCAGGAATTACATGGAGCATGGATGTTCAACTGGATGCCTTTGGAAACATTTCTTTTCAAAACGGAGGAGGAGCAACAGTTTTTTTAACAACAACTTATCCTATGGGGTCTTGGTTTGAAATAAAATTAGTAATTAGCTTAACCAATAATAATTGGGAGGTATTTATAGACGGAGCGTCTCAAGGATCTTTTGCAAACACAATAAACAAAATTGCTTCATTAGATCTTTATCCTATACAAGGACATCAATTTTATGTAGACGATGTTTGTTGGTCTTATACTCCAGCTGTTTTAGAAAATTTAAACGGACAAGTATCTTCAATTACTCCAATTGTGGGTTTAGCAGGACAAGACAGGTATCCTTCTGTAGAAGTAAGAAATTTAGGATTAACAAATATTAATTCTTTTGATGTTGATTTTAATTATAACGGAAACACAATAACTGAGAATATAACAGGCGTTAATATGATGACGCTAGATGTTTTTCAGGTTAATTTTACAAACCCAATAACTTTAATAGGAGGAAATAATACGGCAATAGCAACAATATACAATGTAAACGGAATATTACAAGACGACGATCCTACAGACGATGTTATGACTACACAGGTAGAAGCAATTATTCCTGCGCAAAACAAATTAGTAATTGGAGAAGAAGCAACAGGAACATGGTGCGGTTGGTGCCCCAGAGGAGCGGTTGCTTTAAACTGGATGGAAAAAGAATATAAAGGATATTGGCAAGGCATCGCTGTTCATAACGGAGACCCGATGACTAATCCAGACTATGACAATGGAATAGCCGCATATATTTCAGGATATCCTAGCGGCATAGTTGATAGGGGCCCAGACATAAATCCTGCCGCGTTTAAACAAGATTTTTTACAAAGAATTGTTATAGAGCCAAATGTAGTAATAAAAAACGGAGCTGAATTAAACGGAAACACCCTAAAGGTTAGTTTAACAGCGTGGTTTACAAATTCAGTAAGCGGAAACCACAAGCTAGTTTGTGTGTTGTTAGAAGATTCAGTTACAGGAACAACCTCTCAGTATAACCAATCAAACTCTTATAGTGGAGGGGGCGCCGGCCCTTTGGTTGATGTTGACGGATCAGACTGGGCCAATAAACCACCAAGTGTGCCGGCCTCACAAATGGTATATAGAGATGTCGCAAGAGGGGTTGCCCCTTCTTTTATAGGAGAAAATCTAGCCAATACAATATATTCTTCTGGAGATTTTGAAACACATTGTTTTGAATTTAATTTAGACCCTTCTTGGGATCAATCACAAATGCATATTGTAGGCATGTTATTAGACAACAGCAATAGAGTTGATAACGCTTCTTCAACATCAATTAATGAGGCAATTGCCGAAGGGTACTCCTCTTGCGCGACGTCTATTTTTGGAGTAGACTTAAATGGACCTGATAGAATAAACATTTATCCAACCCCAGCAAAAGAAAGTATAAAAATATCCAATATAAAAGAGCGGGTTGAATTTAAAATTTACGATATAAACGGAAGAAAGGTTTTAGAAAATAAAATTTCAAACAACGAAAAAATCAACATTTCTTCATTGTCTTCTGGGGTATATAAAATAGAGTTTAAAAACAAGGGCTGGCTAAAAACAAGAAGCTTTATAAAAAAGTAGTTAAATTATAACAAAATCCATTTGTCTTCTTTCTATGTCTGCTCTTTTTATTTTTATTTTAACTTTTTGACCTAGCTGGTATTTAACCCTTGTTTTATACCCAACTAACGCATGGATTTTTTCATTATAAACATAATGGTCGTTTTTAAGGCTAGCTATTTTAACTAGGCCTTCGCACTTATTGGAGGTAATCTCAACATATAACCCCCACTCTTTAACGCCAGAAATAACACCCTCATAAACCTCTCCAAGTTGATTTGAAAGAAATTTCACTTGCATATATTTAATAGAGTCTCTTTCTGCGCTTGAGGCCTGTTTTTCCATTTCAGAACAATGCTTACAAATTACCTCTAACCCCTTTTTTTCCACACCACCCCCTCCGGCGGCATACTTGTTTAATAGCCGGTGTGTAATTAAATCGGGATAACGCCGAATAGGAGATGTAAAATGAGAATAATAATTAAATGCTAACCCGTAATGACCAATATTATTTGTGGTGTAAACAGCTTTTGCCATAGACTGAATGGTTAGTGTTTCTATCATTTGCTGTTCATCTCTTCCCCTCACATTTTTAAGAAGGGTGTTTAGTGATTTAGAAAGCAATTTAGCGCTTTTGTTATTAATAGAGTGACCCAAGCCCTTAACAACATTAGCAAGAGACTCTATTCTGTCATTATCGGGCAAATCATGTGTCCTGTAAATAAAAGGCAGGGCGTTTTTTTTGGGAAGCCCAATGTGTTTTGCAATAGTTTTATTTGCTAAAAGCATGAAGTCTTCAATTAAATGATTGGTAGGCAGGCTTTTTTTAAAAAAAACATCTACAGGGTTGTTGTTTTTATCTAAAACAAAACCAACTTCAGACCCTTCAAAATTAAGAGATCCGTTTTTTTGTCTTTTTTTTCGCAACAACTTTGAAATCTTGTTTAGCAAAAGCAGTTCTTTGGCGAATTTACCCTTTTTGCTCTCAAGCACAGTTTGTGCCGTTTGGTATGTAAACCTAAAGTCAGAATGAATAATGGTTTTTTCTATATTATAATCAATTAAAACTCCCTTTTCATCTAATTCAAAAAAAACAGAATAAGCCAACCTGTCTACATTTGGCTTTAAAGAGCAAATATCATTTGAAAGCACCTCGGGAAGCATTGGAACAACCCTGTCTACCAAATAGACCGAGGTGGCTCTTTCCGAGGCCTCTTTATCAATAACACCCCCTTCAACCACATAATGAGAAACATCTGCAATATGAACTCCAATTTCCCAAACACCTGTTCGAATTTTTTTTACAGAAAGAGCGTCGTCAAAATCTTTAGCGTCTTTTGGGTCAATAGTAAAGGTTGGTGTTTTTCTAACATCCAACCTTTTTTGAATTTCTTTTTTAGAGATTGTTCTGTCTATTTCTTTGGCACAGGTCTCAACTTTTTCGGGAAATTTAGGAGCAAACCCATAATCAAAAAGAATAGAATCTATTTCAGCACGAGGATTATTAGTCTCCCCAATAACAGTTGCAACTCTACCAACAGGGTTTTTATAATTATCATTCCAGCCCTCAACCCTAACCAAAACCTTTTTGTTTAAAAACTCTGTCTTTATAGAATTGGGCGGCAAAAAAACATCAAAAAACACACGCCTATCATCAACAACTAAAAAATAATTAGAAGAAGAGTTGTCAATAACCCCAACAAAACAGTCTTTCTTCCTTTTAATAACTTTTACAATCTCCCCCTCTTGTTTGGTTTTGTTTTTTCTAAAAAGAGAAACCTCCACTTTGTCCCCCGCCAAAGCAAAGCGACTATATTTTTTGGGTATAAATATTTCATTTTCACTTTCGGCCTCTGCATAAACCCCGCTGCTACTAGTGTTTTTAATAATAGCAGATAGCGTTACTCTTTTTTCAAAGAAACGATACCCACCCTTTTTAACCTCTTCCAAAACTCCTAGATTGGCCATTTCTTTAATAACATCAATTATTTGAATTTTAACCCCCATTTCTTTAATTTTGAGAATTTTGCTTAATTGTTTGTAATTGAAAGTTTTGTTAGGATTTTCTCTAAAAACAACCAACAAGAGGTTAAACAGCTTGGAGTTTGAAAACCCTTTTTTTCTTTCTTTCCTAGAAGGCTTCTTTCTTTTCATTTTTTACACAGCAAAAATAACAGTATTTTTATCCACATTGGCCCGTGGATAAATAAACATATTAGTATCTTGTTGTTAAGTGTTTTTACGATTGTTTCGTGTATTATTAGGTTAAAATGAAAAAAACACTAATTATATTGTTTTCCCTCCCTTTAATTGGCTTTGGCCAGGACAGGTCTTTGGAGTTAGGTTTTTTATTTGGCGGCTCGTATAATTCTTTACTAGAAACCGAAATGCTTAATGAAGAAACCTTGCGCCCTATGGGGGGGGTGGTGGCGCAATATAATTTCACAAGACTTTTTTCTATAAAGACAAAGTTGTTATATCAGATTAAGGGTGCGTCAACACAAAACCTGGTGTTTGGATCGGGCGCCGCTGGAGGCGGCTATCTAGACCTTCACTACTTAACACTACCGCTTTTGGCACAATTTAATTTTGGAAAGAATAAATGGCAGTTTTTTTGTAATTCAGGCGGATATGTTGGGTATTTAATTAAACATGAATTAGTTGACTCTGAAGAATCTTCCACAACCAACTTAATAAAAGGCGCTGAAAAAATAGACCTTGGAATAATGTTAGGGTCTGGTGTTTCTTTTCATTTTAGTGAAAGGATAAAAATATTTTTAGAGACATCATTTGATTATGGGTTTGGAAAACAAGCTATTACCGCATCTACAGGAATTACATATAACCTCCCAATCAAAAAGAAAACTTTTAACGGAACCTCAACACTAGACTGTGCTGATTATGACGAGTCTTCACTGTTAAAACCAAAGAAGAAATCAAAATGGAGGTTGGTTTTGTATAAAGATGGAGAAAAAATTCTTGGAAAAAAGAAAAAAGGAAAAAGCAGGCTTTTTAAAAAGAAAGACTAATTAAATATAAAAAAGAGCCTACAAAATAGTAGGATCTTTTTGCTCTCTAAGCTTTTAAAAAAAGGACAAACTCTTTACTAATTTAGACACTCTGGGGCAATAGAATTGCACAAGAGAACAGGCTCTTTATCTAAGTTACAGAGTGCTATGGGGCATTCAAGTTTAAATATAAGTTTAACTTACTTAAGAGGATTAGAATTAGCAGAACTAAAAGAGAAAGATATGCCCATGATTTAGTCCTTTAATTTTAATTGAAAATTAGTAATCAAAAACTTAATTCCTAAAAATATGATAAAAAGCATAAAACCAAAGAAAAGGGAAAGGTGAAGGTTATAAAGTGAACACATCAAAATAAACCCTCCTTTTGCTATGCTAGTCCATTGGTTTTCGTCCCTTATGTAATTAGCATAAATAAATTTTTCCCCTGCATACTTTTTGTAATATTCTTTACCATAAAAGGGGTTAAAAGTTATACTCTTGACATAAAAGTCATTATTACTATAATATTTAGGAGCTACTCTGTTGTTCCCGTTGTTTAAATAATTTTTATTTGAAATATAAACATCCCCTATATAACTAGATTCATCACAACCACTAAATGTTCTTTTAATAGCAATACTAGTGCTTTCATCATCTCTTGGAGGGTTTTCTTTACACCACTTCTCTCTAGCCTCGGTTGATTTCTGGATTCTCTCAGATTCTTTCCATTCTGCATTAGCAATTGATGCTTTTTTATGTTTTTCAACATCATAATCCCCATAAATAATATTTAAAGAAAGATTTGTAATAAATGATAATCCAACGCAAATTATAAATGCTTTAATTTTTGATTTACTTATATATAAAGAAGTCTTCTTTTTCTTACTTTCCACTACTTTTTTCAT
>CENF01217153.1_pt1 | contig 32135 bp, 39 predicted proteins | sample 361291 | NCBI WGS metagenome assembly CENF01 (sample SAMEA2619399, study PRJEB7988) | marine metagenome | isolation source: saline water (ENVO:00002010), including | reverse complement strand
CTGGATCTACATCTGGATCTACATCTGGATCTACATCTGGATCTACAATGGATGTATCATCCTCATCGTAATTTTGCGATAACTCTTCTGTAGACATTATATTATTATTATTATACTAATATTTTTAATTTGATTCAATTTATTTAACATTTCCATCTATTACCACATTCTAAACAATCCACATATGTTGTCATCGGCTCATCTGCTGATCTTGTTTGTAACTGATAATGACTACATTTATTACCCTTCCTTCCATTTTGAAGACATCTTCTACATGTATAATCTTCTGTTGTTGCCGTTAAATTACCCGAAAACTTCATTTCATCTCTTTTACGTTTCTTATCTAGTAATACTTTCCATAAATCTGGTCTCATTTCTATATGTGTCATTCCTCCTAATTCACCTGCTAATATTGTTTTATTTATTAATGAACTAAATAATTTTTCATTATTCAAATTTAAATATACTGTTCTCAATTTTGATAAATATAATTTTACGAAATGTATATTATCCCATTTTTTTATTATTTTCATTTTCTTAGCTAATTCCAACGATGAATTATATATTCCTCTTTCTAAATTTATACATATTTTATCATCTATATTCTCATTATTATTACAATTATTTAATAATTTAATTTTTAATTTAGAGATAATATTATCTCTAAATTCCCTTGGTTCCTTAATCTCCATACTTATAATATTAAATCTATTCTTTAATATTATATCAATTTTAATCACTATATTCATATTCTTCATATGATAACTCATCCTCCTCTTCATCATCATCATCATATTCTTCATCATCTTCATCATCATTTTCATCTACTACAAATCCATCCTTTAAATAACCACTTTTTGTTTTTAGATCTTTAGGAACATCTTTTAATTCATCCACCTCATTTTCATCCTCCTCTGCCGTTGCATCTAAATCCTCAAATCCACCATACAACTTTTCATATATATCTTCCCACTCTTTTATACTTAAGCTCACAACATTATTATCACTATCTTTATTTATTATCGCTAATGCACCAAAATATAATACTTTATCTACGGGCGGCGGCATTTCATATTTATTTTCCATATTAGCCTTCCCCTCTATCTTTCCATACAATTCTAATGTATAACTTTTATTACTTAATTTTACATTCCATGTATTACGTAATTCAAATCCTTCCTGTTTCCTATAATTACATTTTTTATATAAATCTTCTATTTTTAGTTTTTTTACTAATAATTCTGATATATTTCCTAATTGATTTACTATTAATATTGTTGTCATTGTATCAAAATTGTAATAAGGGTTTAAATAGTTTACATTATTAATAATATTATGAAAATATACCTTCAAGATGTCATTTTAAATGATATATCTAAATTATTACAATCTAACTTTCATATTAATAAATTACACAAAAATTATATATATTCATATGAAGGTATATTTACCATTATTAAAAATAATATCTATAAATTAGATATTATTAATAATAATTCACTATGTATTAATAACTATATCAATAATATTACTGCATTTATTGATACATCCTCTATTACTCCAGAAAAATATATTTCATACCAAATACCTATTCCTAGCACTTCACAACAATTACTTGAGTATAATATTAAAATAAATAAAGATTCTATTATATCTTTAATTATTGAAATTAATAATAATAATATATCTGATTGGTTTTTTATTACAGATGAATCTTATGATAATCCCTTCATTAAACAGGATATTAATGAGTTTATATCACAATTTATGTAATATATTTTTATATTAATGGAAATTATTAAAACTGCCATTCTATCTCTTATTGCTATTGCTATTATACATCATCTATATTTAATGTTTAAAAATAATCTTACTGTACCTAAAACTAAATTTATTGATCCTGAAAACTCATCTACATATACACCTGATTCAGAACCATATATAACTACAACACCTACAACAGCTACAACAGCTACACCTACAACTACAACAATTGAAATAGGTGATACTACTTCCATAAATGATTTAGTATCATTAGATACTACAGAAAATATTGAAAATGAACAAAATGAACAAAAAACACAACTTAAAGATTACATAAAAAACATTACTGTTACATCGCTTGATAATTAATTTATTTTAGGTATTGCCACTTCTTTAAGTAACTCTACTTTATATTTAATATCGTCTACATTTTGATATATTTTACTTGACATATTCATATATTCTTCCACCAAACTTTCATCATTTAACCAGCCCGGATGTGCCTCCTCCCACTCTTTTATTAATACCACATATTTATGTTGTAATTCCTTATCCCCTTTTAATAATAAATTATCAACCTTATTATCATCCTGTTCCCATTCCTCTTCATTTTTTATACATAATTTTTTACGTTTTTTGTCTACACAATGTATTGGTCTTTTATATACACCTAATTCATGTATCTTATTACATACAGCATCTGTAATGCTTTTTGTAATATCCGAATTTTCTAATTTCTTCAATGAACTTAATTCCAGTTCTATAGAATTTATAAATGATGTCCAATCTATCGCATCTTTACATTCCTCATTTAAAAATACATTTAAATTAAAGTTATTTGTTGTATTACCTACTTTTGGTATTAATTCTGATATCTGCTTATTCTGATCTACTATTATCTTATGTAACTCCTTATTCTGATCAAACATATCTAAAAGCATCGCATCTTTATCTTTTACGTCATTATTTAATATGATTTTTTTATTATCACTCAATACATCTTCGTCTTGATTTTTAACACATTTTTTTATATGTTTTGACAAACCTGAACGATATTTATAGACTTTTTTACAATGAAAACAGACGAATTCACCTTTGGGGTTTTTTTGGGGTTTTTGGGGTTTTTTGTTATCCATCGCTGACTGAAGGTGTTTTTGCGTAAGGCAATGTCTTTTGTAATCTTTCAAATTAAGACTATTAAAGTCACATAATTTACATGAATATTTTTGGGGTTTTTTTGGCTTATCCATGTTATCCATATGTTATCCACCGATTTTATTTTTAAATTTTTTGAATTTCATTAAATTTTATTTTCAGTAACAAATTTATTAAGTAATATTTTATAAAACAAACCATTATGGTCTAAGGTGATTTTTTCATATATATTTTATATTTTTATCAGAGAAATCAGGAAATGGACAAATATATTTGTCCAAATCCGGATTTCTCAAAAAAGAATTGGGAAATGGACTTTTTCGATGAGACTGAAGTTAGGAACTTTTAGGAACTTTTTTTTGGACCTAACCATTATGTAGAGGATTATTTATTTATTAAAAATATTTTAATTTCCATGTAGGTAGGTATATAAATATATAAGTAATTGATATAGGGGTATATAGATATTTGTATATATATGTCATATAAACATATCTTGAAAAGGTTACCTGAAATTGAACTTCCTTATGAATATATTACACATAAGGAGGTTTCTGGCGATTTGTATACGGCTGTTCCATATGGTAAGAAATATTTGGCTTGGTTTACATATTATAATAAGAATAATGTTTGTTTTTTGCTTGAGATTAATACTAGAACATTAGGTATTAATCCCAATAATATTTCAACCACTGTTTGTGGTTTTAATTCGGAATTAGCTTATGGTACAATACTGTATGGTACATGTGTAAAATATCAAGATGCTAAATGTTTTACAGTTGAAAATATATTGTATTATAAAGGAAAGAATATAGAACAGTTTAATTTTATAAAAAAACTACATTTATTTGAAAAGATGTTAAATGATGATTTTAATAAACAAATATATGTTAGAAATCAACTTATTATAACATTACCATTGATGCATACAAATAAGGTTATATTTAATAAAATGATGGAAAATGTATGTTATAATGTTTATTGTATACAAATCAGGAATTTATATGGAGAAACGGTTAATACAAATTATATTAATAATGAAAAAAAAGCGATATTTAATGTAAAGCCATGTATTAAATCAGATATATATGAGTTGTATTATAATAATAATGATTTTTATGATACAGCTTATATAGATTCATATAAAACAAGTGTTTTTATGAATAATATATTTAGAAAAATAAAAGAAAATAAAAGATTAGATTACATAGAAGAAAGTGATTCTGAAGAAGAATTTGAAAATATTGATCTTGAAAAGTTTTTGATAAAAGATAAATTATGTAAAGTAATTTGCAAATATAATAATAAATTTAGAAAATGGATACCTTTTAAACTTGCTGATGACTCTAGTGTAGTTGTATCAAAAAATGATATTAATTACATTATACAGTCTAGGTAGTATCAATTTTAATTAAACATTTACCTTTTTTCAATGGTTTATTTTTTTCTTGTTTATCCTCCTTTACGATAACATTATTTCCATCATGTTCCTGTATTTTATACTTACATTTATTATAAAAGGTTAGACGTTTTTTCCACTGTTTAACAAAAACATCATGTTGATCCACAATATCTATAACCATAGGATTTTCATGTTTTTCTCGTAATATTCTGCCCACCGCCTGTGTAACATCTGTTTTTGGTGTTGCCATAATTAATGTAGAGAGAGTTTTAATATCTAAAGCCTCTTCTGCCATTGCATATGTAGCAAGAATAATTCTTTTTGATTCGGAGGTTTTCAAATCCTTTTGTTTCATTCCACCTATGTAAAATCCTACTGAATCCATATTTCTGTGTTCTATAGCCTTGAAAAGGTAGCTTAAAAGATTTTTATTATGTGCTAATATCATTATTTGTTTATTTCTTGGATCTTTAAGGGTTTCCTGTAAGGCTTTCAGAATGAATTCAGATCTTGGATTAAATTCACATATTTTTTTGATCATTATGGAATAATGTGTTTGTCCTTTGAAATTTAATACTGTTTCACTAAATTCTTCATCTGTGTTTTTATAATGTAGGGCTTTAACAGTTACAGGATCGGTATTATCCCGCTTTAATTTGTAAACAACTTCTCCTAGAAACAATTTAAACACTTTAGATAACCCATCTTTTCTAACCATGGTTGCTGATAGACCCAACATGTAGGGCGATACAATGTGAAACAGTGAATTACTGAATACTTCAGCTGCGATATGATGTGTTTCATCAATTATAGTTAAACCAAATTCGTCAAACACAGATGTAGGATATGATTTCATAGAAAGAGATTGAATCATACCAATAACAATATCCTTGTCATCAATATCAATAATTTGTCCTTGTATTTTGCCGACTTTTGCATCAGGTAAGAATTGTGATATTCTTTCAATCCACTGTTCAAGAAGAAATTCTTTATGGACCATTACAAGAGTTTTCTTTTTAAGAAGAGATATAATATTTAGTGCCATAACAGTTTTGCCGCATCCGCAACCAACTTCTAATAGGCCACCGCCCTTTTCATGGGCAGCTTTTAGATAAGAATTAATTATGGGAATTTGAAAATCCATAAGTTTTCCAACGAAGTTTAAAGAAATATCTTTTCCAGGTTGAATTCTAATTTCATCAGGAATACCATATAGGTTATTTCCAAAAAATCTAGGAACATATAACTTTTCATTAGATTCGCGGTAAATAGGAAATTCAATGGGTGTGGTCATAGATGTTTTAGGAACATATGGTTTTACTGTTAATTCTTTACGAATATAATTTTGTTCTTTTATGGATATAGTATTTTTGTAGATAGAGTATCCTTTATTTCCCAAATACGTATTTACCATTGCTGTATCTATTATGTGTTATATTTTTATTTCAATTTTCAAAATATAATATTTACAATAAATATATGAAAATGCTTCAGAAAAACATGCCATTCCTCGGTAAAAAAACTCAACCATATGAATTACTTATTGGTTTTACTTTGGCTTTTTTGATCGTTATGGGTATGAATAAAACTATTCCTGCTAGTATTCAGGACATCTTAATGTCTGTTCCCGGTATGATAACCCTGCTTGTATTTGTTTTTGTTTTATTTTCGCGTCCTAATAAGGTTTTGGGTGTATTGGGAATTATTCTTGTTTTCTTACTAGTACAGGGTCCATCTTCTCCTGTAGCATCTAATGGTGTTCTTAATAAGGTGAAAATAGCTGATGTTAAAAAAGCATACAGCGCCGATGCTATGAAAAAAGTATCAGGTGGGTCGTCATTAGAGGAACAAACAGTAGCAAGAATGTTACCAATGGCAGCACAAAATAATATATCACAACCAAAATATGTTCCTAGTGATTCAACTAAGGAGATATATAAAATGGTTTAATTTTAGATAAATATTTAATATATTTTTTGTTAATATAAGGATTAATTTCATTCCAAATATTATTATTATTTCTGTATAGATCTATGTCATGTTTAAATGTTTTTAAAATAATTTTAATTACAGAAGGATTAAATATACCTTCAAAATAGAATATATTAAATCGTTTGTCTAGATATTGATATAGCATAGACTTTTGTTTTGCTATATCAATTATTAGAGATTTATTGGCTGTTATAGGATGTGATAAATATTTTAATATATTCCATGTTACATCCTCTGGTATATTTTTGAATATCACATGCATTTTGTGTATTTATTATATTGCTAGTTCTTTATATTTGTTTCATTTTTATTTAACTAATTTAGAAAATGCTGCATTGAACATACCGATAGATATAAGACCAGCAACTACACCCATAAACATATTAACATGTTCATTATTAAGCTTAAATACTTTAGGAAATAAGTTACTGCGTTTTTTTTTGTACATTATTTGTTCATCCGATGCTCCGGTAGGAGTGCAGTCAATCCAAATATCATTTGCAGAACTACCATATGCATTGGATTTAGTGCCATAAGGATTGTAGAGGAGCTCGGCTGGGTCGGTGGGGAGAGACGCGGTGTCGTCGGCGGTTTCCATAGTCTGCTCCTCGCTAGTGATAACTTTGAAAGAGGAGGTGGTGGTGGTGGTGTCTAGAATATTCGGGTCATCCTGAGCGCTTTTAACTTTATATCCTTGGGGTGGAAACATTAAAATATAATTACTATTAGCATCATTGTTAAAATAATATTCACTTTCAGGAATTATATTATTTAATTTAATATTATTTAAGTCTAATGTATTTGCTGAATCGGTAGACATATCATAAAATGGAATAATTACAAATAGTTTATCATCCCCATATGTATGATAAAGAACCAAATTATATCGTGCAGCGGTTTCCATCCCGGCCGTAATACCATCCATGTTATTTTGGACGAAAGCACCACCACCATCCCCGACAATTTTATAAGCATTTATAGATATTAATGTAAAAATTTTTTTACCATCATTAGTATCAAGTGTAGCTTTTTTATTATTATCAGCAACGTATCCTACAGCGAATGGAGCTGAACCATAGTCATGAAAATAAGAACAATTAAGTGTACACTGATTATTATATTCCACTGATATATAATTTTCGGGAAATGTTGTGTCTAAAAAAAACGTTTGAAAATTGCCAGGCATATATATATAAATATTAGATATAATATTTATAATAATTTCTGATTTTATATATATATGAAATTGTCAAGAGGTAAAATTAGTAAAATAATGAAAAAACATAAAAACTCAAATAGAAATGATAAAAAAGCTGGTAAAAGAGGTAGAGTTAAGAAAGAATATAGTTTAAATAATAAAAAAAGAAGACATATAAGTAATTATAGTTTTAAGAGTAAACAGTGGCAAAAGCGGCATGAAGGCGGAAAGGCGGATGTAAATAAAGCCAATGAAGGTGATATAGAATATGGAATTAGACAAGCGTTAATGAAACAAAATAACGAAAATGCAAAAAGTATTATACAAAAATTAAATATTTCAGATAATGAAAATGAACAAGTAGAAAAAGTAGAACAAGTATTAAAAGGTATGTTTCCAGAGCCATTATATAGATCAGTAACTAATAAAATTAAAAACGACATGCATGCATATGTGAATGCTAATAGACCTAAAAATAGAAATATAATGTATTTAAAAATAGATGAAACAAATAAAAAAGCGATGGATAAAGCAATTAAAGATAATGATAAATACATAACAGTTCAGATAAAAGGACAAGGATCAAATAGCACCTTTAATATTAGTTTAACACAAGATTTAATAAGTAAAATAACTAGTACTAAAATAGATCCAGAAACGGGAAATGTAGATGGAAAAGAAGTAAATCAAGCATATACGTTGATAGTTGAAGTACCGAATGAAGAAGGAATGGAACAGTCGGCGGCGGTGGTAGGTTTAAATAAAACGATAGAAGAATTACAGGACAAAATTGCAAAATATGAAAGTGGTTCTGGTGTTAGATCAAGCATGTTATGTAATATATTACAAGGTCGTTTTGGTGAATTGGGTAATTCGGCAAAGTGTGGTATAACATCTAAAGCGCAATTGATTGCAGCATCAGCGGCGGCGGAAATACAAAAAGCAACCGAAATAAATAAAGATGCTAATGAAATGAAAAAAGAATTATAAATTGTCGTAGCAAAGTGTTAAAGATAAGGCAAATAGGTCATAGTATTATTATCATAAACAGTGACTTTAAAGGTATCATTATAACCTTGAACCTTTACAACATCATTATTGTAAAGGTTATCGCATCCGTGTTCACTTGTACAGCTTTTATTTTTGTATATAATAGGTAATTTAACAGAGTTATTTTTATCATTAATTGTGTAGAACTGCCACGTATCTCTTCCAGCAATTAATGGGCGACCCATCAAGGGTAAAATGGTTTCATCGCCATTAGTTCTAGTAAGAATACCAATTTGTCTATAATCAGTGTCACAGCCCTGTGTTTTAATATTAATAGGCATTCTTTTTGGGAACGAGTTAGGGAACAGGCGATCATCACGTAATGGAGCAGCATATGGGTTTAGTAGTATATCACTTTCTTTTGTATTATAGCCGTATTTATGTTTAACAAGAAGATCGTCATCGCTGTTAGATGAAAAGGAATTATTATACACAGAAGTGTTTTGTGTAGAGGTTTTAGTCATTTTAATAGCAGAATATGCTAAATAAATGCTGGTAAGAATTAACATAAATATTATTATATTATTCAATCCATCAGATAACATATACAATATAATAATATTTTAATTAAGAACAGTTCCAAACAATTTCCACCTCCTCACCATTTTCTTTCCAGTATCCTGCCCCACTGTATATTGTCGAACCATCACATGTAGTGTTTCGTGTAGGAATGATTGGTGATTCCGGAAAATAGGGGTACCACTGATCTGAACCGTCAGAACCATCCCAGGCTAGTGTGTTGGGCTTGTTATTATAGTTAGTGGAAGATGCAAGGTTATAACAATCTGTGATTCCATAAGCTGTTTTGCATTTCTCTTCTGTGGATGTTATATCAGATGAATCAGAACTATTTATGTTATTATAAATTTTATACAATTCAGTAGTGTTTATTTCTTCTAACATATTTGTAACACCAACTGTGGTCATAGCTGTAGGTTTAGTAGCACCTGTAGGAGTTTCTACAGAAGTACCGTCTGAAAGTGTAACGAGGCCATTACTATTGATGGGGGTGGCCTGGGAGCCTTTCCAGTAAGCATCAATTACCTTCTCATAATAATCTCGCATAGCTTTCTCTTCGGTAGTGTAATCATCCAATTCTGGACCATCATTTATTAATTTCTGTGCAGCAGCATCAATGCTACTAAGATTAGCCTCCGCATCTTCAATAATAGTATAATTGGAAGAAAAGAAACGCAGAACAGGGTTGAAATCACCCTTCTTATCAATGGTCAGCTCCTTCACCTCTTTCCAGTTTTCCATACCTGGCTCAGTGGTCCCCTCAAACGCATCTTTGGCAGATGTATAGGCGATACCAGCATCATTTACGAGTTTTTCTAATTCTTCTATAACAGTGATAGAATCTCTAGTACAACACCAGGTTTGGCTGCAAGTTCCATCTTGACATATTATATTTTCATAATTACTTTTTTCAGACCAACCCGAAGGACATGTAAATCCCGCATTATCGCCGCAAACAGGATTGCTACCTCCAGTAGTAGATACGGTTCCATCAGGATTACTTTCACCATAAGTATAGGTAGTTCCTGCCATTTCTTCATCGGCATGTGAGTGATCGTCATGTACGGGTATAGATGACCCACTAGAAGATGATGTGGATGTAGATTGTAACCATTCAGGTAAATTTTCGTTACGTTCAGCATTGAGTTGTGCCTGTTCAGCTTGGTCGGCGGCTTGTTGTTCAGCAGTAGGAAGGCCCTCTTTGTTGTATAAAAACATATTATAAAGTGTAGAAACAGTTAGGGCAATAATGAGAGTGTGGGTTTGTTGGTATTCCATATTGTTAAATAAAAAAGCAGTAAGAGAAAATATTAATATAGAATTGTATTTGTTATTAGATATATAGTTAAATAAATTAGTTATAACAAGAAATAATAATATATATAATGTGGTTTTATGTTTCAATAAAGATTCAAGCATATATATACTACTAAACAAAAATAAATTGAATAAAATATTATGTCTAAAATAGAAATAGAATAAAACAATATGGCATACAAGTTGGCACTAACAGAGTTGTATTGGGATTATCATCATGGTAAGACCGTTTGTACATCAAAAAATATTGAAGGTCAACATATGGTAGTTTATGATATAGAGTTGAATGAGTTTTATGGTAAAGATTATTTAGTATATAAGGAAATAGTAGCGAATAGTCAAAAGGATTCAATAGAGGTATGGGATGAAAAATATGTTAGTGATATAAAACATCCGATACGAAATTTCAAAAACATTTTTGGAAAAAGGAATGAATTGGAGATAGTAAAGATAAAAGAGTTGGATGGACTGGAGCAGGTAGCAATAATTAAAACAGTATGGTTTAAATTATTGCAAAGGAAAATAAAAAAATGGTTGAAAAATAAGAATAAAAATAAAAATATATAGAATTAAATTAAATAGTTAAAAGGTTTTAGTCTTTTTATTACTTTTGGTTTTTTTATTACTTTTTGTTTTTTTATTACTTTTGGTTTTTTTATTACTTTTGGTTTTTTTATTTTTTTTACCACCACTTGGTGGTAGTCGTTGTTGCATCCCCCGCGCAGCCAAGGCGCGTCTAGCAGAATCTTGATTGACCCCTGCTCTCCTGTCGACTTGAGATGATGCGGGTCCATACATAGGAGCTCTAGGATCATAACCTGCTGGTCCTCTTAATAGACCAGTAGTATTTATGGGCACAGGTTCAGTTGAAGGTAGTATATTTCCTTGCCCCACCCGAGCTTGATTAGCTTGACTTAAAGAAGCCTCGGGGGCTCTAGATGCTGGCGGGGGGTTAGATAAAGACTGAGACGGTAGTTGAGATAATGGTGGTGGTGCAATGGCAGCTGGCGGTGGCTGTGGTTGAGATGATGTAGATGGTGGCTGTGCAATGGCAGCTGATGGTGGAAGTGGTTGAGATGATGATTTAGATTCTGGGGGCGCGCCTGATAAAGACTGAGGTAATGCATCAGATGCAGATGTAGGCATTGAATCAAGAAATTTTTTTTGTCTAAATATCAGATCCTCGGTTTTATCAGCAACATCCTTAGCGGTTTTAGAAACAGTTTCAACCAACTCAGTAGCTCTTTTAAGGTCGGGATTTTCTAGGGACATTAAATTTCTAACTCCATTATTAACTAGCTGATATTTTTTACTTAAATCAACATATTTTTTAATTATTAAATCATATCTATCTTTAAGTTCGGTTAGTTCAGAAAGGGTTTGTTGAACTTTTAATCTGTTAGCTTTAAGTTCTAATTTGTTAGCTTGAACGTCTTCTTGTCCCATTTGGTTTATTTCTTGTGATCGTTGAACCGTTTTCTCAAGTTGAGAAATTTTATCTTTATCAGCAATATTTTTTTGACTAGATACTTTAATGACCTGTTCAAGTTCTAGAATTCTTTCTTGTAATGTTACAATAATTTTTATACCATTATCTAAAAATTCCATATTTTGATTAATTCCATCAATTAACCATAAAATATAGTTTAAAATATTATTAGCCTCAATAGCTTTAGAGGTAATAGTTCTGACATCTTGCATAACTTGTTTATTATTACTAGTAACAGTAGTAATAATTGATTCAACATCGCGTTCAAATGTATCAATATCTACCATATCAAATACTTTAATTAAATCATCAATGGCAGCATTTGTCTCAATATCATCATCGCCATCAATAGCAATTTGGGCTCTAGTGATATAGTCTTTAATATCCTGAGGTTTTATATCAGTTAAATAATTATTTTTAGATATAAAATCTTCAGAAAATAATTTGGTTGGTTCCCTAATTCTTTCAATTTCTTCACTAATTCCTTTAATGAAATTAGGATTTTTAAGTGCATCTAGTTCTTTTCTAGCATCATCAATATTTCCATTTTTTTTAATTAGAGATTGAATAGTATCATATGAATTATTTTTGTACAGATCAGCTATGGGTTGTTCTTTAGATTCATCAGCCATTATATTATATATATAATATATTTTAATGTTGTGTTAAAAGTTCAAGTTCGCTTTTAACATTATATAGTTTACTAAGGACATCATTTTGTTCTTTTTTAGTTTGTACAAGCATATCATTAGTGATAATATTATCTCTTTTAAGTGAACCTAAATGTTTTAAAATATTAAGTAATGCATTTTTAGTTTTAATTTTTTCATTAATAATATAATCATAATAGTTTTGATAATCAGAGTAAATTACGTTAACAAATTTATTTTCATCTTTAGTTCTTTTAATTTCAACAAGTTTTTTAATAATATCATTTTTATTATCTTGCATAGATTCTTTAATATTACTTAGAATAGCATCATTTTGTGCGATATCCATTATTAATTATAGATATTTTATTTATTTATATTATTTTTTAAATATTGATAAATATATTTACTCAGATGATATACAGTAACAAATAAAAAGATAATTAAATATTATGTAGATAATATATATTTATAAAAGATATAAAATCTAAACATATATAATATTTAGTATGTCAACTAAAATTGTAGAGCCTCTCCTGCATGAAGACGAGAATAGGTTTGTTTTGTTTCCAATAGAATATCAGGATGTATATGATATGTATAAAAAACAGTTAGATTGTTTTTGGAGAGTAGACGAAGTGGATTTATCAAAAGATATGAAATCATGGGAGACGTTAAATAAAGATGAAAAGTATTTTATTTCAATGATTTTGGCTTTTTTTGCGGCGAGTGATGGAATAGTGGTAGAGAATTTAGGTAGTAGATTTATGAATGATGTTCAGGTGTCAGAGGCGAGGGCTTTTTATGCATTTCAGATAGCGATGGAAATGATACATAGTGAGATGTATAGTTTATTGATTGAGAAGTATATAACGGATAGGGAGGAGAAATCGCGGCTGTTTAATGCGTTGAATGAGTTTCCATGTATAAAAAGAAAGGGTGATTGGGCGTTAAAATGGATACAAGATAAGAGATCAAGTTTTGCGAGTAGATTAGTGGCGTTTGCGTGTGTGGAAGGTATATTTTTTTCGGGAGCATTTTGTTCCATATATTGGTTAAAAAATCGTGGATTGATGCCGGGGTTAACATTTAGCAATGAGTTGATAAGTCGTGATGAAGCTTTACATACAGAATTTGCGATATTATTATATAGCAAGCTAGTTAAAAAATTGGATAAGAAGCGGGTATATGAGATAGTGAAGGAGGCAGTAGATATAGAGAAAGATTTTATAGTGAATGCTTTACCATGTCGTTTAGTAGGTATGAACAGTGATTTAATGGGACAATACATAGAGTTTGTGGCGGACAGATTGGTTGTACAGTTGGGGTATGAAAAGATCTACAATAAGGAAAATCCATTTGCATTTATGGAGATGATAAGTATGGAGGGTAAGACAAACTTTTTTGAGAAACGTGTAGGTGAATATGCGTTAGCGAATAAGAAGGTAGATGAGAAGGTAGATATATTTGATTTTTCGGAGGGTTTTTAATTTTTTCAAAAAAAGGTTTTGATTTTTTTGAAAAAGTGATTATAAATAATATTACTTAAAAGAAATATTAGATACTAAGACAATGGGCCAAGAGGCTTCAGTATTCGGACCAGTTAAGAGTTTTTTCCGTTTTTTATTATCACCATTAATGGGTGATAATGAATGTGATATGCCGGGTGTAATGCCATATGAGAGTCCTTTAATCATAGACAGTAAGGAATTCAATTATGTAGTGGGAAAATTGCGTGATTTTTTCAAATCCAAGGGGTTTATAGAGGCGCATCCACAGAATAGATTAAGTATATTGGCGGCTTGTGAGGATCCATGGACGGTTGCGAGTTATGACTATGCGGGAGCAGTATGGCCATTGCCGCAAACAGGTCAGATGTGGTTAGAATATGAGTTATTAAAGAATCCAAATGTGGAGGGATATTTTTGTGTATCTACGAGTTACAGACACGAGCCAAACCCGGTACCGGGAAGACATGATTTAATTTTCCCGCTGTTTGAGTTTGAGATGCATGGGGATATGGAGGATTTAATAAAGTTGGAGAAGGAGTTATTGGTTAGTTTAGGATATAATAAGGAAAACTTTAAGCGTGGTAGTTATTTGGATGTAGCGAAACATTATAATACGAAGGAATTAGAGCATGAACATGAGCAAGCGTTAGCTGATGATTTTTCGGAAAGTTATTTCTTAACGGATTTCCCGGAATTTACGAGTCCATTTTGGAATATGAAGCGTCATGATAATAATGATTTAGCAAAGAAGGTAGATGTAATAATGAGTGGCCAGGAGACGATAGGTTCAGCAGAGAGAGAGACGGATCGTGTAGCGATGAAGGAGCGTTTTGAGACGATTTCAGAGGGTGGATACAAGAAGAAATTGTATGATTTATTTGGAAAACGTAGGACGGATGCGGAGATGGATGACTATTTAAAATTTGATTTTATGAAGAGATCGGGTGGTGGTATAGGAGTAACAAGATTAATAAGAAGTATGAGAATGGAGGGATTAATTCCAAAGGATGGAGGAGTAGTGAGGCGCGAGGTTTAAAGTATATGCGGTTATTTTATTATAAAGAAATATGGATATTTTTTTATAATAAATGATTTCGGTTTATTTGCAAGGAGGATTAGGAAATCAGATTTTTCAGTTATTTACGGCGATAGCATATAGTTTAAGATATAATGTAAAGTTGGAGATTCCGTCATACAAATGGGATGCGGAAAATAGGCCGACGTATTGGGGTACTTTATTTAAGAAATTAAATGATTTTAAATATATTAATGATAAACTACAACCGGGTTCTTTGCCGCGACATTGTGAGGATGGGTTTCATTATACAGAGATACCAAAGAAAGATAATTTCATATTGTATGGTTATTTTCAATCATACAAGTATTTTGAGAAGGAGTATGATGCTATAATGAAAAAGTTTGGTATAAAATTGTTACAACAAGTAATAAGAGGTAGACATTTAAGATTAAGGGAGAGTATATCTTTGCATTTTCGGATAGGTGATTATAAGGAATTTCAATTTCAGTGGTTAATAATGGCGAATCAATATTACGTAAATGCATTGGCTTACATAATGGAGAAAACGGGTAGGACAGATTGGGATGTGATATATTATTGTGAGGAGAAGGATAATGTGGAGGTAGAACAAAGGATAAGATATATAAGAAGTAAATTGCCGACATTAAAGTTTCATAAGGCGTCGGATGAAATGGAGGATTGGGAGCAGATGCTGTTAATGAGTGCATCAACTCATAATATAATATCAAATAGTAGTTTTAGTTGGTGGGGTGCATATTTTAATTCAAATAAAGATAAGATAGTATGTTATCCGGATAAGTGGTTTGGGGTTAGAAAGAGAAGTAATGATACAAAGGATTTATGTCCAGCGAGTTGGGTAAAGATAACAGATAAAAAGAATATTTAAATAAAATATGTGGCCTGTAAAGTTTAATAAATTAAGGACAGTATATACAATAACAGGTAAAACGGATGGTTTTGGTTCGCAATATTTAGCTATAATGTCAGGTATAGCTATATGTAAATATAAAAATTATGATTATTTACATACACCTATTAAAAAATTAGAACATAATGAAAATGTGGATGAGATGAATAAGTTTATAGGAATTAAGAATATAAAAAATACAGATAATACTAAAAATAATAAAAATAATAGAGTAGTTTTAATTAAAAATGAGATATGTTTTGAAGTAATGTTTTCACAGAATCCAAGTATATATTATAGACAAGAAGTAATAGATGTAATTAAGAATTTTTATTATTCAAATAGTAAACCGATAATAGAAGATATAGATATAGCAATACACATAAGGAGGGGAGACGTATATAAAAATAGTAAAATGGGACCACTATTTGTTAGGGAAACAAAAGGATGGAGAGGAAATATAGATAGATTTATAGATGATAAATTTTATATAGATATAATTGATAAATTACTGATAAAATATCCTACTTATATTATTCATATATATTCGGAAGGTAAAGTAGAGGATTTTAGTATAAAAGAAGACACTAGAATTAAATTTCATTTAAATGAAAATTTAATTACAACGTATCATTCATTTGTAAGGGCAAAGGTGTTAGTGATGGCTAGGAGTTGTTTATCTTATTCTGCTGGAATATTAAATGAAAACGAAGTTTATTATATAGATTTTTGGCATAAAAAATTAGATCATTGGCTAAATATTAAAGAACTAAATTAAAGTTAAGATGTTTTAATATGGAATTATCGGTGGAAATGTATTTTTTATTACAAATTCAGAAGTAAATATGTTAAGAAAGTATGATAAAGATGAAATTAAAGAAAATATTTTAAATTGTAAAAAAAATATTGAAGAAAGCTCTCCAAATTCAACAACACATATGAAAGACCGTAGAGTTATGGCAATCAGTATGGAAAACTATATAAATAATGGTTTTGAAGAACATTACCCATATATTTTACGTTATGATTTAGAAAGTAATATAATATAATAACATAATGCTAGTAATAACTATTTGGAATGGAAGATTAGGAAATAATATTATGCAAATTATAAGAGCAATACATTATGCAAAAATTAATTTCCACTCAGAAATTAATTTTCCTTATACTAAACATTTAAGAAAAAAGAAACTATGTATTAATATTGAAAAAGCTAATACAACAATAATTACAAACGATTTTTTTTATTTAAATAAATTAGGATTGGAGGAGCCAAGTCCAGAACAAATGAAAAAGTATTTTATAGAGTTTGTAAACCCAATGTTAATTGTTAATGCAAGAGAAACATTAAATAACACATTACATATTCATATAAGAAGTGGTGATACCTTTAGTAATAATCCTCATCGGAAATATTTACCAGCACCGCTAATTTATTACAAAACAATTATTGAAAGCCAAGATTGGGATGATGTAAAGGTTATACATGAAGATAATATAAACCCGTGTGTGAATGCACTAAAAAATTTAAATTATGAAAACGTAGAATTTATATCAGACAGTTTACAAAAAGATTTACAGATATTAGGTAGTAGTAAAAACCTTGTTATAGGTCCAGGAACATTTGGATTATTAGCATACTTTCTTAGTGAGGAATTAGAAAGTTTGTATATACCACGCTATGTGTTAGACGAAATGCCAAAAGGAGAGTGGGGTGTAAAATTAAATATAGTTGAGCTACCCAATTATATTAAATGTGGAGAATGGAGAAACACGGCAGAACAGAGGAAAATATTAGTTAATTATAAATAAATATAATAATCTGTTGGGTAATTTATGTCAAGAATTTTTTTATCTCATTCTCAATTTTTTCATTGTATTTAATATTAGAGTTAAAATTCCCGCCAGTCGTTATAATTTCAAATTTATTAACAACTCTAGATGTACCAAACATTAATTGCCAACTATTATTAGTTGGTGAAAAGATTAATATTTTTGCATTAGGATTCATAAAAAGAATATTAGTTAAATGCGCTCCTTCTATTGTAACAAAATGTGTCATTTTATTGAATAATTTAACTTGTTCTTCAAACGTTTTAGTACCCATGTCTATAATAATCTCATCAAACATGTGATTTAAATTATTATTATAGTTTACAATTTTTCTTCTACTAGCATCATTACGAAAATATAATACTTTATAATCAGATACGGGATTGGTATCTTTTCTTTCGAGATTATATTTATTAAATACAGCAGATCTTACAATTTTTACTACATTATTAAAGTATTTACTTTTACCTATATTGCGGTCAAACTTTGTAAATGGAGTTTCTAAAATACTATCATTTATTTAATAGTTAATGTTTAAATAATCGATTAATATTTTTGTAATTTGATATTCCCATTCGCTTAGATCATTGTCTAGAATCCAACATATTGAATTATTTTCAATATATTTGACAATAGTATGAAATAAAATATCATGAAAAAAATGTCCTATATTTACAGGGTGATTTTTCCAACAATGTTTTATATTAAAATTATTCATTATTAATATAGTCAAATATATTATCTTTTTGTAAATAACTTGGAATCCTTGAATCGTGAATATCTAATTCAAGAATATGAAATGGCCGATTCAAATCAAAAATATATCGTTTATCTTTTACAGCTTTTTCTAATATATCTTTTTTTCCAAGATGATGGTATTTAGTATGTGCTCCGCTATAAATTTTTTTTATCATACAATCAATAGGCATAACCCAAGACATATGACATCCATATATTTTTGATGTTTTTTGAGAACAATATCGTTGATATTTGCAATCAATACCTCTAACCTTTTTATTAATTTTTTTAACCATTTTATATTTATAAATAGCTGGTGCATTAAAATTTAAGTTAGACCACAAATAATTATTTTTAAAAAAAAACTGGTTTAGGTTAATACTTATGGGTTTCTTAGCTTTATTTAATTCTGATAGCAAATCAATATATGAATCCTTATAGATAATCTCATCGATATCAATATCAATAATAATATCTTCATCATTTAAAATAATATCGGTATCATTGAACAACCAAGAACGCTGTATGTTTTCATTTATTTCATGGCATTTTTTTTCATCATTAACACTATATTCAATATAATCTGTTAAATCTATCTTTTTATAGAGTAGTTTTGTTTTTAACTTTTCTGGTATTAAATGAATAACTTTGTTTATTTCATATTCTTTTAGCAATCCAGTATGAGTAAAATTGTATTCGTATAATATTAATTTATCAATATGTTCAAATCCTTCATCTAAATTAGCGATAATAAAAGGCAATTCGTGTTTACTATAACAGTATGATTTCAAATATAACATTATAATATTAATAAATTTTATATTTTTTATAATTAAACATAATTGTTAATACATGATTTAATATCTTCACCTGTATTACGATTAAAATATCCTCTTTTAAATTTATTAATATTATATTCCATTAATAATGAATTTAGTTTATCATATTTATCATTACACATAGCCCAACGTCCATATGCTATAGTATGAATATGTGGAAACATTTTTGAATCTTGTGCAAATAAACTATCTTTTTCATAATAAAATTTATTATTATATTTACTTCTAAATATATGATTTGATTTTGATTCTAATAGATTTGGTTTATCACATTTTATTGAATATAATTCTTTAAAAATATTTTTTTCCCATAATCCAGGTTGTAATGATATAAAATTACTAGAATTGTTAGGTATGTTACAAATATTAATATCTTCATGAAAAATTTCAGGTTTTTTATTGGAACTACCATAATTTTTATAGCTTCTTATATGAAAAATATTTTTTTTATTCATAAAGTTAATCACTTTTAAATTAGTATCATTTGAAAAATTATCTGTAATAATCCAATCTTCATGTAAAAAAAGAATATAATTATAATTTAAATCTTTTATATTATGTAAAATTCTATCTGTATATATTAGACTATCGTCATAATATACTACTTTGATTCTGCTATCTATTTTATAATTATTTATTTTATTTACACAAAATATTATAGATACTTCATCTAAATTAATATGTTTATATATTTGTCCGAATGTTAAATCCCATACATCAGAATAATCACTGTGACTATATAAAAATATACAATAATTAGACATTATTATAATATATAATAATTATTATTTAAACACTATTTCCGTCCCATAATAAATTTGATTTAATTTTGACCCAAGGGTCATTTGTTGTTGAACCTTCGCTATTATTAGTTGTTGCAAAACTAGGAATCCAAGGTTTTTTGAACTGGAATTCACATGTCAAAATTTTTTTTTTATGAGTTGTAATTAAATTCTGATATAATATATACTCTGGGTGTATTTTATTTGGTGGAGATTTTTCATTGCAACTAATAATATTAAATACATATTTCATATCACATCTGTATCCAAACATCATTTGATCTGTAAAACCACCAGGATATATTACACCTATTTGTTTATTTTTTTGACTTTGTTTCGTTCTTTCCATCCATCTATCTGGCGTATGCCATTCGGTAGATGAAATACATATAGTATTTTTTGGTAAGTTTAATAACCAATTAACATTAAATATATCTCTGTAGATAAAATCACTTCTTCCTTTAATTAAATAATGCATTTGTATTTGTTCTTTATCTTCATATTTTTTCATTACATTAAATGTATTATTTATTTTTCCATATTGATTATGATAACTTTTATTATATTTGTTTCCAATATGAAAATTATTTGTTTGTGTAAAACGAATATTATCAGGTAAAGTATTGCATATTTCAATACAAAATAATTTAATATTAGGATTTTTTTTATTATCAAATAGATTTTTCCATCTTTCTTGCCAGTTATTTTTTTCTTCTGTAAAACATGTAACAAATATAAATACATTAAATTTTTTTGAAATAGGTTCTACAATGTGATTATAATATTCTTCTGCATAATTTATATTTTTAATAGTATAATTTTTATCAACACCATTAAATGTTGTTTCTAAATTATGATCTTCTGGACCTGCAAATAATATACCAACATTATCCATATTTTTAATTAATATATATTATTTATATCATTATTAGTGAAATCAATAAATTTTGATTTATCATATAATCCATTTTTCATTATAAAATATTTTTGTATAATATGATTATTTACTGAATTAATTAACGTATATTTATCTTTTTTAACATTATTATTTTTATGTAATATTTCATTACTATCATATTTTAATTCATTGCTATCCGGCCATCCATTTTGTAAAATATTCAAATAATCACTATTAATTATAAACATGTTATTCGTAACATAGTCAAACATTTTTGAAAAAATTTTCATATTTGCACTATTTGAAAATTCCCAATGATCAACATATCCAGCATTCAATTGATTCCAATATGAAGAATAAAAATTATTTAAATTATAATTATTTGATTTAAAAATAAAGTTATCTGGTTTAAATCCATTATGTGGTTTTTTTAGTCTAACACCAATATCAAATCTTACTCTTATAATTATATCATATTCAAAATTATTACTTCTACTATATTCAATAGCTAATTTTATAGAAGCACATCGTGAATATATCATTGATAGTGTACTTTGTAAATCATATGAAGTATTATTCTTATACTTTGTATTTATCAATAAATTATGAAATTCTTTATTTTCATTTGATAATTTATCTATAAAATTTATTTGATCTTCAATAATTGTTATTTTTGAAGTGGGATATTTTTTTTCTATATTATTTTTTGATTTTGTATCAAAAGAATGAATAAAAATGTCTAAATAATCATTATTTTTAGATATATTATTTATAATGTTATCATAAATATAATTAGAATTTAATAAATTATCTTTATTTTTATTTGTAAAATATCCAGATATACATAATGCTATTTTCATGTAATAATATACAATTATATTTTTATTTTATAATGTTTACGATCTAATTCAGAGAGATATAATTTTTTAGATATCCAGTATATATCACAATCTTTGTTTAAAAAATTACCAATAAAAGATATTTCTTCTTTCTTGAAACTATGAAATACATATTTGGTTGTTAATTGTTCTGAATAACTACAATCTTCATATTTAAAATTCCACATTTGCAATAAATTATCTATACTACTAATCTGAATATAATCACATAAATATTTATAATTATTGTTATTTTTATCAGGACCATTAATTCTATGATAATCTAAAAAATACAAGAAATTAAGTTTATTATAATGAATATCATTTTTTAAAAATAATGACAAATCAGTAAAATAAGCATCACTTCTAATTTTTATCGCGTTTTTAAAACCCATTTTTTTAGCTTTTAAAAGTCCAGTATATGTAGATAACTGTTGTAACATAACATTTTGAATACCTTTTTCTATTGGTATTTTATTAAAAATAACAATATCATTTTCATTATATTTATTCTCTTCTCCTTCCCAAGTACTAAATATAAGTGGAATATTTATATTTTTATATTTCTCTTTAATTATAGCTACATTATTTGAAGGACCTTGAATAATTAAACATAATTTATTCATATTATAGTTATATTATGAAAAAAATTTAAATAATATAATAATAACTATATATCTATATATGAGTGAGCCATTGTTAGTTATATATTCTCATTCTCAATACAATGATATTCTAATTATAGCAACGATATTTTTAAAAAAATATAAAAATAAGATATTACTAATTGATGATAACTTTAAAAATACTGAATATGAAAATGAATATATAAATATAATTAAATATGATGATACAAAACCATATGGGACAAGATTACTAAATTTAAAAAACATTACAGATGAGGTTATTTTATTTATGCATGAAACTGATGTTTTAATCAAATATGATTTTAATATATTAAATAATTTAAAACAATATATAATAGATACCAAAATTGATAAAATTGAATTGCAACATTGTGCATGGCCTCCCGCTAAAATACCATTAAAACAAACTTATAATATGAACAACAAGGAAAGATATTTTAATGAATTATGTAATTTATATAAAATAGACAACCCAGATTTTTTTGTTTATAATGTAAATCCTACTTTATGGCGTAAAGAAACATTATTAAATATTATGACACAAATTAAAGATTTTAATTATAGACAAATTGAAACAAAGCCAGTACAACAGTATACTGTGTCAAAATTTAACTGCTTTTCACTTAAATGTGAAAAATATGTAAAATGCGGTCATTATACATGTGCGTTATTTTTTCAGTTTATTCATTTAACTCATTATGGAAAATTCGCACAATTAAAAAATAATTTTTACGATAATAAACACTACAAATATTTAAATAATACTTGTTTATTAGATGAAGATATTTATAATATTTATATAAAAGAAATTTATGAACCATATATTAAAAATTCAAAAAGACCAAAACTAAAATCATTTCCATTATAATTTATATAAAGATAAAGATGTAAATGTATTTATAAAAATGAAATTTGCAGTTCATATGTTATATTTTAACCAAGATAAATGGATATTAAAAACAATCGAAAATTGTGGTCCTTTTGTTGATAGAATATATATTGCATGGAGTGAAAAACCATGGAATTATAATAAAAAATCACTAAATTTTAAAAATAATTCAAATGTAGATTTTTTAAAAAATTCAAAATATTACGATAAAATTACAATAATTAAAGGTGAGTGGAAATTAGACGAAGATGAAAGAAATAGTTGTTTAAAAAAAGCAAAAGAAGATGGTATGGATTATCTAATAACTCAGGATGCTGACGAATTTTACTTGTTTGAAGACTATAAAAAAATCATAAATGGTATCAGAGAAAATCCTAATTATGATTTTTATACAACACCTTGGATTGTATTCTGGAAGAATTATAATTATATAGTTACAGGAAAAGACGGAAAACATATATGTGGATATCCTGAAATAGCTATTAATCTTAATAAAGATGTAATATTTATTAGGTGTAGAAGACCAAATTCTACCAATTGTAAACAATTAGATGCTATATGTCATCATATGTGTTTTGTTTTCGATAAAGATGAAGATTGTTGGAGTAAAATTAATACATGGGGTCACAGCCACCAATTTAATACAATCGAATGGTATAATAAATATTGGCTTAACTGGACACCTGAATTAACAAATATTCATCCAATTCAACCAACTGCATGGCATAAAACAGTTGAATTTAAAGGTGAACTACCAGAAGTATTGCGTTAGATTACTATAATCATATCCAAAAGATGATAGTAATCTACAATGGCCTGAAATAAATATTTTATATATTATTGTAAAATATTTATTTAATTTCCATTAAATCTTAATATTTTTATTTTTGATAAAATTATTTGATGTGAATTTAGATAAAATTCGTGTATCGTATGACTATTTGCCATAAAACCATTATTGTTATATTTTTTTGTTAAAGACATAGCATGTTTATAAAATTCACTATCTACTTGGTAGTAATTATAAAGTTCATCATATATATTGCCTATTTTTTTCATAATTTCTGGATTAGAAAAAAACCAATGATCAGAATATCCACTATGAAAATGTTCCCAATCTGCTATATATAACTTGTTTACTTCAATTTCAGAAATATTAGGTAAAATTAATTTACTGGGATTACACTTATTATAAGGTTTTTTAAATCTTATACACATATCAAATCTACACCATATTATTAAATTATATTCCATTTGTTCTTCTAATGCCATATTAATAGATTGTTTTCTAGAATACATAAAACTAAGTTGCGAATTTAATGTAATTGGATATGGAAATATATTTAAATCTAATGTTTTTTCAAATATTATATTATTAGGTGTTAGCTTATTTCTAAAATTAATTTGTGGCTCTATTATGCATTTTTTACATTCAGGATATTTTTTTCTAATATTATGTTCACTTTTAATATCAAAAGAGTGAATAAAAATATCTAATTTATGTTTATTTTTATCTATATTATTTATAATATAGTCATAAATATGGTTATATTCTAATAAATTATCGTTATTTTTATTTGTAAAATAGCCAGAGATACATAATGCTATATTCATAATATATAATATATATATATTAAAGTTAATTTATTATTACACAATGGATAGTTTTAATGTCTTTGAGTTGTTGCTTTATATGATGTATAATCTCTTTTCTTTCGTGTAATATTATTAGTAGATTTGTATTTATCTACCCATCTCATTAAACTTCTTTCAGAACAACCGAATATTTTACAAGTTTGCACTTGATTTTTAGAATGGGATAAATAGTATTTAACTGTTGATAATTTATAATCATAGCTTTTATGAGTAGGCATTAATATATTATTATAAATTAAAATTTCAGTAAAAAAAAAATATATATATATATATGAGTAGTGATAATATCCAAATTCATAAATATGTATATTTTATACATATACCAAAAACAAGTGGTAGTAGTTTAGAATCTAAGCAGATAAATAAAATAGGACATGGTTTTAACGTTAAAAATATATATAGAACTCCTGCTGATAAAAAAGGATACGAAGGTTATAAAACATGTTATTGGGAAATTTATGAATTTCCCGAAACTCCAAATACAAAAATCAGTATTATAAGAAACCCATTTGATTTATTATGTTCATATTACCATCATGGTGAAAAACTTAATCCTAATGGTAAATATTGTCATAGTGGATGGTCATCTGTAAATTATACCCACCAATTTAAAACATTTAAAGAATTTATAATAGCATATTGTAATCCTAATTTTGAATGGCATCAGCCCCAATTTCAGAAATTTTTATTTAGTCAGTTATTTGATATAAATCATAATTGTGTTGCGGATATTATAATAAAGTATGAATATTTAAGTGAAGCCAAAAAAATCTTAAATACAAAATTAGATCATCCGATAAAAGATAATTTTGTAAATAAATCTATCAACAAAACAAAACCATATAAAGAGTATTATGATGAAGAAATGATAGAACTTGTAAATAAAAAATGTCATAGAGAATTAAAATATTTTAATTATGATTTTACTGGTTCAACTAAACATGAACCATTGATTATTAATTGTAATATAAAATATGATGTTTATAATGATAAAATTATTGATTAAAATCGGCTTTTTAAATGTTCAAAGGTGTAAAGGAGCTTCAATTGCATTATGGTTAAAATTAATTAATATGTATGAACCACACAGTATTACAAGAGTATTTGGATACATAATGCTATATTCATAATATATAATATATATATTACATTCATGTACTTCAAAAACTTTTAGACAATAACGAAGTAAGTTAATTTTTCAAAAAGACAAATTATTCTTGTAAGTAATAATTATAATATTTCATCAGATTTTTAATAAATCGTATCGGGAATACTGGATCTAATAATTTGTCTCTAGATTCGCTATTAAACCATACACATACAAAAAATGGAAAAATACATAAGGCATTTTTAAAATCAGTCATATATGTATGATAAGGTATACCATGCGCTTCATTTTGTAATTTATAATAAAAATTAACAACCAAGTCAACATTGATTTTATCAAATTCTATGCTTTCAATAAGTAAAAAAACAATATCACTTACGCCTTTATTTAAATGTATATATTGCCAATCTAATAATATAGGTTCTGTATTATTTTTATAAAAAATATTAGGACTTTTTAGATCGCCATGACAAAAACACAATGGTAAACACGAAGCTTCATCAAATATTTTATCAATATTATTGTATATTTTATTAATTATTATTTTTTCAGCGTCATTTAAAATAAGCTTTACATTATTTTCAAATATTTTATATCGCTCATGGATTAAATTTTTAAAATATGATATTTGATTAATTTTTTTTAAAGATTTCATAGTTGGTATTATATCATCGTTTGATTCAAAATAAAAGGTTTTATGAATGTTATGTATGCTGTTAACTACGTTTAAAAGAGTATATATATTAGTATTTAAATTTATGTTAAATGAGCCAGGATATCTATTTAAATCTTCTAATATAATAGCATCTTTTAAATCATCTTTAAAAGAACCATAAAATTTAGGTGTGTTATTAATCAAGTGTGATATTTTCTCGTAAAAATATCTTTCATTTTCATACATATTTAATTTAATAGCGGTGTTAGATAATTCGTTGTTAAAATTACTTATTTTAAGAACAACATTTTCATTTTCACCATTAACATAATTAATACAATAACTATTTATATCACATATATATCCTGTTTTTAAATTATTATCATTTTTTTTAACATTTTTAATAGGTATTGTGTTTATATTCATCTTTATTTGTGAGTTATAATCTAAACATTTATTATCTAAATTTAGATAAAATTCCGTAATACTACTTAATTTCAATTCGTTATAATCACTATATTTAAATTCTGGCGTATCAATTATTTCTTGACACGACTCATGATTATTAATAAGAGCTATATTTTTAACCGGAGTTCGTTTAGCGCTAGAATAACCAGAATAGCTATCTTCAAATATAAATATATTTTCAATATTTGTATCAAATTGTTCAATCGCTTTTAAATATGGTTCAGGATAAGGTTTGTGTTTATTAGTATTCTCAGAAGCTACAATTAAATCTACATATTTATATAATTCTGTTAATTTTAGAATATACTCCGCTGTTTCTTTATTACTACTTGTAACAATAGCAATATTATGATGTTTGTTCTCTTCAAAAAATGATAAAACACCATCAAATAAAATATTTTTATTTTCATTCAGTAATTTAATAAATAAATCATTTTTTTTTTGTGATATCTCTTTAATACGATCATTTGTAATATCTTTGCATAAATATTTCATAAAGGTTATATCACTTTTTCCTTTAATAAAATAATTAAAAAAAGTTTTATCACATTTTAAGTTATATTCTTTTAATAATTCATTCCATACTTTAATATATATATTATCAGTATTTACAAGAGTACCGTCCAAATCAAATAACAATAATTTATTACAATGGTTATCTTGATTTTTATCGAATATTATTTTATTCATATTTAAATATTATAGTTTATATTTAAATATTAATATAAATTTAAAATATTTCTAATTTTATTTCCATCTTTTAACATGGAGGATCCACATATAAATGATGAAGCACCACCTGTAATACAAGTGGTAACAGTTTCTGAGTTAATTCCACCATCTACTTGAATACCTATATTTGGATATTTTTTTTTAACGTAGATGATTTTTTCTACTTGATTGTTTAAAAAGGTTTGACCGCAACGACCAGGATAAACAGTCATAATCTGTATGATATCGTTTTCACCAAAAAACGGAATGAATGAATCAATATTTCCTATATCTGTCTCTGGATTAATTACAATACCAAAATCCAAATTAATCGATTTGATATGTAATAATATTTTGTCGAGATTTTCAGTTTCTAAGTGAACATTTATTCTATCAACGAAATGCAGATCTTTGATTATTTTTCCTGGATTTTTGACCATTAAATGACAATCAAAAAACATGTTAGGGTATATAGATCTAAGTTCTTTAATATAACTTGGACCTATTGTTATATTTTCAACAAAATTTCCATCCATTATATCAATATGTAAGAAATCAATAAATGATATATCATTTATAACAGATTTAATATTAATCAAATTATTTGCAATTATAGAATAACCTAATTTACACATATAAAAAATGAATTTATTTAATATTAAATTATAACGATTTAATAATTTTAACTATTTTATCGCAAACATTACTACCATAAGGATTATCTATTAAATCAATAAAATCATAATCAAAAAAAGTAATATTTTCTTTAATATTAGAATTAATTAAGCGACCCAAACCACAATTAATTGTTTCAGGTCGTTCTGTCGTGTTTCTACACACCAATACTCTTTTATTTGCACATACTGCCTCTTCTTGTAATCCACCACTGTCTGTAATAATTCCTTTACTGTTAGAGATTAAATGGACCATACTCTCATAATCAACAGGATCTAATAAATCAATATTTTTATTATCTAATATATTTTTACTATCAGGTAGTGAAGGATGTGTAATATAAATAAAATTATACTTACTAGATAAATCGTTTAACTGGTTCCACATTGAAAGCATTTTATCACCTCTATTTTCACGTCTATGTAGCGTTACTACAATATATTCTTTATTATTAATAATATGCTGTATTTTATTAGAAGGAGTGGTATTTTTAAATATATATTTATAAATATCAACCACTGTATTTCCAACCAAATAAACACCTTCCGTTATTTGTTCCTTTTTAAGATTTTCAACAGATAATGTTGTAGGGCATAAATGAATACTGGCTATCTGTGATATTAAACGTCTGTTTATTTCTTCTGGAAATGGACTATGCTTGTTATTAGTTCTTAATCCGGCCTCTAAATGTATAACAGGTATTTTAAAATGGAATGCACTTAATGCTAATGAATATGCAGTGGTTGTATCTCCTTGAACTATAACATGTGAAAAAGTATTTTCTAGTAATAAATTATTAGATTGTAATAGAATCTTACTTGATAATTGATTTAAGGTTTGACCATGTTCCATTATATTTTGAAAAATAAAATCAGGTTTATCTATATATTTAAAAAAATCGTTTATCAGATTTTCATGTTGTCCTGAAAAAAGAGTTTTAAAGGTAATATTGTTTGTTTTAAATATTTGAATTAAAGGAATAAGCTTTATTAATTCAGGTCTTGTTCCATAGCATATTAAAAACATTATATTAAAATAACATATTTTGCTTTTAATATTATTCATATTTAACTCCTTTATTATGCCAATATATTTGAATTTCTTTTCGAAGTTTATGTCCGTTTTCTTGTGAAATTTTATAACTAGAATGTGTATCGTCTGCTAATGAATTATATGTAATATCACACTCATCTTCTTTATTTATTTGAGCTCCTACATAACAACTTATGTTACCATATAATTTGCATGTAAAACACAAGTGCATATCTTCACCTGTTTCATAAGTGTATGGTTTAGCAGAAAACATGTAATAAAGCCAGTCTTTTTTGAAACACCATAAATGTCCTACAAAATCTACTTTAAGTAGATCTGTTCGTTTCCCAACATCTTGTTGTCTAATTTTTTTATTATTAGGATTATTATATGAATATCTTCCATTACCACCTATTATTGCATTGAATTTTATACATTGTTGTACATAATTTTTAATACAATTAGTGCCAGGTATTATGTCATCATCCATTGCAACACATATATCAACTGGTAAATTAAATAAATAAGAAAATCTTCCAAAAAATTTGGTATTATAGTCACTTTTAACATGAATAACGTTATATTTTTTTACAATATCAAGAACATTTATATGATTTTCATTTTGAAAAACGACTATATAATCAGGTTTAATTGTTTGATTTGATAATTGTATTAATTGTTTTTCCAAATGACCACGTTTCCATACAGTAATTATAACTCCGATTTTAATATTAGTAAAGCTAGACATGTTATATAAAATATTTAAATTGTTTTTAAATAATTTAAATATTTTAAATCTTAAACTTTTTAATTTTCTTTTTATCTCTTTCAATATAAGCAGCGACCTCTTTTTTTAATTTATTTAAACTAGGCAATCCACTAAATTCATGATCATTATTAATAATATATCTAGGGTTTCCTCCTTGATTACTACAAAAGTGATCTTGTAATGGAAAAAACAAATCAGGTTTATAAACATCATTAATCCAATCATCACAACACCAATTAACTATTTCATTTGGGAAAAAGTAGCCGAAAATTTCATAATGTTTTTTAGATACAAAACATTGTGTTAATAATCGCATATTATTATTTATTGGACCAACCAATCCCATATCATTATGTTGTTGTAATGTTTTGATACAATCATTAACCCATCCCTTAGTTGTAAAAACGATATCATCACCGCACTGGAAAAAGTAATCATTATTTTCTTTATATGCTACATCAAATAATATATTCCACATTTTAGTTAAATGTCCTTTGGCTGCATCATCTAAATATATAAAGCTGACATTCACGTTTTTCATAACACTTAAAAATCTAATAATTTCTTTTTGTATTTCCTTATTATCAAATACGATATCGTGTCTATCAATGCCGATATAAAAAGTATATGTATGTTCTTTATCGTATGATAAAAGAAAGGATTTAAACGTCATATTAAATAAATATGTTTCTTTAAATGTATTCCAATTACGATCATTGCTGGTGCATGGGATAAGAATACCAATTTTTTTAACTATAGTTGTTTTAATAACACTATTAAACATGTTATCAATCATAATATTAATAACTATTTAATATTTAAATAGATACTTAAACATAGTTATATGCTCCATAACCTTTTTTATTATACTTTTTTTGTAATTCTTGATATGTATTAGTTTTTTTATTATTTATTATAAGTTCTGTATAAATAAATTCATATTCATCATCTTTTAGATATATTTTAGGTTCAATAGTACCTTTAAAACAACCATCATGATTTGTAATTTTTAGTTTTGAATATATAATATTTTGTATCACTCTAGGCCCTGTTATTTCCATAATATGTTGTTTTTTAACAGGATGATTGTTATGAATATTTGTAATAACATTATCTATTACCTTTTGAAATAGTGGTTGGTTAGGTTTACCTCCTATAAGCATATAACTAATGTTCTTGAAACCTAAATCAAATAAATGAATATTACCTATATTAGGTATAGTAATTGATGTAGGTTCAACATCAATATCAAACCAGTATCCACCATATTTTTGAATATAACAGATCCTGAAAAAATCTGCTATTGCAACACCATTTTTCATTAATTTATATGTGGGATAATAGTTAGTTTCTTTAAAGAAATCATCTACATCTTCATCAGAGAAATATTTAATATTGAAATCTAAATTTAATATCTGCCATTTATTAATAATATTTTTAATAATAGGATCATCAAAACTACATTTATAACTAGTAAATAGAGTTTTACTCATATTAACATAGTTATTCGATAAATGTTTATATAATTTAATACAATTTTCTTTCATATTTTTCTGTGTTTCTT
>CENF01182471.1_pt1 | contig 32751 bp, 41 predicted proteins | sample 361291 | NCBI WGS metagenome assembly CENF01 (sample SAMEA2619399, study PRJEB7988) | marine metagenome | isolation source: saline water (ENVO:00002010), including | reverse complement strand
AATGGAATAATCGTTGACGTTGATGATATCCCAAAACTTAACAAGAATAAAAAACACTCGATAGAGGCAGTTATTGATAGATTAAAGATGCCAAAGGAAAAAGATGATGACTTTAGATTAAGGCTCTCAGAGTCCTTAGAAAATGCTCTGGCATTAGGAGAAGGCTTGGTAAAAATATCAGATATAAATGGAGACTTAGAAGACAGTGTCTATTCATCTAAGATGGCTTGTTCTGATTGCGGATATAGTATTCCTGAACTGGAACCGCGATTGTTTACCTTTAATAATCCAGCAGGTGCCTGTTCAGAATGTGAGGGATTGGGAGTGAAACCTTACGTCGATGTAGATAAAGTAATTCATGAACCTTCTGCCACTATTTCCGAAGGAGCTATAGTGGGCTGGGATATAAACAATAAATATCATTATCATTTATTGCGCTGCTTATCTAATCATTATAATTTTTCATTAGATGAACCTTTTGATGAACTATCAGAAGAAATAAAAGAACTGATCTTAGAGGGATCAAATGGAGAACCAGTAGATTTCAGTTGGAGAAGCAAAAGAGGAAAATTGGTTGAAAGGATTTACTCTTTTGAAGGAGTAATGACTAATATTAATCGTCGCTACAAAGAAACTGATTCCAATGGGGTCCGTGACTATCTATCCAAACTTATAAGCTTAAGAAACTGCCAATCTTGCTCAGGGACTAGGCTAAGAGAAGAAGCACGTAATGTTTTTATAGCTAATAATTCGCTCCCGAATATAACAGCGCTAACCATAGACGAAGCTTTTAAGTTTTTCTCAAATTTAAATCTTGAAGGGACGAAAAGGGAAATAGCTGATCGAATAGTCAAAGAAATTAAAGAGAGATTGGAGTTCTTAGTAGACGTTGGACTTAACTACTTAACTTTAGAAAGAAGTGCTGAGAGTTTAAGCGGAGGGGAGGCTCAGAGAATACGATTGGCCAGTCAAATTGGAGCAGGTCTTGTAGGAGTTACTTATATTTTAGATGAACCATCAATAGGGCTCCATCAAAGAGATAATGAAAAACTCCTTAAAACACTTAAAAAATTAAAAGATCTTGGTAATTCCGTGATTGTTGTGGAACACGATCATGAGACAATGCTATTTGCAGATCATATAGTTGATGTTGGCCCAGGAGCAGGAGTCCATGGAGGAGAAATCTGTGCTCAAGGAACAGTTAAAGACATCTCAAATTCAAAAAAATCACTAACTGGCCAATACCTTTCAGGAAATAGATCTATTGCACTTCCAACACAAAGAGAAAAGGTAACAAAAGATAAAACAATAAGATTAAAAGGTGCAAAAGGTCATAATTTACAAAATGTAGATTTGGAGCTTCCTTTGGGTTTGTTTGTTTGTGTTACCGGTGTCTCTGGCTCTGGTAAATCAACGCTAATTAATCAAACCCTACTTCCCGCAATATCTAATAAGATAGGTAGATCTTCGTATATAGATTCGAAGCCATTTTCGGACATCTCTGGTATTGATGATATTGATAAGATTATAGAGATAAGTCAAAGTCCTATTGGAAGAACTCCAAGATCTAATCCTGCAACTTACACCGGTTTGTTTACTCCAATTAGGGAGTTATTTGCAGGAACACAAGAGGCAAGATCAAGAGGCTATAAGATTGGTAGGTTCAGTTTTAATGTAAAAGGTGGAAGATGTGAATCATGTCAAGGAGATGGTGTTATAAAAGTAGAGATGCACTTTCTTCCAGATATATATGTGAAGTGCGATGTTTGTAATGGAAAGAGATATAACCGTGAAACATTAGATATTAAATATAAAGGTAAAAATATCTTTGAGGTCTTAAGTATGACAGTAGAGGATTCCTTAGAATTTTTTAATGCCATACCTTCAATTAAGAAAAAGCTAAGCACATTACAAGATGTGGGATTGGGCTACGTTAGCTTAGGCCAACAAGCAACCACTCTATCTGGAGGAGAAGCTCAAAGAGTTAAACTAGCTAAAGAGCTCTCCAAAAGCTCATTAAGCCATACTCTTTATATACTTGATGAACCTACCACTGGCTTGCACATATATGATGTAGAACTCCTTTTAGGTGTGCTTAACAGGTTAAGAGATAATGGAAACACAGTTATCGTGATAGAACACAATATGGAGGTCATTAAGTCAGCTGATTGGATCATTGATCTAGGTCCAGAAGGTGGATCAGGAGGTGGTCAAATCATTGCCTCAGGAACACCAGAAGCAATTCTGTCTTCAAAAGCCTCTCACACAGGGAAACATCTAAAAAAGCTTCTGACTTAAGAGCTAATAGCTTCTTCTGTTTCTGTAGTATCTTCTTGGGTTAAATCAGTTTCGCTTAGAACAAATTCAATTTGCGCTGCAGGCGATTTATCTCCTGCTCTGAAACCTCTCTTAATAATACGTAAGTAGCCACCTGGCCTATCGACATAACGAGGTCCTAATTCATCAAATAATTTAGCCACTGCTTCTTTGGATTGCAATCTCGCATAAGCAAGCCTTTGATTAGCCACTGTATTCTTCTTTGCCAAGGTAACCAAAGGTTCTAAAAAACCTCTGATTTCTTTGGCTTTGGCCAGTGTAGTCTTTACAGATTCATGCTCAATAATTGAAATTGCTAGCCCTTTTTTGAGAGATGCTCTTTGAGGGCTATTTCTATTAAGTTTTCTGCCTGTTTTTCTATGTCGCATTTTTTTCTTAATTAATGTCTTAATTTGTTTCTGGTGGCCAATGGTCTAGGATTAATCCTAAAGACAGACCTCTAGAAAGAAGAACTTCTTTAATTTCATTCAAGGATTTTTTTCCTAAATTAGGAGTCCTAAGCAAATCAGATTCCATTCTTGTAACCAAATCCCCTATATAATGAATATTCTCAGCTTTAAGACAGTTGGCAGATCTAACAGTTAGCTCAAGTTCGTCTACCGGTCTTAGCATTATAGGATCAATTTTTGCTTCTTCTTTTTCTTCTATAACTTCTTCGAGCCTTCCTAGTTCAGCAAAGGCCGATAACTGATGTTGCAAAATAGTAGCCGAAATTCTTAAGATCTCCTCTGCATCCAGCGTTCCATCGGTATCAATATCGACGGTCAGTCTATCTAAGTTTGTTCTTTGTTCTACTCTTGCGTTATCCACTTGATAAGTAACGCGCTTAACAGGTGAATAAGTAGCATCTAAGCGAAGAAGGCCTGTCTCTTGACCTTGATCTTCATCAAGAGGCTTAACAGGTACAAAACCTCTTCCTCTTGTTACTTTCATAGTCATATTGATAGACCCTTCACTATTTAAAGTGGCAATGTGATGTTCTGGATCTACAATTTCTACTCCAGCAGGCAGTTCAATATCAGCCGCTGTTACTTTACCACTTCCTTTTTTACTTAAAGTTAATTCAACATCTTCAACTTCAAGAAGTATTATCGACAGGTCCTTTAAATTTAATAATATATCTATTACATCTTCTTGCACTCCCTCTATGGTGCTATATTCATGAAGAACACCTTCTATTTTTACTTCAGAAACAGCTGTTCCTGGCATGGATGAAAGTATAATTCTTCTCAAAGCATTACCTAAAGTATGGCCAAATCCCTGCTCAAGAGGTTCTAATATAATTTTGGACCTAGTAGGACCAGCTTCTTCTACCAGGATATCGGTGGGTGTTAAAAAGTCTTTTATGATGTCGTAGTTATCAGTCATTTTTTTCCTCTTCAGTATTATTTTGAATAAAGCTCAATTATTAGATTCTCATTAATATCAGTATCTAAAGAAGCTCTCTCTGGCAATGATTTAAAAGTTCCTGTGAATAAAGAAGGGTTGACATCTATCCAGTCTATTTCTTCCCTATTTTTTGCTATCTCTAATGACTGCTGAACTCTTACTTGAGCTTGAGCGCCATTTGATAAGGTAATTACATCTCCAGCGGCTACTTGATAGCTAGGTATATTTACCTTTTGATCATTTATCAAAACTGCTTTATGACTAACTAGCTGTCTAGCTTCTGCTCTAGTGGAAGCAAAACCCATTCTATAAACCACATTGTCTAGTCTGCTTTCAAGTATTTGTAAAAGATTATCACCGGTCACGCCTTTCATTCTTGCAGCGTGCTTGTAATAGGTCTTAAATTGCTTCTCCATCACACCGTAGATTCTTCTTACTTTTTGTTTTTCTCGCAACTGCACACCGTAGTCAGAGATTCTAGGTCTTCTACTTCTGCCATGCTGGCCAGGTACAGTTTCAGATTTACATTTAGTGTCATAAGCTCTAATGCCGCTTTTTAAAAGCAAATCTCTACCTTCCCTCCTGGAAAGCTTACATTTAGGTCCTAAATATCTAGCCATTAGACTCTTCTCCTCTTAGGTGGCCTACAACCGTTATGAGGTATTGGCGTTACATCAGTAATTTTTGTTATTTTAAAACCTTTTGAATTTAAGCCTCTTATAGCTGATTCTCTTCCAGAGCCCGGTCCTCTTACTTGTATTTCTAAGCTTTCAACTCCTACCATTTTAACTTTTTCACCTACAGACTCAGCCGCTCTCTGGGCAGCGAAAGGAGTACTCTTCCGCGAACCTTTAAAACCTTGAGCTCCAGCACTAGATTGTGCTATTGCATTACCCTGCTTATCGGTTATATTTATTAATGTATTGTTGAAAGAAGCATGTATATGCGCAATTCCCTCGCTTACTCTTCTCTTAGCACCTTTTTTTGTAACCATATTCTTACCTTCTTATCGGCCTGACAGGGCCTTTTCTTGTTCTTGCATTATTCTTAGTATTCTGACCTCTGACCGGAAGATGCCTTCTATGACGAATTCCTCTGTTTGTTCCTAAATCCATTAACCTTTTTATATTAGTAGCTATATCTCTTCTAAGATCACCTTCTACTACAAATTTTCCTATTTCTGTCCTTATTGCCTCTAATTGATCTTCGTTTAAATCAGATATTTTAGTTGCAGGATCTATGCCTACAGCAGAACAAATACCTAATGATCTTGTTTTTCCTATGCCAAAAACATACGTCAAGGATATCTCTGCATGTTTGTTGTCTGGAATATTTACACCTGCTACACGAGCCATTTTTTTATCTCCTAACCTTGTCTTTGTTTATGTCTGGGTTCATTGTTGCAAATTACATAGAGAGTTCCGTTTCTCTTTACAATTTTGCAATCTCTACAAATCTTTTTTATTGATGCTCTTACTTTCATGATTTCCTCCTACCTTCCGCCTAATGGATTATTTCCATAACCTTTCAAGTTAGCTTTTTTAAGCAAAGATTCATACTGATTGGACATTAAATGTGACTGAACTTGTGCCATAAAATCCATTACCACAACAACTGCTATCAACAATGAAGTTCCTCCTAAATAAAATGGAACGTTTGCAGAAACGATTAAGAACTGAGGCATCAAACAAACTAAAATTAAATAGCCTGATCCCCAAACTGTTAGTTTGGTCATAACACCATCTATGTAATCAGCAGTATGTTCTCCTGGTCTTATGCCCGGCATATATGCACCTGACCTTCTAAGATTTTCAGATATTTCCTTAGGATCAAATTGCAAGGCAGTATAAAAAAAGCAGAAAAAAGCTATTAGAGCTGAAAAAAGTATGACATAAAGAGGCTGCCCTGGTCCAAGTGCCAATGATATTTCTTGTAACCACTCAAAACCTTCTCCTTGACCAAACCAGGTTGTTGCAGAGGCAGGGAATAGTAATAAACTACTGGCAAAGATAGCCGGAATAACACCAGCTTGATTAATTTTCATCGGCAGATAGGAAGCTTGGCCTTGTACCATCTTTCTTCCCTGTTGCCTTTTAGCATAATTAACAGTAATTCTCCTTTGTCCTCTTTCCACCCAAACAATGAAAGCAATCGCTGCAATAGCAACTAGAGCAATTGATAAAAGCATTAATAAATTAATATCTCCTTGTCTTGCTCCTTCAAAAGCTTGCCCTACTGCTCTCGGCAGTCCAGAAACAATACTTGAGAAGATAATGATTGAAATTCCATTCCCAATTCCTCTTTCTGTTACTAGTTCTCCTAGCCACATTAAGAAGACTGTACCCGTTACCAAGGAAGTAACCGCTAAAACCTGAAAAAGCATGCCTGGGTCTAGAGCTAATCCTTGATTTTGTAAACCTAGAGCTAAGCCTGTCGCTTGAACTAAGGCCAAACCTACCGTTCCCCAACGAACATAGTTAGTCCTCATGCGTCTTCCTTCTTCCCCTTCTTCTCTAAATCGCTTTTTTAAAGATGGCGTAGTACCCTCAAGAAGGCTCATAATAATTGATGCAGTTATGTAGGGCATTATATTTAAGGCCATTATGCTCATCCTCTCTAAAGCACCTCCTGAGAACATATTAAATAGATCGAGAAGTGTTCCTTGATTTTGCTGGAATAGGTTTGAGAGTTTATCCGGGTCTATACCTGGTATAGGAATATGAGTACCTATTCTATAAATAATTACAGCCATAAGAACAAACCTTAGACGCTTCCATAATTCAGAAAGCCCCTTGTTTTGTCCTATTGCTGAAGGATTAACAGACATGATTATTCTACAGAACCTCCAGCTTTTTCAATCAACTTCTTCACTGAGGCAGTTGTTTTAAGACCAGTTAACTTCATCCTTGTGCATTCATCAGTGTCCAGGAATATTTTTACTTTCTTGGTTGAGTTTTTAATTAAGTCTGCCGCAGATAAAACTTGAATAGTAATCTCCTCTTCACCTAACCTTACCAAAGAGCTTAGCCTTACTTCTTCTGTAAAACGATTTACTCTAGAAGAAAAACCATACTTAGGTACCCTTTTTTGTAATGGCATTTGACCACCTTCAAAACCTATACGGACTCTTCCACCCGATCTAGATTTCATGCCTTTATGACCTTTACCACTTGTCTTTCCAAAACCACTTCCAGGGCCTCTTCCTATTCTTTTATTTGAACGAACTCTCTTAGGGTTTGGTCTTAACTCATTTAATTCCACAGAAATATCCTCAATTAATTGACTTCTAATAGATGAATGGCTTTATTTATCATCCCTCTGTTTTCAGGAGTATCTACAACTGAAACAACTTGCCCTATCTTTGACAAACCCAAGCCTCTTACACTCTTTTCTTGATAAGATTTTGAGCCTATGAAACTCTTAACTAGCTTAACTGATAATTGTTTATCTGCCATTGTTATTACCCCTTCCCAAGCCTTCTTGCTACTCGTGCTGGAGATTCCATTTCACTTAAGGCCTTCAAAGTAGCCCTTACAACATTAACTGGAGTAGTGGATCCATAGCATTTTGCTAAAACATCTTTTACACCTGCCAATTCTAAAACTGCTCTCATAGCACCGCCAGCTATGATTCCTGTACCAGGTGCTGCAGGTTTCATAAAAATCAGAGAAGCACCAAACTTTGATTTTATTGGATATTGGATAGTGTTATCTTTTAGCTCAATACTAATCATGTTTCTTCTAGCGTGATCAAGAGCTTTCTGAATAGCTATAGGTACTTCTCTGGCCTTTCCTCTGCCGAAACCTATTTTTCCATTTCCGTCACCTACAACAGTCACAGCGGTAAAACCAAATATTCTTCCACCTTTAACTACTTTAGCTACTCTATTTACTTGTACTAACTTTTCTTCTAATACTTCAGAGCTTAAGTTCTCAGTTGTTACTGTATTTTGCATATGTTTCCTTTGTTAAAATGAGAGACCAGCCTCTCTAGCTGCCTCTGCTAATGCTTTCACTCTTCCATGGAATTTATAGCCCGATCTATCAAAAGCAACATCTTGAATACCTTTTTCTATTGCTCTTTCAGCTATAAGCTTCCCTACCTTAGCTGCAGCTTCTAAATTCCCATTATTTTTGTCTTTTACAGATGCTTCAAGCGTTGAGGCGGTTGCCACTACATCTGCTCCACCGTTAATCATTATTTGTGCATATATATGACTGTTTGATCTAAATACAGTTAATCTATTTTTTTTTAATAAATTAATATTTGACCTAGTTTTTAAAGCCCTTTTTTGTCTTTTAATATTCTTAATACTCATTCCTATGCCTTCTTAGATTCTTTGCGTTTAATTGTTTCTTCAGCATACTTAACACCTTTACCTTTATAAGGCTCAGGAGGCCTATATTCTCTGATCTCAGCAGCAACTTGTCCCACAAGCTGCTTATCCATCGACTTAAGAGTTATTTCTGTGTTGCTGGGCAACTCAGCTGAAACCCCATCGGGTAATTCATGCTGAACTGGATGAGAGAAGCCCAGACTTAATTCTATAATATTACCCTCAAGTTTAGCTCTATAGCCTACTCCGTTTATTTCTAGTTTCTTTTCAAAACCTTCAGAAACACCTTTCATTAGATTTATAGACAATGCTCTCATCGTTCCGGTTATTGCCAAGGACTCTTTAGTCTTCTTATTGGGTTGAAATGAGATACTGCTATCTTCTTTAATAAGGTCTACATCTTGATGAAGGCTTAAAGACATTTCACCAAGTTTGCCTGAGGCAGTGATTAAATTCTTATCTGAAGTTAAAGTAACTCCTTCAGGTATTTTAATTGTTTTTATTGAAGTTCTTGCCATTTTATTTTTTTAAAATACCGAACAAATAACTTCACCACCCAGTTCAGCTTCTCTTGCTTGCTGGTCAGTCATAAGTCCTTTATTAGTTGAAATAATTGCTACACCCAAACCGCCATTTACAGACGGTAGGTCTTTAAAGCCTGAATACTCTCTCAAACCAGGCTTACTTATTCTTTTAAGCTGCTTTATTACCGGCAAACCTTCAAAGTATCTTAATTTGATTGTTAATTGAGGTTTTGTTTCTTCTGAAACAGAATATTCTCCTAAGTACCCTTCCTTCTTTAAAATTTCTACTAGAGCAACTTTCTTAGTTGAAGAAGGAACAACAACGCTCTCTTTTGCTCTTGATTGTGCATTATTTATGCTAGAAAAAAGATTTGCTATTGGATCTTGAATAGTCATTTTTTTAAACCTACCAACTTGATTTTACTAGACCAGGAATATCACCCTTCATGGCTAATTCTCTGAGTTTATTTCTTCCTAGACCAAACTTCCTGTAAACAGCATGTGGTCTACCTGTTATTGCACACCTTCTTTGCATCCTTATTGGATTAGCATCCCTAGGAAGTTTTTGTAACTTGATTTGAGCTAATTCTCTTTCTTCATCCGAAGATTTTGGGCTACGAATGGTCTCCTTGAGTGCCGCTCTTTTTTCAGCAAAACGAAGAACCGTTTTTCTTCTTCGTTCTTCTCTCGCTTTCATTGATGCTTTTGCCATATTTGTCCTCTAATTCTTAAACGGAAATTTCATTGCTCTTAATAAAGCTTCTCCAGAAGCATCATCTTGAGCCGAAGTTGTAATTGAAATGTCCATACCTCTAATCTTGTCTACCTTGTCATAATCTATTTCAGGGAAAATAATATGCTCCTTTACGCCCATAGTAAAATTACCTCTTCCGTCAAACGATTTTACTTCTAACCCTCTAAAATCTCTTTCTCTAGGAATAGCTATTCCTATAAGGCGCTGCAGGAATTCATACATCCTGTCACCTCTTAGAGTTACTTTGCATCCTATGGCCATGCCATCTCTCAATTTAAAATTAGCGACTGACTTCCTTGCTTTTGTTACTAAAGGTTTTTGACCTGCAATTAAAGTTAAATCTTCGACAGCTTTTTCTAAAAGCTTCTTATCATTCATGGCTTCGCCCACTCCCATGTTCAAAGTTACTTTAGTGACTTTAGGAACTGACATAATAGAAGAAAGACCTAATTTTTCTTTTAAATCAGGAATTACTGTACTTGTGTAATGTTCTTTAAGAGGAATCATTAATTAATCTCCTTTCCAGTAGATCTAAAGACCCTAACTTTTGTTCCATCTTCAAGAGTCTTTATAACGACTTTATCTGCCTTATTTGAACTTGGATTAAAAATAGAAATATTAGAAACATCAATAGAAGCCTCTTTTTCTACAACTCCACCGGCTACACCAGCTTGTGGATTGGGTTTGGTGTGCCTCTTAACCATTTGCACACCAGATACATAACATCTACCATTACTGAGAATTTCAGTAATGGAACCTTGCTTGCCTTTATCTTTACCGGCTATAACTATTACCGAGTCACCTGTTTTTATCTTATTCATAGTCTTTATAAAACTTCCGGAGCAAGAGAAACTATTCTCATGAACTCTTCGCTTCTTAACTCCCTTGAAACTGGTCCAAAAACACGTGTGCCTATTGGTTGTTTTTGAGCATTAATTAGTACCGCTGCATTGTCATCAAATCTAATTGAAGATCCATCAGATCTGCGTAATTTATTTTTTGTTCTCACCACTACTGCATCTACCACTTCACCTTTCTTGACTCTTCCAGTTGGAATGGCTTCTTTTATAGTTACTTTTATAACATCGCCAACCTTGGCGTATCTTTTTTTGGATCCTCCAAGAACCCTTATACACATTAATTTCCTAGCTCCGCTATTGTCTGCTACTTCTAAGTATGTTTGTTCTTGAATCATTTTTTTAGTTTATCTTTTGATTTTTCTTATCAATACTGACCAAATCCCAAGATTTGGTTTTTGATATAGGTCTGCATTCTTTTATGGTTACCAAGTCCCCATCTTCACATTGATTTTCTTGATCATGAGCTTGAATCTTTGTAGATCTTCTTAATATCTTTTTGTACAAAGGGTGTTTGATTGTCCTTTCTATAATTACAGTGATCGTCTTATCCCTCACTGAGCTTATGACAAGTCCTGTTTCTGTTCTGGTTATTTGATCAGTCATTGTTATTTATTATCTTCCTGTTCTTTTGATAAGGTTTTTAATTGAGCAATAGATCTTCTAATTTCTTTAATTTTATGAGTCTCTTTTAATTGACCTTGTGCATTTTGCACTCTCAACTCCATGAGTTCTTTAAGCAACTTGCCTTCTTCATCTGATACTTCTTCAGGCTTACTTCTCAATCTACTTAAAATACTTTCTTTAGCCATTTAAACTCTCCTTACAAAGGTTGTGGCCACAGGCATCTTTGCAGAAGCAAGAGCGAAGGCTTCTTTTGCTAGTTCTTCTTCGACCCCTTCCATTTCATATAAAATCTTGCCTGGCTTGATAGGACAAACCCAGTATTCAACATTACCTTTCCCTTTACCCTGTCTAACTTCTAAAGGTTTTTTTGTGATGGGTTTGTCAGGAAAAACTCTGATCCAAATCTTTGCTCCTCTTTTTACCTTTCTTGTCATTGCCCTTCTAGCAGCTTCAATCTGCCTAGATGTGAGTTGGCCTCTGGAAGTTGCTTTTAAACCGAAAGTGCCAAAGCTTAAAGTAGAACCGCGTTGAGCGTTTCCACTGTTTCTGCCTTTTTGTTGCTTTCTGTATTTAGTTCTTTTTGGTTGAAACATTTTTTTACCTTATTCTGATCCTTCTTTAGTAGAAGGGGCTAGTACTTCCCCCCTAAAGACCCAAGCTTTTACTCCTATTACCCCATAGGTAGTATTTGCTTCAGCTAAACCATAATCAACGTCTGCTCTTAGGGTGTGTAGAGGAACTCTCCCTTCTTTTTGAATTTCTGCTCTAGCAATTTCAGCTCCACCAAGCCTGCCTGCAACTCTTATCTTTACACCTTGGGCGCCTTGCCTCATAGCATTCTGAACTGCTCTTTTCATGGCTCTTCTAAACATTACTCTTCTCTCTAACTGCTGAGCTACACTTTCAGCTAATAGTTTCGCATCTAGGTCGGGCTTTCTTATCTCTTGAATACTCAGCGTTACAGGAATTCCCATTCTGTTGGTTATGTCCTCACGCATTTTGTCAATATCTTCACCTTTCTTCCCGATAACGATTCCAGGTCTTGCTGTGTGAATTAAAACTCTTGCATTGTCTGCAGTTCTTTCAATCTCAATACGACTGACAGAAGCATGTGCCAGTTTTTTTGTTAAATGTTCTCTAACTTCAATATCTTTTAAAAGATTTTCTGTGTATTGAGATTTCTCTGCATACCAATTAGAGGAATGCTGAGTTGTTATCCCTAATCTAAATCCTATTGGATGTACTTTTTGTCCCATTACTAAACCTTTTCCTTTATTGTTAGGGCTATATTGCAACTACGTTTGAAGAATCTATCCGCTCTTCCTCTAGCTCTTGGCCTAACTCTTTTCATTGTGAAACTTTCATCGACAGCAATTCTTGAAACGAATAGAGAGTCCGCGTCTAATCCATTGTTATGTTCTGCGTTTGCAATTGCTGACTCTAGGACTTTTTTTACTATGTGAGCAGATTTCTGCGGAGCAAAAGTTAATATGCCCAATGCTTCTTCCACATGTTTACCTCTGATTTGATTTGCAACCAATCTAACTTTTTGAGCAGAAATTCTTGCACTTCTTAATTTAGCACTTACTTCATTCATAATTTAGTAGTAGATTACTTCCTATCCCCGGAATGCATTCTAAAAGTTCTTGTTAAAACAAATTCGCCTAATTTATGTCCAACCATGTCTTCTTGTATAAAAATTGGTACATGCTGTCTGCCGTTATGAACAGCAATATTTAAACCAACCATATCTGGAGAAACCATAGATCTTCGAGACCACGTCTTAATAGGCCTCTTATCGTTCTCGGAGATAGCCTTATCCACCTTCTTTTGAAGATGTAAATCTATGAATGGTCCTTTTTTTAACGATCTCGGCATAATAATTATTGATATCTGCGACGTACAATCATCTTGTTTGTACTCTTTGTTTTCTTTCTTGTTCTAAATCCTTTTGTTGGAACACCCCAAGGAGTCACAGGATGTCTACCGCCAGATGTTTTGCCTTCACCTCCGCCATGTGGGTGATCCACAGGGTTCATTGCTACTCCCCTTACGGTTGGCCTTATTCCCATCCAACGTTTAGCCCCAGCCTTGCCAATTGATCTTAAAGAATGCTCTGTATTAGAAACTGATCCAATAGTAGCTTTGCAATCAGAAAGGACTCTTCTTACTTCACCGCTTCTCAACCTTAAAGTGACATGTCTACCTTCCAAAGCAAGTATCTGAGCTGAGGAGCCAGCGCTTCTTATCATTTGCGCACCCTTACCAGGAAAAAGCTCCACACAATGAACCACGGTCCCAAGAGGCATTAACTTAAGACTTAAAGTATTTCCTAGCTTAATAGGTGAATCAGGTCCAGATTGAATGCTATCACCCGCTTTTAAACCTTCAGGGGCAATTATGTAATTTCTTTCTCCATCTGCATATAGAAGCAAAGCAATATTTGCGGAACGATTTGGATCATATTCTATAGTTTCCACTTTTGCCGGAATTGAATCTTTTGTTCGTTTAAAATCTATAATCCGGTAATGCCTCTTATGCCCACCACCTCTGTGCCGGGTGGTTATCCTTCCTTGATTATTTCTACCTGATTTTTGTTTTTTTGGTTCTAAAAGAGGGGCATAAGGACCATCTTTATGGAGGTCATCCCTCGATACCCACGAACGGAACCTACGACCAGGAGAAGTGGGTTTAGATTTCTTAATTTGAGTAGCCATTATTCTATTCCAACCTCTATTGATTGGCCTTCAGCTAATCTTACATAGGCTTTTTTCCAATCTGATTTCTTTCTTATTCTAAATCTAGACCTCTTAGTTTTTCCTTTGACTTTGATCACATTGACACTGTGCACTTTGACAGAAAAGTATCCCTCTACTGCATGCTTAATTTGTAATTTGGTAGCGTTGATGTCTACTTTAAAAGCGTATTGGTTGCTTGATCCCATAAGAGAAGAAACTTTCTCTGTTAGATAAGGAGTTTTAATTACTTTGTATAAATCGTTTCTCACTACGCTAACACCTTATTAAGAGATTCAAGAGTTTCTGATGTGATCAAGACTTTCTTTGCTTTGAATAATAAAGAAGGATCAATTGAACCAATGGTTTGGACATTAAACTCATTTAAGTTCTTTGAAGCTTGAGACAGTGTCTCATTTTCATTTGGTAGAACTGCCAAAACAGATTCAACACCCAGGTTCGCCAGAAGTAATTTAACTTGTGATGATTTTGGAGGTGAATCTATAGAAATATCATTAATGGCTATTATTTTCTCTTCTTCTGCCAGTTTAGACCAGATGGATCGCATTGCAGATCTATACATTTTTTTGTTAATCTTCTTAGGTTTTACATCTTGATATGTGTGAGCAAAAGTTACACCTCCGCCCTTCCATATAGGTGATCTAATTGTTCCTGCACGTGCTCTACCAGTTCCCTTTTGCTTCCAAGGCTTTCTTCCTCCTCCCCTAACTGCTGATCTATTTTTTTGTCCCTTTGTGCCTTGATGGCTGTTGGAGATATAAGTAGTGATTAGCTGATGAACCAAGTCCTCATTAAAAGTTTGTCCAAAAATACTATCAGGTAACTCAATTTTAGAATCCTGAGATCCGCTCTGATTTAAAACTTGAATTTCCATGAGTTTATTTAATTGCCGGTTTTAAAATGATATCTGACCCCGTTGCACCAGGAATAGGTCCTTTAATCAGTAAGAGGTTATTTTCTTCATCTATTGAAGTTATTTTTAAATTTTGAACAGTCTTTCTTTCATCACCCATATGGCCTGACATTTTCTTTCCTTTCCACACTTTTCCTGGAGTTTGACACTGCCCGATTGAACCTGGAGCTCTGTGAGAGATTGAATTACCGTGAGTTGCATCTTGCATTTGGAAGTTCCATCTTTTTACAGTTCCTTGAAACCCTTTGCCCTTCGATGTACCTGAAACATCAACAAGTTGACCTTCTTCAAATTGCTCTAAGAATAAATTACTTCCCACTTCTAGTTCTGTTATTTCATCAGAAGTTACTCTGAATTCCCATAGACCCTCTCCCGGGTTAATAGAATTCTTCTTAAAATGACCTAATTGAGGTTTTGTTAGATGTTTTTCTTTCTTATTGCCTGTAGTTACTTGAACCGAAGAATAACCGTCGGTCTCTTGTGATTTAATCTGTGTAATAGTGTTTGGTTCTACGCTCACTACTGTTACGGAAATAGCATCGCCCTCAGGTGTAAAGACCCTAGTCATTCCTTGTTTTTTACCTATCAATCCTATAGTCATGATTATTTCATCTCATCCAAACTTATTTGCACAACGACGCCTGCTGATAACTCTAATTTTGTTAAAGCATCGAGGGTCTTTTCTGAAGGTTCTAGGATATCTAATGTGCGTTTGTGAGTTCTGATTTCGTATTGGTCTCTGGCGTCTTTGTCTTTGTGTGGGGAGATTAAGATGGTTGTTTTGTGTTTCTTAACTGGCATTGGAATAGGACCTTTCACTTTTGCACCTGTACGCTTAACCGTTTCGACAATCTCTCTAGCAGATTTGTCAATAAGCTTATGATCAAAAGCTTTAAGTCTAATTCTGATGCTTTGATTCTGCATTTTAACCTTTTGCTCTTTTTTAAGAGCGTAAAAAAACCTCACCTACTAAGTAGATTGGTTTATTAATAAATAAAGCCCTTATCTAGAAATATCTAAGATTTGAGCCTCTCCAACAAAACGAGCGCTGATTCTAGTTTTGTGACCACATTGTGTCAACCGAAATATGGAAAAAACCCAGATAAAATAGGGTTTTTTGCTATTTTAGCGTTTGTATCTAATTAATCGTTTTTATTTATGATTGCCTCCGCAACATTTGAAGGCACTTCAGAGTATTTTAAAGGCTCCATTGTAAAGGTAGCTCGCCCTTGAGAAGCAGACCTAATATCTGTTGCATATCCAAACATCTCGGCTAAAGGAACCTCTCCAGAAACTACTTTTCCAGACGGTCCATCTTCCATTCCATGAATTACTCCTCTTCGACGACTTAAATCTCCCACAACGTCTCCCATGTACTCCTCAGGGGTAACTATTTCGATACTCATGATGGGTTCAAGCAAAACTGGATCAGCTTTTTGAGCTCCTCCTTTAAATGCCATAGAACCAGCTACTTTAAAAGCCACCTCACTAGAATCTACATCGTGGTAAGAACCGTCATAAAGAGTAACCTTTACTTTAACAAGAGGGTATCCTGCTATAACACCAGCTTCCATTTGCTCTCTGCAGCCTTTATCCACTGCACCGATAAATTCTTTAGGTATAGCTCCACCTACAATCTCATTGATAAATTGATAGTTTTGATCCTTCTCTTCATCTTGTTCTTCAAGAGGTTCCATTTTTATATACACATGACCGTATTGGCCTCTTCCTCCTGATTGACGAACAAACTTTGCTTCTTCTTCAATATATTTCTTAATGGACTCCCTGTAAGCCACTTGGGGTTTTCCTACGTTAGCCTCCACGCCAAACTCTCTTCTCATTCTATCCACCAGAACGTCAAGATGTAACTCACCCATACCTGACATAATAGTTTGTCCGGATTCCTCATCTGTCCTCAATCTAAAAGAAGGGTCTTCTTGAGCTAATCGACCTAAGGCTATGCCCATTTTTTCTTGGTCTTCTTTAGTTTTTGGCTCTACAGCAACCGAGATAACAGGCTCTGGGAAGTTCATAGACTCTAGAGTTATTTTGTTCTTTTCATCACAAAGGGTTTCACCTGTAATGGCTTCTTTTAACCCTATAACGGCGCAAATATCTCCAGCTCTTGCTTCTGAGATTTCTTCTCTTTTGTTAGAATGCATTTGAAGCATTCTTCCGATTCTTTCTTTTTTACCTTTGATGGGTAAGTAAACTGAATCTCCAGTATTAAGAGTTCCTGAGTAAACCCTAACAAAAGTTAAAGAACCCACAAAAGGATCTGTGGCTATCTTAAAGGCAATTCCTGCAAAAGGTTCATCATCATCAGATTCTCTTGAACCTTCCTCTTCATTGTCTAATATACCTGATACAGCCTTAACTTCATTAGGAGCAGGCAAGAAATCAACTACTGCATCTAACATGGTTTGAACACCTTTATTCTTGAAAGCTGATCCACATAGACAAGGCACTATTTCTGATTTTAATGTTCTTTCTCTTAAGCCATCTTTGATTTCTTGTTCGGTGAGTTCTCCACCCTCAAGATATTTATCCATAACGGTTTCATTTGCCTCAGCTGCTGATTCAACCATTTTTTCTCGCCATTCTTCAGCCTGAGCTTGTAAGTTTTCAGGTATGTCATCTTCTGTGAAAGTTGTGCCCATATCGTCGGCATCCCAATAAATAGCTTTCATCTTGACGAGGTCAACAACTCCTTTGAATTCGTCTTCAGCACCTATAGCTAATTGAATAGGAATTGGATTTGCCCCTAATCTTTTTTCCATTTGATCAACAACTTTAAGGAAATCAGCTCCGGCCCTATCCATTTTATTAATGAAGGCTATGCGAGGTACTTCATACCTGTTAGCTTGTCTCCATACAGTTTCTGATTGAGGCTCAACACCCGAACTCCCACAAAAAACAACTACGGCTCCATCTAACACTCTTAAAGAACGTTCAACTTCAATAGTGAAGTCAACGTGACCTGGAGTATCTATTATATTAAATCTATGCTGCTTATATTGCTTAGCTGTTCCTTCCCAGAAACAGGTAGTAGCGGCTGAAGTAATAGTTATTCCTCTTTCTTGTTCTTGCTCCATCCAATCCATGACGGCTGCTCCATCATGGACTTCACCAATTTTATGGGAAATACCAGTATAAAATAATACCCTCTCTGTGGTAGTTGTTTTACCTGCGTCTACGTGAGCACAAATCCCAATATTTCTATACAGTTCTAGCGGTGTAGTTCTGGCCATAATTAATTATAAGTTGGAGTTAAAATCTAAAATGTGAAAAAGCTCTATTAGCTTCTGCCATTCTATGGGTATCTTCTTTCTTTTTCATAGCTTCACCCCTGCCATCACAAGCGTCCAGTAATTCGTTAGCTAATCTTAAAGTCATAGTTTTTTCGTTCCTAGATCTTGCACTTTTAGCTATCCATCGCATGGCAAGTGCGCTTCTTCTAGCCGGCCTCACTTCAAGAGGAATTTGGTAAGTAGCCCCTCCAACTCTTCTAGCTTTGACTTCAACCATAGGCCCTACTTCATCTAAAGCTTTTTCAAAAACTTCTATTGGCTCTTTGTCTGACTTTTTAGAAATTTCATCAAAAGCACCATAAATAATTTTTTCAGCTACTGATTTTTTTCCATCAGTCATGATCTGATTCATAAATTTAGCTACTTTAAGATTGCCGAATTTAGGGTCGGGTAAAATTTTTCTTTTTGGGGCCGCTTTTCTTCTAGACATAATTTTTACTTAGGTTTTTTTGCACCGTATTTAGAGCGGCGTTGCTTTCTATCATCAACACCGGCGGTGTCTAAAGTTCCTCTGACAGTGTGGTACCTTACTCCTGGCAGATCTTTAACACGACCACCACGAATAAGTACAACTGAGTGTTCTTGGAGATTATGGCCTTCTCCTCCGATATAAGAAATGACCTCATATCCTGAAGTTAGTCTTACTTTACAAACTTTTCTTAAAGCAGAATTTGGTTTCTTTGGTGTAGCAGTATAAACACGAGTGCAAACACCTCTTCTTTGAGGAGACCCTTGCAATGCAGGAGTATCGCTTTTAACGATTTTCCTTTTTCTTGGTTTTCTTACTAATTGATTAACTGTTGCCATAGAATTTGTTTTAATTTTTAAGGTCGCGAATTGTAATGAGAGCCTTTGGTTGCGTCAATGTATTACTCCGGTTCATTTAAAGCATCACTTAGAGCCTTTTCTAGATCTATTTCAAAATCTTCTTCTACTTTCTCTATTGAGCTACTTAATTTTGCTAATCCTGAACCTGCAGGAATCAACCTTCCAACCACTACGTTTTCTTTTAATCCACGCAACCTGTCAACTCTTCCGGTTGTTGCTGCTTCAGTCAAAACTCTTGTTGTTTCTTGGAAAGATGCTGCAGAAATAAACGATTCTGTTGCTAAAGATGCTTTAGTGATTCCGAGTAATAATCTATTAAACTGAATCTCTGCTTTTTTAGCCTCTCTAAGAGCTAAATTGGCTTCTTTAACTCTGGAGTATTCCGCCTGTTCGCCGAGAATAAAATCTGAATCACCAGGTTCTGTTATTTCCACTTTTCGCAACATTTGATTAAGAATAACTTCTATGTGTTTATCATTAATACTAACTCCTTGAAGTCTGTAGACTTCCTGGATGCCGTTAACAATATAATCCGTAAGCTCTTCTAGTCCTCTTAAAGCTAATATATCGTGAGGGCTCATAGCACCATCGGACACTACGTCTCCCTTTTCAATGCGCTCTCCCTCAAAAACATTTATGTGTCTTGTTCTTAGGATTAAAGTTGCATGATCATTTCCTTCTTCATCCGTGATAACCAACCTTTCTTTCCCTTTAGTTGGCTTACCCCAAGAAACTATGCCTGAAGCTTGAGCTAAAATCGCCGATTCTTTAGGTTTTCTTGCTTCAAATAAATCAGCAACTCTAGGTAAACCACCAGTTATATCTTTTGTTTTAGCAGATTCTTGGGAAATTCTTGCAAGAACGCCGCCAACTTCTATGTCTTGACCTTCGGATAATTGAAGAAATGCATTTCCAGGTAAAGTATATATAGCGGGAGCTTCTGAATCAGGTAAAGTCTTGTCCTTTCCTCTGCCATCTACAATATGGATTGCGGGACGCTTATCCTGCGCATCACCTTTTGGTCTTTCAGTAACATCAATAATCTCAATATTACTAAGGCCTGTCATTTCATCTTGTTTAAGCCTAGCAGTGATACCGTCTTCTATGTCTACAAATTTAGCTTTTCCACTGATTTCAGAAATTATAGGTCTAGTTAAAGGGTCCCATTTAGCAATAATATCGCCAGCCTTTACTTTTGAACCAGTAGCGTAATTCAAGACCGTTCCGTATGGCACTTTATGACTCTCAACAATTCTACCACTAGTATCTATGACTTTTATTTCTGAAGATTGTGCCAAAGCAATGAAAGTACCATCTTTCTTCTTAACTGTCCTTGTCTCGTAAACACATTTACCTTCGTAACTAGTTTCAACGTTATCCTCAGCTGAAGTACCTGAAGCTGCTCCACCTATGTGGAAAGTTCTCATTGTAAGTTGAGTTCCTGGCTCACCTATTGATTGTGCCGCTACAATTCCTACTGACTCGCCTATATCAACTTTATGCCCTCTTCCTAGGTCTCTTCCGTAGCATTTTGCACAAATGCCGTGAATGGTATCACAGTGAATAGCTGATCTAACTTTTATCTCAAATATGTTCTTTTCCTCTAAAGAATCAACAATATCTTCATCAATAAGAATACCTGCCTTCAATAGAGTTTCTTTACCATCTTGTGATTTTACATCTTCTGCCACGGTTCTTCCGAGTACTCTCTCTCCTAAGGGTACAAGAACTTGTCCCCCATCAATGATAGGTCTCATTAAAATACCATTAGAAGTTCCGCAGTCTTCTTCACTCACAACCATATCTTGCGCTACATCGACGAGTCTTCTGGTTAAATAACCAGAATTTGCAGTCTTAAGAGCAGTGTCTGCTAAACCTTTCCTTGCTCCATGAGTAGAAATAAAATATTGCTGGGCAGTTAATCCCTCTCTAAAATTAGCTGTGATAGGTGTTTCTATAATTGAACCATCAGGCTTAGCCATTAATCCTCTCATGCCTGCTAACTGTCTTATTTGAGCGGGTGAACCTCTAGCTCCAGAATCTGCATACATAAACACAGAGTTGAATGATTCTGAGAATACCTTGTTACCTTCATTATCAGTAAATTCTTCTTCAGATATGTTATCCATCATGGACTTGGCGATCATTTCATTGGCCCTCGACCATATATCGATAGCTTTATTATATTTCTCGCCTTGTGTAACTAATCCTGAAGCAAATTGAGCTTCAATATCTCTAACCTCTTGTTCTGCTTCTGAGACAATTCTTTCCTTGTCATCAGGAATAATGAAATCATTTATTCCTATAGAAGAACCCGATTTAGTTGAAAATTCATACCCCATATACATAAGCTGGTCTGCGAAAATAACTGTTCTTTTTAAACCAGCTTTTCGATAAACAGTATCAATTAAATTCGAAACCGACTTACTATCTAAAGTCCTGTTTACTAAATCAAAAGACATGCCTTCAGGAAGCAGCTCATATAACAAGGCCCTTCCAACTGTTGTATCTAATATTTGGGCTGCCTCATCTTCGAGTTTATTAGGCTTTAATCTGACTTTAATTTTAGCCTGTAAATCTACTTGGTTTGAGTAAAACGCTCTGCTAACTTCATTCACTGAGGACATTATTCTGCCTTCTCCTTTAGCATTAATTTTTTCTCTAGACATATAATATATACCTAAAACAACGTCTTGCGATGGATCAATAATTGGCTTTCCGTTTGAAGGAGAAAGGATATTATTTGAAGCCATCATTAAAGCTCTACATTCTAGTTGTGCCTCTATTGTCAACGGCACGTGAACAGCCATCTGATCTCCATCGAAATCGGCGTTATATGCCTTACAGACCAATGGATGTAATTGAATAGCCTTACCTTCAACAAGAACTGGCTCGAATGCTTGGATACCTAATCTATGCAGTGTAGGTGCCCTATTAAGCATAACCGGGTGTTCTCTTATTACTTCATCAAGAATATCCCAAACTTCTGGCTCTTCTCTATCTACCATCCTTTTGGCTAGCTTTATTGTATTGGCAAGCTCAAGTTGTTGTAATCTTCCAAAAACAAAAGGTTTAAATAACTCTAATGCCATTTTCTTAGGCAAGCCACATTGGTGCAGTCTCAAGGTCGGTCCTACAACAATTACCGATCTGCCAGAATAATCAACTCGTTTTCCTAGTAAGTTTTGTCTGAATCTTCCTTGCTTTCCTTTGATCATATCCGCCAACGATTTCAGAGGTCGTTTATTTGATCCAGTTACAGCTCTTCCCCTTCTGCCATTATCTAAAAGGGCATCAACAGATTCTTGAAGCATTCTCTTTTCATTTCTAGTGATGATATCTGGAGCATTAAGGTCCAGAAGTCTTTTAAGTCTGTTATTTCTATTAATTACTCTTCTGTACAAATCATTTAGATCTGAAGTAGCAAACCTTCCTCCTTCCAGTGGAACTAGAGGCCTTAAATCAGGCGGAAGAATTGGTAACACTTCTAGGACCATCCATTCAGGTCTATTTCCTGATTCTTTAAAAGATTTTAATAGCTTCAACCTCTTGGCAAATTTCTTTAACTTGGCCTCGGATTTTGTTAGAGGCATCTCGTCTTGAATATCTTTAATTACACCTTCAAGATCTAGTTCTTTCAGAAGGGTTTGTATTGATTCAGCTCCCATACCTGCATCGAATTCATCTCCCCAAGTTTCTAAAGCTTCGTAATACTCTTCGTCTGTTAGAAGCTGACAACTTTCTAAATCAGTCATGCCGGGTTCAATTACTATGAAAGATTCAAAGTAAAGAACCCTTTCAAGGTCTTTTAAAGTTAGATCTAAAGCCAATGCTAGCCTTGAAGGTAAAGATTTTAAGAACCATATATGGGCTACAGGAGCTGCCAATTCTAAATGACCCATTCTTTCTCTTCTAACTTTTGATAAAGTTACCTCAACACCACATTTCTCACAAACAACTCCTCTGTGTTTCATGCGTTTATATTTACCGCAAATACACTCGTAGTCTTTAATAGGGCCAAAAATTTTAGAACAAAACAGTCCATCACGTTCAGGCTTAAAGGTTCTATAGTTTATAGTCTCAGGCTTCTTAACTTCCCCATAAGACCATGACCTAATTTGCTGAGGTGATGCAAGGCCAGCCCTAATTGAATTATATTCAACTCCATGACCCTGTGTTCTTAATAAATCTACTAAGTCTTTCAATGTAATCTCCTAATCGTCTATTTGTTCTAAATCTAAATCTATGCCAAGAGATCTAATCTCTTTAGTAAGCACGTTAAAGGATTCTGGAATACCTGGTTCCATTTTGAAATCACCATCCACTAAGTTTTTGTAAACCTTGGTTCTTCCAGCAACATCATCAGACTTCACTGTGAGCATTTCTTGCAAAGTATGAGCTGCACCGTATGCCTCTAGAGCCCAAACTTCCATTTCTCCAAAACGCTGGCCTCCAAATTGAGCCTTTCCGCCCAACGGTTGTTGGGTTACAAGACTGTAACTACCTGTCGATCTGGCATGCATCTTATCTTCTATTAAGTGGTTGAGTTTTAGTATATACATATATCCAATAGTAGTTTCTCTATCAAATTTTTCGCCCGTCCTTCCATCGAAAAGTTGGGTTTGACCATTTCTTGGAAGACCGGCAAGTTCAAGCATTGATTTTACTTCCTCCTCTTTGGCTCCATCAAATACTGGCGTTGCCATGGGGACTCCTTCTCTTAAATTAGAAGCCAGATCCATTACTTCTATATCTTTAAGAGAGCTTAAGTCTTGCGATCCGTTCTTTTCATAGATATCTGACAACAATGGTTTTATGTCTGATGCATTTAAACCATCATCTATCATCTTCCCTATTTTCTGACCAAGTTCTTTTGCTGCCCAACCTAAATGGGTTTCTAGGACCTGGCCAACATTCATCCTTGATGGCACTCCAAGTGGGTTTAAAACAATATCAACAGGTTCACCATTCTCATCATAAGGCATGTCTTCTACAGGCATAATTACTGAAATTACACCTTTATTTCCATGTCTCCCTGCTAATTTATCACCCGGTTGTATTCTTCTTTTAATCGCAAGGTAAACCTTAACAATTTTTAAAACTCCTGGTGCTAAATCGTCTCCACCAGTGACTTTATCTTTTCGCCTCCCAAATGTTAGATCAAGATCCTCTTTATATTCTATAAGGCTAGTTTCAATATTCTCTATTTGATCATTGGCACTTTCATTTACCAACCTAATCTTGAACCAATCAGCCTTGTCTAATGCCTCTAGATCTGTTTGTTTAATGGTGGACCCTTTGGTCAGTCCTTTACCAGAAACTACTTTCTTACCAACAAGGATGTTCTCTAGTCGAGAAAATGCTGCTTCTTCAAGAATTTTTAACTCATCATCAATATCTTTTTGAATATAGGCTAATTGAGACTTCTCGATATCTTGGGTTCTTCCGTCTTTTTCAATTCCGTCTCTTGTAAAAACATGAACATCAATTACCGTTCCATCAGCACCCGACGAAACTCTTAATGAACTATCTTTAACATCTGAAGCTTTTTCTCCAAATATAGCTCTAAGCAATTTTTCTTCAGGACTAAGTTGTGTTTCTCCTTTGGGAGTAACTTTTCCCACTAAAATATCACCAGCCTTGACTTCTGCTCCTATATAAACGATCCCATCTTCATCTAATTTAGATAAAGCTGTGTCACCAACATTTGGAATATCAGCTGATATTTCTTCTGGCCCAAGTTTTGTATCCCTTGATACACAAGTTAGTTCTTGAATATGAATACTAGTAAACTTATCTTCTCTAACCAGCCTATCTGATATTAATATTGAATCTTCAAAGTTATAACCATGCCAGGGCATGAAAGCTATTCTTACATTCTGTCCTAAAGATAGTTCTCCTAAATCAATAGAAGGACCGTCAGCAAGTATGTCATCTTTATTGATCTTATCTCCAGCAGATACTATTGGCCTTTGATTAATGCAAGTATTCTGATTAGACCTTGTATATTTGATGAGGTTATAAATATCTACGCCAGAATCGCCAGCTTGAATCTCCTTTTCATCAGCCCTTACTACTATGCGGCTTGCATCTATAGTTTCAACAGTACCGCCTCTTAGAGCAGTTACACAAGAACCAGAATCTCTGGCTACTAATCTTTCTACACCTGTGCCTACAAGTGGTTTCTCTGCTTGTAAAGTAGGCACTGCTTGTCTCATCATGTTGGAGCCCATCAAAGCTCTATTTGCATCATCATGTTCTAAGAAAGGGATTAAAGAAGCTGCAACTGAGAAAGCTTGTTGTGGAGAAACATCCATAAAATTAACTCTCTCAGGAGGCATGAACGAGAATTCATTTTTATGTCTTACCGGAACTAATTCTTCAATAAATTTATTATTCTTATCTAAAACAGCACTAGCCTGAGCTATAACGAAATCCCCTTCTTCTATAGCCGACAGATAATGAAAGTCTGAAGAAACTTTACCAGAATCAACTTTCCTAAAAGGACTCTCTAAAAAACCGTATTCATTAGTTCTTGCATATGCTGCAAGTGAATTAATTAAACCAATATTCGGGCCTTCAGGAGTTTCAATAGGGCAAACTCTTCCATAATGTGTCGGATGAACATCTCTTACTTCAAAACCTGCTCTTTCTCTGGTGAGGCCTCCCGGTCCTAAAGCAGAGACTCTTCTTTTATGAGTTACTTCAGAAAGAGGATTATTTTGATCCATAAATTGAGATAGTTGACTAGAGCCAAAAAATTCTTTAACTGCAGCAGAAACAGGCTTTGCATTTATAAGGTCTTGAGGTCCAAGTTCATCAGTCTCAGCGGTAGCAAGTCTTTCCCTAACAGCCCTTTCAACTCTGACTAAACCTATTCGGTATTGATTTGAAACCATTTCGCCAACAGATCTTATTCTTCTGTTACCTAAATGATCGATATCATCTACCTGACCTTTACCATTTCGTATTGCGACAAGGGTCTTTAATGTATTAAGGATATCTTCATTCTCAAGAATACTATTACCTTCTAAGAGTTCATTTCCGAGTCTCTTATTGAATTTCATTCTTCCAACAGCTGAAAGATCATAGCGCTCAGGATTAAAGAATAAATTAGTAAACAGCGTAGTTGCAGCTTCTTTTGTTGGCGGTTCACCAGGTCGCATCATTCTATAAATTTCAACAAGTGCTTCTATTTCATTAGTCGTAGCATCAGCTCTTAAAGTATCAGCCATATATGGCCCGGCCTCGATATCATTTATATAAAGAGTTTCAAGTTCATTAAGTTTCAGTGATTCAATTACTTCTATAGATTCTTCATCTATCAAAGTATTCGCTTCAAGCACTATCTCGCCCGTAGTTTTATCTAATAAATCTTTAGCTATCACTTGGCCATAAATCCCTTCTTTTGGTATTTCAAGGGTTTTTAATTTAGCACTTTCTATTTTTCTAATGTGCCTAGCACTTATTCTTTCACCTTTTTTAAGAATAGCTTCACCTTTTGCAACAATGTCAACTGGTGCAATTTTACCCATTAGTCTTCTTGGAATAACCTGCAACTGAAAAACCTCATTCTTTTTTACTTTATAAATCTCTGTTTCATAGAATTTTTCAAGAATTTCTTGGTTAGTTAACTTAAGAGCCTTAAGAAGTATCGTGGCAAGAAGTTTTCTTCTTCTGTCTATTCTGACATAAACAAGGTCTTTAGCATCAAACTCAAAATCCAACCATGAACCTCTGTAAGGTATAACTCTTGCGCCATATAAAACCTTACCTGAAGAGTGACTCTTACCTTTATCGTGATCAAAAAATAAGCCGGGAGATCTATGAAGCTGAGACACCACAACTCTTTCTGTACCATTGATAATAAAGGTCCCGTGTTCAGTCATAAGAGGGACAGTTCCCATATAAACACTTTGTGATTTTCCTTCTTTCAATTTTCCTGAATCTTTGTCTATGAAGAAAAGGTCACAATTAATATGCAAAGGAATGTCATATGTAATACCTTTAAGCTTACATTCTTGTTCATTGAAGACTGGTTCACCTAAGTCGTAGCCAGAAAACTCCATTCTGGCAAAACCATTATGGCTTTCGATAGGAAAAATTGAGTTTAAAACTTGTTCTAAGCCCTGATTAGCTCTTTTATCAGAGTCAATATCGCGTTGCAAAAAAGCATCATACGACTGAACCTGAGTTGCCAATAAATTTGGTAACTCCATAACGCTGGAGATTTTTTCAAAACTCCTTCTAACTCTTTTCTTCTCAGTGTATGAAAAACTCATAAATGCCCCTATCTAAAATTTATAACAAACGAACTGGATTATGTTGAAACTATTTAAGCTCTGCTTTAGCTCCAGCATCTTCAAGCTGCTTAAGATATTCTTCTGCTTCAGCTTTAGCCACGCCTTCTTTGATTACAGAAGGTGCCGTATCAACTAATCCCTTAGCATCTTTCAAGCCTAAACCAGTGATAGCTCTAACGGCTTTAATTACATCTACTTTCTTATCTCCAACTTCAGCTAGATGAACATCAACCGGTGCGTCATCTTCTTCTGCGCCAGCATCACCACCGCCATCAGCAGCAGGTGCAGCAGCTGCAGCTACAGGGGCAGCGGCAGATACGCCAAATTTTTCTTCCATTGCTTCAATAAGCTCGACTACGTCGATAACGCTCATTTCGGCTATTGCTTCTAATATCTCTTCTTTACTTAGTGCCATGATTTATTCTCCAATAAATTATTTAGTTTAAAAATTAAGATTCTGCCTGCTGTTTTTGTTCTTTAACCGCCTGTAAAGTTCTCACTAACTTTGAAGGAACTTGATTAAGAACAGAAACAAACTTATTCATAGGAGCGTTCAGCATCCCAGCTAACTGAGCTAAAGCTTCATCTCTACTAGGCATATTTGCTATAGCAGATAACTTAGAAAGTTCTAATAAAGAATCGCCTAATGACAAACCCTTTACCTGAAAGTTCTTATTCACTTTAGTGAAGTTGTTAACTAACTTTGCTGCACTAGTTGGATCCTCTAAAGAGAAAGCAAGCATAGTGGGCCCTACTAATAAGTCTTCAAAACAAGAAAATTTAGTTTCACTTAAAGCTCTTTTTGCAAGAGTATTACGAATAACTTTTAAGTGAACAGCTGACGCTCTAGCTTCCGCTCTTAGCTGAGTTAACTCAGCTACAGAAGTACCATGATAGTCAGCAGCAACTGCAGATACAGCTTTATTAGCTACATCTTGAAGTTCTTCAACTGCAATCTTCTTATCATCAATGCGCATTGGCATCTTCTTATCCTCCTAATACCAAACTTACGTTCAGTATATTTTTGGAACGCAAATCAAAAAAATTGATTGCACTCCATCTACGCAGGTTAATATTATTAAGTGAGAACAAATTTCTCACACCTACGGTCTTCGATGAATACGACAGAGTCGTACCATACTGAAGAAACCTTCCTATCTTTCTCAATGCCTAATTAGATTTTTAGAGAAGATAGATCTATCTCTACACCTGCTCCCATAGTGGAAGAAAGTGTGATTTTTTTTATGAAAACTCCTTTTGCAGATGGTGGCTTATTTCTCTTTAAATCTTCTACAAGAGTTTCAAGATTCTGCTTAATTTGATCAGCAGTATAAGTTATATCACCTATTCTTCCATGGACTATTGCCCCTTTATCAGACCTGTAACGAATCTGACCTGATTTTGCATTCTTTACTGCTGTTGCAACATCCTTAGTAACAGTTCCTGTTTTAGGGTTAGGCATGGTACCTTTTGGTCCTAAAACCTTTCCAAGAGGACTTACAATCTTCATTGTATCTGGAGTTGCTATCACCACGTCGTAGTCTGCGTCTCCTCCTTTCATGGCCTCTGCTAAATCTTCCATGCCTACTATATCAGCACCTGCCTCTTTAGCTGCTGCTGCCATATCTCCTTCAACAAAAACCGCTACTTTGCAGGGTTTTCCTGAACCTGCTGGTAACAACGTTGCCCCGCGCATATTTTGATCAGATTTTGAAGGGTCTATGCCCAAATTAATAGCTGTATCAATGGCTTCATTAAATTTAACTTTAGGAGAGGATTGAAAGAAATCAATAGCCTCAGATATTTGGTATTTTCTTTTCTCCAAAGTAGCAATGTTTTCTTGTCTTTTACTCATTATCCTTCTACCTCTATTCCTGCACTTCTAGCACTGCCTGATAAAGTTCTAACGGCTGCATCCATATCAGCTGCTGTTAGATCGGGGTCTTTAATTTTTGCTATTTCTTCTAGCTGGCTTCTTTTTACTTTTCCAACCTTTAAGCTGTTTGGGGTTCCACTACCTTTAGGTATGCCAGCAGCTTTCTTTAGAAGAACAGCAGCTGGCGTGGTCTTGATAATAAAATCAAAACTCTTATCTTCGTAAACAGTGATTACAACTGGACAAGGCATTCCTTGTTCCATTTCTTTTGTCCTTGCATTAAATGCATTACAAAAATCCATCAAAGCCAATCCGTGCTGACCTAAAGCTGGCCCAACAGGCGGGCTTGGAGAAGCTGCACCGGCAGGGACTTGAAGTTTTATGTAAGTAGTAATTGCTTTTGCCATTATCCTTTCTCTATCTGATTAAATTGAAGTTCTACTGGCGTGGAGCGACCAAAAATTAAAACAGCAACGCGAACTTTACTTTTTTCGTAATTCACTTCTTCTACTACCCCACTGAAATCATTGAATGGTCCATCAACCACTCTTACCATTTCTCCCGGTTCAAAAGAAATCTTAGGTTTAGTTATATCCGAGCCTTGTTCTAATTGTTGCATAATACCTTCAGCCTCTTTTTTAGAAAGAGGGGATGGTTTGTCTTTAGTTCCACCTATGAAGCCCATAACTCTTGGTGTGTCTTTTACTAAGTGCCAACTATCATCATTTAATTCCATGCTAACAAGTACGTAGCCGGGGAAAAATTTTCTTTGTGTCTTTCTTTCTTGACCGCCTTTCATTTCAACAACTTCTTCGGAGGGAACCATTATTTTTCCAAAAAGCTCTTCCATGCCGAATCTTTCTATTCTTTCCAATAGCGCCTCACGGACTTTATTCTCATATCCAGAGTAAGCATGAACTACGTACCACTGTTTATTCATTATTAACCTAAAATTTGAGCTGTAACCCAACCAAACAAAGAATCAAGACCCCATAAAACTAGTGCCGCAATGGTGATTGCAACTAACACGATCAAAGTAGTCTGGATGAGCTCCACTCTTGTAGGCCATACAACTCTTCGTATTTCTGTTCTGGATTCTAAAACTATTTTTAATGTTTCCCTACCTTCAGTTGTTGTTGCTGCTACAAAAAGTCCTAAACCAGAGACTACTATTACACCTATGACTCTATAGAGAAGAGGCTCTTCAACAAAAGCAGAATTTCCATATACAGCAATGCCTATAAGGGCAATACCCACAAACCAACGGATATAATTCTGCATATTTATATTCTTACTTTCCATTAAAAAGAAAAAGCTTCAAAGCGGTTCAAGTGGCAGGCCAGGAGGGAATCGAACCCCCAACCTATGGTTTTGGAGACCATCGCTCTGCCAATTGAGCTACTGGCCTATTCTATAATTTTCGTTACTACTCCTGAACCTACAGTTCTTCCACCTTCTCTAATAGCAAATTTCATGCCGTCTTCCATTGCAACAGGAGAAATTAATTCAACTGTCATATCAATATTATCTCCAGGCATTACCATTTCTACACCTTCAGGTAACTCTACAGCGCCAGTTACGTCAGTTGTTCTAACATAGAATTGCGGTCTGTAACCTTTAAAGAATGGGGTATGTCTTCCGCCTTCTTCTTTTGAAAGCACATAAACGGTTGCTTCAAATTTAGTGTGGGGGTTAATAGCACCAGGCTTAGTCAAGACTTGTCCTCTTTCTACTTCATCTCTTTGAGTTCCTCTAAGCAATATACCGACATTTTCTCCAGCCTTTCCTTCATCAAGAAGTTTTCTGAACATTTCTACACCAGTACAAACTGTCTTCTGAGTATCTCTTATACCCACTATCTCAATCTCTTCGTTGACTTTGATTTCACCTCTTTCGATTCTTCCTGTAACTACAGTACCCCTACCTTGAATAGTGAATATGTCTTCAATTGGCATTAGGAAAGGCTTATCAGTATCCCTTTCAGGCATAGGTATGAAAGAATCTAAAGCCGCTACCAATTCAGTAATTTTTGCAGTGTATTCAGCATCGCCTTCAAGTGCTTTAAGAGCTGAACCAACAATTACCGGAGTATCGTCCCCAGGGAAGTCATATTCCGATAGAAGTTCTCTAACTTCCATTTCTACTAACTCTATCAGTTCTTCATCATCAACCATGTCTGCCTTATTAAGAAAAACAACAATATGAGGAACACCTACCTGCCTTGCCAATAGAATGTGCTCTCTTGTTTGGGGCATAGGGCCATCAGCCGCATTAACAACCAATATAGCTCCGTCCATTTGAGCCGCTCCCGTGATCATATTTTTGATGTAATCAGCGTGACCTGGGCAATCTACGTGGGCGTAGTGACGATCTTCTGAATCATACTCTACGTGTGAAGTAGATATAGTAATTCCACGTTCCTTTTCTTCTGGAGCGTTATCAATGCCATCAAAGGCAATTGCATCTCCACCTAAAGCTTCAGCTTGAACTTTCGTTATTGCTGCTGTTAATGTTGTTTTACCGTGATCAACGTGACCAATTGTTCCTACGTTGACATGAGGTTTAATCCTCTCAAATTTTTCTTTAGCCATTTCTTTTTCCTAAATATAAAAATTATTATTACTTTGGAGCTCATAACCGGAGTTGAACCGGTGACCTCTTCCTTACCAAGGAAGTGCTCTACCACCTGAGCTATATGAGCAAAAACCAGGTTTTTACTATCTCTTAGGGGTAAAAAAATTTTTATCATAAGAAACACAAGCTATTAACTTTTGTTAACTTATATGACTAAACCTGCCCACTACCCAAAGCTCGGTGCGCAATTAAAGTATTTTTACCCCATGATTGCAAGCTTTTTAAGACTTTTAAGCTTATTTTTAGTATTACGCCTATAGACAATTTTCAAGATGGTGGAGGAGGCTGGATTCGAACCAACGTACTCAGAGAGAACAGATTTACAGTCTGCCGCCTTTAACCACTCGGCCACTCCTCCCTAACCTTGAAACAGCGCGCAATTTTGTAGTTGCGAGTGAAGCTTGTCAACTTAATTTCAATAATTTGGTAATCTAATGCCTGTTATGACTATAAAAGACGGTTTGCTTTGTAAAAAAGAGATCACAAATAGCTTAAATAAAGATGCCATGGAGCTTTTAAGCCAAATAGAAATTAAAGAACAAACGAATTCTACGAATGATGACGCAAAGGAAAGTCTTAAGAATTCATCTCATTTATTGTCAGCCCACTTTGCAGAACAACAAAGTGCCGGCAGAGGAAGGAACAGTCAAAAGTGGATAAGCCCTTTCGGACAAAACATTTATCTTTCTTTAGCCTGGCAATCAAATTTAAATTTTGCAGATATTGAAGGACTAAGTTTAGCAATAGGAGTTGAAATAGCTGAATCTTTAGAAACCAATACGGATGAAGTCATTGAAATTAAATGGCCAAACGACTTATTGGTGAATCAAAAAAAGTTAGGAGGTATTCTAATAGAAACCTCCAGCAGTAAAAAAAATAGTTTAGAAATAATTATTGGTATTGGTATTAATGTTTTTATGAAAAATGAAGACGCCACAAAGATAAATCAAGACTGGACGAGCTTAGAAAAATATAAGAATAGAAGCCTTGATAGAAACCTGATTGCTGCAAACCTTTTAAATAACTTAGCTCAACTTACAAAAAAATTTAAATCTGTCGGTTTTGTCGGTTACAAAGAAGCCTTTGAAAATAGGAATGCATTGATAAATAAAGACTGTGAGGTTTTAACAAATGGTAAAGTTGATTACCACGGTTCAGTTGTTGGTGTTAATGAGAAAGGCGAGCTGCTAATAAAAAGAAATAATGAAATTTTTAATCTTCGTTATGGCGAAGTATCAATAAGAGAATTATAATGCGCGCGCGCTGGCGTAGCTCAGTTGGTAGAGCAGCTGATTTGTAATCAGCA
>CENF01172222.1_pt1 | contig 32784 bp, 34 predicted proteins | sample 361291 | NCBI WGS metagenome assembly CENF01 (sample SAMEA2619399, study PRJEB7988) | marine metagenome | isolation source: saline water (ENVO:00002010), including | reverse complement strand
TTTAAATTACATTATACAGGACACTTTAAACCAAAGAATTGTTGTTTTAGAAGGCTTTGTCTTTTCTCCATCTTCAAAAAAAAGAGAACAAGTTTTTGAGCTTGAGGCAATTTTCAAGTCTTTAAAAATTATTAAGAAATAAAAACAATTAACTAAAAATGAAGCCTATTTCTTAGAAGCCTTTCCCGAATCTTCTCCATCCTCTTTTACGCCTTTTTTAAATTCCTTAATGCCACTGCCTAGACCTTTCATTAGCTCAGGAATTTTCTTTCCACCAAACAACAAAAGAATAACCACAGCAACCAAAACAACTTGCCATGGACCAATTGCTAATAATAAATTAAATGATAACATGTTAAAAATGTATTTAAACAAAAATATAAAGAAAAATAGAATTTTTAAGAGATATTTTAAAATATAACCTTTATTCCGAATATAGACAGCTATTATTATCTTTGTTATTAAATGAAAGAAAAAACTAAAAAGCCATTTGGCGAAAGGCTTTTAAATAAATACAGGCTAGTAATATTAAATGAAGCAACTTATGAAGAAAGGTTTTCTTATAAATTAAGCGGCTTAAATGTTTTTTTTCTAGCATCATTAACAGCCTTAATAATAGTTGTTACAACACTTTGTTTAATAGCTTTTACATCAATAAAAGAATATATTCCAGGTTATGATTCTACAGAACTAAGATCAAAAGCAATTAATAATATTGAAGTCCTTGATTCCCTGACATTTGTTATTGAAAAAAATCAAGAATATATAAATTCAATTGGGTCAGTGATTACAGGAGAAATTACAAAAGGAGAGATACAGGAAGAAGGCGAAAGACTAAGGCTGGAATCTGCAAGTTTGGAATTCCAAACAAAAAAAGAAGATTCTTTATTAAGAAGTATTGTGGAAAAAGAAGACCGCTTCAATGCTCTCAAGTCAGCAACACAAAAGGTGGATTTTGTTTTATTTTCCCCAATAAGCGGAGAGGTAACTTCTAGATTCGACTATAGCATCAAACATTTTGGAACAGACATAGCTGCCCCATTAAAATCTCCAGTCAAGTCAATTGCTAATGGCTCTGTTGTTTTTGCAGAATGGACATTACAGACAGGGTTTGTTTTAGTTATTGAACATTCTTTTGGATTAATAAGCGTGTACAAGCATAATGAATCAGCCCTTGTGTCACAAGGAGACTTGGTGGAATCAGGCCAAGTAATTGCACTATCTGGAAATACAGGAGAGATAACCACTGGCCCTCACCTTCACTTTGAACTTTGGAGAGAGGGAAATCCTGTAAACCCTGAGGAATATGTTGTTTTTGAATAAAACAGGATGAAAATAAAAGAAATAATAGCAAAAATTTTAGCCAATTTTTATGTTTGGAAAATAAGAAAATGGACAAGGCAGCCTTTAAAAACACAATCTAATGTTTTAAGAAAATTAATAGCTAGCGCAAAAAACACATCTTTCGGCAAAGACCATCACTTTGCAAAAATTAAAAATTACAAAGACTTTGTTTTAAACACAAAAGTACAGGATTATGAAGGCCTAAGGCCTTACATTGAAAGGGTTATGGGTGGAGAGGAAAATGTCCTTTGGCCAGGAAAACCAATATATTTTGCAAAAACTTCAGGAACAACTTCAGGAGAAAAATATATTCCAATAAGCAATGAATCTTTGCCAACCCACACGAAAGGATCAAGGGATGCTATTTTTCATTATATTAAAGAGACAGGAAAAACAGAATTTCTCAACAAAAAAGTTATTTTTTTACAAGGAAGCCCTTTACTAGTAAAAAAAAATGGAATTAAAACAGGAAGGCTTTCCGGGATAATCGCACATGTTACGCCGTCCTATTTGAAAGCCAATATTATGCCAAGCTGGAAAACAAACTGTATTGAAGATTGGGAGAAAAAGATTAGTGAAATTACAAAAGAAACCATCAAAGAGGACATGGCTGTAATTGGGGGGATTCCTCCTTGGGTTCAAATGTATTTTGAGGCATTAAAAGAGTTAGGAAATAAAGGCACAGTTTCAGAAATTTTTCCAAACTTTAATCTATTTGTTTATGGGGGAGTAAACTTTGAGCCATATAAAAATGCTTTTCAAAAACTTATTGGCAAGAAAATGGACAGTATTGAATACTATCCTGCCTCAGAAGGTTTCTTTGCATATCAAGACTCTCAAAACTCGAAGGGGCTATTACTTCAACTAAATTCAGGAATTTATTATGAATTTATTGAGGTTGAAGAAATGAAGAAGAAAGAGCCAAAAAGACACAATGTAGGAAACGTAAGAATAGGCATAAATTATGTTTTAATTGTTTCTTCAACGGCGGGCCTTTGGGCATATAATACTGGAGATACAGTTAGCTTTGTTTCTTTGTGTCCACACAAAATACTAGTGACAGGAAGGTATAAGCACTTTATTTCTGCATTTGGCGAGCATGTAATTGGAGGGGAAGTAGATGGTGCGTTAAAAGATGCAATGAAATTTAGTAAAATTAGCATAAATGAATTCACTGTAGCCCCTAAGATTAATCCTAAAAAAGGGCTTCCTTTTCATGAATGGTGGATAGAATTTGAAATTGTACCAAGCAAGGAAAAGATTAGGATGTTTGCAAAAAAAATAGATGAAAATTTAAAAAAACGAAACACGTACTATAAAGACTTGATAGACGGAAAGGTTTTGAAAGAGTTAGAAATTATAGTAGTAAAAAAAGGAAAATTTAAAAACTACATGAAAAGAATTGGTAAATTAGGAGGGCAAAATAAATTGCCAAGATTGTCAAATGACAGGGAAATAGTAGAGAAAATAAACACGATATGAAATTAGACGCGGGAGGAGGGATTGGTAAGATCTTTTAAAATACGAGTTTTTGAACCTAAGGAATAAACAATTTGTCTTGAATCAAATTTGTCTGGGTTTTTAAAAATCAAATCTTTCTTAAAGACTTTATTAAAACGATGATTTAGCTCTTTAATAGCCTTGTTTTTTCTTTTAATAATTGCATCAAAAGACTTGCTTTCATCAGAAAAAACCTCTAAAATTGAATTATTTTCTACAATTATAGAATCTGCAAAAAGCTGTAATATTTGAGACTCTTCTTTTGTAAGGATAATAAGCCCTTTTTCATTGAACAGAGACAATTCAGAAAGAGAGTATAGCGTGTCTCGATTTTTAAAAAAAGCAAATAAAAATATAATAAGAAAAGCCAGAAACAATGATGAAAAAACTATATATTTTAGAAAGACATCTTGGCTGTCCAATACATGCTTTTGTGTACTAATAAGAGGATAGCTATTAATTTCTGCAAAAGTAATTTTAAATGTACTGTTGTCAGCGCTTTGAGAAGCATATACAATTTTCGAACCAATGAAAATAGAATTTTTGCTTAGTTTAGAAAGCTCATTTTCGGAGGAGTATATTTTAACACAATTCCTTAAAGGATCGACTATTCTAAAAGCACTTGTGTTTTCAGCCCTTTCAAAAAGAGAATTGCCATATTTTACACGAACTGAAAGCATTGCTTCTTCAATTGAAATAGCAGGTGAAGCAGAAGAAAGCCGACCTTTTTTAATCCACAAAAATTTTGAAAGATTTAATTCGTAAAGAAAATCGTTTTTTTTGTCAACTAAACTTTCGGGCTGTGTTGAAAAAAAGTCAAAAACATAAATTGAGTTTTTACCCTGTATAAAGGAGCCCTGGTTTATTCCGCCTTTTGGGGTCTCCCCAGAAATTGAGAGAAATTCCCAGGACCTAGAGTCAAAATTAAACTTAGTTAAGAAGTTTTTAGAAGCCCAATATCCATACCCTCCAAGAAGATAAAGCTCATCGTTATAAGCAAAGAAAAACCCAGCAAACTGGTTGCGATGCGGGAAGCTTTCATCTATTCGTTCAATAGCGCCTTGAGAATATTGATATAACATTCCTCCGCCAGGGTATAATAAATACACAACGCCATTTAAATTTATCGCAGAAAAAGTATTGGTTGGAACATCTTTAAAGGTCTTAGGAGGGGGCTTTGTGTATGAGTTAAAGCTATAATTAAGTTTGTTGTTTTCGTCAAAAGAAGAAAAATAGACACCCTCTTTTGTAAAAGTATAAAAAGAAGAAGAGTCTTTTTCAACCAATAAATAATCAATAATTCCTTCTTGAGAATAAGAAAAAAAGGAAAAAAACAGAACTAAAATTAACGGTTTTTTCATTTAAAAAAGATAAAAAATGAAACAAGCAGAAGCGCCAAAGACATAACAATACACAACACCAATCCTAAATATTGAAATAAAAACAAGTTAAGAGAAAGAAGAGAGATAGAAAGACAAAAAATTAATAAGGAGGCTTCCCAATGCTCATACCCTTTATCTGCAAGCCGGTGGTGTAAGTGTATTCGGTCAGCAACAAAAGGAGACTTTCTTTTATATGATCGAAGAAGAATAACCCTAAGAGTATCAGTGAGGGGATAGATCAATAAAAGGACACAAAAAAGAGGCCTTGAAATATAAGCGTCTGTTACTATTTGGCTTGAGCTATCCATAATGTAAAAAATAAAAAACGCCATTACTGAACCCATAAACAAAGAACCCGTATCTCCAAGAAAAACCTTGTTAATTGAACTAAAATTATGAAGGAGGAAGCCTGTAAGCGCACCAATTGTTATTGGGAAAAATAGCCCCATTTCACTGGTTCCAGCCATTACAACGCCACCTACAACAACAAAGAATTTAATTAACAAAAGAGAGGCTAGCCCATCAAGCCCATCTATTAAATTAATAGCGTTTACAATAATAATATAGACAAATAAGGTTACTGTTGTAGCTAACCAGTCTGGGAGAGCGTAAACTCCAAAAATCCCATGAAAAGAATTTATCATATATCCCGCTTGAAGAAGGACAATACCTGAAAAAATTTGTAAAAAAAACTTTTCTCTATATCTAACATTAAAAAAATCATCAGCAATTCCAGTTAAGGCCATAAAGATTATACCCAAAAGTGCATAAGGATTGACCACCAGGCTGTTTGTAGAAGAAGCTATCGCAAAACAAATACAAATGCTAAGAAAAACAGAAAGTCCTCCTGAACGAGTCGCTTTAGATCTGTGGGATGATCGACTTGTAATGGGGTCAATTATTTTATTATTAGAAAAAACACCAAAGATGTATTTATTTAAAAAATAAGATGTTAATGCGGAGAGTGCTAAAAATAACAGAACATAAAATAAAGTGGAATTTGTCAAAGTTTTAAAGATTAAATTATATTTATAAAAAAATTGAAAAAGTTTTTTAAAGTTTTAATGATTGGCATATTTTTAATGCCTCTTTGCCTAAGTGGCCAAGATATTCTGTTGCCTAGTAGCTTGCCTTCAGAATATATTTTTAGTCTAGGGCCTAATGGATCTCCAACGCTTATAACTCAAAATAAAGTCTTTACTCTAAAAAACAAATGGACATTCACCAGCCTAGAAAGAGATACCATAAAGCTTGGGTCAAACCTTATAAAATCACTTGGCCCTTTTAATAATGAAAATTTTATTCTCTTTAATAATTCAGAAGAGACGAAATTAGTCCTGTGTGGTGGCGGACATGTTTTGTCTTTAAAAGGAAACTTCCTTTCAAGAATAGACGACTCAGTAATCCAAAGAAACCAACATAAGGCATCTACATTTTTTTATAAAGGCAGGCTCTACATGTATGGAGGCTATGGTTTTTGGACATTTAAAAACTATATAACTTATTTAGACAAACAAACGGGCCAATGGGAAATTGTATTACCAAAATCTAAATATATTCCCCCAGGAAGATGGAGAGCCATTGCACATTCTTTTAATGATAAGATGTATATTTTAGGCGGACGATACAATCCTTCTGAATCTAGCCAAAAAGATGTTCCGTTAAACGACCATTTTTATTTTGATCTTAAAACTCAAGAGTTTATAAGCCTTGGTAAGATAAACCCAAAGCTCCCTATTAGCTCTTATGTTGTCTCTAACACTAGAATTAATGGCAAAAAAGCATATTTTCAAAATGATAGAGCTAATCTTTTTGATTTTCAAAAAGACACCCTTAAAAGCTATTATAAGAAAGGTCTTTTCAATAACATTAACACTAAAAAACCAGTATTTGAATTTAATGACACACTATTTTTTATCAAAAAGACAAGCCAATCAGAATTCTTGTCAAAATTTCCTTTAAATGTTTTAAACAAACTCACTCCAGAATTATATCAAATTTCTTATAAAAAACCAATTCCTTTCCAGCTTTTTTTGACAATATTTTTTGTTCTTTTAGCATGTTGGATGGCATACAAACTTTTCGTTTTTAAAGATTTTTTAAAAGGACTTGTTTTGTATGATGAAAACAGAATTTATTTTGAAGAAAAATCTGCGTTATTAAGCCCTGAACAAATATCAGTAATAGAAACATTACATCTTCATGGCCAGCTTACGTCTTTAGAGCTGAATAAAATCATAACATCTAAAAAATTTGTAAAATCCCATTTTACCGCTCTAAGAATACAATTTTTAAAAGAAATCAATAGAATTTATAAAAATGTCACAGGGACAAAACTTAACCTAATTTACGAGGTTAAAGACCCCAATGACAAAAGATACAAAGTTTATAAAATAACCCAACAGATTTCTCCAAAAGAATCTTTTATAAATTTTCTTTTTAAGATTTAATTTCTCTTAAAAGAGCCTTCATAGGCTTTTTAATTAAGACGTAACCACAGCCCAAAACAAGACCAAAAAACAGATACATTAAAACCATTTGTGTCCTCTCAGGGGCTGATCTAATATTGGGAATTGTAACAGGTTTTATTACTGAAAAAATAGGGGTGTCTTTACTAACCTGAAGCTTAGATTGCTCAAGCTGTTTTGCAAGCTCTTGATACACTGAGCTTACAAGAGAAAATTCTGCCTCTAGCCCACGCAGTTTGTTTTCAAAACGGGAATCAATAATATTTAAATTAGAATCTTTAAATTGGGCAAGAGTATTTTGTAAGCTATCAAATTCAATTTTTTTTAAATTAAGTTGAGTTTGATTAAAAACCAAGACTTCGGAAGCGCTTTTAATTCTATAATTAATTACCCTTTTTTGAAGAATTCTTTGAGCTTCTTTTGCAACAATAGCACATTTTATGGGGTCTCCCATTTGAGCAGAAAGGCTTATAAATTTATCTTTTGGATTTAAATTTAGAGATAAGATGCCATCTAATTTCCTAAAAAGCTCTTCTTCATCAAGACTAACGGACATTCCCAAAGATGAATCCGAAGAAACATTTTCTTTTTTTCCCTTTATTGCATTTAAAATAGTAAAGGGCAACATAATGGTATATTTTTTAACAAGACCTAAGACATTATAAGAAGGCTTGACTTGAAGAAGATAGTCTTTTAATAAAATTTCGGAATCATCTCCGGAAGATTTCAATGAGACTTCTAGAAGCTCTCTTTTGTAAGGAATACTTTCTAGAATTTGGGGATAAATTGTAGGAGATATTTCTGTGCTCGACATAGTCCCGCCTAAGTTTATTCCAACCAAGGATGCAACTCCACTTAAACTAGATGTGCCTGATCCTGATTGGCTAGACTGTGGAATAAATGTAGAAGAAGCAGTATAAACTATTGGAGACATTAGAGACACAACAACCCCTAGAACTGCAAAAAGAGATGCAATTTTAGCAATCATCCTTTTTTCTTTCCAAATCGTTTTAAACAACTCAATTAAATCGATTTCGTCCGGTTTGTTTCCTAATGATTCCATAAAAAAGTTAAAGAGACTGGATTAATACTGCTAGAGTTGCCAGAGTTGAAGTTAGTCCAATTATTTCAGCAATATTTGTTTTATTTGGATTGGCAATTTTTTTAGGGACAATAATTTTACACCCTGGCTCTAGTTTTGGCATATTATTAAAAATAAAATACTTTTTGTTTGAGGATATGTTCCCGTTTTGATAAATGACAAAAACGCCTCTTTTTTTAGCTAAATCTGTTAAGCCTCCGGCCTGACTAATTGCCTCCATTACGCTTATTCCTTTTTTATAGTTTATAACAGTCGGTTGTTCAATCTCGCCTATTATCTCAATAGTATTATCTAGCTTAGGAACCTCTATGATATCACCTCCTTTTAGAACAACATTATACCTTGAATCATTACCTTTTGTTTTATAAAGCTGGGCAATATCTACTCCAAACTCTATATAATCTTTTTGTTCTTCCAGTTCAAAGCCTAGTGAGTCTTTTGTTAAATCGCCAACTGCTTCCTCAATTTCTTTTTTAGCTTTATTAATTCTTTTAATTTTTACGCCTGAGACGGCGCCATATTCTAATATTCCGCCCGCATCATTCAACAAATCATATAAGCTATACTTATTGTTTAAGAGAGAATAAACTCCTGGGGACCTTACAAGTCCCGTAATTTCAGCATATTCTGGCTTAACAACCCCTTCTCTTAAACGAACCACTACAAGATCGCCAGGATTTAAAACAGGGTTTTCTTCAAGGGAGCTGCTGCTGTAGTCTAAATTTAATTTAGCAGTGATAGACCTGAAAGGAACTTTTCCAGACTTATCAAATGTTTGCCTATAAATATTAATAGAGAAAAGATCCCCATTTTCTTTAACTCCTCCTGACAGTAGAATTAAATCAGAAACTCTCATACCTTCAAAAAACGTAAACTTCCCAACATCATTATTATCAGAATCATCTCTATCGTTAACCTCACCACGGATTTCTACAAATTCTTCTTTTTCAATTGTTGATTTTGAAAAAATCTTCACCCGATCATTTGCCTCAAATTCAAGCTTCTCTTTCCCTGAAATAATATTAGACAGATTTACAGAAAGGATTTTCTTCTCTTTACCTTCACTAAATCTGTAAATTATAGCCCTAGACAGAAGGGCATCATCCTTTAGCCCTTGTGCGTTAGCAATGAGCGATTTTAAATTAGGGCTTTCTTCAATGGAGTAATTTCCTGGAAGATATACGGCACCTTCTATACTAACTTTATTTGTGTATTTATCTGCAACAGGACTTGCCTTAATAATATCTCCATCTGATAACTTAGTGCTGTTAAAACTATCAGAATCAATGACTGAGGTTTTTTTGTTAATACCAGAGACAGATTCAATAAAAAGCTTATTTTTATATCCAAAGGAAGAAATACCACCAGTAAAACTTAAGATGTCTTCAAGGGTTTCATTCTCTTTAAATTCAAAGATTCCAGTCTCTTTAAATTCACCATTGACAAAAGCTCTTTTTTTATATGCCGGGATTAAAATTACATCTTGGTCTCTAAGACTAAATATAGGGGCAACGCCTTTAACAAAATAATCATATAAATCAACCATTTTAAAAACTTTTCCATTTCTTACAACTTGAATGTTTCGAAAACTTCCTGTCTCTGTTGGCCCTCCAGCAGCATAAAGCGCATTCAAAACAGAAACCATACTAGAAAGAGTGTAGGTTCCAGGCCTTTTAACAGATCCAACAATGTTTAAAACAATTGATCGAGTTCTTGAGAGACTGATATCAAAAAAAACCTTTTGATAAGACTCTTTTGATGAGCTTATTCCTGAATATATTTTGGAAAGAGCATCTCCAACCCTTCTTTTGGCGCCAGCAATTGTATATCCGCTCAAATAAACAGGGGCAATTCGGTCTATTTTTATGTAACCGCGGGTGTCTATTGTTGATGTATATACATTTTCAGACGCTCCCCACACATTGATTGTTATCTCATCGCCAGGACCTAATTGATACGATAATGGAGTAGCAATGTTAATCTGAGGAGAAGAGCTAAAATCATTAATAGTAGAGGAAGCCACAGTCTCAAAAAATTTCATTCCGAAAATTGGAAGAGAATAGGCTGTTGAATCTTCTGATTCTAACTTTTTTTCAGAGGGAATTATTCCAAAAATTGAGGTAAGGCTATTTTCTATCTGGTTTTTTGAGCCTTCATCCTCTGCTGAAAAGCTTTTTAAGCCTTTAATCCTTTTTTCAAATTGTGAAATATCTGATTCTGTTGCTCCTTGTGCTCTTGCCAATGTTTTAAGCTGATTCAATGTATAGCCTTGCTGTTTCGCCTGATTCCAATAGGACAAGAGATCTTTGTCGCTCATTTTGCTAAGCTCTTTTGCATCATTCTTGTCTGAGGCACTATTAATAGCATCTTTAATGTCTTGGCTGGACATCGTTATTGTTATCATAACAAGCAAAAGAGAAAGAAATTTTTTCATAATATAATTTAAAAGCTTCGCTATTCAACTCACAATATAAGTCGAAGAAAAAAGCAAATTATTGACGATTTTAGCCTGCCAGGCTTAGTCTTGATTTAGCTAACGAAAGCTTCAATTTTAGTTTGTTTAGCTGTAAGACAATTGTATTGTTTTTTACCATCTCAACCGCACCTTTTTTATTTTTAAAAGGCCCATTTTCTATATATACGATATCGCCATTAATGAATTCAGTTTTTGAAATACTACTATTTTCTAAGCAGGCCTTAAGTGTATGGATTTCTTTGCTTGTAATTTTAATAGCTCCCCCGTGGTTCTTAACTATATTCCTGGTAAAAGGGTTTGCATTTACCAAATCATATACTAGCTTATCAAGCTTAATAAAGATATATCCACTAATTGCAGGAGTTCGGACTTTTTTTAACCTGTCTGACCATTGACGATTTTCTATGAAGGCTGGGACATATGAAACAATGCCACATTTTGAATAAAAATCCTGAGCTTTAAACTCGGACCTAGGCTTAGTGTATGCTGCGAACCAGCTCATTTCTTAAATTCTTTAATAGTTATGCAAATATAAAAAATTATAATTAATCAAAAAAAACAGTTCATTTATGGCTATTCTAGTTTTTTGTAATATATAAAATGCTGATAATTAGATAACTAAATGTTCATTTTGGGCTATTACAATAAATAAGCGGTTTTTTTTAATAAACCAACTTGTTAGTTCTAAATTTACATATATGAATGTATTAATTATTGGTTCTGGAGCAAGAGAACATGCATTTTGTTGGAAAATTAAACAATCAAAGAAACCTACAAACCTTTTTGTAATTCCAGGAAATGCAGGTACAGCAGAATTGGCAAAAAATGTTAATATACCAATAGATGATTTCAAAAAGATTAAAGAAATAATATTAAAACACAAAATTCAACTACTAATTATTGGGCCAGAAATTCCTTTAATTAACGGCTTATCAGACTTTGTTAAAAATGATAATGAAATTAGAAATACTTTGCTTGTTGGACCTTCTAAAAATGGATCTAGACTTGAGGGAAGCAAAGATTTTTCTAAAGAATTTATGTTAAGACATAATATACCAACGGCACCATATAAAACGTTTCATCAAGATTCGCTAAAAGAAGGGATTAAGTATTTGTCTGAAATTTCTCCCCCTTATGTTCTAAAAGCTGACGGACCAGCAGCAGGAAAGGGTGTTTTAATTATTAACGATTTGTTTAACGCGAAGGAGGAACTTATAAATATGCTTTCTAATAATAAGTTTGGAAAATCTGGACATAAGGTAGTTATTGAAGGTTTTTTGGAGGGAATTGAACTTTCTTGTTTTCTTTTATTTGATGGGGAATCCTATTTAAATTTACCTAATGCTAAAGATTATAAAAGAATTGGAGATGGAGATCTTGGCCTTAACACAGGAGGGATGGGCTCTATTTCACCAGTTCCTTTTGCAGACAAAGAATTCATTTCTAAAGTTGAAAAAAAAATTATTAAACCAACTATTGATGGAATAATTAAAGATGGTATTGACTATGTTGGGTTCCTTTTTATAGGGATAATTAAAGTAGATGATGAGCCCTACGTAATTGAATACAATGTAAGAATGGGAGATCCAGAAACCCAAGTAGTTTTGCCAAGAATTAAAAATGATTTCTTAGATATGATGATAAACACTGCTAATGGGAATTTAAAATCTATAACACTTGAAACGGAGGAAAGTATATATGCAAATGTTGTAATGGTTTCAGGCGGATACCCACAATCTTATGAAAAAGGTAAAAAGATTATTGGGCTTGATCAAAACCATGACTCAATCATTTTACACGCAGGAACAAAAAAGGAAGGCAATCAAATATTAACTAATGGCGGAAGAGTTTTGTCGATAATATCGAAATCATCAGAACTCAGCATTGCATTAAAGAAATCTTATAATACAATAAGTTCAATTGATTTTGACAAAAAATATTACAGAAAAGACATTGGGTTTGATTTATAAAAAAGAATGAGCTGAGGGATCCTCGTCTTCCTCTCCTCTTTTAGAAAAACCAATTAATCTTAAGGTCCAATAAGAAAGTGCACAAACAATAGTTATAATAAAAAAGAAATTTATAGAATTGGCTAATCCCCAATTTTCAAGCTCAAGAGATCTTAAAAAATCTAGAGGAACTAATAAAAAATCTACAAATAAGTATTCAATAAAATAGAAAAACTCAGACATATTTTAGATAGTACAATACAAAAATAATAATTAAAAGATCATTACAATAATAAAAACAAACTTTTAAGTTTATGCTTATTGATTATCTTTGAAAAAAAACTATGTTTAGCAAATTATGCTTTGAAATATTTGATCAATGCATTTCAGACTATCACTTAGAAAATAGTATAAAAGGAAAGTCAAAAAATCCTTATGAAAAAAAGGATATTAAATACCTTTTGTATCAAAAAAACTGGATTGATACTGTTCAGTGGCATTTGGAGGACTTAATTAGAGACCCTAAAATAAACCCTAGAGATGCCTTGAAATTGAAAAGAACGATTGATAATTCAAACCAAAAAAGAACAGATTTAGTTGAATATATAGACAGTTATTTTTTAAACAAATACAAAAATGTTGAAATTTCAAATTCAGCAACTTTTAACTCAGAAAGTCCTGCATGGGCAATTGACAGGCTATCTATTTTAGCCTTAAAAATATTTCACATGAACGAGGAGACCAAAAGAAAAGGAGCCAGCGAAGAGCATAAAAGTAATTGTTGCGCCAAACTAGAAATATTGACTCAACAAAAAGAAGACCTTTCTTCTGCAATTGATCAGCTGTTATCTGATATAGAATCAGGCACTAAGTATATGAAGACATATAAGCAAATGAAAATGTATAATGATGAAGATCTTAATCCTGTTCTTTACAACAAAGACAAATAATAGTTAATGTCACATATTTTAGTTTTAAGGTTTTCATCAATGGGGGACGTTGCGATGATTGTCCCTGTGTTAAGATGTTTAGTTAAAAACTATCCTGACCTTGAAATTACTTTGGTTACAAAAGAAATTTATGGACCTATTTTTCGAGAATTCAAAAATATTAAATTTCATTATGTTGATTTTAAAAAGCAACATAAAGGAATAAAAGGACTTTGGAGGCTGTTTAAAGAACTAAAAAGATTAAGACCAACTCATGTTGCTGACTTACACGGAGTAATTAGAACATATTTTCTGTCTTGGCTTTTTATTATAAATCTTTTTAAAACTAAAAGAGTTGATAAACAAAGAAGTAAAAGAAAAAAGCTTTTTAGAAAAAAAAATAAAATTTTACAACCACTAACCCCTATCCAATTTAAATACTGTGAAGTATTTAATAAGCTAGGCTTTAATATTGAATTAACAAACCATGAATTTATAGACCCATTTGTTATAAATGATGAAACACAACAAATCATTTATGGAACTAAGAATAATTTAAATTGGGTTGGGATAGCTCCGTTTGCTTCTTTTAATGGTAAAACATATCCTTTAGATTTAATGCAACAATTAATAGCTTTTTTACAAAGAGATCATCAAGTTTTCTTATTTGGAAATGGAGAATTTGAAATTAGTAAACTGGAAATATGGGAAAAAGCGTATCAAAATGTTTTTGGGGCGTATAAATTGGGATCCTTGAATAATGAATTAGAGATTATTTCTAATCTAGACATAATGATTTCTATGGATTCAGCAAATGGACATTTAGCAGCAAATTATAATGTCCCTGTAATTGTTTTATGGGGACTTACACATCCCTTTGGAGGCTTTGCTCCATTTGCCTCAAACCCAGAAAACATGATTGTTTCAGACAGATCAATGTTTCCAAAAATTCCAACATCTGCTTATGGTAAAAAAATTCCTAAGGGATATGAAAATGTAATGAGAACAATTAGCTATAAAGATGTTGCTGAAAGATGTTTAAAAATTTTAGAGAGTTCTAAACGTCATCAAAATCTATAGAAATAGAATTTGAAAGGGGAATAGCTTGACATGCCAAAACCAGACCGTCTTTAATTTCTTGATCTGTTAAAATATTGTTTTCAATCATTTTTGCACTTCCATTAGTAACTTTACCAATGCAAGAAGAACAAACACCCCCTTGACAAGAATAAGGGACATCAATATTTTGATTTAATGCAGCATCCAAAATAGTCATGTTTTTTGGGATACTAATTTCAAAATCTTCATAATCACAGGTAATTGACGCTTTGGTTTCTTCACTTTCAATTTGATTTGGCTTTTGGTTTTCAGTGGATGAATAAAAAAGCTCGAATAAGATATTTTTTTCATTATATCCTAATTTTATTAATTCTGAAGAACAGTTTTGAATAAGTTTTTCAGGCCCACAAATAAAGGTTTTATCAAATTTTATATTATCATGTTTCTTTAAACAAAAAGTGATAAAACTGGCATCAATTCTCCCAAATTCTGAATTTGGATTGTTTTCCATGCTGTAAATATTGTAACAAAAGAATCTACCCCCAAATAAGTCTTTCAAATTTTCTATTTCGCGATAAAACATCGTTTCTTTAATTGACTTATTCCCAAATAATAGGATAAATTTACTTTCCTCGTTAGAAATCAAAACATTTTTTAATATAGAAATAATAGGGGTTATTCCGCTCCCAGCAGCAATACCGATAAAGTTGTTTTTAATATCAGGGGTTTCAACAACAAATCTTCCTTCCGGCTTAGAAACTTCTAACATGTCTCCCTCTCTAAGAGCATTGTTAACATAGTTAGAAAAGACTCCATTAGAAATAGCTTTAACACCAATTTGTAGAAAACCACTATTAGGGGAGCTACAAATTGAATATGATCGCAAAACTAAATTCCCTTTAATTTTTGCTTTTAATGTAACATATTGGCCAGATTGGAAAGAATAATTTTCTTTAAGATCAGAGGGAACATCAAAAGTTATTGAAACAGAATTTTTAGTTTCCTCTTTTATTTTGGCAACTTTTAAAGAATAAAATTTTGTCAAGGTTTAATAGTTAATTTAAAAGCAAAAATAAAAAACAGAATTTAATTTAAAGCTTATTAAAGAATGATATATTTGCGAATTATGTTTTTTACATTTATAAAACTAAACTGGAAATCTTTTTTTAGAGGCCGTTCTGTTGGATCTAATATCATAACTAAAATTTTCAAATGGTTTTGGCTGCTATATTTTGCTTTTATCACTCCATTGCTCGGAATTATTACTTATAAGGTTTTAAAAGAAGATTTGGGCGTAGAAGATCCTTTTTCCTACTTAAACAAAAACCTTATTTATGTTTTTGCCTATTGGATAGTAATTAGATATTTTATCCAACCAATTCCAGTTGTTTCTATTAAGCCACTGCTTCTAACTCCAATTTCAAAATCAAAAATAGTAAGATATAGTCTTGGAAAATCTGTTTTTTCATTTTTCAATTTAATAGCATTTTTTTACTTGATTCCCCTTACATTTGTATTAATTGATGAAGGCTATCAAGCCTATCAATTACTTGGCTGGAATTTGACAATTATTGCATTTGTTTATATAACAAATTATTTAAACTTTATATTAAATAATAACGATAAACTTTTATATTCAATAGGCTTAACATTGGGGGGAATAAAAATTTTTGAATATTATTCTATTTTTGATTTCACTATTTATTCTGAAGCCTTTTTTTACTTATTTTACTCTAACCCTATTTTTACAGTTATTCCATGGGCGTTTTTAATTTGGACATATTTTTATGTATTTAAATATTTTAAAAATGGACTTTATATAGATTTGGGCCTTAAAAAGAAGACAAAAGAGGCAAAGTCTGAAGACTTTTCTTGGCTTAATAGGTTTGGTAAAACCGCAATTTTTTTAAAAAATGATTTAAGACTAATTAAAAGATCTAAAAGAGCTAGGAGTACGGTTTTTGCAGGAATATTCTTTCTCTTTTATGGGTTTATCTTTTATTTTCAAGAAGACATCTGGGGTGATTTTATGACATTTTTTGGGTATTTATTTGCAACTGGGGGATTTTTATTCATGTTTGGCTCTTTTGTTCCTAGTTGGGACAGTCAATATTATTCTTTAATGATGTGTCAAAATATTGAATATAAAGAATATATAAAATCAAAATGGTCTTTAGTTGTTATTGGCACTGCAATTTCTACATTGTTGGCTTGTTTTATTTATTCATTTTTAGGCCTAGATGCGGTATTTGCCGTGTTAGCAGGGGGACTATACAACATGGGGATAAATGGATATTTAACGCTATGGGCAGGAGCCTTTACTAAAACACCTATAGATCTAGATTCTAGCAAAAATGCCTTTGGAGACACTAAAGCTTTTAATATGAAAACACTCTTAATTAGTCTTCCACAAATGGCACTCCCAATTGTATTATTCTCAATAGGGAATTATTACTATTCTTCATTAATAGGATGTTTAATTGTTGGAATAGTTGGAGTTTTAGGAATATTACTAAAAGAGCAGGTTTTTAATTTGATTATTAAGGCATATAAAACAGAAAAGTATTCCACCTTAAAAGCATATAATAAAAATTAATTTTATGATTATTTTAAAAAATATTACAAAAAAATATTCAAAGCAAACTGTTTTAGACATTACGGACTTAAGTATTCCTGTTGGTCAAACTTTTGGTTTAGTAGGAAATAACGGAGCAGGAAAAACCACTATGTTTAGCTGCTTATTGGATTTGATAAAGCCATCTACAGGAACTGTTTTAAATAACGATGTCGAGGTTTTAAAAAGTGAAAAGTGGAAATCTTTTACCTCTGCATTTTTAGATGATACTTTTTTGATTGGCTATTTAATGCCTGAAGAATACTTTTATTTTATTGGTGAATTGAGAGGCTTAAAGCAAAAGGAAGTGGATGAATTTTTAAATAAATTTGAAGATTTCTTTCATGGAGAGATACTAGGAGGGAAAAAATATTTAAGAGATCTTTCTAAGGGAAATCAAAAAAAAGTCGGAGTTGTTGCAGCATTACTTGGAGAGCCTAAAGTAGTTATTTTAGATGAACCATTTGCAAATTTAGACCCTTCAACTCAAATTAGACTAAAGCAAATTTTAAAAGATCTTTCAAAAAATAAAGAAACAACCATTCTTGTTTCTAGCCATGATATTCAGGACGTAACAGAAGTTTGCGAGAGAATAGTTCTTCTTGAAAAGGGTAAGATTATTAAAGACATTGAAACCAATCCAAAAACTTTAAAAGAGCTAGAAGCTTATTTTAAGGGTTAGATTCTTTAAAATCAATTAATTTTAGTTTTCAACAATAAAACACTGTATTTTGTGTTATTGAGAAGTATAGAAGAATTAACTTGAATAGATTTATTTACACATTTGCAATAGCTTTTCTTTTTTTTAGCTGTTCAACAAAAAAAAATAGACCCTTAAACAAAGGCTACAACGCTATGGTCTCAAGCTACAATGTTTTATTCAATGGAACAGCATCTATTGATGAGGGACTTTTACAAACTGAGAATACTTTTAGTGAAAATTTTTGGGAGATTTTACCAATAGAAAAGATTGAAATATCTGATGAAATTATTACGGTTGATGGTATTGATAATGCAAACTTTATAAAAGGAGAGGAGAAGGCAGCTAAAACCATTCAAAAGCATTCAATGTTAATAAATGGTATACAAGAAAATCCTAGGATTGCAAACGCTTATTTACTTTTAGGTAAAGCAAGATATCTTGATCAAAGATTTGTTCCTGCCTTAGATGCATTTAATCAAGTACATAAACAAAATCCGTTGAATGACGAATTAGATGAATCAATAATTTGGAAGGCAAAGTGCAATATCCGCTTAGAGCAAGAAGCTCTGGGAATTGAACTATTAAAGAACTTACTTAAAAAAGAAAAAATAAATAAAAAAAATAAAGCCCATGCAAATGCAGTACTTTCTATGGCTTTCTATCACTTGGAGGATTTAGAAAACTCAACAAAAGCACTAAAAATTGCTTCTAAACTAGAAACAAATAAAATTACTAGAGCCAGGTATCTTTTTATTCTTGGTCAGCTTTTAGAAAAGGAATCAAAACTAGATTCAGCAAACAGATATTTTAAAAAAGTAGCAGAATTTAAAAGAAAAATCCCAAGAGAATTTTATATAAATGCCAAATTAAAAAATTTGATTTATGACTCTATAAATATAAAAACCAAAAAGAATGAAATTATTAAGATGATTGAGAATTACGAAAATGAGGATTTTTTAGACAAGATATATTATAACTATTCTATGCTGCTTTTTTCTAATAATTTAAAAACAGAGGGAATAAAGTTTTTAAACAAATCAATGCAAGAAAAAAGATCTGATAAAAATCTACTTTCCAGAAGCTTTAGAAAACTTGCTGATATTTATTTTAAGGAATCAAAATATTTAATGGCTGGAAAATATTTAGACAGCACGATGTCAAGTTTAGACCAAAAATCAAAAAAGTTTTGGGAAGCACAACGACAGAGAAAGGGGTTAAGTCAAATTATTGAACTAGAAAATAAAGTCATTTTATACGATAGCTTAATTAGGATATCATCATATGACAAAGAAAGATTAAAAAATATTTTAAACGAAATTAAAATTTCAGAAAAAGAATTAAGAGAAGAAAAATCTAGCGAAAGAACTAAGCCAACCCCTTTAAGAAGGCAACAGTACCCATCAAGAAACAGCAACTTTTATTTTTATGATGATAATTTAGTCGAATTAGGCAAAAGCTCTTTTTTGACTATATGGGGGAAAAGAACCAGAAACTCATATTGGAGATCATCCAACGCTATTGTTCTTAACCCAAAAGAGGATGAACCAAAATCAGCAGAAATCACGCAAATCATAGATGAGCCAAAAATTACAGAAAACAAAGAGCTGCTTTCTTCAATTCCTACCACAGAAAAGCAAAAAGATAGTATTTCTTTTTTAAAGAATAAATCCCTTTTGAAACTTTCTGAGATATATTTAGCAAAATATAAAGACTATAATTTAGCAGAGAAAAGATTACAAAATTTAATTAAATCAAGCTCAGAAAAAGAAATTCTGGCTGAAGCCCATTATTTACTTTTCAAATCTTTTAGCACTACAAATAAAAAAGCAGCTATTCAAGTTAAGAGAAAAATTATTGAGGAGTTCCCCAAAACTAAATTTGCTATGATTTTAGCTAGCTCTAAAAAGTTTGTTTTGGAGGAAGAGTCGTTAAGTGCTCTTTTAGACAGTTTAAAAACTCTTTTTAAAGACCAAAAATTCGAGGAGTTAATCAAAGAGATAAACAGCGAACTTCCATTTATTGACAATAAGGATATTGCTGTAGATTTGGAAATATTAAAAGCTTCGGCAATAGGAAGAATGGAAGGAATAATGAGGTACGACGAGGAGCTAAAAATAATAATAACCAATTACCCTAACGCTAATAGAATAAACGAAATACAAAATATAAATAAAGAAATAAATAAAAATTGGAAGGAAAAAAATGAAAAAACTATGACAGGAAAACTTTTTTTAGTTTTTTCATTTAAAAAGGAAGAAATAAGCCAAGAAATTTTAAGTGAGATAAATAGTTTAGTTAATAACTTAAGGAGAGCCTCTTTGGATGTGTATGATTATAAGACGACACTTTTGGTAATAAAAGATTTTGACAATAAAGAAACCGCAAATTTTACTAGAGATTTTCTCAAAGAAAATTTAGACAGATTAAGACTTAAAAATAATTTTGTAGTTTTGTCCTCCCAGTATAAAAACATGCTGATTTACAAGACGTTAGACTTGTATGAATAATAGTAGAATGGCTTTTAGTATAATAAATAAAACAACTATGCAACAATCAAGAGAATCAAATAAAATAGATATAATAGAAAAATCAACTAAAATAGTGGGAGATATTGTCTCTAAGGCTGATTTTAGAATCGACGGAAACGTTGAAGGGTCCATTATTACAACAGGGAAGGTAGTTGTTGGCGAAGAAGGAATTGTTGCAGGAAAAATTACTTGCACAAATTCTGATATTGCAGGGTCAGTCAAGGGTACTGTTGATGTCTCAGGAATACTATCATTAAAATCATCTGCTAAAATTGAAGGAGATGTAATTACAGAAAAACTTGCCGTTGAAACGGGAGCAAATGTAGATGCTAGTATTTCAATGAAAGGATCAAAAAAAATGAAAGCTCTTTCGTCTAATGAAAAAGAAACCCCAGCCGAAAAAACAGCCTAACCCTTATTCAATTTTTGCTATTAATACCTTTCAAATGGGGATTAGCATATTTCTTTTTGTTCAAATAGGAAAATATCTTGATTATAAGTATGGTTTTGACGAAACATTAAAAATTATATTTGCAATTATAGGCTTTATTGTAGGATTTTTTTTAAGCTACAAGACCATAAAAAAAAATTAACATAGCAGATTAATAACTTTCCTAAATACTTTAAAATTTTATTTTTATTTTACCCAATTAAGCTTAACTTTGGCGGATCAATTTTTTTAATTTGTGAGAATTAATCTATAAATGATCCCAAAACATTTTCTTTTACTTCTTTTAGCGTTTTTGGCATGCAATTTTGGATTGGCAAACCCGTCTAAACTGAAAGAGGAAAAGGGAGGAGATATAAAAACTGAAATCAAAGAATTTATTTTTCACCATTTAAAAGACTCCCATAGTTTTGGCATTACTTCTTACAAAAAACAAACAGGGGAAAAGGTTTACATTGAAATTCCACTGCCTGTGATTTTATACGACAATGGCTTCAAGTTTTTTATGTCTTCCGATTTTAAACATGGCAAAAAAACAGTTAATCAAGGAGACCAATACTATGCTTTAAACTATAACGATAATAGAATATATAAGTCAGATGAGAAGGGCACATTAGAAATTAATGAATCTAATAAAGTTCTAAACGAGAAGCCCATAGATTTTTCAATTACTAAAAACGTTGTAGTTATAATTATTACTGCATTTTTTATGTTATGGTTATTTATAAGTCTAGCAAAATCATATAAAAAAAACAATGGAATTTCATCAGGTTTAGGCAGATTTTTTGAGCCAGTAGTTCTATATGTTAGAGACGAAATAGCTAGGCCAAACATTGGAGAAAAACATTATAGAAAATACTTAAGCTTTTTACTTACTATTTTCTTTTTTGTTTTATTTCTAAATCTTTTTGGCTTAACTCCAATTGGAATAAATGTTACTGGAAATATTGCCATAACATTTTCATTGGCACTACTGACTTTTATAATAACAAATATTACTGCAAATAAAAATTATTGGGCACACATTTTTTGGATGCCTGGAGTACCAAAACCAATAAGAATTATTTTGGCACCGATTGAAGTTTTGGGAGTTTTTATTAAGCCTTTAACTTTAATGATTCGTTTATATGCTAATATGCAGGGAGGCCATATAGTTATTATGAGTATAATTGGACTAATGTTTATATTTTATAATTGGATTGGAAGTTCGCTTTCACTTGTTTTAGCTTTTTTGCTTATGATAATTGAACTTTTTGTAGCGATGCTACAAGCTTATATTTTTACTATACTATCTGCTCTTTATTTTGGCTTTGCAAATGAGGAGCATGAGCATTGATATTATGATTAAATTATGTTAAATTAAATAAATTAAATACTATGGAAATACCAGCAATTATTGGCGCAGGATTATGCGCAATCGGAGTCGGAATAGGAATCGGCTTAGTAGGAAAAGGAGCAATGGAGGCTATTGGGAGACAGCCGGATGCTTATGGCAAAATTCAAACACTTACTCTTATTTTAGCAGCTTTGGCTGAAGGGTTTGGTTTTGTAGCTCTATTTGCAGCATAAATTAAAGTTAACAGTTTTGCTGCCAAAGCTTTGGCAGGAATTCTTATTTTATTATTATGGAAAAATTACTTGAAGAGTTTTCAATTGGACTGTTTTTTTGGCAGACACTAATTTTTATTGCATTAATTTTTTTACTTAGAAAATTTGCTTGGAAGCCTATTTTAGATGCTATAAATGAAAGAGAAAATGGAATAAAAAATGCACTTGAGTCAGCAGAAAAAGCAAGAAATCAAATGGCTTCATTACAATCTGAAAATGAAGAAACATTAAAAAAAGCAAGAGCTGAAAGGGATGCCTTGTTGAAAGAAGCCAGAGACATTAAACAAAAACTAATTGATGATGCTAAAAATGAAGCAAACATAGAAGCAGAAAAAATTATTGTTCAAGCCCAAGAAACTATTGTGAGTGAAAAAAATGCAGCTATTGTTGATTTAAAAAAACAGGTTGCTAATTTATCAGTTGATATCGCTGAAAAAGTTTTAAAGGAAAAGCTTTCAGATGATAATGCCCAAATGAAGCTTGTTAAAGAGCTTGTTAAAGATGTTAAAATAAAATAAATGAAATCAAGTCGCGCAGCTATTAGATATGCCAAAGCCCTTCTATTGGAGTCTGTTGAAAAAAAGAATATAGAAGAGGTCTACAATGATATGTTAATTGTTAAAGAAACATTCACTAATAATATTGATCTAAGGCACATGATAGATAGTTTGGTGATAAAAAATAGTATAAAAAAAAGCACTTTAAATTTAATTTTTAAGGATGCCGGGAATTTGTGCTTAAGCTTGATAAATATTTTATTTGAAAATAATAGGATGAATCTTTTAGATATAGTGGCAGAAAAATATTTAGGACTTTATAAAGATTTTAAAGGCATACAATCCGCAATTATAACCTCTGCAATCCCAATTAATCAAGAAATAGAAAAGGAAATATTGGAGACAATATCTAAACTAACCAATAAAAAAACAACATTAATAAAAAGTGTTGATAAAAGCTTAATAGGGGGGTTTGTTTTAAGGCTAGGAGATATTCAATATAACGCGAGCTTTAAAAATAAATTAAAAGGCATTAAGCAAGAATTTAATAATACAAACTTATCAATTATATAGATTATGGCAGAAATTAATCCTGCTGAAGTTTCAGCAATTTTAAAAAAACAATTAACTGGATTAGATGCTTCGGCTTCCTTAGACGAAGTAGGAACAGTTTTACAGGTTGGAGATGGTATAGCAAGAGTGTATGGGCTTTCTAACGTACAATACGGCGAACTAATAGAGTTTGATTCGGGTCTTGAAGGAATTGTTTTAAACCTTGAAGAGGATAATGTTGGGGTTGTATTGTTGGGGCCTTCTAAACAAATTAAGGAGGGAGATACAGTGAAGCGTACACAAAGAATAGCTTCGATTAATGTAGGAGAAAAAATTGTTGGAAGAGTAGTTGATGCACTTGGCAAGCCTATAGATGGAAAAGGAAATATAGACGGAGACCTTTTTGAAATGCCTTTAGAAAGAAAAGCTCCAGGAGTTATCTTTAGACAGCCAGTTAATGAGCCTTTGCAAACAGGAATAAAATCAGTTGATGCAATGATTCCAATTGGTAGGGGGCAAAGAGAACTAGTAATAGGAGATCGTCAAACAGGCAAGACAACAGTTTGCATTGACACAATATTAAATCAAAAAGAATTCTATGATGCAGGTGAGCCAGTTTATTGCATATATGTTGCAATAGGTCAAAAGGCTTCTACTGTAGCTGGGATTGCAAAAACATTAGAAGATAAAGGAGCAATGGCATATACAACCATTGTTGCTGCAAATGCTTCTGACCCTGCACCAATGCAAGTTTATGCTCCCTTTGCTGGAGCCGCAATTGGGGAGTTCTTCAGAGATACCGGTAGACCTGCCCTTATTATATATGACGACCTTTCCAAACAAGCAGTTGCTTACAGGGAGGTGTCTTTATTATTAAGAAGACCACCTGGAAGAGAAGCATATCCTGGAGACGTTTTTTATTTACACTCAAGATTATTAGAAAGAGCTTCAAAAGTTATAGCAGATAATGAAATAGCTAAGGGTATGAATGACCTCCCTGATTCACTTAAGCCGTTGGTTAAAGGAGGCGGCTCATTAACTGCGCTGCCAATAATTGAAACCCAAGCGGGGGATGTTTCAGCTTATATTCCTACAAATGTAATTTCCATCACTGATGGCCAAATTTTCTTGGAATCCAATTTATTTAATTCTGGAGTTAGACCAGCCATTAATGTTGGAATATCAGTATCTAGAGTAGGAGGCTCTGCTCAAATAAAATCTATGAAAAAAGTAGCGGGGACCTTAAAATTAGATCAAGCCCAATTTAGAGAACTAGAAGCTTTTGCAAAGTTTGGATCAGATTTAGATGATGCTACTTTAAATGTAATTGAAAAAGGAAAGAGAAATGTGGAAATATTAAAACAGGCTCAAAATGATCCTTTCACCGTTGAAGATCAAATTGCGATAATATTTGCTGGCTCAAAAAATTTGCTTAAAAATGTACCAGTTAATAAAATAAAGGAGTTTGAAAGAAAGTACATTGATTTTTTAAATTTAAAACATAAAAAGATCATGCAAACAATTAAGTCAGGCAAACTAACAGACGATGTCATCTCAATATTAACTAAAACAGCAGAAGAGTTAAGCTCAACTTACTAAAAAGCAAATGGCTAATTTAAAAGAAATTAGAAACCGGATTTCTTCAGTGTCTTCAACAATGCAGATAACTAGCGCAATGAAAATGGTTTCTGCTGCAAAGCTAAAAAAGGCACAGGATGCTATAACTGCAATGAGGCCATATTCTAATAAACTTTCTGAATTAATGAAAGGATTTAGCAGCTCTTCTGAAGACAAAACTTTTAGTAAAAAAAGAGAAATAAATAATACTTTGATTATTGCCATTAGCTCAAACAGAGGTCTTTGCGGAGCCTTTAATGCCAATGTTTTAAAAGAAATTAATAGCTTAAAGCTAAGACAGGAGTTCAAGAACTCTAAGATTGATTTTGTAACTATTGGCAAAAAAGTTAATGATTCTCTTTCAAAGGAAGAAAACATAATTCAAAACGAAAGCAGCTTATTTAATAATTTAAATTATGAAGAAGTTTCTTTAATTGTAGATAAACTAATAGAACTTTTTTCTAATTATGAATATGATCACATTGAAATAGTTTATAATAGTTTTAAAAATGCAGCAACTCAAATTATTAAGTCAGAACAGTTTTTGCCTATATCTAAGAACGAAGAAAATGTATCTAAATCTTTAAATTATATATTTGAACCCTCACAAGAAGAAATAATAAGAACATTAATACCAAAATCTTTAAAAATGCAATTGTTTAAAGCAGTTAGAGATTCTTTTGCAAGCGAACACGGTGCAAGAATGACAGCTATGCATAAAGCTACGGACAATGCATCTGAACTTAGAGACGAATTAAAGCTTACTTATAACAAAGCTAGACAAGCTTCAATTACTAATGAGATTTTGGAAATAGTTGGAGGAGCTGAAGCTCTCAAAGGCTAGCTCGAAATTTATTTTATTTAGTTAATTTTAGTAAAAAAAGTTATTATGATTATTAAAATAATCAATAAATCTTCGAATCCTTTGCCATCTTATGAATCTTCTTTCTCTGCAGGAATGGACATAAGAGCATTCTTGAATGAAATAATAATTTTAAAACCTTTTGAAAGAAAATTAATTAATACGGGATTATATATTGAGCTAGAGAAAAATTGCGAAGCACAAGTTAGGCCAAGAAGTGGACTTGCATTAAAAAAAGGCATTACAGTTTTAAACTCTCCTGGCACTATAGATGCTGATTACAGGGGAGAAATTGGAGTAGTTTTAATTAATTTATCAAATCAGAATTTTGAAATAAAATCTGGAGATAGAATTGCACAATTAATTGTATCTAGACATGAAACAATACAATGGCAAAAAACAGATTCATTAAAGGGCTCTAACAGAGGGGATAAAGGCTTTGGGAGTACAGGCATAAAATAAAAAACGCCAATATTGAAAATTCTATGATAGGGAATAATTGCAATTTTGATGGTAAGGGAAATCAAATTAATATTGGAGATTATAGTGAGTTAATTTAACTTTCTAGTAATGAAAAAAACAATTTTATTATTTTCTATATTGATAGTAGGATGTAATGCTATTAAAAAAGTAGAATACAAAACTGGTTTTAACAAACTTTCTACTAAAACATTAATTGGTGAAATTGAGAACAGAACACCAGATTATGATTTTATAACTTATAGATCTCAAGCCACTGTTAAGCAAAAGAACTCTACAAATCAATTTAATATTGGAATTAGGATAGAAAAAAATGAAAAAATATTAATTACAGGATCTTTATTGATCCCTTTGTTCAAGGCTTTATTTACAAGAGAGCAAATAAGTTTTTATGAAAAAATAAGCAAAACCTATTATAAAGATGAATATTCTTCATTTTCTAGATTATTTGATCAAGAATTAACTTTAAAGATGTTTCAAAATTTAATCACGGGGTTTCCTCTTATTAAATTTGAAGAGAATAAATGGAAGCAAGTAGCAAATAATCAAATATATAGCCTACAATCATTATCTAACAGAAAAAACCTTACTATTATTTACGGCTTTAGTCCCACTACCTTTAGATTAGTTAGTCAAACAATTAACTTTAATGATAATAGGCTAATTGTTAATTATGGCAAATACATAATTACTAATGGCGAGTCATTTCCAACGAAAATAAAAATTTTTTTATCAATAGATGGGAAAAAATTAGAAGTCATACTTAATCTAAAAGTTAATAAATTAGGAGGCCCAGTATCTTTCCCTTTCCAAATTCCCATTGATTATAAGCCTATTAAGCTATGATATTCATAAATAGATTTAAAGTTATTATTGTTTCTATTTTTTTGAGTGTATTTATTAACTATAGCTTTGCACAAACAAATACCAGAGAAAAGCTGGAACTAAAAAGGATAGAGTTACAAAAAGAAATTAAGAAGATAAATGAAATGCTTTTTACTAATAAAAGAAAGAAGGTAGCAGCTTATTCTGACGTTGAGAATCTAAGCTTAAAAATTGAAAGAAAAGAAGAACTGGTTAAGCTTACTAATCAACAGATTAATCTTTTAAGTGCAGCAATAGAAAAAAATCAAAAGCAAGAAAAGATTTTAGAATCTAATTTGATTGATGTTAAAAAGAAATACAAGGAAATGATATTAAAGTCATATAAAACTAAATCAGGAAAAAGTAGATTAATGTTTTTGTTGTCCTCAGAAAGTTTTTTTCAAGCTTATAAACGGACCGAGTATATAAAACAACTTGCTGTTTTTAGAAAAAATCAAGCAAATAAAATTTTGTATTTAATTAATGAAATAGAAGAAATAAACAAAGACTTAAATTTTCAAAAAACAAAAAAACAGGATTTAGTAAAGAGTAATAGGTCTATTAAAAAATCGCTAGAATCAGAAAAAAAGGACTCCAATAAATTAGTATATGAATTAAGGAGAAAGGAAAAAAAATACATAAATGAGATTGACAAGAAACAAAGACTGAGTCAACAGTTAGATAAAGAAATAGAAAAGCTTATTAGAGAGGCAATTGTTAAATCTAATGAGAAAAAAAACAAATCGGAAAACTTTAACTTGACTCCTGAAGCAAAAGAATTATCAAAAAACTTTGTTTTAAATAAAGGAAAATTGCCTTGGCCAGTCATGAGAGGAGTTGTAATTCAAAAGTTTGGCACTCAACCACATCCTGTTGTAAAAACAGCCAAGATTAAAAGTAATGGGGTAATTATAGCAACAACCAAAAATCAAAAAGTAAAAACAATATTTGATGGAACTGTACTTTCAGTCTTGCGGTTTAAGGGAAGTAACCCTACTGTTTTAGTTCAACACGGGAACTATATTACAGCCTATAAAAACCTTTCTAAAGTATTTGTTAAAAAAGGAGATAAAGTAGTATCAAACCAAAATATTGGAGAGGTTTTTACAAATAATGCAACAGGAAAATCTACAATTCAGTTTAGTATTTTTCAAAATACAAAACCTATAAATCCTTTATTATGGATTATTAAAATGTAAAATCAATTGTATTGAGATAACATCTTCTCCAAATATTTTCCAATAATATCAAATTCTAAGTTAACCAGATCCCCAACTTTTAAAGTATTAAAGTTAGTATTCTTATAAGTGTATGGAATTATGGCAACGCTAAAACTATTATTTTTTGATCCTAATACTGTTAAGCTAATTCCATTTACAGCTATTGAGCCTTTTTCAACAGTGACATTATTTGATTTGCTATAATTTAAGGTAAATATCCAGCTGCCATCTTTTTCGAGAATGTCAATACATTTTCCTACCTGGTCAACATGCCCTTGAATCATGTGCCCATCTAGTCTGTCACCAATTTTCATTGCCCTTTCTAGATTAATTTGATCTCCAACTTTCCAAGAGCTGATACTGCTTTTTGCAATAGTTTCTTCAATGGCAGTTACAACATATTCCTTATTCTTAATGTCAATAACCGTTAAACAAATTCCATTATGAGAAATACTTTGGTCTATTTTTAATTCATTTGTGAAATCACTTTTTAAGGCAATATGTAAGTTGCCTTTTTCTTTTTTTAATTTAGAAATAACAGCAATTGTTTCTATAATTCCAGTAAACATATTCTTTATTTTATATATATTTAGTTTTGTAAAACTAGTGATAAATACTATAAATATTTATGAAAAAAAAATTGTTCCCTATCGTCGGAATTTCATGTGGTGATCCAAATGGTATAGGAATAGAAATAATTTTAAAATCTTTTAAAGACCCTCGTATTCTTGAATTTTTTATTCCAGTTATTTTTGCAAATTTTAAATTGCTTTCAGACCAAGCCGTCTTTTTTAATATAGATATAAAATTTAATAAAATTAAATTTGGAGAACCCCCAAAACAAGGACAAATAAATGTTATAAGTTCATGGGAAAATGAATTCATTACTCAGTTTGGAACACCAACAAAACTTTCAGGAGAGATTTCATATAAATCTTTAGAATTAGCAACAAAATCTATTATTGAAAACAAGATAGAAGTATTAGTAACGGCACCAATTAATAAAAAAAATATTCAAAATCAAAAATTTGATTTTCCTGGACATACTGATTATTTATCATCGAAATTTAACGGTACAAGCCTTATGTTTATGATTAGTGAAAGATTAAAAATAGGCCTTCTTACAGATCACATTCCAATTAATCAGGTAGTTTCCAAAATTAATAAAGAAAAAATAAAAGAAAAGATTTCGGTAATGGAAAAATCTTTACAAATTGACTTTGGAATTGTAAAACCCAAGATCGCAGTCCTTTCTATTAATCCACATGTTGGAGATGGAGGGATTATTGGAAGTGAAGATGAAGATATTTTAATTCCAACACTAATTGATATTTCAAAATCAGGAACTTTAATTTCAGGTCCATTTTCAAGTGATAGTTTTTTTGGCTCTGGGGCCTATAATAATTATGATTCAGTTTTAGCCATTTACCATGATCAAGGGCTAATCCCATTCAAAACTATTTCTTTTGGAGAGGGGGTTAATTTTACTGCTGGACTTAATAAAATAAGAACCTCACCTGATCATGGAACGGCCTTTGATATTGCTGGAAATAACATAGCAGATCCAACATCATTTAAAAACGCAATTTTTTCTGCAATTGATATTTATAGAAATAGAATTTCTCATAAAAAAGACTAAAAACTTATTTTTTAAAGACAAAAAAGAAAAGCCAAACAAGGATATTCCTATTCATTAAATTACTTATATTCGCAAACCTAAGTAAATATACAATGAAACCTTTTAATCAATATGTAATTAATTTTGGAGGATTGAGTGAAGGATCACATCATTTTAAATTTGAATTAGAAAAGAACTTCTTTGAAAATTTTCAATATGATGAATTCAATAGCTGTAAAATAAACGTGAAAATTAAATTAATTAAAAAGCTAAATTTATTAGAATTAGAGTTTTTTTGTAAAGGATTGATTAATCTGAACTGCCATGTTTCTAATGAACCATTTGAGCATGTTCATAATTCAAGCTTGAACTTAGTAGTTAAGTTTGGAGCAGTATTTAATAATGACAATGAAGACCTTTTAATTTTACCTAAGGGATCTCATCAATTTGATATTTCTCAGCAATTATATGAAATGATAGTGTTATCTTTGCCATTAAAAATAATTCATCCTGGCATTATTGACGGGACATTAAAATCGGATACTTTAACTAGATTAAAATCCTTTGAATTTAATTTCAAGAAAGATAATATGGACCCTCGTTGGAACAAGTTAAAAGAATTAAAATAAATTAATTATGGCACATCCAAAAAGAAAAATTTCCAAAACCAGAAGAGACAAAAGAAGAACCCATTATAAGGTTAAAGACTCTCAAATAGCTATTTGTAAAACTACGGGCGAATCACATTTATACCATAGAGCCCATTGGCACGAAGGTAAGCTTTATTATAGGGGAAAAGTTTTAATAGATAATACTGAAGAAACCTAGTATAGCTATATAAGTATTTTTTAGTTTTTACCATTTTTTACCATTTTTTACCATTTTTTTCTCATTTTTTGCCATTTTTTGCCATTTTTTTCTCATTTTTGACTAAAATTAAAAAAATTATTTTTTTATGATCAAGGCTTCAGTTACCGCATTAGGATCGTATCTGCCAAAAAAAATCTTAAAAAATACTGACCTAGAAAAATTTTTAGAAACAACAGATGATTGGATTTCTACAAGAACAGGAATAAAAGAAAGAAGAATTTTGGATGAAGGATTAGGAACATCTTTTATGGCAACTAATGCTGCTAATAAAATTTTAAAAAAAAAGAATATTGAGCCATTAAATATTGATATGATTATTGTAGCTACTATGACACCCGATATGCATATTGGGGGTACTGCTGCCACTGTTGCTACAGAAATTGGCGCTTATAATGCTTTTGGATATGACCTTAATGCTGCTTGTTCTGGATTTCTCTACGCAATGTCTGTCGCATCATCTTACATTGAGTCTGGAAGATACAAGAAAATCATTGTAATTGGGGCAGATAAAATGTCATCTATTGTTGATTATTCTGACAGAAACACCTGCATAATTTTTGGTGATGGCGCTGGTGCTGCTTTACTTGAGCCAAATATAGATGGATATGGAATCCAAGATGAATTTCTACGATCAGATGGTGTTGGAAAAGAATTTCTTAAAATTGAAGCCGGAGGCTCGTTAATGCCAACAACTGAAAAAACTGTAAAAGACAAAAAACATTTTCTTTTTCAGGATGGAAAAAGTGTTTTTAAGTTTGCCGTTTCTAATATGGCAGAAGCTGCATATGAAATTATGGACAGAAATAATCTGTCTAATAAGGATGTAGATTATTTAGTCCCTCATCAAGCTAATAGACGCATTATTGATGCAACAGCTAATCGAATGGGCATATGTGAGTCTAAAGTTTTGATGAATATAAAAAAATATGGTAATACTACAGCCGCAACAATTCCTTTAGTTTTATCTGATTATGAAAAAAAATTTAAAAAAGGAGATAATATAATTTTTGCAGCCTTTGGAGGAGGCTTTACATGGGGAGCATCATTTTTAAAATGGGGATATAACAGTTAATAAAAACAATTATTATGAATATAAAAGACATTCAACAATTAATAAAATTTGTAGCTAAGTCTGGTGTTAGTGAGGTAAAAATAGAATCCAAAGATCTGAAGATTGGAATTAAAAAAGATTTATCTAGCAAATCTGTTATTTATAAAGATGTACCACAAATTATTGATCAGACAATCGTTCCTGGTATTAGAGAGCCAGAAACAGCTCAAGCTACAGAAAATCCTCAAACAGAAGAGAATAAGACAAATTTAATAACCATTGCATCTCCAATAATAGGAACATTTTATAGAAAACCATCTCCAGACAAACCAAATTTTGTTGAAATTGGCGATGTAATTTCAGAGGGAGATGTTTTGTGTGTTATTGAGGCAATGAAATTATTTAATGAAATAGAAACAGAATTTTCTGGAAAAATTGTCAAAATTTTGGTTGACGATTCTTCACCTGTTGAATTTGATCAGCCGTTGTTTCTAATCGATCCGTCTTAATAAAAAATATTATGTTTAAAAAAATTTTAATTGCTAATAGAGGCGAAATAGCATTAAGAATTATAAGGACCTGTAAGGAGATGGGTATAAAAACCGTCGCTGTTTATTCGGTTGTTGATGAAGAGAGTTTGCATGTCCGTTTTGCTGATGAAGCAGTATGTATTGGACCTGCCAACAGCTCAGAATCGTATTTAAAAATATCAAATATTATAGCTGCAGCTGAAATAACAAATGCAGATGCTATTCATCCTGGCTACGGATTCTTGTCTGAAAATTCTCGTTTTTCAAAAATTTGTGAAGAACACAAAATTAAATTTATTGGAGCTTCTTCTGAAATGATTGAAAAAATGGGAGATAAGGCATCTGCAATATCTACTATGAAAGAGGCCGGAGTGCCAACTATTCCAGGGTCAGAGGGTATAATTGAGACTTTTGATGAAGCAAAAAAAATAGCGAAAAAAATAGGTTATCCTATAATGATTAAAGCTACTGCGGGAGGTGGCGGAAAGGGGATGAGAGCAGTTTGGAAAGAAA
>CENF01219571.1_pt1 | contig 32937 bp, 42 predicted proteins | sample 361291 | NCBI WGS metagenome assembly CENF01 (sample SAMEA2619399, study PRJEB7988) | marine metagenome | isolation source: saline water (ENVO:00002010), including | reverse complement strand
TTTGATTTACCGCGAATGGTGCTACTTTTGCATCAGGGTTTAATTCTTTATATTCAGCAAGCTCAGTATTGATTCTAGTTAACCACTCATCTAAAACATGCTGCGGTCTCGCATTAAGCGCTGGGAATGCTCCAATTACTCCTGCTTTGCATTGTGCTATTACCAAATCTGGCCCTGAAACTAAAAATAATGGCGCTCCAATTACTGGCATAGAAATATTTTCTTTTATATGTTTATGTATAGCCACTTGCTACTCCTTTTATTTAATTTTAATTATACAATTCTGAATAGTCATCCACTAAGTAAACGAAAGCTTTCACCCCTTCATCTAATGCTGAATCATCAACATAAAAATATGGTGAGTGATTTCCAGCAGCATCTGTTCGTTCACCAAAGTTTTTTGATTCGAGTCCAACACCAGGTTTATTTACTCCTAACCAAAAATACATGCCTGGTATGACTTGAGAAAAATATGAAAAATCTTCTGCGCCAGTAACAGGTATATTAGACTCATAGAATTTTCCAGGAGAAGCTTGCATTAAAGAAGGCTTCATAACTTCAACTAGTTTTTCATTATTAAAAGTAACTGGGAAAAACCCACCTACATCAAATTCAACTGTGATATCGGTTCCTGTTCCAGTTGCAACCCCTCTGGCAATTTGTTCAATTTCTTGATATATCTCTTTTCTTAATTCAGGATCAAACGTCCTAATAGTTCCCATAATTAGTGCATCTTCAGGAATAATATTACCTCTTGTGCCGGCCTCAACCATCCCAACAGATACCACAGCTGGATTATTAATAATATTAATTCTTCTGCTAACGACTGTATTAAGAGATTCAATTAATTCTGCGGTTGCCATTATCGGATCAATCCCTGCCCATGGAGTTGATCCATGAGTTTGCACTCCTTTAATTTTTATTCTGTAAGTTGAAGCAGCCGCCATCGCTGGACCGGGTGTAACAGATAAAACTCCATTTGGAATATTCGTAACATGGAGTCCAAAAATAACTTCAGGATTATATCTGTCAAATATTCCTTCAGCTAACATCATTTTTGCCCCACCACCTTCATCTTCTGGTGGCCCCTCTTCAGCTGGCTGAAAAATTAACATGATATTACCCTTAATTTTTGACTTATTTTTAGCTAAAAACTCTGCCACTCCCATCAATATTGCAACATGAGCATCATGTCCACATGCATGCATTACTCCAACATCATTCCCTAGGTATGAAGTTCTAACCTTTGAGGCAAAGGGTAGGCCTGTTTTCTCTTCAACTGGAAGCGCATCCATGTCTGCTCTTAATGCTATTGTTGGACCAGGCATTCCACCCTTAATTAATCCAACAATTCCGGTATAAGCAATTTCAGTTTCAATTTCAATGCCTAGTGAAATTAGATGATCGGCAATCTTTTTTGAAGTTCTAAATTCTCTATTGCCTAATTCAGGATATTGATGAATGTCATGTCGCCAATCTATAACCTTTTTCATTAAAGGCTCTATTTCATTATCTAAAGAACTTTTTAAATCAGCGCTTATAAAAGACGAAGAAATTAAAATACTAAATATAATAAAGAATTTCATATTTATTTTCCTTATAACTAATCACTCATTGCTTCTAAAATTTCTAATAATAAATTTATAATATCTAAATATAAAATAAAAGCCATTTTCATGGCTGTGCCCCAATCATTTGAACCAAGGATTCCTTCTTGCATTTTTATATAATTAAAATCGTAAAGTAAATACCCTGAAAACAGGATTGCCCCAAAGATTGCTGATGCTTTTATTGTGTTTCTGCTGAATTCTTTAAAATAACGCACGATGTTAAATATTATTAAGCCAAATAAAGAAAGACAAAGCGATGTTCCAAAAATACCATTTTGGGAAAACGAATAAAAATCGCCATATCCAATAAAGCCTGTAAGAAGAGTTACAAAAAAAACAATCTTTAATGCTGTAAATCCATCATTTTCATCCATTTCAAGCATAATAACTGCTAATAAAGGTCCAAAACTTGCACTACATAAAGTAAATATAGTCATACCAATAAAGATATTTGAGCTAAAGAAATTTACAAGTACTAACGTGCTCCATAAAGCGACCACATTAAAGAAGAATAGCAAAACAATCCTCCAGGCTCCTTTTGTATAATGAGAATAACCCTTTTTAAGAAGCTCAATTACCTCATCTTGATCTTTTGCTTCTGTATAAATAGGCGACTTATTATCAACATACATTGCCATTTTCTTTGGGAAAGTTTCTTTTGGTTTTAGATATGGAATAAGGTTTAGCTTACCTTTTAAATTAACTGAGCCTTTAAAAGAAATTCCAAAAAAAGTTGTATTATTTTCATATGCTTTTTTTGCTCTAACGAGAAAATAAAAACATGTTGCTAAAATTACAATTAGCTGGCCAGATAAGATAACTAAAGTTTTAAAAAGTAATGTGGTCTCAAGAAACATTGGCAAACAATATCATAATTTTAAAAAATGTTTTTATTTAATCTATATATCATTTCTTAAAATAAGCGACCGAGTGATTATCAAAATCATAACTTCCTATTTTATGAAATCCTAAATTAATATGAAAATCAATTGAAGGCTGGTTTAATGGATCGATATTGACCTCACAACATAGAGGAATGTTTTTAGAAATGCTTATAGACTCGATATAACTATATAAATTTTGACCAATGCCCTTTCGCCTATGGATATCTTTTATTACAACTCTGTCAATATATAAAAATTTGGTTTCATTTTTTGAAAAAAATTTATAATTTAAAGATTGATAGTTAGCGCCCTCTCTAAAGCATACAATAAAACCTATAATTTCATTATTTAGTGAAACAAAAAGATTATTTGAAGATAAAGATAGTAACCCCTTAAGATGCTTAATTGAATCCAAACTGCCTACTTCAGGAGTGTTAGATTGGTTTAAGTCAAAAATAGTATTTAAAAATTCCTCTTCTGGCTTTAAAGGAAACTCTAAAATATTGAATTTCACAAAATAAAGTTATTTTTTTAGCTGAGCTTCTTTGATAGCATCATTTATTTTTTGCATCGGCTCTGCGATTAATAATTCTTTTGTCATAGAGTAGCTTGGGTGACCCATGGTAGCAAGATATTTAGCTTGTTCTAAAGAGGAATCTTCTAAAGAGCTCTCCTCAACAACCTCATCAATTATTCCTGCCTCCTGTGCACCTTCCATACTAAACATTTCAGCTCCTAAAATTGATCTATATTTATATGGTTGGCTGATCCTAAATTTTATGAGCTCTAATATCGGAGTTGGTATAACCATATTAGTTAGCATCTCATTTGCACCAATCTTATACTCACCTTTAACTCCAATTCTATAATCACAACAACATAATAAAAAAGTTCCAAGTGCTATTCCATGGCCCGAACATGCAGCTATAACAGGCCTAGGAAAAGAAAATAATCTTGCTAAAAGTAGAAATGCTTTTTCAGACATATCTTTAATTAATTCCATGTCTCCAGATTGAATTGTTTTTAAATCCAGGCCGCCCGAAAATATACCCTGCCTACCTAAAATTATTAAAGCGCCTTCATCGGTTGAAACTTCATCCAAGCAATTGTTAACTTGAGTGCTCATATTGGCTGAAAAGACGTTTGCCTTTCCATCATCTAAAGTAATGATAGATATATTTCCATCTTTTTTAAGAGTAGCTATTTTTTCTGACATAATATAAATAATTGTTTAGAAAGGAATTTTATCATGTTAAGAAAAATACTTAAGTACTCAATTAGATTTTTAGCTATTATTATTAGTGTCATATCTATATATTTGGTTAATCTTTTTCTAATGAAGCCAATTTCAATAGATCACTATTTAGGCAAAGAGCTAGCCTTGGAGCTTGTAGACTCGCCAGAAGCATTAACTTATATAGGTATATTTGATAGATTTAATTGGTTAACAAAACATAACTCAAGACTTTCCATTCCAGAAGAGGATGATTTAGAAAATGATATTAGAGAAATAGAAAAAGTAATTAAAACTCTCTATAAGTATAAAGATTCAAGCTTGTCAGATGCTCAAATAAATACGAAAAGTATTGCCATATTTGATTGGGAAAATAATCTAAAAGAACTTAAAGAATTTCCTTATCATAGCTATCCATTAAACCAAATAGGAGGAGTACATCTTAGTACAATTCAGTTTATGAATAGTATGCACCCTATTAGAAAGTACTCTGAAGCAATAGACTTTATTAAGAGAGTTGATTTAATAAAAGAGGTTTATGAGGGGGTATTAATAGATTTAGAAAAACAAGCAGCTCTTGGAATATATCCTCCAGAATTCGTATTTGACCATGTTATAACTCAACTAAATGAATTTATTAATTATGATTATTCTGAACATCCTTTGTACACTCAATTTATTAGCAAGATTGAAGAATTAGGTTTAAATGCTTCTGAAGAAGCCTATCTTGAAAGTGAAATTAAAAGAGCAATAACAGAAAGTGTTACTCCTGGTTTTGAAATTCTTAATGAATTTATGATAAAAACCCAAAAATTTGCAAATAAAAATCATGGTATATGGTCTCAGCCAAATGGGGATGAATATTACAAATTAAGAATAAGGTCTTATACCACTACAGATTATTCACCTGAGACAATTCATCAAATGGGTCTAAGCGAAGTAGATAGAATCTCAAAAAGAATGAGAGAAATTTTAACAATATTGGGTTATGACGAAAATAAGACTACTGGAGAATTAATGAATGAACTGAATGAAAATCCAGATTTTTTATATGAAGATACCCCTGATAGAAAAAAAATAGTTGTAAATGATTATATGGAAATGGTGAATGAGGCTATCGAGGTTATGACTGATTATTTTCATACAATGCCAAAATCAGAAGTTGTTGTAAAAGCTGTGCCAGAATACTCTGAAGCAACTCAAGCCGGAGGATATTATCAAGCACCTGCACTTGATGGAAGTAGACCAGGAGTTTTTTATGCAAACCTTTATGATATAAAACAGACTCCAACTTATAGCATGAGAACTTTGGCATACCATGAAGCAACACCAGGGCATCATCATCAAATTGCCCACTCATTAGAGAATGATGATCTTACTTTATATAGAAGGCTTGGCTATAGAACTTCTGCATTCTCAGAGGGATGGGCGCTGTATGCTGAGAGATTAGCATTAGAAGTTGGATTAGCTGAAAATCCATATGATGAATTAGGCATTCTTCAAAGTGAATTATTTAGAGCTGTTAGATTAGTCGTTGATACAGGTATGCATTATAAAAAATGGTCTAGAGAAAAGGCTATGGATTATATGAAATCTATTACAGGAATGTCAGACACTGAAGTGAGAGTTGAGATAGAAAGGTATATTGTTTGGCCAGGCCAGGCTCTTAGCTATAAAGTTGGGATGATAAAAATGTTAGAGCTGAGAGAAAAAGCAAAAAATGAATTAGGTGAAAAATTTAATATAAAGGATTTTCATTCAGCTGTACTAGACCATGGAAACCCACCATTATTTATTGTAGAAAAAATGGTTAATAAAATGATAAGGGATGCAAAAAACTAAAAGTTTTCAGGATGTTTAGGAGTAAAAGCACGAAAATAATTTTTTAAATTTTTTATATCTTCATCTTTGTTTCCGCTAAGCTTAAAAATGTCACCAAGCAATATATCTTTTTTTGAAAAATCTAGTGAAACAGGAACAACCTTTGCATTTATTTCTTCAGCTATTCTCAAGAATCCTGTTTTCCATTCAGAGACTTTTGATCTTGTTCCTTCTGGTGCCATAGCAATTAATGAAAATTCAATATTTTTAATTTTTTGAATAGCATCATTCATTACCCCATCTGGATTAGATCTATTTACAGGTATACCTCCCATATACTTCAGAAAATTCCCTAAAATAAAATATTTAAAAACTGTGTGTTTTCCAAAAAATGCAATTCTTGCATCCAAGCCAGCCAAAGCAGCCATTCCAAAAATACCATCCCAATTTGAAGTATGAGGGGCCACAACTATTACTAAGTTTTCACTTCCATACTCCTCTTTAATACTTCCGGATACCTTCCAACCACATACAGTTAAAAGAGTTCTTCCTAACCACTGAAGCCAATTTGGTCTATTTGCTCTATAAGCCTGAGGTATTTGTTTGTTTGAAACGCTTGTCATATTAATATTATCTTGTTTTGATTCTATCTTTTATAAAATAAGGTAAATATATTAAATAACATACGATTACTGCAAGAACATATATATCAATCATATGAAATGGTGCTTCTCTCATCCATTCAGTTACATTAAACCCTGGAGGCTTATCAAATACATACCAATAGTTTGCTGGAGGACCTAATAAATAATTTATTAGATACATTAAAACTAACAAGATGGATATAAAAATTAATACTCTATGGACGTCTTTTAACTGAGGTCTCTCATTTTCAACAATCATTGCATAACTAACACCTAATAAAATCATAGAGTGCCCTATCATATGTCTCAAATAATCAATATGTGGGAATGAATATAAAACATCTGGGGTCAAAATAGCCATTCCGGCTCCAGCAATGCCAGCAAAATAGGCAAACACAAAGAGCTCTCTTCTTTTGGTAATAAAATATAAAATTATTGAAGCAGAAGAAAAATCACAAAGATGAAGAGGTAAACCAAGTCTCCAGTCATCCATAATTCCCTCTCTATAGAAATCCATACCTTGGTTGATAAGAATGAGTGAAGTTATTACTAACATTAATATATTTTTGCTTTGCTTATTTTTTCCAAGAAATAATCTAGGCAAAAAAATAATAATAAAAATACATAACAATGTGATTAAAATATGTGATGGGCTCGAAAGATTAAAATCGATCATTGATGAGCAAATATAAATTTATGGAATTTCTGGTAAATTATCGTAAATTAAATCGTCATAAGGATTCTGCTCACCAATAGAGTCAGGATGAACAACTGAAATGTCTACAAGACTTCCGCTATCACCACTTATAAACCCTCTTACGCTTGCCTTATGTACAATATATATTGTTGCAAACCTGCCTGACTTAGAATATACAAGAGTAACCTCTTCACCAACTTTAGAAGAAATTAATTGCCAACCAGTAGATAGAGTTTCATTGCCATAAAAAATTAAATTCTCTGCTGGACTAAAATTAGAGGTTAATATTATTCTTCCTGTAATTGATTTTCCTGTTCCTAATAAAACAGTTGGTTTTTTAACTATTTGTGCATCTTTAGGCAATGGAAGATCTTCCAATAAGTAAGCTATTACCTTTCTTTGGTTGGCTTGATACTCATCAGTTACAAGTGCGCAACCAGAAGAAATAACTAAAACAAAAAGAACTGGTAAAAAATTTTTTAATTTCATAGTGCTAAGCATATACTTGCCCAAATTTATTATCAAGAAAATTATTCCAAGATAACGATTCCTGTTTTGTAAATCCATTTTCAGGTATTTGCCCATCTAAAAACATTTCTAGCACACTACAAACTCCTGAAGCAGTTGTTAATTGGATAGCACTAAATTTATCATCTCCATATATTTTTCTTAAGTAGGTTTTTTCCTGAAGCACTCCTTCAGACATGCCTATTACTTTAACAAAGAAAATTATTACATCGTTTTTAGTTCGGGGTACTTCTTTATCAAAAAGCTTTTCAAGCACATCTTTATTTTTCTTCAAATGCAAATCATTAAAAAGAAACTTCATATGATTTAAATGCCCAGGATATCTGATTGTTTTATACGAAAGATTCTCTACTTTTCCTGTATAAGTTTCACACATAGTTGCGCACCCGCCACTGGTATTAAAAGCCTCAAAACTTTCACCATCAATAACAATTTTTTCAGCTCCATCAAGAGGCATTACTTTTATAGGTTTACCCTCATAAATTGCATCTGCTTCATTACAATATTCATTTATCAAACCATTTGTTGACCAGCTTAAATAATAACTCATTTCATTTGTAGTAAATCTTGGAAGAGCTCCTACACGCATTAAAACCTCATTTACACTATCAAATTGTTCCATCATTCCAGCAGCGCATATATTAATTGCGCCTGGAGCTAAGCCACATTGTGGCATTAATATACTTTTTGATTTTATAGTCTTTATGAAGTCTGTGGTTTCAACATCCTCGGTTAGATCAAAATAACCTATACCCTGTTCTGCTGCAATGGTTGCAATATTTTTATTGACTGCGAATGGTGCTGCAGAAATGACAGCATCAGCACCATTTAAAAAATCCTTTACTTGATTAATATCTTTAGCATCAAAACCATCAGCTATATCGCCTTGTCTTATATCATAATCACTTTTAAGCAACTGCTTTAAAGCCCATCCTATATTTCCGCTTCCGGCTATCGCTATCTTAGCTTTCATCAAATTCTACACCTTGGGCTAGTGGAAGCTCGTCACCATAATTGACTGTAGCGGTTACTCTTCTCATATAATTTTTCCATGCATCGGAACCGGATTCTCTTCCGCCACCAGTGTCTTTTTCTCCACCAAAAGCTCCTCCTATTTCTGCTCCGCTTGTTCCAATATTTACATTTACAATTCCACAATCACTCCCGCGCTCACTTAAAAACAATTCTGATTCTCTCATGTCATTAGTAAAGATTGAGCTACTTAAGCCCTGTGATACATCATTTTGCATTTTAATTGCATCACTAATTTCTTTATAAGTTTTTATATACAGTATTGGTGCAAATGTTTCTTGCAACATCTCTTCTTCTACCTTATCAACTAAAACTAAAGCTGGTTTAACATAATATTCGTTTGGATCTTCAATCTCTAATCTTTCGCCACCAATGACCTCAACTTTTTTATCTTTCAACGATGTTAATATTGCTTGCATCGACTGATAGCTTGCCTTTGATATTAATGGTCCGATTTGTGAAGATTCTTTTGTTGGGCAACCAATTATTAATTCTTCAAAGCAAGTTTTAAGTCTTGCAACGCAATCATCATATATATCTTCATGAACAAAAAGTCTTCTTAAAGAAGTACATCTTTGACCAGTAGTTCCACATGCTGAAAATGCTATACCTTTTATCGTTAAGTCTAAATCAGCGGATGGGCAAACAATTGCAGCATTATTTCCTCCGAGCTCTAATAGAAGCTTTCCTAATCTCTTTGATACTAGAGGTGCTAATTCTTTACCCATTTGAGTGCTTCCAGTTGCAGATATTAAAGAAATAGCAGGATCTTCGCACATCGCTACAGCCTCTTCTTTTTCTCCTTCCAAAATTAATATCAGATCTGCAAACTCGTCACTCACTTTATCCCAAGAATCTTTAATCTTCCTGGCACAAAGATTGGAGTGAGGGCTTGGTTTCCAAATAACACTATTACCGCATACTGCTGCTAGACAAAAATTCCATGCAAAAACCGCTATAGGGAAATTAAATGCTGTTATACAGCCGATAGTTCCTATAGGATGCCATATTTCTTGGAGTCTATGATTGGGCCTCTCACTTGGCATCGTCAAACCATACAGCTGTCTACTTAAACCAACTGCAAAGTCGCACATATCTATTGCTTCTTGGACTTCACCTTCAGACTCTGTTTTAATCTTTCTTGCTTCTTTTGTTATTGTTGCAGCCAGATGGTTTTTTTGAGATCTTAATTCCTCTCCAAACCTTCTAATATATTCTCCCCTTTGAGGCGCTGGGATGCTCCTCCATTTTATAGAAACTTCATTTGATTTTTTTACTAAGTCATTATAATTTTTATTCATGATAACTCTTTTTGCTAATTATATAGATTTGATATAAGGCAAATACACTATAAACAATTAAGTATGTTATGTAGAATTTTATAACTAATGGGTCATCAATTGATTCTACAAATGGGTCATCTGGAGGAAGTCTTTTAAGAACCTCTGCAGTAGTTGGAAGTATGCTAAATAATACTGTTGCTGATAAGGCGAGTTCTTTAATATATATGGTTAAGAAGCCTAGCAAATTTTTTTTATCTAAAATTAGTGCTACACAAATTGCTAAAATAGTTAATATAGATAATAAATGAGCTATATTAAAACTTCCTGTTGCGCTATAAATAAACAAAGATGAGGCAGATGCTAAGAAAGTACATGAAAGATAAAATTTTCCAAGTCTAGACCATATATCTATAAATTTAAATCTAAATAATAAATAAAGCCCAGATACAATGCCTGCTATTCCAATGACTGTGTGGAACCAGCCTATTAGTGAAATTCCACCATACATTTATAATCTCCCCAGAACTATATTAACATTTTACTATAATTGCTCAGTAAGATACTCCAATAAAATATTTATCTTCTTATTGCCACCAAAATAATCTGCCTCATCTTTATCTAACCCTTCAAGACTAAGTATTAGATTTTGTTTTTGTTCTGGATAGTCAAAGATCGTTTTAAGTGGTTCAAATAAAACATTAATTGTAAATAATGAATAATCTTCATGAAACCTGCAAAGGGTCTCCTTCTCAGATCTTATAAACCAAGTTGATGGATGTGATTTTAGAAATTTTTCTTCACTTAAGTGAAATCTTATAGTGTCTCCATGGATTAGCCAATTTTGTCTAGCAAAAGGCTTCATTACTGGTGCCTGTCTAATAAATGTTGATATTCTTTTACCAATCTTGCTATCAAGAGAAGTAACAGGCTTATGGATCTCTGTAAGAGACTTCCCAATCTTTGTTTTTAAATCCCAATAACTTGGTGAACATATGCTGGCTGCTAGAAGTCTTTGTTCATTCTTAGATTCCATCAAACATAAATCATCTTGAATATTTAAACTGAGTTCAGCTATTAAATCAGGATATTCTGTTGAATTAATACCAAAAATATCTGCTAAATATTTTTGTGCATTAATGGAGTCATCTGTTACAGCAATTACGCTATTATAACTAGAGCTAAGAAGATCTTTCTTATATTTAAGTAGCTCTTTATCTAGTTTTCTATTAAGCCATTTTTCTTGATTAATAGGGGTTAAACCTAAGCGATATTTTTTATCACCTTTGCCCCAGGGTGGGTTTTCCCAGAAATCTGAATTTGTTAAAGTCATTCTCAAATGAATTTAAAAAATCTTATGTTTTCCCTGTAAGATTTCAAAATACATTTTATGATCCCCAATAAAACTATAAAAAGGATACTTAAATGTAGCTGGTTTATTTTTTTCAATAAAGAAATGTCCAACCCATGCAAATGCATAACCAGATAAAAGAGCAAACAAAAGGAATAAAAAATTAAATGAAAGAAAAAATTTTATTAAGAAAAAAATCCCAATGCTTGTTCCAATAAAGTGCATTAACTTAGTATGTTTATTGTCATGTTCTGATAAGTAATAAGGGTAGAAATCTTTAAAAGTTTTATATTTTTCCATTATCTCAGCTCCTTGGAGGCATTCCATTAACCCTTGTTAATGTTGTAGTTACGCTAGCTCTTCTATGCTCACTTAAAGATTGATACTCTTCGCTTGAATACCAAACATCAGCATGTTTTGCAGAAGGGAAGCTGAGCAATATTACCCTACCTTCCATTGGGTTATCTCCTTCCATATGCACTATATTGTCATCAAAAGTAATAAACTCGCCTTCATATTTCTTTAATATTGGAAAGAATCCTTTTTCATATTCTCGATACCTATCAGAATCATGGATTTGTAAATTTGCAATAATATAAACTCTAACTTCTTCCATTATCTTTATTTTGGTGCAGCCTCAGGCTGAAACATATAGTAACCCTCAAAAGGAATCATCAAATGAGCATAAGGCGTTCCCTTAAACATTTGATATGGCTCTCCAGTTGTAAAATCTGTTGTAAAGTTCTCAACAGTTTTTGGATCTTTTGGCATAAGCATTAAGTGAGGACCCGATTCTATAAAATGGTTCATTTTCATTGCATCTTCTTTGTTACCCCCATATAAAGAAGAAATTCTATTATCTTCTCCAACATCACCATGAAGCATCCAAATATATGCATCACGATTCATTTCTGGCTTAGTGCCGTTAACGTAAGCCTCAACCCATTTAAAACCTTCTATATCTGCACATGAAGCATTTGTATCTTGTGCATCCTTATATCCATTATTAGGCATCGGCCTTCCTGGAGAGCATGTCCATCCATTAGTACCTTCTTTAAGAATTTTACCTTCGTAAGTTGCAACTGATGCATTATTTCCAACGAAAGAAGGTGCTGCAGTTGATAAGACTTTAATCATCCATTCCTTTGATTTGCCATCATCGTTATGAGAGTGACCATCATGAGCTACTGATGAAATACTTACTGTAAATATAACTGCTATTAAACTAATAAATTTTATATTCATTTTTCTCCTTTAATTTAAAAATGCTATTTAATTCTATGAAAGAATTAAATGTAATACAAATAGATTAGCCGTCTTGTTTTGAAATATGCTTAGCTATTGATCTAAACATGGCTATATGGACTGCCTTAGAATAATCTTTCTCAGACCTAAATCTATGATTTGAAGAGGTCTTGGCTATAACTACTCCAGACATCGGATCAACATAAACAAACTGGTTATAAACTCCATGTGCTGTGTAATCTGTCATTGGGTCTCCAGGAATCCACCACTGGTATCCATAACCCCACTCACTTGATGATAATTCATCGCCTGCATTTGGCATTAAATGTGGTGCATCAGGTGTATGAGATTCTATCACCCATTGCTCTGGAACAATTTGCTCACCAAGCCAATTTCCATTATTTAAATATAGATAACCGAATTTTGCATAATCTCTTAAAGTTGCATTTAAACCCCCAAGAGCTAAATCCATGCCAGTTTTATCAGTAATATAATAAGCTTCGTTTTCCATACCTATTCTGTTCCAAATCTTTTTATATAAATATTCTCTCAGAGGCATGTTAGTAACTGATTCAAGTATCATTGCTAATACTTGCGTATCTATGCTCACATAGTGATTGTATGTTCCTTGCTCTCTTCCGTTTTTAAGAGTTTTAGCAAAATCTTTAAAAGGCATTCCCCTTGCAGTTGCTCTACCAAATTTATTTATATCAGAATTTGGATCTGCATAATCTTCATTAAATGCAACTCCTGATGACATTTGTAAAATATTTTTAATCTTTACCCCGTCATATCCAGTGCCCTCAAATTCTGGTAAATATTTTGTAGCAGTGTCATCAATACTATCAATAAGACCCTCATCTATTGCGATACCAATAAGAGCAGAAAGAAAAGACTTGGCTACCGACCAAGAGATATGCTTGCTATATTTATCATTTCCATTCCAATATTCTTCATAGAGCATTTGGTTGTTGTGTAATATTATTAACCCATCTGTTTTAAAATGAGCCAAACCTTCTATAAGATCATATTCATTTCCTTCAAATAAGTATTTATCTGGTAAATTAAAATCAGTTTTTTTAAATACATATGGATTGTCTGAAGGATTTATTGGCTCAGATGCGATAAAAACTTTATCCATATTTATAAAATTATGTGCAATAGTTTTTTCATTATATAAATTTGTTAATTTATATACTCGTATTAAATTAGGGCTGTAGATAGATATCGAAACAACTAATAAAATTAATAAAAAAACTAAAATTTTCCCCATATGAATAATCTATCATACATCAGAGGTAATATATTAAAAATTTATACCCATTGGTCATTAGGTGCGGTAAGCTCATCTTTTTTATCACCTGTATTAACGATCCCAGATGGCTCAACTAGCATAATTTTAGCTTCTTCTTTTGCATATGGCTTATGTCTAATTCCTTTTGGAACAACAATCATCTCACCTTCATCTATTTGAACCGTTTCATTTTCAAACTCAATAAAAATAGTGCCATCCAAGACAATAAATACTTCATCTGTATCTTCATGTTGATGCCAAATAAAATCATCTTTTATCTTTACAAGTTTGAATTGGTAATTATTCATCTCTGCAATAACCCTTGGAGACCATCTATCTGTAAATTTTAAAAATTTAGAATTAAAATTAATTTTTTTCATATTTTAAAACTGCTTCTTTAGAGCCATCATCATCAATTGTAACTTTAAGGGCCTGCCATTCTTCATGACCGCATAGCCGCATTACACAACCCTCAACTTTCAAGTTCTTATTCTCAAGTAAATATATATTAGATTTAAATATCCTGCCTCTTCCTGGGTCATATATTTTACCGCCTCTATACTCCTTTAAACCCTTTTGAAATTTAAAATCTTTTATTAAATTTATTCCTACTATGCTTCTATTTCTCAATGACTTGTCTTTATTATTTGAATCAAGAATTGATTTCGGGTCGGTGCCTTCCTCTACGAAAACATGTTCAATTGTTGCACAAAGCTGATCATCACATTTATTGATAAGAACAATTGATTGTGACGTAAGCCAATGCCCTAAAATTTTAGCTTCCTCTTCGGCAACTATATGGTCAAACATAAAAAAAGATAAACATGAAAAAATTATTTTTAGATTCTTACAATAAGTCATCTTGGCTCCTAATTATTTCTATAATTTTTTTCTCTAAAACGTTTATTGATATGCAAGTTCTATATGGATTTTCATCATACACTGGATTTCCTACTAAAAGCTCTTTGGGTTTGTTTGTTTTAAATCTCCATCTTGTTCCTGTTTCATTTGACATAAATAAATAATCAATTGACATTTTGTTTATATTAAAAAAACTATCCTCTTCTATTAAATCTATTTTTACTGTTGCTTGAAGCGATGATCCAAAAATTCTTTCGATATACTCAACATATTTTTCATCATTCATGAAACCACAATCGATATATTTTGATATATCAGGTACCTTTATAAAGAAACTGAAATTATCCATTAAATTAATATTTTTTATATCAAATGTTGACATAATTTTACTTTTTACTATTTCTAGTTTTTCTTTGCTGTAATTCTCTAATTGGATTTTTGTATCAATTCTCTTATCGTCATCAGGAGATTTATAGATATTAGTAGATTCTTGAACCTCGCAAGAAATAATAAAAAAAAAGATTACGAGATATTTAAGATGCATTTAAAATTTAAGACTAGATTAATCTTTCATTAAGAGTATCCACTCTCTTACCATTTCAACCGCTTCTACATGAGTCAATGCCCTGCCTGATTCTGGCATCATTACCCCAGGGTCCATTGATTCCATTCTATACAATAAAATTGATTCTTCTGGCTTGCCAGGAACAATTGAATATTTATTACCTCCGCTACCTCTGCCTGTTGCAACAGGTTTTTTAAATACGCCTAAGTTGATGTCTCTGGTTTCGTTTAAGTGCAAGTAGAGTCCAGTTGAATTTGCATTTCCAGTTGGAGAATGACAGTGTCCACAATTAATGTCTAGATATGATCTTACTCTATCATTGATATCCTTAGTCTCATCCATCCAGTCAACTGGAGAAACTAAGTCCATAGGATAATCGTCAATTATCTCTCTATTCATCCAATAAACTAGTTGATTAAATTCACCATCTTTGAAATCAAGTTCTTTATTTATATTTCTTGCTTTAGGGCCTATTGGACTAATTTTGTCATCTGCATCATGACATTCTTTGCATTGATTAACATTTGGCACCCTATATCTAACTGATTTTTCTTCGCCCATAAAATCTGTCCATGAAACATTTATGGTTTTCCCAGCTATTTTTTTATAAGCTTCATTTTGCTCTTCATTCCATGCATAAGAAACAGCCTCCCATCCACTTTCTTTTCTTAATAACAATCTTGTTTCAAGTAATTGCTTGCCTAACTCAGGATTCCTCTCATCCACCGGATAGTAAAAAGTCTTTATTAAAGCGGAACCCGTAGGAAAATCAAAAACCCAATTCTCTTCGTATTCAGCTTTCTTATTATTTGGAACATAAACCCATCTTTGTTTATATGAGTAATCGGAAAAAAGAGTTGATATCAACTCATATGGAATAACCTTATCACTCGGTGATTGAGCAGAATCATCTAAAAAAAATTCAAACTCTGATAGCTTTTTTGGAAATGAGTCAGCTAATATAAGGCTATCATTTACAGAATATACATTGCTGCAATATAGAAAAATAAGAAAATAAGAAAATATTTTTCTCATATTTATCAGAATTTATTAATGCTTATTGGCTCTAGTGGTGTTATTTCACCTTCAAATTCTTTGATATCTGTTCTAATTGGACTTGAAAAGCCAAGCATGTATCTAATTGGGCTTATAGTTAAAAAGCTAGTGGTATTTTCTTCTTTTAATATCAATTTCTCATCACTTGGTTGCCCTAATATCATCTGTGACAAAGGAACAATTCCATCCCAAAAAACATCTGGCATGTCCCCTTTGCTTATCTCATATAAAACTTTAGCTAAATCCCCTGTTTCTAAATCAGGATCAAAGCCGCTTGGACCATAAGTATTATTATAAACTTGAATTCTTTTTGGATGCGGGTAATAGTTTTGGTCATCTGTCTCATCTCCATATGAAACAATAGAAAGGTTTACTGTACCATTACCGCTCATTAAGTTATTAAAAACTTCTACATCAGAATTAGCCATTATAATAATTCCCGTTCCTCTTGGAACTTCACCAACGATATTTCCCTCAGGTGCAAAATTATCAGTATCATTATCAATAGTTTGATTGTCAAAAACTCTTATATGGTGGCCTCCTTGTTGAGGCAAATCTGGAAGGTCAAAAACTAAAATTCCAGCAGTATTATGAGAAGCTAAATTATCGTATACATCTGCAAAATATGAATTTTCAATTTCTATCCCTGCAACGTTGTATTGAGCTACACTATTTCTAACAATTATGTTTTTTGATTGTCCAACATATATACCTGCATCTGATGCTCCAATTGCAACACATCCATCAATTAAGACATCCTCTGATTCAACTGGATAGAAACCATAAGCTCCATTGGTGCTTTTTGGGCCACCAGTCCATTCAGTTTTTAAGCTAATCATGCTTATGCCCTTTGAGCCAATAACTTTTAAGGCATCTCCTTTTGCATCTAAAATTGAAAAATTTTCTAGAATCACTTCATTAGATGTAACTAAAAGCCCCTGAGCGCCTGATTTTTGATTTTTAAAATCAAGAATGGTTTTGTCCATTCCCTCGCCCCTTATAGTCACATTACTTACATCAAGAGAAAGCCCATCTTCAAAACTATAATATCCAGATTTAATTGTTAGGGTGTCTCCTTCTTGCATAAGGATCATGGCCTCTTGTAATCTTTCATGTTCATTTGGGCCTGGCTCAATAAATACTTCTTTCGCATTTATATTTAAAAGAAAAATTGAAATTATTGATATGCAAAAAATATTAGGTTTTTTCATGTGTTTTATTGTATTAAAAAAAGCATCCAAGCAAAAGGTATACTAGGCTCCCTCAGAAACTTCTATATAAATTTTATCTGAAGTAATTGGTTTATAGTTGTTGGTTGATCCAATAGGTTTTACTGGCTTATGTTCATAATCTCCCAGAGCTAATTGAAGAGAATATTTTCCTGGAGGTAATGATAGTTCCGCCTCAGTTTGACCTCCTCCAAAATGCAAAATATTTTTTCCATATGGTATTGGCATATCTTTTGAATTATTTACATCATATTCATCATTAATTATTAAATGGTGATGTCCGGATACCATGCATTTTTCAATATCATCATCAACAATAACTCCTGCTGGGTTTATTGATATGTTTTTTGATCCAAATATAACTTTAAATTTCGACCCTTCTGATACAAAACCATTATTTGGATACTCGAAAAAAAGTTCAGCTTTTTCACATGAGCTTGCATTAGCTTGCGCAGTAACAGATAAAGCTATCATAATTAAAATAAGAAGTTTCATTTATACCTCCAGTGCTGGTTTACAGCTTCTTAATTCTTTTTTGAGTCTTTCCCTGAAGGCGGGATCATCAACCGTAATAGTATGTCGTGGAGTCTCTAATTGAGGCACATCTGGATTTGCCATTTCTCTAGCAAGTAAATCTTTAATAGGCTTCTTGGGATTCCACTGTCCTAGTAAATGTCTTGCAGCAAGTTTTGATTGAAGTTCTGCTCCTGGCCATATACAACCCAGTGGCTGAAATAAGCCAATAAAATAAATGTTTTTAATATCTGCAGGGATCATTCTATGAAGCAATGGGACTTTGCCCTCTTCATAATTTATAAAATTTTTATTAAAAAAAGAGTGTTTTATTTTAAATCCGGTACAGGCTATCACCACATCAAACTCTTCTTCGTGACCATCAATAAAAGTAACTTTATTATCATTAAATTCTTTAATATCTTTTTGGGGTGTTACCTTTCCGTGTCTAACTGCATAATAAAGCTCAGAATTTACTGTTGGGTGAGTTGCAAATATTGGCTGAGTTGGTTTCTGTAAACCTATATCTTCATTTTTACCTTGAAGTCTTTCTAGCATAAATTTTATAAATGGAGCTCTAAAAATTCTAGGTACCCAGCTATTTTTAATTGCATATAAATCAGCTGGCAATCCATACATGAATTTTGGAATTAGATAATAGCCTCGTCTCCAACTAATTGAGATTGATTTTGCAACTCTCGCTGTTTCGACCGCGACATCACAGGCAGAATTTCCTCCTCCAATTACAAGCACTCTTTTATCTTTAAAAGGCTTGGCTGACTTAAAATCATGCGAATGAATAAATTCGCCCGCAAATTTTCCAGGATATTCAGGATATCTTGGCTCATGATGATGACCATTGCATACCACTAACGCATCAAATATATCTTTTGAGCTTTGATCAGACCTAACGTCTTTCCAAGTAACTTCCCACTTATCTTGTTCTATTTGTTCACAATGTTGAACCTCAGTTCCAAACTTAATTAAGTCTCTTATATTAAAGTGATCGGTATAACTATTAAAATAATTTAATAAATCTTCATGAGATGGATAATCAGCAGCATCGTCAGGCAATGGATAATCCTCGTAATAAGATGTGTATTTGGAGCTAATTATATGAGTTGTTTCAAAAACGCTTGAGTGTCCTGATGGATCATTAAATCTCCAATTTCCTCCAACCCCATTGCACCTTTCAAATGCCGTTACCTCAAATCCAAGTTCTGAAAAATTCTTTATTGCGGTAATTCCTGAGGGGCCTGCTCCGATTATTGCTACTTTATTCATAATTTATGTTTCGTTTTTGGTGGACCAAAGAAAAAATAGATAGCTTCATTTATATTCTTTGCTGCCATCATATCTTTAAATATTTGTTGCCAACCCATAAATGTAATTTTTGTTGGGTTAAATGTATTTACATTATTAACAAGACCATATTTTACTGACTCTTTTTCTGGTTCAAAAGTACCAAACATACGATCCCATATTATTAATAAATTACCATAGTTTTTATCTATATATTGACTATTTGATCCATGATGAACTCTATGATGAGAGGGGGTATTAAAAATCCATTCTAGTGGTCCCAGCTTGCCAACTACTTGAGTGTGGCCAACTATGCCCCACAGAGTGCTTATTACTCCGGCAACTGCAATTATAGTTGGATCAAATCCTAGCAAAGGCATGACCATAAAAAATGGTATTTTTGATATTGGTCCAAACCAGGCCTGTCTAAAAGATACTGCAAAGTTCATTTCTTCGCTTGAATGATGGCTCATATGAATTGCCCAAAAAAAGTTAACTCTATGAGAGATCCGATGATAGATATAAAAAACAAAATCTATCATCACAAAGGTTGCAACCCATATCATCCATAGAGGCATTAACTCTGATAAATTAAATAGCTTAAATTGGTATAAATAAAAATGAAGAGCAAGAGTAGCCCCCTTTAATCCAAAAACCATAAGAATATTTCCAGTTAGCAGTCCAATTGTGCATAAGCTATCTTCCTTTTTATAAAGATTTTTGTTATGTGCGCTAGAAAATAAAACCTCAAATAAAATCATAGCCAAAACTATTGGAGCACCAATTGCGTATACTTCATTTACTGTTAGCTCGGTCATATAATTTTATGTTTAGAACCTCGATATGCATATTATGTCTATAATTACTAGTATGAGGCAAACTTTAGAGGATAAAACATGTTAGAAATATATAATTTTTCTTTAATAGGATTATGGTTAATATTGGTAACGATTGTTTTACAAGCAATGGTTGCAATAAGGGTTCACCGAGGTCAAAGAGGAGGATATACTCCCGGAGTTATGAAGCCAGAGCTTGGACAATCATCATTTGTCTTTAGAGCTCATAGGACTTTTCAAAACTCTATGGAAAATATTGTTCCATTATTAGGATTAGCATTTATCGCAATATTTGCAGGATATAGTTCTTTTAAACTCTCAATAATTGTATGGGTTTATGCTATTGCAAGAATTGCTCATATGATTTTATATTACAAAATTGCTACTGAAAAAAATCCAAGCCCTCGCAGCATCCCTTTTATTATTGGCTTTCTTGCTAATTTTTATTTAATGATTGATTTGGGTGTCTTTCTTTTGTAAAAAATTATGAGTGATTATAAAAAATTATTTCTGGTATTTTCTATCTTTTTAGCGTTTGGTATTAATGCAGGAGTTGTTGAAGATGAAAAAGGATGTAAAACAAAGCTGATACAAATGTTAATACCAGATTGGCCTAATGCTAACTACCAAGGCTATAGTATTGTTAGCTTTAATATTGATATAGATGGTGGGATTTCAAAATCTAAAATTAAAGAATCTAAGTGCGCTATAGCAAGAGATGAAAATGGAGCTATAATTTTTGAAACATGCCCTTTTTTTAAGAAAGTTTCTTTCGCTGCTTCAAAATATTTGAAATACAAGAAACCGATTAATAAAGAAGGCTTGCCCTGCTCCATTCAAAATCATAGATATAAATATAATTTCTCTTTATATAATATTGAGGTAAAAGATAGTGATTTTCTTTTAAGAGAAGAATATGAGGCCATGATGTATGATTCAGAAAAATCAAAATAACTTCTTGATATGAAAAATCTTCTTTTTTTATTAATTATTTCTATAAACTTTGTTGACGCTGAGCTTTCTTTTGGTTCAATCGAAGAGATATTTATTGCTAATGGTGAACATAATAGAAAGATTCAAATATATTATCCAACAGATGTAGTAATTAACGAAAAAACAAAATTTATCATCATGAATGATGGGGAAGAGCTATTCCAAGAAAAAGATTCTTGGAATGGAGGCGCCTGGAACATAGACGACAGTTTTAAAAAACTTTATCAAGATGGGGTTAATTTAAATATAGTGGTTATTGCTTTAGATAGCGCTAAAAGATCAAAAGGAAAAATTATTGATGAAACAAGAAGGTATGTGGAGTATTTTCCTAATGAGGCTATAGAGTTCTTTGAAGAAGGCATAAAAAAAAATACATACTCTTATTTCATAGATAAAAAAGAGTTGAATTATCCTTATTTTTTAATAAATACAGTTATTCCATATTTGGAAGAAAAATTTAATACTCAATTAAATCAATCTAATTTAGGTATTATTGGTGCTAGCATGGGCGGCTTATCAGCTTTAAATACTATGCTTGAATACCCTGATTACTTTGGATTTGCTGGTTGTATTTCTACCCACTGGGTTGGAATAAAGCCATCTGAATACTTACTTCTTCCAATAAGAAGAAAGATAACAGGTGATAAAGAAACTACAGAAGCTATAAGAAAATATATTGATAGCAATGTGCTTATATTAAACAATAAAAGAATTTATTTTGATCATGGAACTGTCGGCCTCGACTCTCTTTATGGGCCTCCACAAGAAGACATAAATAAAATATTTGAAGACAACGATATTGATTTTAGAAGCAAGGTTTTTTTAGACCATGGTCATGAGACTAATTTTTTTGGTGCAAGATTTGGCTCTTTGCTAGTTTATTTACTTGAAGAATAATTAAAGTTTATTTAATTCTGAGCAAACCACATAATTTATGTCCAGTCGGGTCCCTTAAATAAGCTAAGTACATACTAAATTTATCATAGTTGCGAATACCTGGAGCCTCTTCGATCGAAGTTCCTCCATTCTCAATTCCGGCTTTATGCCATTGATCACCCTGTTCAGTGCTTTCTAAATTAAACCCAATAGTTGCTCCATTAGCAACAGTTGCTTTGTTACCATCAATTGGCTCTGTTATAGCAAAACTTGTTCCTTGATGATTATAAAAATATCTTTTTTGTCCAGTTCTGCTTGGGTACATCTTTCCTGGGCCTGCGCCAAGCACTTCAAATAACTTGTCATAAAATATCTTAGATTCTTCTATATTGTTAGTTCCTACCATTACATGACTAAACATATTCTCCCCCAAAGTATTAGAAAAAATTTATTAATAAATAAGAAAATATTAGTGCAAATGTCCATAAAACAAAAGCATAAGAAAATGTTTTTAGATCTATTTCCTTAATTGCTTCTATGCTTATCTGAGCTCCTATACAAAAAAGCGCTGCAACTAAAAATATTTGACTTGTTGAAATTAAAGCTAATAAAGTTTGTTCCTGAAAATTTAATAATTTACCCAGTAAAATTGCTAAAACAAATATAAATACAAATATTGGGAATTGAGCTTTTGAATTATCTTTGTCTTTATAAAAAAGGCCAAGCAAAATAATTAATGGTATTAGCCAAATGGTTCTTCCTAACTTTAAAGTTGTGGCGGTTTCTAAAGCACTTCCTCCATAGATCATTGCGGCACCTACAACTGAGCTTGTATCATGAATTGCCATAGCAGCCCATGCGCCAAAACCCTCGTCAGTCATACCTATATTGCTTCCAATTATTGGAAATAACGCTATTGCTAAAGCGTTAAATGAAAATATTATTGCCATGCAGACTAAAAGGTCTTTTGGTTTTGCTTTTATCAATGGAGAGATAGCTGCCATTGCTGTTGCACCACAAATTGCTGTTCCAGACGCTATTAAAATAATAATTCTTTTTTCTATGCTAAAGATTTTTCCCAACAAAAGTCCTAATAAAAAAATAACAAATACAAAGATTGAAATATATGGAAAATAAACAATAGTTAACTCAAGAGCATTGGATGCAGATATAGTTAATCCTAGAATTACTATTCCTAATTGCAAAAATTTTGTTCCAAGTGATTTATTAATAAAATTATCTGGTAATTTGAAAGTTGTTGCAAACCCCATTCCTATCAAGAGAGCCAAAAGTGGTGACCCTATAAAAATAACTATAATTGCTAAAGGTATGCCTATATAAAGTTTCATTAAGTATGCTCTATTAATAAAGTTGGTACGTTATTAGTATGAGATTTAATAGTAGCGACTAAAGTATTCTCTTTTAGGCCACTCTTGATATCAGTTACCTCTACCCCTTCTTTTATAAGTCTTTTATGGGTTTTATCTATCGATTCTACTTCCCAAGCCAGGCCCCACAAACTATCTAGTGTTTCTTTGCCATCATTTTTTTCGATTACTTCTATTGTTGTCTTATTTGTTCTAAAAAATAGCATCCTACTATTCCAATGTTCTATAACTTTATCCAAAGCAAGTCTTATCCCAAAGACATCTTTATAGATATCTATAAATCCATCTGCGTCATTTGTATTAATAACCACATGATCTAATTTATTAAAAGATGCATCTGAGTAAAGCTGTGTAGGTGGAAGCTCACCTTGGGTATGTTCAATGATGAAAGAAAAAAGTCCACGAGTAAGTTCTAGTGGCAAAAATAGGTTCTTCCATTTTCTTATTTCTTGATTGGAAGAATTTATACCTTCGCCCACAGAAGGCATATCAACTTTAAAGCCTTTCTCTTTTAATAGGTTTGTGGTCTTATCGATGCTTTCTGTTCCAAAAACTATCCCCGCTAAGCCTTCGCCACTTTTATCTAATGTATCATTTACTATTGAAGCTCCAAGCCCTTCGCCACTTGCTGATAACAACTCAAGATAAGTATTTTTAAAATTAAATAATACATTAGCGGTTCCCAATTCTTTATGCTCACCTTTCCAGACAGGATCAATGCCAAGGACTTTTTGATAATTTTTTGCTGCTATATTTAAATCTTTTACAACAATTATTAAATGGTCTATAGAATTAATCATATTTCTTAGTATAAGTATTATAATAATAGAGTTTTAGCTTCCGATCACTTTTAAAATTTATTAATGGATAACAAATTATTTGTAATATTAGGTAATCAGCTATTTGATCCTAAGTATTTAACCAAGACTGGTTATAAAAATATCTTCATGTTAGAAGATCATGGTCTTTGTACTTTCCAAAAACATCATAAACTCAAGATATACCTATACTTAACTGCTATGAGGGAATATCGTGATGAAATTAAGGAATATGGTTTTGATATATCTTACACTCAGCTTGAAGAAAGAAAAGATAGAGTGTCTTATACAGAATTTCTGATTAGCTATTTAAATGAAACTGGCATTAAGAAAGTTGGCTTCTTTGAAATAGAGGATAAAAATTTTGAAAAAGATTTGACTGCATCCCTTAAAAAAAACCAGATAGATTTTGATATACATCAATCACCAATGTTTCTCTTTTCCCGGGATGAATTTGCAAATCTTAATACAAATAAAGAAAACTTTAGGATGGCGTCTTTTTATCAGAAAGGAAGAAAAAAATTCAAAATACTTTTAAATAAGGATGGAGGCCCAGAAGGGGGTAAATGGTCTTTTGATGAAGAAAATAGAAAAAAGATACCAAAAGGTTTAGATTTGCCAGAAAGGTTAATTTTTAAGAATTCTAAATATCATAATAAGATTTGTGAATTAATTGAAAGTGGTTTTAAGACTCATCCTGGCAATTTAGATAACCCATGGTTTCCTGTAAAAAGGGCTGATGCAATTATCCATCTTGAGAATTTCATTGAAAATAGATTGCATAATTTCGGAGCATATGAGGATGCTATGATGAAAGGAGAGAACTTTTTATTTCATAGCTTTCTAAGTCCCCTTCTTAATATTGGGTTATTAACTCCAGAATTTGTAATCGAATACGTAATAAATAAATCAAAAAGTACAAAAATACCATTAAATTCATTAGAAGGATTTATCAGACAGCTGTTAGGGTGGAGAGAATTTATTAGAGGTGTGTATCAAGAAAAGGGCGAGTTTCAAATAAAACAAAACTTCTGGAAACATGAAAGAAAGCTTTCGGATAGTTGGTATGAAGGCAATACTGGAATTGAGCCTCTAGATGATTGCATTAATGGAGCGATTAAATATGGATATAACCATCATATTCCTAGATTAATGATTATTAGTAACATTATGAATTTATGTGAGATACATCCTCAAGATATCTTTAAATGGTTTATGGAAATGTATATAGACTCATCCGATTGGGTTATGGTCCCAAATGTTTTTGGAATGGCCACTTTTGCCGATGGTGGATTAATGTCTACAAAACCATACACTTGTGCTTCAAATTATATGCTTAAGATGAGCAATTATAAAAAAGGAGAATGGTGTCATGTTATTGATGGTCTTTATTGGGCTTTTATTGAAAAGCATCGTAAATTTTATTCATCTAGCCCAAGACTATCATTTCAAATAAGGATACTAGATAGACTCTCAGATGAGAGAAAAAAGCTAATATTTAAACATTCAAATAATTTTATAATAAACAATACAAAGCTCTAATAGATAAAGCTACTAAAGAATATATTCAATGACATTGTTTATATTATTCTTAAGATAGAAAAAACCCTTTTTTGTATACTGCCATGCATATAGATCTTGCTTTCTTGCTCTAATATTTAACTCAACTTTTTTTGTATTTGTAAGACCGTTAAGAAAATCAAGATTTTCTCCAATACAAGGATAAACAACATCATATTTTTTAATTGCTATTTCTTCTTTAATTAAATCCTCGCTTGAAAGAATTTTGAAATCGTTAGTGTTGCCTTTATAAGAGAAAATTAACTCTTCTTTAAAATTTATAATATTTGGAGAAAGAGGTATTTTTCTATTTTTATTTTCAAGAGAAACAATAGAAATATTCTCATAATCTTTGAATAGCTTTTGATTTGTTAGCAAAGAGAGTTCATTATCAAATATTAATAAATTGTTATAAACCTTTTTTGAATTGTGTAAAAAATTTAGATTTTTAACTTCATAATGAGTTGTTTCTATGAGGGGTTCAGCATCTTCATTTAAATTTTTGTCATTAAATCTATCATTAGTAAACTTGCTAATATTCCATGATTTGGCTAGATAATTTTTTCCTTTGGTTTGGAGTCCAGCAACCCATCTCCAACCAAGAGTATTTGAGGCTGCATCCCCATCTTTCAGATGCTCTAAAAAGAATTTTGCTCCCTCTTGCCATGGCAATCCAAGCGTAAAAATCCAAATACTTGCAAACCACATTCTTGAGTGATTATGAAGATAATTAAACTCTTTTAGTTCTTCAACCCATGAGTTAAAACAAGTAATGTTTGTTTTGCCCTCTTTTGCACTAATAAGGTCTAGACTTTCATCTGTAAATTTATAATTTGTAAAATCGCTCCAAACCGCAGGATGGTGTTCCAACCAGCCCTTCCAATATATTCGCCAAAATATCTCTTGGATATACTTTTCAGACTCATCTAAGCTATAACTTTTTAAAACTTCCTTAATAACGAAATATTCATTAATGGCTCTATGAGAGATAAACTGTGATAAGTTAGAGACGTTATTTCTCTTATTAGGCCCATAGTCATAATTTCTTAATTTTGCATAATTTTTTAGATCATCTTTGATAAAATCACTTAATTTTTCTTGAGCAACTTCAGTTGCATTTAATTCATGGATTTTCATAATGATGGATGGCATATATTAATGGTCCAAAGATAATTAAATTTTTAAACTCTATCATCAGTTTTATGATTTATATATGTTCACGATTGTTACCCCGACCACTACCAAGAATAACCCCAAAACTGTTTGCCAGTTTAGGGATTGTTTATAAAAGACATAACTTAAAATTGCTATCGAAAAAATACCAATGCCTGACCATGAGGCATATACAACTGATAAAGGAAGTTTTTGAGAAACAATTGCCAACATATAAAAGGATAATCCATAGGAGATAAGCAAAATTGATGTTGGTACTATTTTTGTAAAATTTTGAGACGTGGGTAAGAGCATGGTGCCTAGCACTTCAAATAAAATTGCAGCAAATAATATTATATAAACATTCATATTTTCTTTATGCTTTCGTCAAAGTTCATACCATCAAAGTCAATGACCTTTTTGACCTTAGGGGGTCTATCAACACATTTTAAATTAATGCTATAAACGTCTGGATGAGAGCGTGGTTGATAAAAAGATTTTATACCACATTTTTTACAAAAGGTATGCTTAGCTGTTTTGGTCTCAAAAAAATATTCTCTTATTGATTCTTCGCCACTGATAATTTTAAATAAATCATGTTTTATAAAAAGATGCTCATAATCAAGCATGGCACATATTGAACAATTACAATTCCAAATATCTACTAATTCATCTGATAAAAATTTAAATCTTATTTCCCCACAGTGGCAGCCGCCTGTATATTCTTTCATGCAAATCTTTTATAAAAGATAGCTGGTTGCAACATACATCCAAAAAGCCATCATAGCCAAAGTTAAAAAAATAAAAATTTGTGCTTGCCTTCCTCTGTTCATTTTATAAAGTGAAATACTGATAAGAACACCTATAAAGCCTATTGTTAAAGCAAAAAATAAATGTGCCTGATAAGTCATTTTAAAGCCACCTTCTAGTTATTTTCTTATATGATAAAAATTCTTCTTCAAAAAGCTTTTCCATTACTACCTCCTCAGGAATAATTTGAAACTTTGTTATAAACAAGGCAAAAAGGAAAGTTAAGATTATTCCTCCTATTAAGTTAAATTTTAGAGCTATTGAAAGCAATATAAATACCATGCCCAAATACATTGGATTTCTAGAATATTTAAATATGCCTAACACTACTAATGATGAAGCCTTCTCTATATCTAAAGGGTTTACAGTGGTTTTTTGTTTTCTAAAGGACCCTACTGCTGAAATAAGAACTGCTATTCCAATAATTAAAAATAAGCCGCTTACTATATCTAATAACCCATTATTAAATTCAGGAAATAAAGATCTTGAAAAGTATATAAATAATCCAAAAGTTAAGGTGACTATAGGTGGAGGTATTTTATTATTCATAATTGCTAAAAGATAAATTTATATAAATTCTAACACTCTATTGTTAGTAAATTTCTTATTAATTTTGATAGCTCTCCTTAAGAAAAGATGAAATAGTTTTTCTTATTAGGTCATCTTCTTCGTCTGAAAAATAATAATGTCCTCCACCTTCAATAGTTAAAAGCTGATGTTTGTCGCCTAACTTTTCTTCAAGGAGAAGCGCTTGTTTATAGGGCACCCATCTATCACTAGTGCCATGAATTGTTAAAATGTTAGGTGAATTTTGATCTATTAAATTAATTGGCGAAAGTTTTTTTGATGCCTCAGATAAATTAACCTCAGAAGAGATCCAACCCCTTACATAATTTGATGCTCTAAAAAACTTTGTTTCACTTAGAAATTTATAAGTTTCTTCAATATCCGTAATTCCAAAAAGATTTATAACTGCTTTTGGTTTTGTTTCTTCTAAGCATGCTTTGTTAAAATAATTATTTGAAAATCCAAGCATCAACGCAAGATGTCCTCCTGCACTTGCTCCTGCAACAACAATATCATCTTTTGAGAAATCATTTGCGACAACCTCAGTAACAATTTTTTGATACGCGCACATAATGTCATCTACTGCATCTGGGGCTGTGCCCTCTCCAACCCTATAACCAATCATATATAGATTAAAATTTTTATAGCCTGTAAAGTGATTTTCAAACCTTCTTATCCATCTATCAGCTCTTTTGTCTCCATAGAGCCAACCTCCCCCATGTATCCATACTAAAACTTTTTTTGAATCGCCTTTATAAAAATCAATTTTTTGTTTTTGATGAGCCCCATATGAAATTTCATAAACTGAATCTTCTTTTGACCCATGAATTAAGAATGAAAATAGTAAAATAAGGGGGAGTATGTTTTTCATAAAAAAATTAACTTAATTTAAACAATCTACTATTCTATATAATATAAAAAAAGTTAAAAATACCTTTTAATATATTAAATTTGTAAAATGTCTAAAGAGCCATGTATAACATTAAAGAAATAGTAAATACCGTCATTGAAGGAGATACGATAGATGAATTAAAAAAAATTCCTTCAAACTCAATAGATATGATTTTTGCAGACCCTCCATATTTTATGCAAACATCTGGGGTTTTATTAAGAAGTGAAGGAACAGAGTTTCAGGGTGTTGATGATGACTGGGATAAATTCAATGATCTTAAACATTATGATGCATTCTGCACTAACTGGCTAAAAGAGTGTCAACGAGTATTAACAAAAGATGGAACAATATGGGTAATAGGATCATTTCAAAATATATATAGAATTGGTTATATTCTTCAAGATTTAGACTACTGGATCTTAAATGATATTGTCTGGTCTAAGCCAAATCCGGTTCCAAACTTTAGAGGAACTAGATTTACTAATGCAAACGAAACAATCATTTGGTGTTCAAAATCTAAGTCTTCAAAATATACCTTCAATTATAAAACTATGAAATCAATAAATGGTGGAAAGCAAATGAAGAGTGTTTGGGATATTGGTATTTGCATTGGTTCTGAAAGACTAAAGGATGGAGATGGTAAAAAAATACATAATACTCAAAAGCCTGAAAAACTCTTAGAAAATATAGTTTTATCTTCAACAAAAATGGGAGATATAGTATTAGATTGTTTTTTTGGAACAGGCACAACAGGAAGCGTTGCTAAAAGATTAAGCAGAAATTATATTGGCATTGAGAAAGAAAAAGAATATGTTGATGTCAGCATAGAAAGAATAAATAAAACAAAAACACAACCAGTTGATAAGTATATTAATGGGGAGCTTGATATAAAACCCAAAAGAGTTCCTATGTCTTTATTAATAGAAAAAGGCATGCTAAATATAGGAGACACTTTATACAACAAAGATAAAACTGTTAAAACGGTTATTAAAGATAAAACGGGTTATGTTAATTTACCAAATGGCGATCTAACTTCTATTCATAAGTCATCTGGATTTTTTCAAAATAAAGAGAATCACAATGGTTGGGAATATTGGTATGTTGTTCAAGAAGATAACTTAATCTCAATAAATACTCTAAGGGAGCGGTATAGAGAAATGTATTTATGAAAATATTAGATTTTGATGAAATTAAAAATGATTTTGATAAAAGAATATTTGAAAATAGTAGAGCAGATTTAATTAGTAAATTAAGTAAATATCCATCTCGATATGTAGGTATATTTAGATCCTCTACGCCGCGAACTAAGCTTATTCAAAATATTACACAATCTCATGAAATTAAATTTGGAGATGGTTTTGAAATTCTAATAAGAAAGTTGTTTGAAAAATTTGGTTTTGAAAGTTTAAAACTTAACAGGAAACTAAATAATGGAGATACTATTTCATTTGATCAATTAATGAAAAAAGAAAATGATTTGCTCTTTATAGAACAAAAAGTAAGAGATGATCATGATTCAACAAAAAAAAGAGGGCAATTTAAAAATTTTAAAATCAAATTAGATTATTTAGTTGCCAATGAAAGTTTTGATTCACTAAAAAGCTATATATATTTTATTGACCCAAGTCTTACAAAAAATAAAAACTATTATGCCTCTGAAATAGAGGAACTGAGAACCGAATATGACTCAAGTATCAATCTAGTTTATGGAGGTGAGTTATTTGATCATGAAGACATGAACTCTGTTTGGGAAGAAGAAATAATGAGCTTCCTTTTAAAGTGGAGAGAAGATCTTCCTGAATTTCCTGAAATAAATTTTGATTTAGATCCAAATTTTACATTTAATGAAATAAAAGATTTATCTGCTAACACATATGAAAAATTATTTAATAATGAAGATATAATTAAAACTATTTTTCCTATACTCTTTCCAACAGGCGAAACGCTAAAACTTTTAAAGGGCTATTTTCATTCAAAATCCTTTAGCAATGATAGAGATGGAAAAAGGTATAAAAAGCTTGATATAAAACTTATTGAGTTAGGGTATTAAAATAGGCTTATTTCCTTTATCCAAGAATACCTGCCAGAACTCCAGCCAAACAAAGCAAAGCAAAGACAATCCAGCCATTTTTTGAAATAACAATAAAGTAGAAAATAGCCCCCACAAGCAGCCCTATTAGTAATGTTTCCATAATTTATAAATCAAAATCCAGCTAAACTATCATCGCCTTCTAGTTCAATAAAGTTATCTATATTCATTTCATATAAATATTCTTGGTATCCATCTACATCTACGAGCGGCTTGCCATCTTTCTTAAATTGAATCCTGGCAACGACTTGATTGTCGCTGTCATCTAATGCCCTATAAAAATCTGGATTATTATCAAAATTAATTCCTACTAAGGCTGTAAAACAAAGCAAGTATTCTGCATCTTCGTCACCTTCTATGGCTTCAAAATTGTTTAGTTCTATTGTCTTAAAATCATCTCTTCCATTTGCTTCTGGCCATTCAGCGTTTATAAGATCATAAAAGTTTTCGCCATCATCACACTGAATAGCATAGATATAAGGCTCGAGCTCATTAATATTATATTTATCAGATTGCCAGATTATTGAACAGGCGTCTCTTGATTTATCATAGTTAATAAAATATTCCTTTAATTCACTATCCGTCAAAATCACCGCCATCTGCTCCATCGCCCTCATCAACTCTATTTTCATTTTCTTTCACATCATCAAAAATATTGGTGGCGATTACAGTTGTTATTGCTAGCATCGGCATTGTATAAACCATTGCGTTTGTAATAAAAGCAATTGTGTATGTTGGTATTCCAATTATTAGCACTTTTATTAATAACTTCATTTTTACTCCTTTAAATCACTGTTTTCTAAAGGTGATTTAATTTCTTTTTTCATTTAACAATGTATTATTTTCATACATTATATATTAAAAAAATTTATAGCATTGCATGTTACCTTTTAAATACTTTTACTGGGGCTAGCAAAATTAATATTATGTAAATTCCTATTGCTAATATATGCTTTATTATAAAACATGTTAATTTAGGAGATGGTAAATGAGCGATGAAATAAAAATATGGTCTGAGGAGTTAGATCCGGATTACGAAAACAGTCCTCATGAATATATAGGTGAAATATCAGGAAAGGGTTATTTTTCCATGGAAGGTGCTGACAGTGACTCATTTACTGGTGAATATTCAATCTATCGGGTATACGAAAAAGAAGATGATAGATATGAGTTCTGGAGTGAAATTGTTGTCCCTAAAGATTTAACTGATGTGTATATAGAATATACAGAGGGTTGGTGCTGTAACTTTCCCAATGAAAGTGAAATTGTATTAGCAAGCAATAGAATGTTGATATCGTTTGAAGATGCTGATGGATATTACGATTTATTTAAGTTGTTAGAACTAGATGGCGATGCACCAAATATCATAAATGAGATGGAATCATGGGAGCTTAATGAATTTGATGCTTTTGGTGGCGCTGATAGTGCCCTGGTAAAAATAGATGCCGAGGGAACGATTGGACAGAATGAAGATGGTATTTTTGATGACTCCTCCACTTACAAGTCAGCGTGGTTTAAAAAGCTAAACTAATATTTGTAACCGTTTTCACCATGGGAATAGACGTGTATTTCCAGTAAGAAAATACTGTATCACCCATGAAATTAATAATGGAAGTAGTCCAATACTGATTTCAATTACACCAAAAGAAGGTAAATATAAAAAAGCCAACACACTTAAGAGAAGTCCCGACCAATGAACAATCTTACCTAGTCTGTTTACCATTCTTATATTTTAACTTTTACTTATCGCAGCATTCACACTGGCAGCAATCACAACAATCACACATATGCTAAGTATATACCAAAGCTA
>CENF01079505.1_pt1 | contig 32994 bp, 31 predicted proteins | sample 361291 | NCBI WGS metagenome assembly CENF01 (sample SAMEA2619399, study PRJEB7988) | marine metagenome | isolation source: saline water (ENVO:00002010), including | reverse complement strand
CTGAAAAACAAGGGGTCGGCAGTTCGATTCTGCCTCTGGCCACTAGGATATTTATAAAATTAACAACTTTGTCTCAAAAACTAGATCATAAAATTACAATATAAATATGAAAAAAGTTTATAAGTTTATTTTGCAAACTCTTAACTTGAAGTCATTGGCAATTATCCGATCAGTAATTTCTTATAATAAAAAAGGTGCTGAAGAGTTATCAAAAAATGACACTTTAGAAATTTATAACGAACAAAAAGAATACTTTAAGCAGTTAATAGAAACAGGGCATAGCAATTCATTATTAGACTTTGGTTGCGGGACAGGTAGATACTTAGAAATTTTTACGAATTTTAATTTTATTTATTTGGTTGATGTTTCTAAAGAAAATTTAAAATTAGCATCTATTAAAGCAGACGATATTGGTATCAAATACAAAACAATTAGAAGCTCAATATTCTCTCTAAATACTCAAGTTGATATTTTCTTTTCTGTGGGGGTTTTTGGACAGTTTTATCAACTAGATGTAAAAATTTTAGAAAAGATATACTCCCTTCTCTCAAAGAATGGAAAAGCAGTTTTTACTGTTAAAGTAAAAGAGCAATCAGATAATGAGGTTCTTGCTCTTAGTGATGAAAAAGTAAAAAAGTTATTTCAAGATTACAATTGCAAAATTCACAAAAAATATTTTAGAGGCTTAGGAGGTAAAGAGTATTTATTTAATGTTATTGAATTGAACAAATAAAACTTGTGCATATATTTTTGAAAACCTTAATAAACATATGAGGCGCTTAAAGCATCTTTGTAACGTGTATAATTGTTATGTAAATTTAACTAAATTAGACAATGAAAAAAATTAATATAACTTTTTATAAGATTGTAAACAAAACATTCAATAGGTTAAATTCTTATTTTAATTCTCCTAAAAGAAAAAATGAGTACACGGCAAAGCTTTCAGTTCAAAAACGCAGATCTTTTTTTACATTTATAAAGAAGAATGTTAATTTTTTACATTCTTTAGAGTTAGTAAAAAATAATAGACTTAAGGGAGATATTGTAGAAATCGGTGTTTTAAATGGGGCATCTTTAGGACAAATACATTCAATAAAAGAATATTTAGGTCTAATTAATAATGTTTATGCATTTGATACATTTGAGGAATCACATACTGGGATAAAAAATACTTCTAAATTAAACGTTTTAAAAGAAGTAACAATTCCTAATTTAAAAAATTCAGGAATAGAAGATCCAGAAAAAGAAATAAATTTTGTAGTTGGAGATGTAAGAGATACTTTAGGGTCTTATAAAAATAAAATTTCTTTCCTGCATATAGACGTTGATTTACCTGAAATATATGAGTTTGTCCTTAATAAAATATGGTCACAGATGGAAGTGAACTCGCTTACAGTCTTTGATGAAATATATACTAATAAAACAGACCAACAAAGAATTGAAAAAAAATTTGGAAATTTAAAAAACACTGTCGATACTTTTTTATCTGATAAAAATTACGAAATAGTACATCATAAGCAAATCTCAAGATTGATCATAAAAAAAATAGATTAAAAAATCTAGAATTTTTACACAAACTGAAATAATTATATATTTTTCTATTACAGCTTTAAAATATTATAAGATTATATAAAGTTAATTATTTTTATTTAGATACAATTCTTCCAAGTAAATAAATTCTTTAAAAATAGATAATTTTAAGATTGAATCATTTTTTAAGTCTCCAATTCCATTTGCAATAAAAATTTTATTCTCCTTCGTAAGACAGTATGTTTCCTGACCAAATGCGCCATAGTCACCGGAAATAATAATTAAATTTTTATCATCAATACCATTTATCCAACCTACTGAGTCATAAGGTAATTCTTCAGTTAATAGATCGTATGAATTTGGCGTAACTTCACCATAAGCTTCTTTAAGCCAAAAGATTTGATGTGACAGTATAAGAATATTTGTCACACTAGTTTTTTCAATAGCAGTATTGATAGCATTAATTTGTTCTTCACTCGGCAACCAGTTTGAATTTGAAAAATTTGCAGCAATAATTAAAGTGTCAAAATACTCTTTGATAAAAATATCTTCATTGAATGTATTAAAATATTCATCATCACTTTCGTATATTTCGTGATTTCCTAATGCAATAAAATAAGTTTTAAAGTTTTCATCAATATATTTTTTTATTTTTTTAAAAGAGTTTTCATCATTAATTCTTACGAAATCTCCTGTAAATGCAATTGATGAAGAATCAGAAATTGTATTTTCTTTTAAATATTTTGTTAGACTAGCTGGAAGAAAATTTGAGTTGGAACTTGGATTTCCATATCCGTGGCCGATAATAAAAATTTCTTCATCACTTTTTAAGTTATTATCAAAAATTTTATTTTGCTTTATTTCACAAGCAGAAATATTTAAATATAAACTTTCTAAAGTTATTACTAGTTCTTTATTTAAAGTTGTGCTTGTTGCGTATGCATCTAAAATACAATATCCTAAATATTCTTTATTATCATCAATAATCTCTGTGTATTCATCAATTTCATAAACACCAATACTATTGCATTGTTTATCAAATATTTCATACAATGGTTGAGAAGTATTATTAGAGGAAGCAAAAATACTTAATTTTGTAAAAAGTTGGAATGCAAACAAAATAAAAATTAATAAAATTATCAAAAATTTAAATTTATTTCTTTTTATTTTGTTGAAGACTATTTGTTTTTTCATATAGAGTAGGGAATTAATTCTAATTGAAAATTTCAAAAAAGTTTAAAAAACTCAACCTACTTTCATTTAAAATTATCATCTCTCCATAAGCAAAAACGTAATACTTTGCTGTTATGATATTTAAAAATAATATGAATATATTCAAAAATAAAAACTTATCCAGTTTTACTTTTTCAACCACAAAGATTAAGCCAAGAAAGATAAAACTTACAAAACGAGTAGTGTCACCTCCAAGCATGAACTGTAGAGAGATTCCTATAATTAATAAAATAACAGGGTACGAATTTCTAAAATCTCTAAAAATATACAAGATAACAATTATCCATAGATATTTTATAGATGAAAAATATCCGGTAACGATAAACGATTTTGACTGATTTACCCAGTACATTAAGTCACTTTGAAGAGGGGTTAAATAATGTTCCAGATTGTAACTTCCAGTATTTAGAGAAAGGTAAATTGGCAAATAGAGTAGGGAAGTAAGTACTAGTTTCATTTTAGAAAAATTTTTAAGTGCTAGAAAAAACAAAGCTGTAAAAATAGCAGTTTCTTTTGTTAATAATGCGATAAAGAAAAATATATAGGGGTAGACAGGTCTTTCTTTATTTATAAAAGCCAATAGTAAAAAAAAATAACAAAGTATATCAGGATAAGCACCAAAATTGTAATGGAACTGCACAACCATTGCTGTTGACAAAGATGCTAAAAGTAGATTGGTTACAGCCCTGCTTTGAAATTTCAGTATATGTTTGTAAAGAATATTCAAAAAACAATATGTAACAAATATATTTATCAATTGAAGGTGTATTTTTGTTATGTACCCCAATAAGGGAAGAAACACTCTATGAGGTTGCAGAATATTTTCGGTATTTGGAAATATTTCAGAATAGGCTTGCATTGACTGACCGAGAGAATGTACATCAAAAGTCAAAGATCTATTTACAAAAATTGAGAAAATAAAAATTACTAAAATAGAAATTTCGTTAGATAGTTTTAATTTAATATTTTTACTCATCACATTAAATATAATAAGATTTTTTAAACTTTTATTTCAAAGTGCTGAGTAAGTATTTTCAATACCTTTTTCATATTTAGAGAAGGCGACAGGATTAGTAAAAAAATATTTGCTAATATCTTCAATCTTTTCAGTGAGAAGTTTAAATTCTACAACAGTATTGTCTATGGAGCTTCCTTTTGAAAATAATGATCTTTCTTTTGGGACATGAAAGTTAATTTTTTTATCAATAGTTACTCTGATTTTTTTATCTATCTCGTAATAATCACGGTAATAATTTACATATAAAGTAGGAACAAGATTGTATCCTCTGTATATTTGATTAGGTATATCTTTGAATTCAACAAAATTTGTTTTTTCAGAAATTTTCTCTTTTCCTTTTTTTGTATTTAATTTAATTTCTTTTGAAATATTTGTACCCACAGACGGATACTGTCTAAATCTAAATTTAAATTTGTCGACATCATTTAACAAAGATCTTTTATATAATTTAAAGTCAACTGTATCAAAGTACAAGCTTACAATTTTTCTATTTGGGTATAAATTTGTGAATATTTTGTCGTAAAAATTATAAAAATTATCTAACTCTCTATTGCCTACAATGAATTTATACTCTTTTCTAAACTCTGGTTTTTTAGTTGTCAACATTAATCACTGAACCCTTTTGAATATAAACGTCTTTAATCAAATTACAATTAGACTTACCAATCGACAAGTAGCTAGGGCCAAACTCTTGTTTTTTTCTATAGACTGCAAAGCAATAATTTGATGTATCTATATTTGCATTTCCAACATCTAATAAGGAGCTGTCTTTTACTGCTATACCAACATAAGTCTCTTCGATATTGATATTTTGAATTTGAACCTGTGAAGTTTCACCAATTGACACTCCCTTGTCGTTACATCCTTCTAAATTAATATTTCTAATAACATATTGACCACCAGATAAATCTAAACAATCATTTGAGCTATTTTTAATCGTTATGTTGCCAACATAAACATTTGAGAAATCTATATCTAAACCGTCAGAAACAGAGTCTGAAATTTCAATAGAATCTATATTACCCGTTGCATTGATTAGGTTTACAGCATCTTCACAAACCTGATTAGTTGCTTCAATTTCCACATTTGTGAATTCAATATTATAAAAAGTAATGCAACCAGTTAATAGATTTTTGTCATTTCTAATAATTTCAGATTCTAATTTATTGTTAAAAACTTTTATTTTCCAATTTATTAGTTCACCAGGACCGATGAGTTTCACCCTACTTCTTGAAGTTAAGAGTTCTATATCCAGTATATTTTTTTCAGTGTCGATTTCATAAAGCACTTCTGAATATGTAACAAGCTTTACTTCAGGAGTTAGATTAATGAAGTTATCACTACTTTTACTTCCATTTAAAAAAGATATTTTGGATTTCCCGAAAACAAATAAAGAATCAGAGTCATTTTTTGAAGCTAATGAAAAAATATCTGCAGCAGAAATATCAAATTCGTAAATTTTACAATTTGTTAGATCATAATTACAAATTTCGTAAATCGAGTTATCGATATCAATAAAAGCAATTTCAATTTTTCTTTCGGGTAGTTTCAACGTTTTCAATAGATTTGAATCTGAGTAATAATTCAAACCGCTTTGCATATTTAATCTGGGGTCTTTAGAAATATTGTTTAAAAAATTTTTAAATTTATTAATAAAATATTTTACTTCTTCTGATGTAAATAAAACACCTTTTTGTTCTAATGACTGCCTAAGCAATTCTTCGTCTAAATTTAACTCATCAAGAAGTTCTCCTGCACTAATACTTAAACTAGAAAAATTTTCATAATCACTCCGGATACTATAATCGCCACTTTCCCACAAAAACTTTGTGTCTCCATCGTAATAAATTGGATAAAATTGGTTTTCAATCTTGTTAAAGTAAAATTTTCTTTGGTGATTTGTAATTGCATGATTTGAATCAAGTGCTATTAAAGCTGCATCAAACTTATAAATCATATTTGTATTTGATCCTAAGTGGTCGTAGTTAAGTTGTGTCCATGGTTGGTTGGAAGAAAAAATAGCCTTATTATAAAGCTCTAAAGCTTCAAGGGTTATAATCTGATTGTTTTCACTTTTACGACTCCAATATTTGTTTAATACTTTTGCTGGCATAAAATACCTTCTATCTGGCTCAGTGAAATTATTATCAATAATTGTTGTCCACCTTAAGGATTCATCAGTCTCAATCAATGGGCCCTCTCGAAAACCGTAGTACTCAATCATTTCTTTCGAAAATTTTTCCTGAAATATCATATTATTTCTAAAAATTTGCTGTCCGTTAAAATCATCCATGACTACATCAACAAAGCTTGTTCTAGGACTTAAAAAACCAATAATTTCCAAAAGCGTTGTTACGAATACTTCATTTTCATAATGTCTTGCACGTGGTGCAAATAACTTAAACTTGGTAATTCCATCTATATTCCCATTTAAAAGTTTTACATCTAATGAAGTCATCCCATTTTTTTTATTTATATGATCTGTCCAATCTCCTGAAATTCTTATCTCTATTTCAAATGAGCAACTTATATTTAGATTCTTGTCATCATTTATTACATGGATATTCATAAGCCCACTAAATTTATTTTTGTATTCGGGTTTTATTACCCTGTCTTCACTTGAAATTATTCTAAAAACATTTGTATTCCAATCTAAATCATTGAAAATATCAATCTCTAATTGAGTTAAGTCAAAATATCTTAGCTTATTATTATCAAAATAACTTAGACCATTACAAAAAGGATTAATTTCATCTGCAAATTTATTTGTAATTTCTTGACTTTCTATTTCTTCAACCTGAGCATTTGTAAATGATTGAGATGCAAAACTAAAGAATAAAATAAGTAAAAGAAAAATTAATATTGAAATTATTTTTGCTAAATACTTATTCTGCGATATCAATTGATTTAGAAATAATTTTGTCATTTAAAAAGATGTTTTCAAGCTCTTTAAGTCTTTCTTTATTCTGTGTTGAAAAGATATACATATATTCTCCATCATAAGAAGAATGGGTTAATTCTTTTAAGTTTAATACGTCAATGTTTTCCTCTGTGGTATGAATTTTTAGAATATGCTTTGTTTCATCAGAAAAAAAGAATTCATTGAAGTTAAGTTTTATTGCTATAAATTTATAAACTTCAATAGAGAAAACTATTAGAGTAACAAAAATTACAAAATTTAATGCTAAATTACCATCAACCTTTATAACGATACCCAAAGTGATTAATATAAAATAAATCACGAGCTCTGATGGATTTTTTACTGGAGTTCTAAACCTGACAATGGAAAGAGCACCCACCATTCCTAACGAAAGTGCAATATTATTTGAAATAACTGAAGTAATTAAATATCCAGTCAAAGGCAATAAAGAAAAAACAAGAAATTGACTAAAGTTTTTTATCCATTTTTGATCGCTCACTACAGACATTAAAAACCTAATATAAATACCTAATGCACTACATAAAAAAAAGGTCTTAAAAACATCTGAGAGATATTCAAAATTTACATTAAACAATAAAGTTGTCATTCTATAATTATATAAATATCAGAGTAAAACTTCACATAAATATTAAAAGTGTATGGATTATTTTTTTGCGTAAAGAAAATATCCAGTAGTCATCTTATCTGATGTAATAGTTTTTTGAAGAAGCCACGTAACTGGAGTTAATAGATAATACAACAATATAAATGCATTCCCTATTATTTTCCCTACTAAGCTTTTTTCTAACCTAAGCCTCACAAATAAAACTAGAATTGTCTCAAACCAGCCATTTCTAGAAAGAATTTCAACCTCTGCAAAATCTTTGAAAAGGTGTTTCAATCCATATTTAGTAAATCTATAAAAATCGTATGGTTCATCATGAATGTGAAAAATAAATGGAGATGAAAATAAAACATAACCCCCTTCATCAAGTATTGTATAAATATTATTTACAGCATAAATGGGATTTTCTGTATGTTCTAGAACTTCGAATATACAAATCAAATTAGGTTTAAATGTTAGTTGCTCTAGTTCTTCCTTATTACATATGTCTATTATTTGATCAGGATTTCTACTTTGATCAATATCTATAGATTTTACAAACTTAAATTTTTCTCTTAAATATTTTTCGATGTCACCTCCTGATCCAATATTTAATACTTTTAATTCAGAAAGTCCGTCAGTTTCATTATCAATTATTTTTATGTGTGTGTCGATGTATTTAGCAAGGTTTTTTCTTGATATATTTTTTGATAGTCTTCTTAAATTTTTTTTAATCATTTATTCCCCAAAACTCCTTTGCAAGATTATGTCTCTATTTTCCAACCACTTCAAACATCTATGTAGTAAAAATTTCCTAATGAATTTCCCTCTTTAATAATTTTTGATAAAAATTTAAACATTTCATTTGCATCTATAGTTCTTAGACCTGAATTTATATGAGGTCTATCCCCCTTATATAAACCATTTTTCCACAATAATTCACCTCCAGGGGTAACATTTGTCTTAATATTTCTCTCTAAATCTCTTACGAAAATACTGTATGTTCTTTTAGAAGATACTCCAGATTCATCAATATAAAGACCTTCAAAATCTTTATGATATCTATAATCTACATTATTCATTTCTTCAACATGATGATAAAAAGTCATACTTGACTGTTCCTCAATATCAAGAGCTCCAATTTTTCCACCAAGCTCTTTTATTAAATCAAATGGAGAGTCTTTGCCAAAAGCACTCTTGTTATCAATAATTTTAAATTTATTTGATTCCCTACCAATAGCACAAAAGGAATACATTGGATGCCCTGTTCTTGCACTTTCAGGATGAAGTCTTGCGGTTTCGGTCAACAATCCCATATCAGAAACTGTTTTGTTAATATCAAAAAACTTTTCTTCTTTGAAATTAAAATTAAAAAGGGGGAAAACTAAAGTTCCGTTTATTCCAACTGCTTCTATGAAACTTTGGAGTAAATCGTCTACATTAAAAATAATTCCTTTATTAGTTATACTCTGCATAGTTCTTTTTATACTGCTGTGAATTAAAATTGTGTCACCTTCATCGATACCAGAATTTCTCCATGTTTGAGCTAAACGTTCGATTTCTTTTTTATTACTAGACATATCTCTCTTTATATATAATAACTTTAATAATATAAATAAGGTGCATGTCGTTGATTGATAAAATAAAATTAGAAAAACTTTTCATCAAGCTTTTTCCGTTACCCAGGTCAATTTCTGGAGAAGGCTTAAGGGAGTCATTCAATATTTTAAGCATGTCTTATGGTTTTACTTCTAAAAAGTATGTTGCAAAAAAGTTTGATATTGAAAATCAAATTATTGACATACTTTTAAAAAATGATATTTTAATTAAGGTTTAGATTTATATACGGTGATAAATGCCTTATGGAGTCATCTTTAAAAAATTTTCTCAGAAAATCAGAATCCTTTTTAGAAAAATAAGATCTCGTATCATCTATTAATAATTTTTTAAAAATCAATTTGAATTCTTCAATATTTTCTGAATAGCCCATCATTCCTTCGTACATTAAATTAGTTTTTGTATCATCTTTTTTTATATTGTTGCTTAAAACCTGTGGGTATAAAATAGTAGGGTAGCCAGCAAGTGCTGAAACAAGATTCACACTTGTATGAAGACCGATAACAATATCCATATTTAAAAGAGCTTTATAAATTGATGTTTTGACAAATTTGTAATTTTTTATATTTAAATTATTTAGTATTTTCTCAAATTCTGAAAAGTTTACATAATAATGTGGCTTAATAAACAAATTAAAATTTACATCTTTTATGCTATTAATTAAATCTCTAATTGTGACAAAGAACTCTTCTATGTCTTCAAGAACATATTGGCCTGTTCCATATCCTAGATTTCTCTTTTGACCAAAATGTCTAACATTTATAAGAATGTTTATTTCATCCAACCGCTTTTCTTTGTTTGATTTATACTTAAATAATTCAAGCCACTTCGTGTCTACGCCTGGATAACCAACAATTTTATATGGTACGTTGCCTAGTTGTTCGATGACAAAAGGTTGTTTACTTGTCATCCAATATTCAAAATTCTTAGGAAACGAATTGAAAGGTGGAGATGTAATTTTATGAACACCGAAGGGTTCTATAGGAGACCATTTCACATTTTCTAGTGTGTAAGCACTATTTGGAACACCAACAGTTTTAATATTGTTTTTATTTATCCATTGAAAAAGTTTTTTATTTATTCTATTTGGGATAAGATCATTTCTAGTCTCAATAAAAACGATATCAGGATTTCCTTTAAAATAATCTTCTATAAATTCATCAGGTTTGCAGAGAGTATTAATAACAAAATTAAAAAATTTTCTTGAAATTTTACTAAGAATGTTTTTATCGTTTGATCTGTTAATTTTTGTATTACCATGTAAATATTGTTTTAACCTGCTACCTATTTTTAAAGAATCTATGCATGTCAAAAATTTTATATTTGTATTATTAAACATTAAATTTGTGGGATTTACATCATACCAATGTTGAAATGATGGCTTTGTTGAGAAAACTAATATTTCACAATTATCATCTGTAAATTCAAAAATTGGTAATGTAAAATCTAAACTAGGACTTTCTTCTAAAATTTGTAATATTTTCATAAATTAACTTATCTTTCATTAAACTTCAAGTTGCTTAACATTTTTATTTATTTTAATTAGTTCTGGATTTGAATATAAAAATTTAATTATCTTCTCTAAAGATACGTTTTTTTCATTAAGATAATTTAAACCCTTTATAATTTTTTCTACTAATTCAAAATCTTCAATTTGATCAACAGTCAATCGCAATTCACTACAATTAGGAAAACTTTGATTACTGTAAACTTTAGAGCCACATGCAAATTTATTTGGTCTTTTCCATATATATCGTGTAACGTGTTCAAGATCTTCTTCTTCAAGACGTTCTTTTTCGAGGCTTAAGAGTGTTTCAATTTTAATAACTTCGACTGCTTGCCCAATGGGATAACTTTTGGATAAGCCTGTTGATGTGTAATCATTATTATTTTTATAATGGTCGGTAATTGTCTCATCAATTATTTCCGGATCAATTAAAGGACAATCTCCAGTCAAACGTACAATACTGTTATAATTTTGCTGCTCCAAAAGTGCTATTTCATAATATCTAGAAAACACGTTATTTAATGATCCTCTGAATACGGAAATATTTTTTTTTACTAAATGTTCATAAAGAACGTCGTCTGATTTATCTTTTGAAGTTGCTACATAAATTTTATCTATATTTTTTGAAATCATAGCTGAGTCAATAGTTCGATCAATTAGCGTTTTATTTCCAATCTTCATCAAAACTTTTCCAGGAAGTCTCTTGCTAGACATTCTTGCTTGGATAATTGCTAAAGTTTTCATTTTTTATATACACATAATGAGTATTCGAATGGAATAGTGTCTTTTTTTAGTTGGTAGTTTGTTTTGAGTACTATATATTTTGAGAAATTTTCTAAACAATACCTCATTACCTTATCTGGATAAGTATAAAAAAGGTTATTATCTTCATAGTCGACATATTTAGTTAATGAATTAAATACTATTCCTTTAGTTGATGATTTAAACATTTTGTCTAAAGTTGAATAAAAAAACATCTCTGAATCATCTCGTAAATCATTAAATACACCAGAAAGAATTACCCAATCAAAAGATTTAGGAATATCATCATTTTCAATATCTATTTGAATAAAATTAGAAGCCGTATCTTTTTTAAAGAAATTATTTCCATGCTCTACAAATTCTTTAATAAAGTCTACTCCACAGTATTCGCCATTAAGCCCAATTTTTCTCATATAACTTAATAATTCACCTGACCCACAACCAACATCTAGAATTGAATCATCCATTTCGACATCAGAACAAGCAAGTAATTGTTCGAATCTAAGTAGCTGCTGTTTTAAATCTCGAGCTTTTACAGCTTCTGGTGATATGCCATATTTTTCGTACAACTGTTGGTAAAGAAAGTAAATTTTATTATTCATATTCATTAATAAAATTACAAACTTTATCTACATATAGATCATCAATATCGATATTTACAAATAAATTAATAATTGATTTATTAAACTCATTAGCAACGTTTAGTTTGTTGCCATACTGAAAATTTGCTAATGATGGGTAATGGTAAGTAATTATCAGATTAGTTTCTTTTGCTATACTTATAAACTTTTCACGGTTCCCATTAATTAATAATGGATACCTCCAATAAACATCAGTATCTCTATAAGTAGGTTTTAAAAATTTAGGATTATTTATTTGTTCGTAATAACGCTTTGCTACCCTTCTTCTATTTTCAATGTTTTTTTTAAGAGATTTAAATTTTTGATTCATTTCAACATTATCATATGAAGGACATTTTAATATATTATTACTAGATATTAATTTTGAAGCATTCATAAAATCACTTTTATCTTTAAACGCTATGCCGCCACCTTTTAAGCTTATTATTTTTCCACTACCAAAACTAAATATCGACATATCTCCACTCGTGCCCATTACCGTATCAGCATCTTTACCTCCAATTGATAAACAACAGTCTTCAATAAAGAGAATCTCGTTTTTATCACAAAGGTTTCTAATTTTTTTTGTATTAAAGGCTATCCCGTAAGAGTGAACGCCTATTATTGCTAGTGTATTTTTATTGAGTAATTTCTCTGTGCTATTTAAATCCATATTGAAAAAATTTTTTTCCATATCAACAAAAACTGGCTTTAAATTACAAAAATTAATAGCAGTAAGTACAGCAGGACAACATATGGAAGGTATAAGAACTTCCGTCTTTCTATTTTTATTTTTCTGTAATAAAAGAGAGATAATTAATGCTGAAGTACCTGAATGAACTTCGAGAACATAATCGTTAGACAATATTTCAGAAATATTTTTTTCAATTATTGTTTGTTTCATTTTTTATTTCACTACACAATTGTATTTGAACATATATATTGAGATTAATATCAAATTTCTTCTATAAATAGCTTTAACTTATTTATAGTTTGTAAACAACAAAAAAGTTTTTTCTAAGAAATTAATATTTTATTAATCTCATTAGTAATATTGTCTAAGCTATCATCAAAAAAATATTTCTCTACTGAATTATGAAAATTATTAACATCATAATCTTTTAAATTTAATGAATACTCAATACTTTCTTTAATACTTGAATAAATATCTTGAAAATACCCCATGTCATTTGTGAGATTACAAGAAGCTAAATATTCGGTATCTTTTTTTTGAAGTTCGTTAATTGAAAAAGATAGATTTAATTTTTTTGAAAATGAAGATTCATATTTTGTCAATCCACCCCCATGAATGATTAAATCCGCTTTGATAAAATAGTCAAAAAAATTATTTGAATCAATAGAGTAATAAAGATTATCAGGATCTTTTGTTTGTGTGTAGAAATAAAAATTAAATCTATCTTTATATTCCTTTATAAGATTAATTGAGTCATTAATGAGCTCAACCTCAACAGTTTCACCAAAATAAAAGAATAAATTTTTTAAATCTTTTGCTGTTTGTTTTTTTCTTAAATTCGAAAACTTCTTGTCAAAAGGAAAATATTTTAAACCATATCTAGAATTTTGAGACTTGTACTCTTTATATTCTTTTTTATGTCGAAAATTAACTACCAGATTCCAGCCTATATAGTCATTTTTTTCTAAATCATCTAGAGCAATCTTTATTGTTTGAATTTTATTTATATTTAAGTAATCTTCTTCAGCGTAGCTATCAAAAACAATGGCATCTTGTATGTCTAAATTTCCATCAAATTGAAAATTATCAATATTTATTTTTTTTAATCTTAAAAAATCTATATCTATATCTCCAAAGAAAGATATTTTTAGATTACTGTTTAATTCCCGCAATGAGTTTGCAATTACAATACATCTACGAAAATGCCCAATCCCAACAATCTTATTTGCATTACAAAAGAATAAAATATTCATTCGTTAATTTTACTAATTACATCCCACTCAACGCGATCACCAATTTCTATATCTTTATTGGCTATATAACTGCTAATCTCATCAAAGTATTTAGGGTGAAGTCCGTAACCAGGCCTTACAGATTTATAACATCCACTTATTTTTTCACCTTTTTTAATATTTTTATGAAAATATAGAGATCTTTTTGCCCACTCGTTCTTCTTAACACTTTTGCTTAATTCGTAATCTATCTCACCAAATGATTTTTCTATATTTCTTATTTCTTGTATCATAAATTTAAACTCATCAGTTTTTAATGAAAAGAAACTATCAACTGTTTCTTCGTCTTCAAATACAATATGCTTCTCAATAACATTTGCTCCCATACTTACTGCAGCTAAAGGAATAGCGATACCAATAGTATGATCAGATAAGCCGACTACAACATCAAATTTTTTCTTGAAGTCAACCATTGTATTTAAGTTAACCTCCTCATAAGGAAGGGGATATGAAGTGGAGCATTTAAGTAAAATAATATCAAAACATCCATTATTTTTAAGAGTTTTAATTGCTAGATCAATATCATCTAAACAGGCAAGACCTGTTGATAAAATTACAGGTTTACCGGTACTTGCTACTTTTTTTAAAAGCTGTATATCGAATATTTCAGGTGAAGCAATTTTATACATGGGAACTTTCAAGCTCTCCAAAAAGTCTACTGCTGTATCATCGAATGGAGATGAGAATATTTCAATATCTATCTGTTTTGCGTGATTGAATAGTCTCTCATGCCACTCCCATGGTGTATAAGCATCAGTGTATAAACTATAGAGAGTTCTAGAATCTTCCCAAGCATTACCTGCAGGTATAAGGAAATCTTGCTTTTGTGAATCCAATGTAATTGTATCTGCTGTATAAGTCTGAAGCTTAACAGCGTCAGCCCCAATTGATTTTGCTTTATCGATTAACTTAATTGCATTTTCTATTTCCCCGCCATGATTTCCTGAAATTTCTGCAATTACAAATGTTGGCTCACCAGGCCCTATTAGCTTATTATTAATTTTTATATTTTCTTGCATTTCACATATAGGCTAGCATTATATTGAAAACAAATGAATAGAAGTAATGTTGATTCAAATCTTGTTATTTTAGGCGGTGGATTATCAGCTATTTATGCTGCCTTCAAATTATCAAAACATAAACCTACAATAATTTTTGGTCAAGAAGAAATTGGAGGAATTCTTAATAGTTATAGATGGAAAAATTATTATGTTGATAACGGATGTCATTTTTTTGATGGTAATGATGAGCAAATTGAATTTTTCAAAACTGTTGGAGGCACTGCAGAGCATGAAGTTAAATATGGCTCGTTTAATCAAGGGAAGCTTACAAATGAAATTGCAACACCTGAAATCAATAGTACAAAAATGATTACAGATGCCATCAACGAGCTTAAAAATCTAGAAGACTTTGAAGATAATAATTTTTTAAAACAAGAAAGCTTGAAAGATATTCTAATTAGAAAATTTGGAAAAATCTGTGGTACGTATTTATCAGATATTCAGCAAAAATTTACTGGACAAGTTTCTGAGAATATAAGGGGAAATGAATTTAAAAAGTTTTCAGTTTTTCATAGAATTAGAATTGGAGATGATGAAATTTCAAATAACTTGAAAAAGACTAGCCCATATTTAGAAGATATAATTTGTTCATCCCTTGAGTCAAGAGGCCTGCCCAAGTATCAAAAGTCTATGTATCCGGAGACCCATGGATCTATGGGATTTGTTATCAATTCAAAAAAGTATTTAGCAAAAAACAATACAAATATCTTAAATAACTTTAATGTTGAGAAAATAAAATATGTAAATGGTAGTTTTGAGATATATAACACTTTTGGAACAACTTATAAGACTAATATAATTATCTCCACCTTACCTCCTGGATTATTGGCAAAGTTACTAGGTTACAAAAATGACTCGTTGCCACAGTTTATTAATTACAGAATGGTTCTCTTAGAAATAGAAAAGAAAAATGTTTTAGATACTTATTATGTACAAGATTTTGATACGAAAAATCATACGTATAGGAGTAGTAATATGGGCTACTACAGTAATCAAATTTCTAATGATGGCAAAACTTTTGTAATGTCAGAAATTCCATATTTTCAAAGTTTACAAAATTTAAATATAAATAAAATTAAAGATGAATTAATAACCCACGGACTACTGAAAGAAAAATCAAAAATTTTAGATTATATGTTTTATGATAAAAAAAATGTTGTCCCAATAAATACAATCACTCAAAAGGTTAGCTTACCTAATAATTTTTATTCAATTGATGCAGGTTCGTTTAGTGCAAAAGACAAGCTTTCAAATATTGATTTAATTTCGGATAAATTAAATAATGTTTTTTAAAAATATGTAAAATAACTAAATAATGAATTCTAAAAAGTTTAAATTAGCTGTGTTTGTTCGAGACCAAGCTTATTGCAACCAAATAGAAGAATATTTAGAAAAAAGTTTAGCTATGCTTGACAATCTTGAGATAACATTTTTAGCTGAGAATGAAATTTTTACCCAACATAAATCTATAAATTTGTCATTACATATGAAGAATATAGAAATTAATTTAAGCGAAAAAGAGTTTTATGATAGTTTAAATAAAAAAATTTGGAAAAATGAAAAAGTTTATAAAGCAGATCCTAGGTATGTCGGAAAATCAAAAAGTCTTAGCTGGGAAGACCAGTATAAATTAATTGAAACTTGTAAAACAATTTACTCTAAAGAAAAGTTTGATTTAATCTTTATGGGCGGAGCAGCATATTTAGTTTGGATAGTTCCACATTTGGTTGCTTTAGAGATGAATTTTTTGCCATACAAATTATTTTTTTATGATTATATAAATCCATATTTTAATGGGGCTAGAGTTTGGTTTTGTACAGATCCGTTCTGGGATATTAGAACGAATGAAAACTTTGATTTTAAATGGGATATAAATGAAGCAAAATTACACATTAAAGATCTCAGGAAGTCTTTGGTCGAAGACAATTTTAATTTAGATCAAAATGCTCTTACTCAAAGTGAGCAATACACACCAAAGAAGTTAAAAAACATTATCAAAAATATTCTTAAATTAATTTTTAAGTTCGACTACTTATCTAAAAGAAGACTTGAAGCTTTGTTTGAATCTAATAAAAATAAAAAACTTTACACCCAAATTGATGATTTGCCACAAAAATTTCTACTTTTCCCCCTAAATATGCCTTATGACGAGCAACTATTGTTAAGAGCTCCTGGTTTTGAAAACAATTATAAAAATATTGAATATGTTTTAAAAAATTTGCCGAAAGATTGCAATTTAGTAATCAAAGAACATCCAGTAAATCCTGGTATGTTAAATAACAAAAAAATCAGCAAGTTGTTAGAACAAAACCCTAATCTATTTATTATTTCTCCAAAAATACCATTAAGGGATGTGTTGTCTCTAAGTAATGGTTTAATAACAATTAATTCTACAGCGGGATTGGAGTCTTTAATTGTTAACAAAAGTGTTCTTGCGTTAGGGATGGGATATTATAAAGACTTAAATTCTGTCTACAAAATAGACAATAAGTCAATTTCTTCAATTCTAAACGACATGAGTACTGGACAGAATATCGTAAATGAAAACGAAGTAGATTTGTTGTTAACTAGATTGTTAAATCAAACCCACCCAGAACCGAATAAATTTCCTGACAAGGTAGATAAAATTAATTCTACAATGAATGAAGCATTGTATTACAAGATTAAACAAATAAATAAAATTACAAATTAAACTTTTTTTCAAGTGGTTTTTTATATACGAAACTTTTTATAGCATTGCTTAAATTATCGACTTTATCAATTTGTGATTCGAAATCTCTTAAAATTGTATGTTCATTGAATGGTAGCTCTAAGTTTATTGCTCCAAAATTATAAGCAACATCATTTAGTAATTGGTAGTAATAAGATTTAGCCTGTTGAATATTATTTAATTCTGTTTCAAACTTACCTTCTACAAGAGTCTGCTTTAGCTCTTTAAGGTATTGAAACTTATCTTTAAAGGAATCAACAAATCCAATATCTGAATAATGAGTAAGTGCTGCAGCCAAGACCCTCTTTCCTAATATTGCTGACTCTATTCCAATAGTTGAGTTATATACAAGAACAAGTTCTGATTCTTTTATAATTTCATAAGAATCAACCTCATTATCTGCTGGAAAGCAAATTGCATTTTTATTTAATTTATCTTGATTTGATTCGAACCAATTTTCTAGTCCGTACCAAGTTTCTTTTAAATTTCTATTTTCACCAGGGTGTGCACGTAAGATAAAAAGATATTCAGGATGTTCCTGAATTATTGGAATAAGACTATCTAGCCAATTAAACATAGAGCTAAATATTTTACTTGCAACTATTTGAGTAGTGTCCCATGAGACATTTCCAAAAATTGATATTATTTTTCTATTATTATCGATTTCAAAGCTTTCAAATTTGGCTTTTTTTACATCCATATAATCTAATAATGCTTTATTCTCAGATTCTATTAGATCTCTATTTTCGAAATTAAAAAAGTGTTGAGGACTAGGTTTATAGTTTATTTCTAAAGCATACTCATTTTTTATAGACCAACCGCTCTCAAAAGTTGCCACATTTACATTATTTAGTAAGCACCATTCATACATTATTGCTTCAGGCATCGTTAGTCCGTTAAAGACTAATACACCTGAAAAAAATTTTAGATCTAGATCATTTAAAAAATCAACCAATTTAATTCCTGACGATATAGATTGTCTCAAGTAATTTGAATGGCTCGAATTAACTTCTGGCGTTCTCAATATCCAAGCTATGCTCGTAATTGATAATTGACCAATATTTATGTCTTTATATTTAAAATCTTTAAGTTGATTGAAACTTAAATTATTTAATTTATTAAATTTTGATATAGATTCAAACTTTATAATATTTAAATCTTTATAGAGAGAGCTATTAATAATAGTACAAGACTTACAAGGCATTTTAACATTATCAGTGAAGGGACTACCTCCTAAGTGACATATATCAAGACCTGAAACACATTGTATTACTTGTGTTTCAATATTTAGTTTTTTTGCCTCTTCAATAAAAAACCTCAATCCCACATTTAAATAACTTGTTTTATCTAGATTCATAGAAGGGGCAAAAATAAGAATTTTGTCATTAGGATGTGAAAAATTTTGAAAGTCATTATTCCACAAATAATTCACATTGAATATCAAAGAAAGTATTTTTTTTATTTTAAATTTTGCAATCTTGTAATAGTTTCTTAGGTTTGAAAATTTAATTTTTTCTATGAAAATTTTCATAATACAGGTTCTCTTGTTGGTTTGTTTATCCCTAAATTTATAATCTCCATTGTATCCTTATAGCCAACATTTGAAATACAATCAACAATTCCTAATTGCTCTATAAATGCTTTACCTCTTTGTTTATATTTCGGATGTATATAGTGAAGATATCTTAATTTAATTTTATTTTCATTAAATAAATTTTTAGTTTCTTTGTTTTCTAAGTATTTATGAGACCCAATAGGTGAAATATATTCACTACAACCAAAATAATTTATTATATCTATAAGTCTTTTTTCCTTAGGTCCACTGTCTATATTTAGATCTGAGCTCTTATATATTGGAGTATTGATTCCAATACAAGATTTTGCATCAAAAATTATATTGGATGTTACTTCCGAAAGAGTGCTAAAAAAAATATTTTTATGAATTAAGTCATAAGCTTCATTAAAAAATGGTGTTTTAGAATAGTTGTGCTGAAAAGTATTGATTATTTTTTTAATAAGCCTTGCATCTTCATTAATTTCTACTTTATTTATCTTTGTAGATAAGGGGTGTTTTTTAATTGGTAGAGTAAGCCATGACAAATCACCAGAAGAATTTTTAATACGATTTCTTACCTGCCAGCTTTGTTTAGATAATTGAACATCGTCAAGCAAAATAAAACAATCTACCTGTTGCATTAGTGCAAAATATCCTAACCAAGGTAAAAAAGTTGGTTGCATTATTCCAATAGTTTTCTTTTTACTAATTGTTTTACCAAGGTCAATTTTTATATTCTGAAAAGTACTATTGCTATTTATGTATGTTTCAAAATTCTCACCATAAGGATGGTTATCTGTTTTTTCAAATCCTAAGTTTGTAAATAATTTTTTACTTGATATATTTTGATTATGTATCTTGGCCAAAATTTTTGAATTCTTATGTTTTTTAAAAAATTCAAAAATTGCTCCATTCAATAACTTTTCTGAAATTTTATAACCACGATATTCTGGGGATAAAATAATGCTAACCTCAAAAATATCTTCTAAGTAGAGTTTCTCAAATCGAACAACCCCCATTTTCTTATTTTTAAGTAAACAGAGATAAATAATAGACTGTGAATTATTTTGTAATTTAGCTTTAAACCAATCACTATGGCTCTCAAAGTCTATGTAATCTGAATTTATGGAAAAATTTCTTGAAACTGGATCATTTCGAATTCTCCATAAAAAATTTTCAGCATCTAATATTTCGTAGTTTTTTAAATCTACTTGCTGATATTGAACATTTTCATAATTCATATTGTGCTACCTTAATTATATTTTGTTAACAAATAGTTTTCGTTTATATGTTTAAAATATTAAGTATGTTTATATACACTATCAATAATAATTTTGTTAATTTGAAATTTGTGAAATCAAGGTAGAGGTTTTGATATATTGTTTTGATATTGATGATACAATTTGTAAAACTGAGGGACAAAACTATTCTGAATCCTTACCTATTTACAACAGAATAAAAATCATTAACAAGCTGTACGATGAAGGAAATACTATTATTTTTTTCACGGCTAGAGGTTATGTAACAAAAATTGACTGGAGGGAGTTAACTCTTAATCAACTACAAGAATGGAATGTAAAGTACCATGAACTAATTCTTGGTAAACCTCATGCAGATATATATGTTGATGACAAAGCAATAAATGATTTAGATTTTTTTAATAACTGAATAGATATATTTGTAAATTTCACTGGTAGAAAACCCAACCTTATCTAAAACTTCTTGAGCTTGCCCACATGGTGGTACATCTTGTAAACCTTTTATGTGTATATTTCCATCAAAACTATTTAATTGACTCGAAAAATATTCTGCCCATCCGCCACTAATCAATCCATTTTCAAAAATAAAAATATTACTTGATTTGCTTAGTTTTTCTTTCCACCACTTAGCATCGAATGAATTTAGCCAAGAGGCTACAAATAGGTTTAATTCGACCTTCTCCTTTTCGAATTTTCCAACAACATCTAAAATTTGATCAACCAAAAGTGGACTGTGAACAATTATTGAGGTAGAAGCATTTTTGGAATTAAATAATTCTGAACCCCTTCCTTTTTCTGGTAATTTTAATTGTGAATAAACTGCAGTTGAAATATGCGGAATTGGATTAATTCTCATGTAAATAGATTGAGTTTCTTTATCTAAGTAATAGTTTAATGTATCTTCGACTTGTTTTGTTGTCCATGGTTCAATTACATCAAGATTTGGTACAGACCTCATTAGAGGTATATCCCTAACAGACTGATGAGAGTGTCCTGGTGCGGCTGGAAGTACCCCATTCATTACTCCTGTATACATGACTTTACTTTTCTGTGTTGCGTTATTATAAATTTGTTCATTTGCTCTCGGAATTAAGAAGCAAGAAAAAGAGTTTACTATTGGCAAAAAACCATTTAACGCAATTGTACCAGCAGAGGAAACCATATCTTGTTCTGCTATTCCAAATTCAATAAACCTATCGGGGTATTCTTTTTCAAATTTAATTAACCCACAATCTTTTGCAAGATCTGCATCAAGAACAACAATATTTTCATTTTTTCCAATATTTACTAAAGAGTCAGAATATGCTTGAACTGTTGAATATTCTATTTTTTCAGAAATGTTTTGTTGAATATTTTCCTCAGTAAAATTTATCTTATTAATTTTGAAGGGTTTTAATTGAGTTAATAATATTTTTTCTAATTCAAGTATGCCTTTATTGTATTCTTCTTCAGATGGAGCACCACTATGATACTCATACTCTCTAGGAGGAGAATTTTCATCAATTTCCATAAACGAAATCCCCTTTCCTTTTTTTGTGTTAGCGATTATAACTTTTGGCAAATTTTTGTTTTGGTTTTCAAGTTTTTTATAAGTATTCTCTAAACTTAAAATATCATTACCGTTACATTCTTCACCTATCCAACCTGTAGATTTAAATCTTTCAAGTAAGTTCCCTAGATCTGACACATTTTTTACTAAAGTGTCAGATTGTAATTTATTATTATCAATAATGACCACAAGATTTCCCAATTCGTCATTGACGGCACCTCTTAAAGCTTCCCAATTTTGACCTTCCTGCATTTCGCCATCACCGCATAAGACAAATACTTTGCGGTCAACATTTTTTAATCTGTCAGAATAAATAAACCCTTTTGCTTTTGAAATTCCCATTCCTAATGAACCAGTATTTGTAGAGACAAAACTAGATTCCACATCTGGATGACCTGGGAGTCCTCCCAATCTTCGTAACTCTCGCAGCTTTTTATCTGGAATGAGTTTATTTGAGTGTAATGATGCGTAGTATCCAGGCGCATCGTGGCCTTTGGATGCGATAAGTATATTTTCAAATTCATTTTTGAGCACATTTCCTAATTGATAATTTAATAACCACTGAAAAATTTCCATACTAGATAAAGATGTACCAATATGTCCTGACCTTGCAAACATAATCATAGACAAAGTATTAATCCTTGAAATGTATGACAATGTGTTGATCAAAGCAGATTTGTCATTTATATTTAAAATTATTTTTTCAATTGCTTCATAGTCTATGAATTTTAAGCTTACTTTTTCTAAGTCTTCGCTTATTTGTTCACCCATAGTTTTTACAAAGTATTTTTGAGTCTTAATTTTTGTAGGGGAGTTTGTTCAGAATCATATACTTTCTTAATTCCATCACCTAATGAAGATTCTATGGTTCTTATATCCTTAACAAGTTTTGTCATTCCAGCCATTTCAATAGAGGCACTCTGGTCAGTTCCCCACATTGCTCTTGAGAGCGTTATGTGTCTTTCAATTACTTTTGCACCAAGTGTAACAGCAGCTAAAGTAGAGGCTAAACCGACTTCATGACCTGAATATCCAATAATTAATTCAGGGAATTGATTTCTTAAAGTCTTAATCATATTTAAATTTAATTCTTCGGGAGCACAAGGATAAGAGCTAGTGGTATGGAGTAAGATTAATTCACTTTTATCAAGAACAGCAACTGCTTTTTTTATTTCATCCATTGTTGACATTCCCGTTGATAGAATTATCGGTTTTTTAGTATTCTTAATTTTTTGTATCAAATCTTTATCGGTTAAGCTTGCAGATGCAATTTTTATAAAAGGAACATTAAAATCTGCAATAAAATCAACAGACGGAATATCCCAGCATGAAGCTGTCCAGTCTATATCAATTTTTTTAGAATGTTGGTCAATGGCTGAGTATGCTTCTTGATCAAGCTCTATTCTTTTTTTATACTCAAGATATGTCATGTCTCCCCAAGGAGTTTCACGCATAACATTTTTTTGAGAGTCGGGAGTAGATAGTTCAGGAGTCCTTTTTTGAAATTTTACACAATCAAACCCCGCCTCTTTTGAATTGTTCATGAGCTTAATTACGTTATCTAAATCTCCATTATGATTTATGCCTATCTCAGCTATTAGATAGGAATTATTTTCATTAGAGATTAATTTATTTCCAATATTTACTTGTTTCATTTATACTCGTTTTAACATCAATATTATAACTATTTAAATTTGTAAAAGAGACAATGAAAAATATATCTGTGATTATTGGAGCTAGAGCCGGATCCAAAAGAGTAAAAAATAAAAATACTAGATTGTTAAGTGGTAAACCACTAATTGTATATTCAATTGAGCAGGCAATAGCACTTGATAATATATCTAACATTTTTGTTTCATCAAATGATGCAAAGGTAAAAGAAATATGTTCGGATTTTGATGAAGTAACTTTTGTTCAACGTCCTGATGAGATTTCAACACATATATCTAGGGACATTGAATATATTAATCATATTTTAGAGAGTTTTAGTATTGATGTATTTGTAAAACTAAATCCCACTAGCCCGTTTAGAGAAATTAGCTTTATTCAAAGAAATTTGGAAAAGTTTTTAAATAATGATAAGTATGACTCCGCAAGAGCTGTGCAACTTTGTAAAGAGCATCCTGGAAAAATGTGGACAGTTGATGATGACAATTTTTTGAATCCACTTGATTTAAATTTAAATTTTGAGTACGAAATGCACGAAGCACAATACCAGGATTTACCTAAAGTATATATACAAACTAGTAGTTTAGAAATAGCTGATGTCAGTAAAATCAAAAAATATGGAAATAGATCAGGAAACACGATTATGCCAATTTTTTGTGAAGGTGTAAATTCTTTTTCAATTGATTATGAATTTGAATTTAGCATCGCAGAAAAGTATCTTAATGGAGAAGTAAGTTCTTTTTAATTTTCAGTAAAGATTGAAATAACTTTTTTTTCCGAGTAAACATCTAAGGAGTCAATTCCAGGTTCTCTTGTTCCATTTCCTGAAAACCTAAAACCTCCAAATGGATAATGTGGCTCACTTCCAAATGTTCCAAGATTAATATTTATAGTTCCAATTTTTGCTCTTTTAATAAACTTTTCAGACAAATTAAGATTATTGGTATGAAGTGAGCAAGTTAATCCAAAATCAGAATTGTTAATATCTTCAAGCACTTCATCAATTTGTTGATATTTGATGACAGTCGCAACAGGTCCAAAAAGTTCCTCTGAATTTATTTCATGATCTAGGTTTAAACCAATTAATAGAGTGGGTTCTATGTAGTATGATTCTTTGCTAACGGAAGTTGGTCTTTCAAAAGTAATCTTGTTTTCTTTGCTTATTTTATTTAATTTTGAAAAGATTCGTTCTTCTGAGTCTTTGGTTATAAGTGGGCAAGTGAATGTAATATCATTTTTTTTGATACCATTTTTGATATTTGATATTAATTTTTGTAAAAAATTTTCATATATTTCCTCATGTATAAAAATTTTACTTGCTGCTGAACATCTTTGACCTGATAAGGAAAAAGATGATTGGATTACATAATTTAATGCATTGTCAAGATTTAAATCTTTATCCAATATAATTGCATTTTTACCGCCCAACTCAAGGGAATATCTTTTAAATAATGTTGAACATTTTCCTGCAATTTCCTGTCCTACCTCAAATGAACCAGTAAAGCTTACAATATCTATATTTTTATCATCAACTATCCACTCTCCTAAAGAATTCTTACCGCCCCCATTTAATACCGCTATGTTTTTCGGATTTAATCCAGCAGATATCAAAATTTTACCAAGTGCAATTGAAATTTTTGGAACATATTCCGAGGGTTTAAGCACAACTGAATTACCACAAAATATTGCCGGAAAAACTTTCCAGGCAATATTTGGCAAGGGAGCATTGAATGCGGTAATCAATCCTGCAATGCCTAGGGGATGCCTTACAATCTTTGTATTTTTCCCCTTTAAGGAGCTCTCTAAGATTTCACCTTGGCTTCTCATCCATTCTGTACCAAAATAATTAGCAATTTTAATAGCTCCATAAATCTCACCTCTACTTTCTTCAATTGTTTTGCCTGAATCAGAGGCGCTAATTTTTGACAATATATCTATATTTTCCTCAATTAATTTTGATGTTCTTAAAATTATTTCACTTCTCTCAAAAAAACTACTTCTTTCAATGTTCGAAGAATTATTTTTTAATGAGGAGATTACTTTTTCGTATTCTTTTTTTGAAATATGGCATACTCCGTAGTCTATTTCTCCATTAATTGGATTAAATTTATTAAGTGATTTATCAGTAAAAACAAAATTTCCATCAACTAAGCTTGGAACAGATTTTAAATCTGATATTTCTAGAAGTTCTTTATTTAAAATAGAATTTACCAAGAACTCCAACCTCCATCAAGAACAAAATTAGATCCGGTAACATATTGTGAATTATCAGAAAGTAAATATATAATTATTCCAGAGTAATCATCTGCATCAGCCATCTTTCCCATCGGTACGTTTTTTGAATATTTTTTAATAAATTCTTTATCTTGATTGTTTTTAACTCCTCCAAAAGTAACAGTATTTACTCTGATATTATTTTTAGCCCATAAAGTCCCTAAATATCTTGTTAAATTAAACAATGCTGATTTTGAAACTGAGTATGATAACGGTTTTTTGTAAACTTCTCCGTCATTAACAATATGATCATAAATTTCTTGTTTAGGAGAAAGAAGCCCGTAAATTGATGATATGTTAATTATTGAACCACCACCATTTTTGATAAGTAGTTTTGCAATAATGTCTGTAACAATAATCTGACATGTAACATTTAAATCTAATGTTTTTCTGAATTCTTCTAAATTAAACAAATCCTCACGGGTTGCATTTTTATCAGATTTTGAGGGTATGAAATCTTTTGCAGCACAATTTACCAAGCCTGCAACAGTCTTTTTTTGATTGTTTGATAAACCTTCTATCCTTTTTATTAATTTATGTTCATCAGATATATCAGCATTTATAAAATGTAAATGATTGTTGCTCAGCAAATTCTTGTCTTCCAGGTTGTTTGATGCAATATCTATTGCAATAACTTGTCCACCAAATTCAATTATAGATTCAGCAAATTCAATACCAAGTAAACCATTAGCTCCAGTAACAACAATTGTTTTACCATCTAAGTTGAAGGAATTTTTTGATATCATCTTTAATTTAATATTAGCTAGAAATACTTATTTATTATTTAAGTTTTTTCATTTATTGATTTAATATCTTTTCAACACATTCCAAAATTCTTTTTGAGGCTTTTCCATCACTTTTATAGAAAAAGTCATACTTCCACTTTTCAAAACTACTTCTATCCATATCAGGTAATTTATTTTTCGAAAAATTTTCTAACATATCCCCAAATATTTCTTTACTACTTGCATAATGAACCCCTGATTTTTCAAAATCAAAGAGGGTATCTTTTATTGATTCGTAAAGATCTCCCCATCCTACATAAATAATGGGAGTGTCTTCAAACATTGCTTCTACAACACCTGTTGTTTGAAATGAGATAGTTAAATCAATAAAAGGTAGCAATTCAGGAGTAAGTATTTTCCCTCTTACTTGAATCAATGAATCTTCCGCTCCATTAGAAATTAATTTTTCATAAAAATTATCATAACCATGCCAGTAATCTCTGGCTGGCTTGCTACCAATTTTGTAGAGTACATTAACAGTTTCTTTATTTTTTATAATAAAATTTGCAAGCTCATTATGAACATCTTTACAAAATTCATCCCACGTTCTTGTTTCATTTTTATAATAAAAATTTAAATATGTTCTAACTCCAAATCCTAGATATAGGATATTTTTCTTAGATGTGTCGATTTTTGATAGTAAATCATTAACTAACTCGGACTCTCTTTTTGTGTTCCACATGTCACTTTGTGGACTTCCAGTTAAAACTAGCTTGTTTTGATTAATACCAGATTTAATAAAAAAATCTTTATGCATATCATTATTCACACATATATAGTCTGCTGTATTTAAATCATCTTTATATTTAATTAGTTGTTTTGGATAAATCTCCATTCTTTTTGGAGATATTGCGCTCTCTCTATCATTAACAACTATTGGTAAATTATTATTTTTTGCAGCTAGTTGAAAATCTACTATCCAGTCATCATTTAACTTTGGTAAAATCAAACATTTTACATTTAAAAATTTAATTGAATCACTTATTAACTTTGAATATTTTTTTCTTAGTCTCAATCTTTTATTTTGATTTACATATTCAGAATTATAATAATCACTTAGGCTCCATTCCCCCAAACCAACTTCTTTTTCAACAACTATATACTTTTTAAAAAGCCAATCCACAACTCTCCTAGGAAACCAAATTAAATCATAATTAAAATTTTCTTCACCTTCTATTTTCAAAAATTTCATCCTATCATCAGGGTCACCAACACACAAAATTCTTGTCATTGAGTTTCTAGATAAATTATTAATTTTGTAAATTGTTATTAAATTAACTAAGCGATACATAGGGGGTAATACAAGGATTTTCTTAAATATGTTAATAAATGTATATCTAAAATTCTTATCAATTGTTTCTCTTGCAATAATTTTATTCAATTAAATCTCCAGATTTTAATTGGTTATAATAAGCACCTTTTTTTGTAAGTAACTCATCATGCGTTCCCATTTCTAAAATTTCCCCACTATCAATAAAAATAATTAGATCAGAATTTTTAATAGTTGAATATCTATGTGCAATTACTATTAGCCCTTTTGTGTCGAGCATGGACTCAATATTTTTGTAGACAGCTAACTCTGAGGTATAATCAAGATTACTAGTAGATTCATCAAGAATTATAAAATCTGAATTATTTAAGAAAGCTCTTGCTATTGCAAGTCTTTGCTTTTGCCCACCTGACAGCTCACTACCCCCTGCCCCAAGTTTTGTTTCAAATCCTTTTTCAAAATCTTCAATAAATTCAATTGCACTTGAAAGTTTAGATGCCTCAACTAAATCATCTTCATGTATTGTTTTGCTCTGCCAATTTAAATTTTCGCTAATTGTTCGATTGAAAAAAAATGTATCTTGTTCTACGTATGAAATTTTTTTTCTATATTGATTAATGTCTAAATTTTTTATATCTTTTCCATCAATTAAAATTTCGCCTGAATTGTGAGACATCAATCCAAGTAATAAATTGACTAAAGTAGTTTTACCGCTCCCTGAGGGACCAACGATTGAAGTCATTTTATGTTTTTTAAAAATAATATTTATATCTTTTAAAGAAAATGAATCTGAATTATTAAAGTTAAATGATAGATTTTTTATTTCTATAGAATCTTTAATTTTAGAAATTGATTTATTTCCAGAAAATTCTTCGTTGCTAGCACTTATTAGTTCAAAGTTGTGAAACCTGTCTAAATAAGGAGCAACACCTTTTAACTTTATTCGTAGTGAGTTCAGACTATTAATAGTAGGCAATAGTTTGAAAATAAATAAAAAGAATGGAATCATTAAGCCAAGCCAATCATTTTTATTATCTGGAAATAAAATTGTTCCTATAAATAGCAATGATGCAATAGATAGTGAGTTTAACAAATTTAAAATAGGTTGGGGGAGTATGCTTACTTTTAATACTTCCCATTCGTTTTTCCTCCATTTTTCAAACTGGTTAAGTATTCTCTTAAAGTGGTCATCTTCGTAACCTGAAGCCTTAATAGATTTAAAACTTTTAAGTGTTTCATCGAGCTCAGAGAAAATAAGTTCAGTTGATTCAACATATGATTTTTCTCTTTTCTTAAGCATATTTCCCAATCTTCCGTTTACTAAGTTTGTTAAGACTCCCAACAAAAAAAGTCCTGATATTGCCATCACAGGAGATACTAAAATTAGAACAATAGAAAAAGTAATTAACAACCATAAATCTCTAATTCCATTGATAATTCTCGCTAAGACCCTTGAAAGAACTTTAGATTCGTTTACAGTCATTGAAAATAGCCTTCCTTGCTCAAAGCTTGAAAAAGTAAGAAGATCTATTTTTTTGATTTTACTTATTAGATAGGTCTGAATTGTTTTTAAAGTTCTTATTTGAATTATTGATGAAATTAAATATGTTGCGTACATTGTTATAAATTCTAAAACAGCAAATAAAACAATTATTAGACATATAATTCTTATTTTTATATCTCCAGTAAAGCTATTTAAAAATGATAAAAATTCGTCTAAATTACCAAAAAAACCTATATCTATATCAGAAAAAAGTTTTTCTGAATTGGGTTCAATTAATGGAATAATTATTGCGATTGTCAACCCACCAAACACAGCTGAAAGAACAGAAAGTATGTTTGACACAATAAATAATGATTTATTTTTGAAAATATAGTCTGTAAAAAATTTGTATTTTTTCATTATTCTAAGCTGCTTATTATATCTTTTATTCGATTGGCGCCCTTAAAATCGACAAGCTTAAACAATTGTTGTCTTTGTTTTTTAAGTTTAACTTTATCATTGTAGATATTAAGTAATTGATTGACAATAGTTTTAATATCAACATCGGCAAATTGTCCCACATAATTTATGTAATCAAGATATTGACTAATATGACTAGCTTCCCTCTCATTTTGTGCAATTGATATAATTGGAATACCTAAAGAAGCAGCTTCAAATACAGTTCTTCCCATTGATGAAATTACAACCCTTGCTTTAGACATTACTTTTGCCATTTCAATTGGTTTTTTCAATATTTGTTCACTAACTATATTTAATTTTCGAAAAGGGGGTTCAATTATGTAAAAAGGAATATCAGTTTTTGAAAGCTCATGGTAAATTGTTTCAGAAATTTTATTTGGGTCAACACCTCCAAATGAAATAATGACTTGGTCATTTTTTTCATATTCAATACTTTCTGTTGCTTTTTTAAATTCATCCCTAAGTATGGTGTATGCAGGCCCAACATATTGATTCTTTAGGCCATTAATTTCAGAGTAAAGCGCATTGATTACTATATCAGCATGATGAGCACCTTCACCTAGGTCTTCAATATTTATAACTTGATAACCAGCCTTTTTTTGTAACTGAATTATCCCTTTAGTGGTATCAAGGACATCATTGATTAATATATTTTTATAATCTTTTTTAAACAGTAAACCTATTTGTTCACTTAAATTTTTTTCATATAAATAATTTATATTGTTCAGTTTCAACTGATCTTCCACAAACTTATCACATTTATATAATAAAAAAGTCGAGATATCACCTTTCTCATGCAAAAATTTATTAAGTGTTATGGAGTGAAATAAATGACCAGAACCTATTCCTGAGTTTCCTGAAACTCTAAATACAAAATTTTTAGGTATTATTTTCACTTTTCAGCTAAGTTTAATTGTCATTTAACTATTAGAGTATTAATGGCATGGAATTTTTAGAACGAATTGACATATGGAATAAGGATAAGTTTCTATACAACCAAAAATTTAGATATGATCCTTACTTTATAGCTGAAATAGGTGTAAATCATGAGGGTTCTTTAGCAAAAGCTGAAGAGTTAATAATTTCAGCTAAAAATGGAGGAGCCAATGCTGTCAAATTTCAGTCATATAAAGCTGAAAAACTTACTATTCAAAACTCTCCTGCTTATTGGGATCAAAGTGAAGAGTCTACAAACTCTCAGTATGAACTTTTTAAAAAATACGATTCGTTTGAAGCAGGTGACTATTTTAACCTAAAAAAATTTTGTGAAGAAAATGAAATAGAGTTTCTCACAACACCTTTTGATTTAGATTTTGTTGATGAATTAGATGAAATATTAAATTTTTATAAAGTAGCATCAGCAGACTTAACAAATTATCAATTGTTAAAGAAAATTGCAAAAAAAAACAAGCCGATAATATTATCAACTGGTGCTTCTTCAATAAGTGAAATCAAATCTACACTTAATTTTTTAAGTCAGTACAAAGTTGATGTAATACTAAACCACTGCGTTTTGTCATATCCTGCACCTACAAGTAGTGCAAATCTTGGAATGTTATTAAACATGTCTGAAGAATTTCCACATATTATTGGGTACAGTGACCATACTGTTCCAGATGATGAACACTTGGTATTAATTTGTGCGGTTAGTTTTGGAGCGTCTGTATTGGAAAAGCACTTTACTTTAGATAAAAGCACGCCAGGCAATGACCATTATCATTCTTATGATGAAAATGACTTAACGGAATTTAATAATAAATTAGGAATACTAAGGACTATTACTGGTAAAGAGTTAAAAGAAGTTCTTGAAGTAGAACTTCCTGCCAGAGAAAATGCAAGAAGATCATTAGTTTATTTTGATAATTACTCTAAAGGTATGACAATAAAGGAAGAAATGATTGTTGCAAAAAGACCAGGAACAGGCATCTCTCCTTCAAAATTTGAAGATTTTATCGGTAAGATTTTAGATGTTGATGTTAAGAAAGATGAACAAATAAATCCTGATCACTTTTTATAATTATGATGGATTCAAATATAAATTTAGGCATTATTGATTATGGTTTCTGCAATATAAATTCAGTTTATTCTGCCTGTAGTGATATAACTTCAAATGTAAATGTAATAAATTCTGCTGATGATATTAAGAATTATGAAAAAATAATTCTTCCAGGAGTTGGAAATTTTGAAGCAGCAGTTAAAAAATTAAACCAAACTGGATTTTTCGACTCAATTATCGAGCATGTAAATAAAAAACGAGACTTATTAGGAATATGTTTAGGCATGCAGTTGCTTTTTAACCAATCTGAAGAGTCTACTAAAAACATTAACGGTTTAGGACTTCTAAGTGGAAATGTACTTGATCTGAACAATTTTGTGGATACAGATACACCAGTTCCACATATGGGGTGGTCTGAATTATCCATCAAAGATTTTAACAATAAAATTGTTAATGAGATTAGTGAGGGAAGCTCTTTTTATTTTGCTAACAGTTACTTCTGTAATGTAGAACAAAAATCTATTGTTGCTACTTTTGAGCATGGTGATAAAGAGTTTCCCGCTGTAGTCTCCAATAATTTTAATGTTTTCGGAGTTCAATTTCATCCTGAAAAAAGTCAAGCTAAAGGCATCCAAATCATTAAAAACTTTTTAAATGTTAAAAAATAGAATAATATCCTCTGTCATAGTTGATACTGATAAAGTAGTTCAAACAGAGGGTTTTGAATTTAAGCACTACATACATTCTGATGCAATGTTTGCTATTGAAAGCTTTTTCGATTGGTCTATAGACGAACTAGTTCTCATAAATGTCTCAAGAAAAGAAGAAAAATACCATGAGTTTCTTAAAATAATTGAAAGAACTTCAAAGATAGCAAGGTTACCAATCACAGTTGGTGGATGGATCAATACAGTTGAGAGGGGAGAAGAAGTCATAAGACTAGGAGCGGAAAAGCTTATTATTAATAGTTCATTTTATGAAAATCCCGAAATACCAGAAACTTTAAGCAAGCAATTTGGCAAGCAATGCATCGTTGCCTCTATAGACTATAAGGTAAACGAAAATGGAGAAACAGAAGTATATATTGATAAAGGAAGAAAAAATATT
>CENF01060596.1_pt1 | contig 33572 bp, 32 predicted proteins | sample 361291 | NCBI WGS metagenome assembly CENF01 (sample SAMEA2619399, study PRJEB7988) | marine metagenome | isolation source: saline water (ENVO:00002010), including | reverse complement strand
TAACTATTACTGGGAATGCTGAGATTGCTACATTAACAATTGGATTTAATAGTGTAGATGTATTAAACATTACAAGTAATGCTAAACTAGCTACAATCGCTGGAGGTACTAACCTAACAGGGAATGGTACATCAACTACTACTAATGTTGATATTCACCAAAATGCTTTAGTTGCTTCATTAGTAAGAGATACTAAGGAGTCTCCATCTGCAACTGTTGTTGCTGGTGCTGCTTCTGATACAGGATCTATTACTACTGCTTCAGGTATTAAAGACTTAGACACTTTCTTAGCTGATGCTAAGGCTGCAACTGGTATTGTAAGTGTTTGGTTTGATACAGTTACTAAATTAGAAATTCAGGCTGCTTATGGTGGTACATATACTGATACTACTTCAAGTGTTACTGCGCCAACTGCGTGGGATGACACTACTGCTGCTGCTAATGCTGTATTAAGACAATCAGGTACTTATGCTGGTGTTTACGCATACATGTTTAGTAGAGATGCTTCTGCTGCTGTAACTTCAACAACTGGAGCTAGAGCAAATGAGGTTAGAACTTATGCTTATAACGTAGGTAGAAATGCTGCTTCATATTCTGATAAGAATCTAGCAACTAACGAGGGTCTTACTTTATCTTATACAGGTGGTAGTACTACTTGGAAGCAAGGTGATACGTATAACGGTTCTACTGTAACAACTGTTGATCAGTTAGTTGCATATATGAATGCTGATACGACTCTTGACGGTCTAGGTATTGATATTATCGCTGATAGAACAGGTTATGAGCAAACATTATTAACGTTTGTATATACTGAATCAACTGGTTCTGCTCAAGTAGCAGGAAACACGTCTGGTACAGGTCAAACTGCATATACTGTAACTGTTACTGAAACTGGTGCTGCTTCGATTGTTTATGCTACTAATGCTAACAATGATGCTGCTGCTAATATAGCGGATGACTTTAAAGCTGCGATTAACACTGCAACAGGAATTGATATTTCTGTAGCTGATGGTACAAACACAGATCAACTTGTTGCTACTAGAATGATTTCTGGTGGTTCAACTGCTGATTACTCTCCATTAGCTGTTAACGTTACTGTTACTCCAATTATTGATGCTGCACAGGTTAGTACAAGTATTCCTTTACTAGGTAATGCTACACTAGATTATGGTGCAAGATTAGTTGCTGCTACTGCAGCTGGTGGTGGATATAACTCTACTACACCTTCTGCAATTTCTAACGCAAGTGCTAAAGCGAGTAATTACTTCAACTTTGATGTAACAGAGTCGGCTTTAGGTGGTATAAGAGTTTCTCTTAAAAACACTGGTAGCCTTGCATTTGCAGCTGCTGTAACATTAATTGCAACTGCTGTGTCTAACACTGCTATTATTACAGAAACTGTTAAAGGGACTGGAACACTAGCTAATGATGGATGGCACAACTTACTAGTTGCAGGTACAAATGCACCAACATATGCTAACGATCCATCGATCCAAGCGTATATTACTGCATTTACTGAAATTACTTCAGGTACAACAACAACAACAACTGCTGCTGTAACTGCTGTAAACACTGATAGAACTGGATGGTAATAATATAATAATTACTATTTAATGTTTTATAATTAAATGAATTAAGCCTCCCTTTTGGGAGGCTTTTTTTATATTTGACTGTTATTTGAATAAATGATTACTCCAAAAAATTTTGCTACAGGGTATGTAATACTCTTATCAATTACAATTTATATGTATTGGTTTGAGTCTTTAGATAGGGCTGCTATGCAAAATTTTTTAATTAGCGCCCTAAACGTTGTGTCTATCATTCTAATTCCTTTTGTGTTTAAAAAAATAGAGTTTAGAAAAGTTTTTTTGGATCCATTAGCAATTGCTTTTTTTGGTTATTTGATTTTTGCATTTCTTTCTATGACACAATCAATAAATATTACTGCATCCTTAGAAAGACTTAGCCAACTAATTACTTTCTTTTTGACTTTATTAATCTTTCTTCTATTTCTTAAAAAGAATCTTTTAAGTTTAAATTTGATACTATATATTATTTCGATTACTCTAGTAGTTGATCTTGCTTTTTCATTAAAAGGCTATTTAGAAATTGTTGTTAAAGGGGCTGACTGGTCATATATCTATATTAATAATTTGCTTGGTTTATTTGGAAACAGAAATATTATATCCTCAGGTATTTTATTTAGAATTCCTTTATTGATTTTATTAGCAGTTCGTCTAAACAAAAACTATTTTTATATACTGACTTTTATAATAACATTTCTTTCATTTTTTAACCTATTATTACTGTCTTCAAGAGCGGCTTATCTTGGTATTATAGTATGTATAATAATAGGCTTGATCTTATTGATATATAAAAGATTTAAATCAAAAAAGACTGTTTTTAAATACAGCAGAGTATTAATTCTCCTTTACATTATCCCATGCATAATGGCATATTCCTATTCTAGTTCGCAGATTGATAAGGATGACGTAGGGAATATTAATACACGTGTTTCTTCAATTGTTAGTCAAAATGATGAATCAAAAAATACAAGATTAAGATACTACTCTCAATCAATTAATCATATAGTTAAAAATCCAATATTAGGCGCAGGGATTGGTAATTGGAAAATATTATCTATATTTTATGATAAACAAAACATTCGAAACTATGTAATTCCATATAATGCTCACAATGATATTTTGGAGGCAACCTCAGAGACTGGAATTCTTGGAGGTGTTTTTTTTACAGCATTTTTTATTATAATCTTTAATCTTATATTAAAAGGATTTAGCATAAAATCTGATAATGTGTATAACTTCAATTTTTCTATGCTTTGCCTGTTTGCTTTTATTATCTATTTTATTGATTTAAATCTAAATTTTCCTTCATCTAGACCATTTAATTTGTATCTGCTTCTCTTACTTGTGTCTATTATATACATTTCAAATTTAAGAGTTGATGAAAAAAAGTAAATTATTTATTCCACTTTTCTTGTTTTTTCTGATAACTTCAGTATCAGTCCTTATATCTAACTTCACGATTTATAAGGTTTATGTTCAGCAAAGAACTATTATTGATGCTGTAGCTGCTAGTGACTATTTGTTTGAAGATGAGTATATAGATAGAATTGATGGTGGATATCCTAATCTTTCCGCTACCGTAATACCCTTTAAGAGCCTAATAGGTGCTTATTGGATTAATAAAGACTCTTTAGCTAAAGGATTAAATCTTATTAGAGAAGGCGAGAAAGACAATCCCTATATTGGTTTTGGAGATATGATAGCTGCTAATGTTTACCAATCTCTTGCTATAAAAGATAGTTTTGAATACTATACTAGACGTTCATATAATAAATTACCAAATGCAGCGGTGAATTATGCCTTGATAAGTAGAATGCTTCTATGGGATGACAAAATAGATAGCCTTAGTATTTTATTTAACCAAATATCAAATAGGGTGAGAGACAAAGAAGTATGGAAAGTCTATTTGACCGCAATGGTAGGTAATCCTGATAAAGTAGATACAACCCAAGTAAAATTAAACGCATTAAAAGCTAAAGAGCTTTGGCCAGAAAATGACCAAATAAGATTAGCAGCAGATTATGTACTTTATGGAGTAGAACCTGTTAAACAAGCTATTGAGTTTAGAAGAGTTGCTCTTGATACTTTTGATGTTAATCCCAATTTAGCAATAGAATCCTTAAACAAAGCATTAAAATTAGTGCCTGATGATCTTATGAATTATGAGACCTTAATAGAGATGTATTTTATAAGAAATGATTATAAATCAGTGATTGAGGTGTATGATAAACTAAATGAGTTGAATTTAACAGAGCTTAGAGCTCCTGTAGTTGAATTTATTGCGGTCTCTCTTTTAAATAGAAATGATTTAACTAGAGGGTGTTATTTAGCAAAAGCACTTTTAGAAATTAACCAACCATTATCTCCTGGAGTTCTTAGGATGTGTGGATTGAATTAGTATTATTTAAAAAATTAGCTGCAGTATCACCAATACTAGAATGTTAACTAGATAGATTGTTAGGACAGTTAAACGGTGAGACTGAAACTTTGATACAATAATATGATGAATATGATTTTTATCTGGCAGGAAAGGGGATTTTTTATTATAGATTCTAATAAATACGACTCTAGATATATCAACTATTGGATAAGTTAAAATTGAAAAAACATAGATTACTTTATTTAAATCATAAGTCTCCTTAATTATATAATCGTTGTTTAGAATGTAAACAATATAAATACTAACTAAACTTCCTAAAAATAAGGAGCCAGAATCACCAAGAAAAACTTTATTGTTTTTTCTATAATTAAAATAATACAGCGGGAGTAAGCTGAATACTATAATATGAGATAATATAAAGAATGGAGATGTTGAGTCAGCAAAAAACTCAAATAATACAATAAAAAATATTATAGCAGTTATTGCTAAACCATCTATGCCATCAATAAAATTTATTGCATTAATAATCGCTACTATTATGAACATTGTAAGTAACTGTGCTTCAATTCTCCCTATTTCATAAATTCCAAACACCCCATGTAGATTGTCAATTATTAAACCGTTATCAATTATAATTTTTGCAGCTACAACCTGAAAAATAAATTTAAGTATGAAATCAACATCATACATATCGTCATATAAACCAACAATTAGTAATATTATCAAGGGGATTAAAAAAGAGAAGTCATATATTTCTTTGCCTGCTAGATAATAGTATATAGAAACTAAAAATAAAGTTGAGAATATGGCAATTCCTCCTGATCTTGTAGCTAATGTAGTATGGGATGATCTTAACTTGATCTTATCAATTATACTTTTTTGTACAAATATTTTTTGTGAAATAACTATAAAGAAAAGAGATATGGTAAATGATATTAATCCTAAGGATAAATCCATATGTAAATTTAATTTAATTACTCATAATATAACTATTAATATAAAAAATATAGAAAAAAGTTGTAAAGTTATCTAACTTTAAGTACTTTTATTACTTAAAAATAGTATATTTTGCTTAATACATTAATTACATCTAAGACCCGATTAAGACTTTTAATAAAGTTTTTTATTTCGCAAGCAAATAAAGGATACTTAAATGGCTTAGCAAATGAGATGGGAGAATCAACTAATTCTATCAGAAAAGAGTTAAATCATTTATATGACGCAGGATATTTGCAGAAAGTGAAAAACGATAATAAAGTTGAATATAAAGTTAATTCAAAGCATCCTTTATATGAGACATTAAGAAATGTAGTGCTTAAACATTTAGGCCTGGAAGATATAGTTGAAGCTGTTCTTGAAAAAATGGGGAATGTTAGTCAGATTTTATTAGTTGGCGATTATGCAGAAGGAAAAGATACAGGAAATATTGAAATATTTCTTATTGGCAAGGGTCTAGATATGAATTATATAAATCAGCTTGAACCTAAAATTGAAAAAATTATAGATAGAAAAGTGAGTTTCTATTTGTCATCCAAATTTTTATCTAATCAAAAACATATTATTCTTTATGAAGCCAGATAATTATTTATATATGGAAAACAGACCATGGGGATCTTTCTTTGTTATTGCCGAGAACTCTTTATATAAAGTAAAAAGAATAGAGGTGAACCCAGGAGAAAGACTTTCTTACCAATATCATAATAAGAGGTCAGAAGTCTGGACAATTATTCAAGGCAAGGGGATTATAACATTAAATGATAAGCATCAAGACTATATAAAAGGAGATACAATATTAATTCCCCAGGGAGTTAAACATAGAATTGAAAATAAAGGCACTGAAAAAACTATTTTTATTGAAGTTCAAACTGGTTCATATTTTGGAGAAGATGATATTGTTAGAATAGAAGATGATTATAATAGATAAATTATGAAAACAAAAATAATTATTGTTTCAGGATATTTTAATCCTCTACATAAAGGTCATATAGACTATTTTAATAAAGCAAAAAGTTTAGGAGACACTCTATTTGTTATTGTCAATAATGATCATCAAAGGGAATTAAAAGGATCTCAAGAATTTATGCTTGAAGATGAAAGGGTTTTAATTATTGACGAACTTAAAGTTACTGACAAAGTATTTCTTTCTATTGATAAGGATAGATCAGTTTCATCATCAATTGAAAGAATCCACTCTGAATATTCATCTAACGCTGAGTTATATTTTGTTAATGGAGGCGATCAAGACATTAAAAATATACCTGAGATGGAGATTTGTAAAAAATTAGGGATTGAATTAATTGATGGTCTAGGTAAAAAAATTCAGTCATCATCATGGTTGTTAAATAAAAAATAATGGCAAAAAAAGAAATTTGTTGTATTGGTGCAGGTTATGTTGGAGGTCCAACAATGGCAGTTATAGCATTAAAATGCCCGGAATATAATGTAACTGTGGTTGATATAAATAAAGATAGAATAGATGCTTGGAATGGTGATACTAAAAAATTACCAGTATATGAACCCGGACTTAAAGAAATTGTGGAAGAAACTAGAGAAAAGAATTTATTTTTTTCAACTAATATAGATAGCGCTATTGAAAGATCAGAGATTATTTTTATGGCTGTTAATACGCCAACAAAAGAACATGGAGAGGGAAAGGGTATGGCTACTGATTTAACTTATGTTGAGGAATGCTCAAAAAGAATCGCAATGGCATCTAAATCTCATAAGATAATTGTTGAGAAATCTACAGCACCTATAGGAACAGCTGAAAAAATAAAAGAAACCCTCAAGGCAAATAATGATAATGTAGACTTTGAAGTCATATCTAATCCAGAATTTTTGGCTGAAGGATCAGCAGTAAATGACTTACTAGACCCCGATAGGGTTCTTGTTGGAGCAAATCAAACAAAGTCTGGAATAAAAGCAATGAATCAAATTGTTGAAATTTATAACAACTGGATTCACAAAGAAAAAATAATTACAACCAACTTATGGTCATCAGAATTATCAAAATTAGCATCTAATGCTTTCTTAGCTCAGCGAGTCTCTTCAATTAATAGTCTCTCATCTTTATGTGAAGAATCTGGAGCCAATATTTTGGAAGTTTCTAGAGCGGTAGGAGCAGATTCAAGAATAGGAAATAAATTTTTAGAAGCTTCTGTTGGATTTGGCGGGTCTTGTTTTAAAAAAGACATTTTAAATCTTGTCTATTTGTGTCAGTATTATGGACTTAATGAAGTAGCAGAATATTGGCATCAGGTTATAAAAATTAATAATCATCAAAAAACTAGATTTTCAAATAGAATTATCCTTGAACTTGGAGGAACAGTAAAGAATAAGATAATAACACTTCTAGGATGGGCATTTAAGAAAGACACTAATGATAGTAGAGAGTCTGCTTCTATAGAGGTAGCTAACTATTTGTTGAATCAGGGGGCAATAATTAATGTTTATGATCCAATGGTTAGTAGTAAATTAATTTATAAAGACATAGAAGATATATTAAATGTTAATGGGTTAGATTCTACCAAAATAAAATCAATAATAAATAGGGTTAATGTATTTGATAATATTGATCAATCAATAAATAAAACCTGTTGTGTTGCAGTTTTAACTGAATGGGATGTTTTTAAGACATTAGATTGGGATAAAATTTCAAAATTTGTTGAGCAGCCACTTTTTATTGCAGATGGAAGAAATATTATTGATCAAAAATTATTAAATAATAAAACCTATAAGTATATAAGTGTTGGAACTTAAATAGTTAGACTAAATGAAGAATAAAATTTCAAAATTTTTGAATCTAGCACACTCAGTTATAAAGGCTTTAAACTTGAGAGAGAAGAGAGCTTTAACTTATAATGTAATTTTTTCTGTAATAAACACATTTCTTGAGTTATTCTCAATTGCAACAATTATTTACCTATTACTAGTTATTTCAGAGCAAAATCTTACAGAGTCTAAAATATCGGCGATTTTTAATAATATTTTACCTCAAGATTCATTAATTATTTCATCAGCAATACTAATGATTGTAGTTGTTATTATAAAAACAGCTTTTCAAATTTTATTTAGTTATTTTCAAGAGCACACAAGCCAACAGATTCAAAAAAGAATTAATAATACTTTATTTATCAAATTTATTAACTCTAAATATGAAAGCTATATTAATGAGAGTTCACCTAGGATCGTAAGAATGCTATCTCAAGAAGCGACTAAAATTGGGAACCAACTTGTATCACCCTTTATTTCTATCATAAATGAAACCTTTTTATTAATATTTGTTTCCACTTTTATCTTCATTTATGATCCTATATTAGGTTTAGTAGTATACTTAGTATCAATTTTACTCATATTTTCTTTTTCAAAATATATTTCATCAAGAATTCATTTACTTGGGAAAATTGTAGCAGATAATAGTAATAATAGGATAAAAAATATCACTGAAGCATATAGATCATTTGATTTAATTAAAATGTATAATTTTCAGTCCTCATTCATAGATAGATATAAAAAACATACAGAGAAAATTACAGATGGAAGCTTTAAATTCATGTTTTACGCAAAACTTCCAAAAAGTATTTTTGAGCTATTTATATTCCTTTTCTTATTCTCTCTTATACTAGTTTTATACTTATCTAATAATAATGAACTTCTTATTTCATATCTAAGTATCCTAGCTGTATCAGTATATAAAATAATACCATCATTAAATAAAATGTCAAGTTCTTTGCAATCGGTACAATATTTTGTCTCTCCATTTGCAGAACTAGTAGAGTTTTTAAAAACTGAAGTAAATGAACCGGAAATTATCAACACTAAACCGTTTAAATTTATTAAGTACAATGATTTCTCATTTTCATACTCAAATAAAAATAAATTTTTCGAATCAATAAATTTTAAAATTATAAAAGGTGATTTTATAGGTATCTATGGTCCAAGTGGGTCTGGAAAATCTACATTTATAAAAATTATTTGTGGGCTTTTAAGTCCAGAAGGTGGTAAAATAAGCATAGATGATAAATTAATAGACAAAAACATTTTGCATAACTATTTCTCTTATGTTCCTCAAGATCCATTTATTTTAGATGAAAATATTTTTACAAATATTTCTTTCAATTTTAATGAAGATCAAATAGATAAAGAAAGAGTTTTTGATGTTCTGAAGCAGGTAGAGCTATACGACAAATTTAATGGGAAATTTCATGAATCATTAGGCGAGAATGGTATAAAAGTTTCTGGAGGTCAAAAACAAAGAATCTCAATAGCAAGAGCATTGTTTTTTGATAAAAAAGTAATCATACTAGATGAATCAACAAGTAATCTTGATCCAAAAACTGAAATTAAGATATTAGATCTTTTAAAAGACTTAAATAAACTAATAACAATAATATTTGTTAGCCATAAACAAAATTCATTAGTTCACTGTAATAGGCTACATGAAATTATAAATAATCAAATAAAAATTATAAAGTGAAAACAGTATTTATATCAGGTTGTTGTGGATTTATTGGTCAAAATTTAGTAAATAAATTATCAAGAGACTATAATATAATTGGGGTTGATAATTTTATTTCAAGTAATAGGGTTATTCTTAACAAATTACAGAAACTTAATAACTTCAAATTTATTGAAGCAGACATAAGAGATTTAGCTGATATACCTGAAAAAGTTGATTATATTTTTAATTTAGCATGTCCAGCCAGTCCACCTAAATATCAAGAGCATCCAATTTTTACTTTAGAAACTAATTTTATAGGCACACATAATTTACTAAAAATTGCAAAAAATAATAATGCAGTATTTATTCAAGCAAGTACCAGTGAAGTATATGGAGATCCTGAAGTTCATCCACAACTAGAAACATATCTTGGTAATGTTAATTCCATTGGTAAAAGAGCATGCTATGACGAGGGGAAAAGGATTGCGGAGACATTATGCTATGAGTATAAGAAAAATCATAATTTAAATACTAAAATAGTTAGAATATTTAATACATATGGCCCTGGAATGGATCCCTTAGATGGAAGGGTAATAAGTAATTTTATGGTTAATACAATAAAGGGTGACCCATTGACTATTTATGGAGATGGCTCTCAGACTAGAAGCTTTTGTTATGTAGATGATATGATAGATGCCCTAATAAAATCTATGGATATAGACTTTGACTCACCTATAAATATTGGGAATGACAATGAAATTTCACTGAATGAACTTGCAAAGATTTTTATACAAAAGTATAATGCTAGTAAAATTAAATATTCTTCATCTAAAGAAGATGATCCAAAAGTTAGAAAACCTGTTATTGAAAGAGCAAGTAAAATTTTGAAATGGAACCCATCAACTTTATTAATTGAAGGGTTGGATGAAACATATAAGTATTTTAAATCAATAATCTAATGAGTATAAAAAATAGCATTGTAGTAATTCCTGCAAGGAAAAATTCAAAGAGGATTAAAGGTAAAAATTTAAGAATTCTTAACGGAAAGCCTTTAATTGCTCACACAATAGAATATGCTCTGAAATATATAGATAAAAAAAATATTTGGGTAAATACAGATGATCAACTAGTAATTGATTTAGCCAAAAAATATAATGTTTCAACCTATAAAAGGCCCTCAAGATTAGCTGAAGATGAGACTTTAACAAATGATGTAATTATAGACTTTTGTCAATATTTAGTAAAGCAAGGAGTGAAATTTAAAAATATCATTACGCTCCAACCCACAAATCCTATTCGATCTGAAAACTTGTTAAACAATGCGTTAAAGGAATTTTTAAAATCTAAAAGAGAATCATTAATCAGCGTTAGTACCCTTGATAAAAAATTTGGAAAGGTTATTAATAATAAATATCTGCCAATGAATTATAAGTTAGGAGAAAGACATCAGGATTTAGAAACTTTGTATTATGAAAATGGACTTATATATATTTCTAATATTGAAGCTATTTTAAAAGAAAAAGCATATATATCAAATAATTCATATCCTCTAATTACAAATGAAATTGGTGCACAAATTGATATTGACTATGAGGAAGATCTTCAACTTGCTGAACTAATTATAACAAGAGAAAAATAATATTTATGAAAATATTAGACAGAAATATAGGCGTTAACCATGATCCATTAATAATTGCAGAAATAGGAATAAATCATGGAGGTAATTTGAAGATTGCTAAAGAAATGGTTGATAGTGCTAAAAGAGCAGGGGTTGAGATAATTAAACATCAAACGCATATTGTAGAAGATGAAATGAGCCCACAAGCTAAAAAAGTTATTCCTGGAAATTCAAATAAATCTATCTATCAGATTATGGATGAGTGTTCTTTAAATTTTGATGATGAGTTAGCTTTGAAAGAATATGTTGAAAAGAATAATATGATTTTTATATCAACTCCTTTCTCTAGAGCAGCAGTTGATAGACTTGTTGCCTTTGATGTTCCAGCATTTAAAATAGGGAGTGGGGAGTGTAATAATTACCCTTTAATTGAATATATATGCAAGTTTAAAAAACCTGTAATCCTGAGTACTGGCATGAATTCAATTGATAGTGTTAAAAAAAGTGTTCAAATATTAAGGGAAAACAATATTGATTTTGCATTATTACATACTACAAACTTATACCCTACACCATTTAATCTAGTTAGGCTTGGAGGAATGCAGGAACTGATGAAGAATTTTCCAGAGGTTCCAGTGGGTCTTAGTGATCATACGGTCAATAATCTTGCTTCATATGCTGCAATATCACTCGGAGCATCAATTATAGAGAGACACTTCACAGATCATATGAATAGAATAGGTCCAGACATCATTTGCTCAATGGATGAAGAGAATTGTAGACTATTGATTAATAATAGTAAGACTATAAAATCGATGTTGGGTGGAAAGAAAGAACCTGCTAAAGAAGAAAAAGTAACAATTGATTTTGCATTCGCAACTATCGTTGCAATAAAAGATATAAATGAAGGAGATATCCTTTCTGAAGATAATATATGGGTTAAGAGACCTGGAACAGGAGAAATTAAAGCAGAATTTTATAAAGATGTTTTAGGGAAGAAAGCTAAGAAAGATATAAAAAACGGTATACACCTTAATTGGGAACACTTTAAATAAGAAAATAATTTTTATAGAATAAATAAAATGATTAAAATTTTTATAATAACAGAAAGAAGAGCAGATTACTCAAGATTTAAGCCAATCATGAACCTAATCAAAGAAGATGATTCGCTTGACTATATACTTGCTGTTACAGGTGCACATATAATTAAAGATATGGGGTACACAAAAGACGAAATTTTAAATGATGGATTTGATATTAACTATGAAATTGAAATGTTTAAAGAAAATATTGACTCTGCAGGAGCAATGGTTCGCTCATTTGCTAGGGTGGCTGAACAAGTAACATATTGTTTGGAGAATTCTAAGCCAGATATAATTTTATCAGGATTCGATATTGGAGCTAATTTAGCAGTAACAATTGCAGGAGCTCATATGAATATTCCAGTTGCTCACATACAGGGTGGTGAAGTAACAGGGACAATTGATGAATCGATTAGACATGCAATGACTAAATTTTCCCATTATCATTTTGCATCTAATCAGGATGCAGTGGAACGCTTGGTTAAACTTGGAGAGATGAGGGAGAGAATTTTTAATGTAGGATGCCCTTCAATTGATGCAATAATTAATACTGAGGATGATCCGAAAATATTAAAAAAATTTAACCTAAAAGAGAATGAGTACTTTATTCTCCTTCAACACCCAGTTACTTCAGAAATGGAAAATTCTAAAGAGCAAATTCAAATTACTTTATCTGCTATTCAAAAAGCTAATATATCAACATTAATTATTATGCCTAATAATGATGCTGGATATTCAAAAATAATCCAAGAATTAAAAAATTCTAAGATTCAATATGTTGAGAGTTTAGGAATAAAAGATTATATAAATCTTTTAAAAAGATCATCTGGTTTAATAGGAAATTCTAGTAGTGGAATTCATGAAACTTCAACTTTTAATATCCCAACGATAAATATTGGAACTAGACAGAATGGAAGGCTAAGACCAGAAAATGTAATTGATGCTGATCATGATGAAGATGAAATAATACTAGCTATAAATAAAGCTATAGAATTTAACAATCAAGAAATAAAAGTTGATAATCCATATGGAGATGGAAATTCAGCAGAACGGATTATATCAATTATAAAAAAAATAGATCTATCAAATGATATAATACAAAAAACTATAACATATTAATTATGAAAAAAATTTTTATTACAGGTGGAAGTGGAACAGTTGGTTCAAACTTTATAGAGTATAATCTCAATAATTATAAAATATATAGTTACTCTAGAAATGAAAAATCACAAGTAGCTTTGAAAAGAAGTTTCCCTCAGGTTGAAATTATATTAGGTTCAGTTGAGGACAAAATTAATCTTGAAAATGCAGTCCTTAAGGTTAAACCAGACATAATTATTCATGCAGCAGCACTTAAGCATGTAGATACTTCAGAAAAACAACCAATAGAGATGGTAAATTCAAACATTATAGGATCAAAAAATATTATTGAAGTATCTAAAAAAGTAAATGTCCCGATTACTATTGGAATAAGTACAGATAAAGCTTGTAATCCAAACAATCTATATGGGTATTCAAAGTTGATAATGGAAAGGATGTTTATGGAAGCTAATAATATAAATAATATTTTTTGTTGTACTAGGTTTGGAAATGTTGCAGGGAGTAATGGTTCAGTGATTCCATTTTGGTTAAATTATAAAAGACAAGACAAACCTCTACCTCTTACAAATGAAACAATGACAAGACTAATGGTAAATGGTAAAGAAGTCTCAAATATAATTGAAAGATGTATATCTGAAGCAGAGAAAAACCAAGGAGGCTTTGTTTTAACAAAAAAAATGAAAAAAGTTGTACTAAAAGATTTAGCAGAAGAAATATCTAATAAAGTTGAAATTGTCGGATTAAGACCTGGCGAAGCATTATATGAGAATTTAATTTCAGAAAAGGAATTAAAATATACACGAGTCGATAATGATTATATTTTTATTGGCAATAAGATAAACCCTGATAAGAAGTCTCAAATGAAGGATATCTTATCAAGTGAAAATGCAAAAAAAATGAGTCCATCAGAGTTAAAGAATCTTGTACAATTTGTAAAAGAAAAAATGACTAATACAATGATATATTAATTTTTTAGGATATAAATCAAATGAGGTTAATTGGAAGAATTGATATTAAAAATGAATATGTGATCAAAGGAATTCATCTTGAGGGTCTAAGAAAACTTGGTAATCCTAATGAGTTTGCCTTAAAGTACTTTAATGAAGGCATAGATGAAATAGTTTTTCATGACTCAGTGGCTAGTTTATATGAACGGAATAATATTTTTAATGTCATTGAGAAAGCATGCAAAGAAATTTTTATCCCAATTATTGTTTCAGGAGGTATAAGAACCTTAGATGATATAGAAAATGCATTAAAATCTGGAGCAGATAAAGTTGCTATAAATACTCAAGCTGTTAAAACTCCTAAATTTATATCAAAAGCAGCACGAACATTTGGCTCACAGTGTATTGTTGGTGCAATTGATTGTAAAAAACACAACAATACTTGGGAGGTTTTGACTGAAAACGGAAGAGAAATAACCAAATTAAATGCTTATGACTGGGCTTTAAAGCTTCAAGATCTTGGTATTGGTGAACTAATGCTCACATCTGTAGATATGGAGGGAACAAAAAAGGGATTTGATATTGAAATTATTGACCAAATTTCAAAAGATCTAAAAGTCCCTGTTATTGCATCTGGAGGTGCTGGAAGTGTTAATCATATAGTTAATGTTGCTAAAAACTCACAAGTAACTGCTATAGCTGCCGCCAGTATACTGCATTATAATATCGAGACGATAAAAACTATTAAGAAAGAACTTGTCTCAAATAATTTTGATATAAGACTATGAGTGTACAAAACAAAAAAGTTTATATTTTAAACTATGGTATAAATAATATTAGAAGTCTATTCAGTGCTTTTCTTAAAATTGGGGCGAAGCCAATAATTATAAATAAGTGGACTGATATCAAAGACTCATATCATCTAGTGCTTCCTGGAGTTGGAGCTTTTAGTACAGGAATTGATAATTTAAAAAGTTTAGGCTATTATGATGAGATATTGAATCATAGTTTGAAAAATAAACCATTATTAGGAATATGTCTTGGGATGCAAATGCTATTTGAACAAAGTGAAGAGTTTGGGCTATACAATGGAATTGGATTAATAAAGGGAAAAGTAAAAAAGTTGCCTAGCGATACTCCTATGAAATTACCCAATGTAGGATGGTATAGTTTAAACTTTGCAAAAGAAATTGCGAATACAACTGAAATAGATAAAAATGTGAAATTTTATTTTAACCATGGGTATTTTTGTGCGCCCACAGAAAAGAATATAGTTTTGTCATATTCAAGCTATGGTAATTTTAAATTTTGTTCATCTTTTAAGGATGAAAATATTATGGGGACACAATTTCACCCTGAAAAAAGTGGAGTAAATGGATTAAATTTTTTAAAAATTTTTATAAATAATTAATATGAAAAAAGGAATATCAATATATGGTTTACCAGAAAATGTAGTTTTCTGTAATAAATGTGTAATTTCTAATCAAAGGCCAGGTTCATCTATTGAGTTTAAAAGTGCAGATCCGTATAATAAAACTGGTATAAGTTTTGAAGAGGACGGCATTTGTTCTGCTTGTAAATTTCATAAAGAGAAAGAAAAAAGTATTGACTGGGAAAAAAGAGAGAGTGATCTATTAAAGCTTCTTGACAAATATAGGAAAAATGATGGCTCTTATGATGTAGTAGTTCCTGGAAGTGGAGGTAAAGATAGTTCATTTACTGCCCATCTATTAAAGTATAAATACGGTATGAATCCTCTAACTGTTACATGGGCTCCTCATCTATATACTGAAATAGGTTGGAAAAATTTTACTAATTGGATGCATGTTGGAGGGCTAGATAATTTACTCTATACTCCAAATGGACAATTACATAGACTCCTAACTAAGCTAGCTTTCACCAATCTTTTGCACCCTTTCCAACCATTTATTATCGGTCAACGATTAATAGGCCCATCCATAGCTTCAAAGTTTGGAATTAACCTAATTATGTATGGAGAAAATCAGGCTGAGTATGGGAATAATGTAGAAGAAAATAAAACGCCTAAGATGAAAAGTGAATATTTTTCTTCGAAAGGTAAAGAAGCAATCTATTTGGGTGGACTTACTATAAAAGAAATTATGGACAAATATAATTATAGTTTAAATGACTTTGTTCCTTATTTTCCAATCAATTATAGCCTTTATAATAACCTAAATATGAATTTTCAATATTTAGGTTATTATGTTAAGTGGGATCCACAAGAATGTTATTATTATGCATCTGAAAATACAGGATTCCAAGCAAATGTTGAAAGGACTGAAGGCTCATATTCTAAATATAGTAGTATAGATGATAAAATGGATCCTTATCATTACTATACCACTCTTATTAAATTTGGTCTTGGAAGAGCATCATATGATGCATCTCAAGAAATAAGAAATGGAAAAATTACAAGAGAAGAAGGAGTTGCATTAGTTAAAAAATATGATCAAGAGTTTCCAAACAAATTTTTTAATGAATTTTTGGACTATATATCAATTGATGAGTCAGAATTTTGGGAAACAATTGACAAATTTAGACCGGATCATCTTTGGACGAAACAAAATAATATCTGGAAATTAAAGCATACTGTGTATAATTAAAAATTTATATGTCAAAAAAAGAGAAACTTAATATTTCATTTTTAAATCTTGCTGCTCAAAGTCCGTCTCTCGAGCTTAATCTTGCATTTAGTGAAAAGATACATATAGATAATAATAAAGATAAACATGTTTTTTTTATGTGTGATAGAGCATTAAAAAGTTGCTCAGTAAATGTTTTTAATAAAAAAAGTATCTGTAATATTTGTAGATATAAAGCAAAGAAAGGGTTCAGTGAATTTAAAAAAAGAAATCCAAAATCAGAATTAGTAAAAATAACAAGATCGGACTTATTTAAAAGTAAAATTGATCATAATAGTTATGATGAAGAAAATAAAAAAGAATTTATGATGGGAGTACATTCAACAATTGGCTCTCAGCTAAGACTGGAGAATATGGATTTATTAGATAAGAAATGGCAAAGAGTAAAAAAAAGAATGTTAGACTCATCTTATGCATTATTCTCTTTTTTCGATACTTTTTTCTCAATAAATAATGTTAATAATTTTGTTATTTTCAATGGTAGATTAAGTTGTGGACGTCCGTTAATAGAGGTCTCAAAAAAACACAGTGTAAACTATCATCTTTTTGATGCAGCTCTTAATGGTAAAGTACCTATGTACTCTACAAATGAAATGTTTCACTCTATAGAATTTGAAAAAAGAAATTCATTCAAAACCTACTTAAAATGGTTTAAGGAATCAAGAGCTTTAGCAGAACAGTATTTCTTATCTAAAATAAATAGAGTAGCTGTAAATGATGTTGCCTATACCAAAAATCAAATTTCTGGTCATATTGATGAGGATATTCTAGAACTTAAAAAGCCTTTAATCTCCATATTTGTCTCTAGTGATGATGAATATAGATTTATTGGGTCAGATTGGTCACAATATACCATCGTAGACCAGATTGATAGCATAAGAGAATTAGTAAATTCAAAGCTTTCTAAAAAATATGATTTTGTTGTTAAGATGCATCCTAACCAAAAGAATATTCATAAATCTACAATGGATAGGTATAAGTCATTAGCAGAAGAAGTAAACGTTCTCTATCCAGAGAGCTTCACTGATAGTTATGCTTTGATTAAACATAGTGAAATAGTAGTGAACTTTTGTTCAAGTATTGCACTTGAAGCAAACTATATGAGAAAGCCTGTTGTTCAGATTGGTCCAAGCTCATTTATGAAGTTTTCAATTGCAAACCTTGTTGATAATCCAGCCCAAGCTATAGATTTAATATACAATAATAGATATAAAATAATGCCAATTAGAGGTTCAATAATCTCATTTACCTACTATATGAAGCCTTCTTTTGTATTACCAGCATATAGCTTTCTTGCAGATGGGGTATACGCATATGGAGGAAAATCATGTAGAGCACCATTATACCTAAGGCTTTTAGCTGTTCCTGCTAAATTATATGTTCATATTGTAAAAGGGAATAAAGAAATTCTATCTAACTTTAAAATATACCTATTAAATTTAATTCTTGGGCAAACTAGAGTTAAACATTAAAAAATTATGAAAATATATGTAGATATAGATAATACTATTTGTAGAACAGAAGGAACAGATTATAAATCTGCAATGCCAATTAAAAGAAATATTGAAAAAATCAATAAGTTATTCGATGAAGGACATGAGATTATTTATTGGACTGCTAGAGGCTCTGTAACTAAAATAAATTATTTTGCTTTGACTTCTAAACAGTTAAAAACCTGGAATTGTAAGTTTCACAAATTATCTGTTGGAGAAAAACCATATTATGATCTATTGATATGTGATAAGACAAAAAGAATTGAAGAAATATAATTAATTAAATACATAAAGATGATAAAATATAAAAAACCAATTATTGTTGCAGAAATTGGATGTAATCATATGGGGGAATTAGATATTGCCTATGAGCTTATCGATTTAGCCAAAAAAGCAGGAGCTGATTTTGCTAAATTTCAAAAAAGAAATAATAAAGCTCTTTTAACTGAGGAAGAATATAACTCACCCCACCCAAATCCTGTAAATTCTTATGGATCTACCTATGGGAAACATAGAGAGAGGCTGGAATTTGATATTGAAACTCATTCTAAAATTAAAAAATATTGTGAGAGTATAGGAATAGGTTATTCTGTTTCAGTATGGGATACCATAAGCGCAAAAGAAGTTGTTGAATTAAATCCTGAGTACATAAAGATTCCTTCTGCTATGAATAACCATTCTGAACTGTTAACTTATTTAGCTGATAACTTTAGTGGTCAAATTCATATTTCTACGGGAATGACCTATCGAAAGGAATTAGAAGAATTGAAAAATTTATTTAAGAAGAAGAATAAGCTCAACAATTTAGTTATTTACTCTTGTACTTCAGGATATCCAATAGAGGCCGATGAAGTTTGTCTAATGGAGTTATTTAATCTAAAAGATATTTTTAAAGATGAGATTCAGGACTATGCTTTCTCTGGACATCATAAAGGAGTTGCTATTGATTTGGCTGCCTACACACTTGGGGCTACATGGATAGAACGACATTTTACTAAGGATAGAACATGGAAAGGGACAGATCACGCAGCATCACTTGAACCCCATGGACTCTTTAAATTAGTTAGGGATCTAAACAATACATACAAAGCCTTGCAATTTAAAACAGCTGAGCTTCTTGAAATTGAAAAACCACAGAGATCCAAACTGAAGTTTAAAGGTTAATGAATTTTACAAAAAAATCCATAGAATCACCAAAGAATATTATATTCTTATATGCACAAATAACACCATATCTACTTGGTTGTATTAAACATTATGCGGATTCAAATTCGAATAGTAATATTGTAATTATTTATCTAGATATTTTTAAAAATCTTAAATCAATCACAAATAAACGTTATAAGCTTATACCAAAGAAGAACTTTAAGAATAGAAAAGAGATAGTAGACTTTGTATCAAATTTTAAACCACAAGCCCTTCTTGTCTCAGGAAGAATGGACAAAGACTATTTATGGATTGCAAAAAAATTTACAAATAAAATAAAAAGAGTTACCCTCCAGGATACAATGTATCAAAAAACATTTAAGCAATTTATTCAAAGCCTTTTTAGTAAATACTTATATAGACAATATTTTGACAAATTTTGGGGTGTAGGAATGTCTCAAACTTCTTTTGGCAAAAGAATAGGTTTTAGCTCTTCTGACATAAGTGAGGGATTTTATGTAGCAGACAAGACTTTTTTTAACAACAATATTGTTTTTGATTATCATGATTTGCAGGATTTAAATTTTTTGTTTATAGGTCGACTAGCAAGAGAAAAAAATATAATAAATCTTGCAAAAGCAATTGAATCAATTAATTCTATTAATAGAACATCCCATTTACTTACTATTATTGGTGAAGGAGAGGAATTATCAAAACTAGAAAAATTTTCCTGTATAAATTATAAAGGCTTAAAATCACAAAATGACATAGTCGATATAGCAAAAAAATGCCACGTATTTTGTCTTCCTAGTACTTATGAACCATGGGGAGTAGTTATTCATGAAATGGCTGCATTAGGGCTACCAATTCTATCTTCTAATAAATGTGGAGCATCCTATAATCTAGTAATTGATGGCTTTAATGGTTTTAAGTTTAATCCTTTTAAGGTTAAGTCTATAGAAACCGCCTTAAATAATTTTATTTCTCTAAGCAGTGAGGAGAAGAAAAGATTTAGTATTAACTCTCATGCAATTGCAGGAAAGATAAATCACTTTGATTGGAATACAACATTAAACTCATTTTTGAATTAATAATGGTAGTAGGAATTGATGCATCTAATATAAGAACTGGAGGTGGCAGAAAACATCTAATGAAGTTTATAGATTACTCTATAGAGATAAATCCAAATGTTTTATTTATTCTTGTATCAAACAGGACAATTAATAATATGTTTAAAAGTAATCATAGGGTTAAGTGTATAACCAATACTTTCTTAAATTCTCATAATTTGTTTGCATTTATATCTCAATTTTTTTGTTCTTATAAATATTTTAGAAATAATAATTGTGATGTTGTTTTTGTACCAGGGGGGATTTTTCTATCAAAATTTAAACCATTTTATACAATGAGTCAAAACATGCTACCATTTGATTTAAATGAATTGACAGGGTTTTCTCACTTCAAAAAACTAAAATTTAAAATCATAAGAATATTACAACTGTTAACTTTTAAAAAGTCTAATGGGGTAATTTACTTAACTGAATATGCAAAAAATACAATTCATAATTATTTAACTGATCCAAAAAAAGCAACTGTGATTCCACATGGTATAACTCAACAGAAATATAATCATTATAATCTCCCGCATAAAGCATTTAATATTTTATATGTTTCAGATTTTCTGCCTTATAAGCACAACTATAATGTAGCCAAAGCGGTATCAGAATTGATATATGATGGAGTTGATATTAATTTAACTCTTATAGGTAAAAAGGATAAAAAAGAATTTAATAAAATAAACAACATTATTAGTAAGAGTAATTCATTAAACAATAAAATAAAGATTTTTGATTCTTTAAATTATTCTGAAGTTATAAAACATTATAAGGATTGTTCATTATTTCTATTTGCATCTACATGTGAAAACCTCCCATTTATCATTCTTGAAGCAATGTCATATGGATTGCCAATAATATCGACTAATAAAAAACCAATGACTAGCATAATAAATGGGAAAGATATTTTTTTTGATAGTCATGATATAAATAGCATAAAGGATATTATCTTAAAGAATATGTCAAAAGAAAAATTATTACAATTATCGAAAGATAACTTTAATTCTTCTAAGAACTATACTTGGAAAAACAATGTCTTTAAAACATTAGAGCTTTTATCCAATGCAAGCTAGTACCCTTTAGCTGCTATTACTAATGACTTTAACTAACATTCATTGTGAATTTTTTTTCATAATTTAGACAATAGGGATGACACGTATTTTATATTATTTTTTGTTTGCTTATTTAAGTTTTGTACATCCTCTTGCTGATAACGATAATTTAGATACTATTTTATTTATTGGTCATGCATATGGTCAACCTGGATTAGATAATAAAGTCATTGATCCATCAGTCAGTAACTTCATTAATAATTATTCAACAGAGAAGTATAGATATATTATATGGGGAGGAGATTTTATTAATGATTGTAATAGTTCTGAAGAAATTTCAAATTTTTTTCAATCAATACCTGAAATCGTTCTTCAAAAATCACTTTTCATTTGGGGAGATCATGAATTTGAATGTTATGGTAATGAAAATTTTAAGTTTTTAGAAGAAGATGAAAATAGGATGTTAACTATTAATAATTTTGATTTATTTCTTCTTAATACTAATTTCAATGAAGCTTATGAATATCAAAATATCCTAAAAAGGATTAATAGTTCCTCTAGGACGAAAATTTTGTTTACACATAATGTTATTTTTTCAAAAAGCAATTGGTTGCTTAGATCAAATGGAAGAGATTTTTATGATCTAGCTAATGTTTTTTATGATGAACTACCAAAAGAAGAAGAATTAACAATTATTACAGGAGATGTTGGGGCTATAAAAGGGACTCCTTATATAACTTATTTTAAAAAAGATAAAACCAATCTTTTATCCTCTGGGATTGGTAATGGAAAAAATAATTTTGCATTAGAAATAGAATTAAACTCAAACAACATATCTTTTAATAAGTTAAATCTTGACACGAACAATAGTGAAGAGTTGAAACCAAACTATATTACAACAACTGTTTATAATTTCATTTTTTATTTTTTCTTATCTAAGAAAAGAGCTGTTGTTTTTGCTTTACTTGTCTTTGCATTGTTAATTCGTAAACGAAAGAAGTTTTTTAATGCATATCTTGATTGATTTACATCACTAGGAACTAATTAAAAACTAACAAATTAGAAATATTATCAATATATTTGCTTACACAGTTTTTTTATGAGTACATTATTAATTACTGGCGGCACTGGTTCTTTTGGCAAGGCTTTGCTAAGAAAACATTTAAATACAGACCAATTTGATGAAATAAGAGTTTTTTCTAGAGATGAGAAAAAACAAGATGAATTAAGAAAATCGGTTAATTCTAGAAAGATTAAGTTTTATATTGGGGATGTAAGAGATGAATCATCTCTTAAAAGAGTCATATCAGAAGTTGACTATATTTTCCATGCTGCAGCATTAAAACAAGTCCCCTCTTGTGAGTTCTTCCCATTAGAGGCAATTAAAACAAATATTCTTGGGACCAATAATGTTCTTTCTATTGCAAAAGAAAACAATGTTAAAAAAGTTGTAGTTCTTAGCACAGATAAAGCAGCATATCCAATTAATGCAATGGGAATGACAAAAGCATTAATGGAAAAAGTAATGATAGCAAACTCAAGAGAATTAAATCCTTCTAAATCAATTTTCTGTGGTACAAGATATGGCAATGTAATGGCTTCTAGAGGGTCAGTTATACCACTATTTATTGAACAAATAAAAGAAAACAAAGAAATTACAATAACTAATCCTGAAATGACAAGATTTATGATGAATCTAGATAATGCCGTTGATCTAGTTATGCATGCCTTTAATAATGGAGGCAATGGAGATATTTTTGTTCAAAAGTCGCCAGCTGCAACAATTAAAATATTAGCTCAAGCATTAATTGAGCTTTATGATTCAAAGTCCAAAATCAAATATATTGGTATAAGACATGGTGAGAAAATGTTTGAAACTCTTGTAACTAAAGAGGAAATGATTAAGGCTGCAGATCAAGGTGAGTATTATAAAATATCACCTGATGATAGAGACCTTAATTACGATAAATATTTTTCTAAAGGAATATCAAAATCCTCTATTGAGGAATATAACTCAAATAATACTAATTTATTAAGTGTTGAAGAGATGAAAAATTTGCTTATTTGTCTTCCGCAAATTAAAAAAGATTTAAATAATTAACTTTTCTTTTGAAAATTTTAATTTCAGGACATAACGGTTTTGTTGGAAAGCATTTGCAAAGAAAGTTGAAATGTATTAAATCAGATTATAAAACTGAATTTTTAACTAGATCAGATTTTAAGTCTCTAGATAGTTTAGTAAAAAAAATATCACCAGATGATATTATTTTTCATTTAGCAGGTGTAAATAGAGATATTAATGAAGAAGAAGTCTTTAATAAGAATAATGAAATAAATCAAATGCTTTATTCAGCTCTTGAAGAGGTAAAATTTGAAGGGAAATTATTATTCACATCTTCCACTCAAGAAGAATCTGATACTTTATATGGAAAAGCAAAAAAAGATGCAAGATTAAAATTTATTCAACAATCCAATGCTTTAAATTATTTATTTTATGGTATTATAACACCAAATATTTTTGGTCCATTTTGTAAGCCAAACTATAATTCCTTTATAGCTTCGTTTTCATCTAAAATAATTAATAAAGAAACTACTAAAGTTGATCATGATAAAACCGTTCCTTTAATCTATATAGGAGATTTTATTGATACAATAATTAAAATTCTTCATAGTGATGATAATGTTGAAATTACGCCTGAATATATCTTCAGTTATAAGGTTAGTGATATACTTGTTAAATTAAATAATTACTATGATACATATATTCAAAATGGCCAAATCCCATTAATTAATTCACATTTTGATGTATGTCTTTTCAATACGTTTAGGTCTTATATTGATCATAAGAATTTTTTCCCAATTAATCATCAAGAATATAATGATAACAGAGGTTTATTTTCAGAATTAACTAGATCTTTTTCTGAAGGACAGACATCCTATTCAATAACTAAAAAAGGAGTAACAAGAGGTAACCATTATCATACAAGGAAGATTGAAAGATTCTCAGTTATTCAAGGTAAGGCTAAAATTTGTTTGAGAGAAGTGCTCTCAGAAGAAAAAATAGAATTCCTACTAGATGGGGAAACACCTTCTTATGTTGATATGCCTATATGGTATACTCATAGTATTGAAAATATTGGAGATGATGATTTAATAACGATTTTTTGGATTAATGAACACTATAATGAAGATTACTCAGACACCTATCTAGAAAATGTTTAATTTTAAGTCTAATTATGAGCTCTAAAAAAATACATCTATTAACTGTGGTTGGAACGAGACCTGAGATAATACGTTTATCAAGTATTATCAATAGGCTAAATAAATCGAAATCAATTCAGCATACTTTAGTCCATACAGGTCAGAATTATGACTATAACTTAAATGAAGTTTTTTTTAAAGATTTAAAGATATCAAAACCAAATATATTCCTTGAAGCTGCATCAGACTCACCTTCAAAAACAATTGGAAATATTTTAATTAAAATAGATAATGTATTAGATGAATTAAAACCAGATGCAATTTTGATTCTTGGTGACACGAATAGTTGTTTGTCAGCTATAGCAGCTAAAAAGAAAAAAATACCAATTTTTCATTATGAAGCAGGGAACAGATGTTTTGATCAAAGAGTCCCCGAAGAAACAAATAGAAAGATTGTAGATCATATCGCAGATATTAACCTAACATATAGCTCTATTGCAAGAGATTATCTTCTAAATGAAGGTCTTCATCCTGATAGAACCATAAAAATAGGTTCGCCTATGTATGAAGTTCTTAATTCTCAAAAAAAATCAATTAATAATTCAAAAATTTTAAAGAAATTAAAACTAACTCCATCAAAATATATTTTAATTTCTTGTCATAGAGAAGAGAATGTGGATAATGAAAAAAATTTTAAAATGTTGATAGATTCATTAAATGAATTGGCGAGCAAATATAAAATGCCGATAATCTTTCCAATTCACCCAAGAACAAAAAAAATATATAAAAACAGTAAGTTAAAAGCACATCAACTTGTTTCTTTTATTGATCCACTTGGTTTTATTGATTATAATAAATTACAAATTGAATCTTTTGTTGTTCTATCTGATAGTGGAACAATTTTTGAAGAATCATCAATTCTTAATTTCAGAGCATTAAATATAAGAGAGTCTCATGAAAGGCCAGAAGCTGTTGAAGAAACCTCAGTAGTAATAACAGGGCTCAAGATTGAGAGAATTCTACAAGGAATTAAGATTATTGAAAATCAAACTACAGGTAAAAAAAGAAATATTAATTTAGTATCTGATTATAATACTCCGAATGTTTCGCTTAAAGTTGAAAGAATCATTTTATCTCATATTGATTTTGTAAATAGAGTAGTTTGGCAAAAAGAATCTTAATTTATACCAATCATTTTTCTCCAGAACAATTTAAAATTAATGAAATTGTTGATTGGATTACAACTATGGATTATGAAGTCAGAGTTGTAACAGGAATTCCAAATTATCCGTTGGGAAAATATTATAAAGGATATGGACTTCATTCAATTAGTAAATTTGAATATAATGGAAAGCTTATTGTAAATCGTTTACCCCTAATTCCTAGGGGAAATGGAGGCTATATTATGCTTATGCTAAACTACTTTAGCTATTTTCTCTCAACTTTGTTTTTTACCGTTTACCTTCTTTTTAAAAAAAAATATGATTTTATCTTTGTGCATCATACAAGTCCATTTTTAATAGCAATTCATCCAATTATTTATTCTGTATTTAGTAGAAAAACAAAAAAATATTTATGGGATCTTGATATTTGGCCAGAAACTCTTGAGGCAATGAATATAATTAGATCTAGGGTTTTTCTAACATTTATATCAAAATTTGTTCAATTTATTTATTCATTTTATGATAAAATATTGATAGGGTCTAATGGATTTAGAGATATAATTGAAAAAAGATTTAATAAAGAGATTATATATTTTCCAAACTGGGCAGAAAAAGAAATAGAGGATAATATTATTACCGAATTAAACGAAATAATTTTTCCTGAAAATAAATTTATTATTATGTATACTGGAAATATTGGAGCTGCACAAAATTTTAATTCTCTTGTAACTACAATAAAAGAACTAGAAAAAGAAGATATATTATGGGTTTTTATTGGAGGGGGTAGATTTAAAAATGAATTTCAATCAAGTTTAAAATATAATAACTTGCTAGATAAGTGTTTATTCAAAGATCCAGTAAGAGTATCTGAAATTCCAGCATTTTCATCATATGCTGATGCTATGTTTCTTTCTCTTAAACCAAATGCTGTTTTTGCGAGAACTGTCCCGGCTAAATTACAGTCATATTTGGCTATAAAAAAACCTGTAATAGCAGTTTTAGAAGGTGAGGGTGCAGATATTATAAAAAGGTCTAATTGTGGAATTGTTCAGGAAAAAGCTGATTATATAAAATTATCTAATCAGATCAGGAAGATGATAAAATTGCCTGAGGAAGAGATGATAAGAATGGGTAATAATGGCAGAGCCTATTACGATGAGAATTTTTCTCAATCGATAAGGAAACATCAATTATTAAAATTGTTTAGTTAAACACTACATAAACCATTAAAACTATATGATTTAACATTAATGATATATTTTTTGTTATTTTTATTATTTAAAATTAATTATGAATGATGTTTTAGAGATTGTCGGTAACCTTTCGTTAAATTCTACTTCATTAGCTCAATTTATAATTGGGTTCTCCTTAACAATTGTTTTGTCACTCTTCTTAAAAATAATATATATTAAATATTCTATTTCAGTATCAAATAAAAGTATAATAGGTGATATTTTTCCTCTTTTTGCAGTCTCGATTTTCTTAATCGTAATTACTATTAAATCTAGTATAGTGCTATCACTAGGTTTAGTAGGAGCTCTTTCTATAATTAGATTTAGAACTGCAATAAAAGAAGCTGAACAAATTGTCTATTTTTTAATTTTAACTGGAGTATCTATAGCTACTGCAGCAAATTCATATTTGTTCCCCATACTCCTTGTATTTTTTGTGTTTGTCTATAACTTTTTTATAGCTAATAAGAAAGAAAATATTATACATTCAGTTAATGATCAATTAGTTATAACAGTTGATAAAATTGAAAACAAAAAAATAGATGAACTTGCGCTGCTTCTTACAAAAAATAATGTTAATGTTGAAATTCAAAGTATTAATAAAAATGAAACTAATACTGTCTTTGTCCTTAAACTCTCAGATTTTAAATTGGACACACTAACCATAGTTGAAAGCTTTCTTAAGAAGAATAAACTTTCAAGTAGTGAAATTCAATTTTTTTCTTCCTCTGAATGAGATACTATAAACCTTCAAAATATAAAATTTCCTATCTATACCTAGGAATTTTTGCTTTTATATTATCAGTCTTAATTTACTCCTTTAGAGGCCCTATTCATCGCTCTGCAGTAACTATTAATTTAGGATCATTATATATAGACTTCCTTAATCAAAAAGCAGAATTGATTAATTATTTTAAAAATAATGAATTACCAATAGTCGCCATTTCAATGTCTAATAATAATTTTGTGAGATTGCAAACTGAACGAGCATTGATGGTAAACAACTATGTTTTGACAGGAACTCAATGGTCAGGTGATAATGAGTATTACAAAGCAACATTTAATGATAATAGTAAATTAACAAAATCTAAAATTAAATTGTTTGGGATGAATTCTGATCATTTTCGTAATCCAAATTCTCATAGTTTTCGAATAAAATATGATGGCTCTAAAGGTTATGGGAAAAGAACAGCAAATTTCTTAAACCCTAGATCCAGAGATTTTATTACAGACCCATTATTAAATATTATTTATTCTAAACTATATGATGGAATTGAGATAGATTATAAACCTTATCAATTATATTTTAATAAATCGGATTATGGTATTTACTATGAAGAAGATTTCTTTGACAAGTATTTAATTGAAGGGAATAATAGAAGAGAATCAGTAATCTTTGAGATTGTTCAAGATTCACTAGAATTTAATCATCTAGGTGAGGATAATTCATTAGAGAGTATTTCAAAAGAACTAGCATTACTATATACAAATGATTATGATAAATTTCTTCAAAAAATTGATGTAAATAAAACAAAATCATTAATTAAGCTTTGCTTATTAGTTAATAGTGCACATCCATTAAGTGATATAAATTTACATTGGTATTATAATCCAGTTACTGATCTATTAGAGCCTACAATTAGAGAAGCCTGGGCAAATAGTTTACAAAATAAAAATTTTGATGATATACATAAACTTTTTCTACTATCATCTGAAAACAAGGTAATATCAGATTTTCTAACGGATGAGTTATCTAGGGATCTTCTTACTGAGTTAATTAATGAACTAGATAAAATAGAAGAGATAATCAATTCAGATAATGACTATCAAGAATTAAAAAAACAAATGATTGGATTTAGTGATAAAATTAAATTAAGAGAAGAGATTATTAAAAATAATATAGCTATCCTTAAATCAAAAAAAGAGGATTATCAATTAGAAAATGATATTTCTTTAAAGGAAAAAATAGAAATTAAGAAAGACACAACGATTAAAGGAGAGTTTATAATTAGTGAAGGTCAAGAATTAATTATTCATAATGGTGTTAAGCTAACATTAGACAATGCATACTTAAAAATTTATGGAGGATTTAAGGCATTAGGATTAAAGACAAATCAAATACATATAAATGGCATCAATAATTCTGGAACAATTTTTATTAACACAAAAGAAGATATAGCTATATCTAATACCATATTTAATAATTTGACCAATACTCAATCTGTCTACAATCAACCTGCATCAATCACTTTTTATGAATGTGACTCTATAACTATTGATAACTCTCAATTTTCCTCAAATTTAAATGGGGATGACTATATTAATTTTTTTAGATCAACTAATATACTTATTAATGACAGTACATTTTCTAATGTAATCAATGATGCAATAGATGCAGACTTTTCAGATATTAAAATTAGTAATTCAAAGTTTGAAAATATTGGAAATGATGCAGTCGATGGGTCAGGGAGTAAAATAGCTTTATTGAATAATTCTTTTAAGAATGTAATGGATAAAGCAATTAGTGCAGGAGAAAAAAGTATTTTTGAACTAGATGGTAATAGATTCATAAATAATGAGATTGGACTAGTATCTAAAGATGAATCAATAATCTACTCAAAAAATGATATTTTTAAAAACAATAAAATAGATGTTGCATCATTTATTAAAAAGAAATTTTTTGATTATCCAAAAATATTATTTGAGAATGCAGTAATTGGAAGATATTTAATTGAAGACGGTTCCAAGGTAATAGGATTAGATTCAATTCAATATTCAACAAATGTAGAGGAAAAACTTTATGGGAATTTGTATGGAAGAGCATCAGATTAATAAATATAGATATGAGCGAAAGTATATAATTAACTATAATTATCTGCAAAAATTTCTTTCCTCATTATATTCAAAAAATTTTATTAAAAAATTTCCACTAAGAAAGATAAATAATATATATTTTGATGACTATGATTTTACTTCTTTGAATGAAAATATCGATGGTCTTTCGGTTAGAAAAAAACATCGAATCAGATGGTATGGCAATGCATTTGAAATTTCTGATAAGACAATTGAAATAAAGATTAAAAATGAGTTTTTAAATACAAAAGAAAACTTTTTAGTCCCATCGCAAAAATTAAAATCATTGATGGATATTCCATTTTTTTATAGAGAACTAATGACCTTTATAAAAAAATCAGATAATTTGAATTTATTTAGCCTAATGATTTCTAAAAGACCTACACTATTTAACACATACGAAAGAATGTATTTTGAAGATCCAATAAATAATGTTAGAATTACTATTGATTCTAGATTAGAGTATTTCTCGCCAATTACTAAAATGAAGTATAAAGAAAAATTCATTATAATTGAAGCTAAATATAATAATGAACAAAAATTTCAAAATAATTTTAAAAACTTATCTTTAACTAGATATTCTAAATATGTTAAAGGTACTCTTCAGACTTCTGCTCATAACCATAGTTACTGATTTTTCATTTGCCCAGTATAATCAAGAAGATTTTTTGTTTGTAGGACATGCATATGGATCTCATAATGATTTTGATCAAGAAATAGATCCTGTTTTAAATAAATTTATCACTGAAAACCCTAACCTTTTCAAAAAGATAATATTAGGAGGAGATTTTATTTATGATTGTAGTGATGATGTGGAATTTAGTAATTTTAAAAATTTTTTTAACTCCAATAATGTAAGGTTTGTTATAGGGAATCATGAAAATTGTGATACAATCTATCAATTTGCGGATATAAAATTTGGAGCAACAAATTATTATGAAAAAATAAATGACAACTTAATCTTATATCTTAACACTTCTATTGATTCATTTGAACAAGCTAATAGTTTATATAGATTTATTGAAGAAGCAATTACATTAGAATCACCAAAAAATATTTTAATTTTTACTCACCAATTAATTTTTTCAAAATCTAATTTTAGCATAAGAACAAACTCTAGAAAACATTATGAATATGGAAACCATTTTTATGATAGAATATTTAAAAATTACAATAAGAGTGAATTAAAATTTTTTTTCTTTTCAGGCGACATAGGAGCGTATAATTTTATACCATATGCTGTTTATGATATTGACAATAATTTTGAATTCTACGCAAGTGGCCTAGGAAACGATAATTATAGCAAAGGAATTCTGATTAGATTAGCTAATAATGTGGAGGTAAATTTTATAGATTTAGAAACAAGTTTAATTGAACCACCAAGAAAATATTCAAAAGTTAAAATGCAGTTATATCAATTCCCAAAGTTAATATTGGCTTTGTTTAAGAATAATCTTAACAAACTTTTTTCAATATTTGTCTTTTCTTTCTTTTTATATTTGCTTTTTAAGAGATTATCCTATTCAAATTCTAAATGATTGTTTTTTTGACTAATTGAATAAATTATCTCGAAATTATTAAAAGATATATGATGAAGATATTAGTTACAGGAGGATCTGGCTTTATAGGTACAAATTTAATTAATCAGCTTGTTAAAGACAACATAGAGGTATTCTCTTTAGACAATTATTCTACGGGGAAAAAAGAGAATGAATCGCCTTTAGCTAAATATATTAATGGAGATATTGAAAGTATATCTAGTATTTCAGAGTCAAACTTTGATATTTGCTTTCATTTAGCTGCTCAATCTAGAGTCCAACCATCATTTGAAGATCCAGAAGAGTCATTTAGAGTCAATGTTCAAGGAACACTAAAGGTGATGGAATGGGCAAAAACAAATGACGTAAAAGTAATATATGCTGGGTCATCTTCAAGACATCATAATCCTGCAGATTCACCATATGCAATGACAAAGTATCTTGGAGAAGAGGTTTGTAAACTATATAAAAAATCATATAATGTAAATGTAGAAATTTCAAGATTTTATAATGTTTATGGTCCTTATTCAACTATTGATGAAAAATACGGAAATGTAATTGGTATATGGATATATCAAGCAATGAATGGAAAGCCATTAACTATAGTTGGAGATGGAGAACAAAGAAGAGACTTTATTCATGTAGATGACATTGTTGGTGGCCTAATCAGGATTGCAAAAACAGAGTTAAAGAATGTTGATGCTTGGGAGATTGGTTCTGGAGTCAATTATAGTATTAACGAATTATTCTCTATGTTTAAAAATAAATTTAACGTTAGTTCTCTCAATATTGAAGATCAACCTGGAAATTACAGAAAGACTCTGAGAATTAATGATGACATGCTAAAAAAATTAAACTGGTCTCCAGAAGATAGATTAAATGATTATATTAAAGGTCTAAGTTTATGAAAAAGGTTTTAATTACAGGTGGTGCAGGTTTTATTGCACATCATTTGATATACTATATTCTAAAGAAAACTAACTGGGATATTATATCATTAGATAGAATTGACTATAGTGGAAACTTAAATAGATTGGATAATATATTATCTACTTTATCAGATAAGGATAGAAAAAGATTAAAAATAGTATACCATGATTTAAAAGCAGAATTAAATCCTTGGATAAGAAAAGAAATAGGACAAGTTAATTTCATCCTGCATTTAGCTGCTGGATCTCACGTTGATAGAAGTATTGAGTACCCGATTGAATTTGTAATGGATAATGTATTGGGAACAGCAAATATTTTAGAATATGCTAGGGATATAAACACCAAAAATTCTCAATTTGAAAAATTTGTTTATTTCAGTACTGACGAGGTTTTTGGACCAGCGCCAGAAGGGGTTAACTACAAAGAGAATGATAGATATAATTCAACCAATCCTTATAGCGCTACTAAAGCTGGAGGTGAAGAACTGGCAGTTGCATATGAAAACACTTATAACCTTCCTTTAATAATTACGCATACAATGAATGTTTTTGGTGAAAGACAGCATCCAGAGAAATTTATTCCAATGTGTATAAAGAAGGTTAGAGACGGGGAAATTGTGACTATTCACTCAGATAAAACAAAAAAAATACCTGGATCTAGACACTATATACATGCAGAAGATGTTTCAGAAGCTATTTTATTTCTACTAAATTATAATATCAAACATGAAAATGATTGGGGGGGTGCAAAATGTCCAAAATTTAATATAGTAGGTGCAGAGGAGTTAACTAATTTGCAGCTAGCAGAAATTATTGCAAAGTCACAGAATAAGAAATTAAATTATGAAATGGTAGATTTCCACTCTTCAAGACCAGGTCATGATTTACGATATGCTCTTTCAGGAGAAAAAATGAAATCAATGGGATGGGTACCTAAAATTAAAGTACAAAGCAGGATAAAACAGGTAGTAGAGTGGTCTTTAGATAATCCTTCTTGGATAGAACTATAAAGAGATTATAGTTGTATTTATTA
>CENF01018140.1_pt1 | contig 33649 bp, 34 predicted proteins | sample 361291 | NCBI WGS metagenome assembly CENF01 (sample SAMEA2619399, study PRJEB7988) | marine metagenome | isolation source: saline water (ENVO:00002010), including | reverse complement strand
CTTTGCAGCTGATGTTTTCTTTGCAGCTGATGTTTTCTTTGCAGCTGGCGTTTTCTTTGCAATTGGTGCTTTCTTTGCAATTGGCGTTTTCCTTACAATTGGTGCTTTTATAGAAGAAGCCTCTTTCTTAGAAGCTGACTTTTTCTCACCAATACCTTGAATTATAATTTCGGTAATTGCTTGTCTGTGACCATTTTTAACTTTATACCCTTTTCTTCTTTTTTTCTTAAAGACAATTACTTTATCATCTTTTTTGTGAGAAATAATTTTAGCCTCAACTGATGTGCCAGATAAATTTGGTTTACCAACTTGAACTTTCTTTCCATCATCTAAGAGTAATACGTTATCAAAAGAAATTTTTGATCCTTCTTTTGCATCAATTCTGTTTACAAAAAGTTTTTGGTCTTTTTCAACCTTAAACTGACTGCCCTGTATTTCAACGACTGCGTACATTGTTTATTTTTGAACTGCAAAATTAAACTATTTATTAAAATATGCAATACTTATTAGGTATTATAGTTCAATCCCATTATCGTTTTTAAGTAAGGTAGCTATTACCTGCTTCAACATTTATCAAAACATTTTTCATTGTAAAGATGTTAAATTAGCTATATATTCTTTTAACCTATCTTTTGGTTTCCAATTCAACATATTAATCAAGTCATCATTCACCCGTAAAGTTTCTCTATAATTTCCTCTTTGATCTGGGATATGGACTGAACTTGTTTTATATTTTTGCTTAAACATTGCATAAAGTTCATTGATGCTATAATTAATACCTGTGCCAATCTCCCAAGCATCATGATGCTTGATCTGTGAGTTTGATATTTTTAAAAGCCCGTCTACAATATCAAAAACATGAGTAAAATCTCTTTTTTGATTACCATCTCCAACAATTGGTAGTGGCAAATTCTTGTTTACCTTTACTTGCCAAATTCCTATTACATTTCCAAACTTTTCATCTAGTGGTTCATATGGACCATAGACATTATAAAATCTTGCAATTTCAACATTCACATTAAATGATTTTTTATACAATCTACATATCTCTTCACCTAAAAATTTTGTCATTGCATAGGGAGAATCTGAAGGTTCATGATGTCTTGAAGATGAACCAGCATATATCACTTTAATATTATTTATCTTGGCCCACTCCATAACTTTTGTTGTTCCAGTAATATTTGTTCTAACAGACTCCAATGGATTATCAAATGAAGGTTGAACTCTAGATTGGGCCGCAAGATGAAAACATACATCAAAATTTGTTTTAAGTTTAAAAATATTCTCTATATCATCATTTATATATCTAGCTCCTTCAACTTCATTATGAGTAGCTCCAGTTGAATAATTATCTAAAGATGTAACATCATGATCATTTTCAATCAATTTTTTAATCAAATTTGATCCGATAAAACCTGCTCCCCCTGTGACTAAAATTTTTTTCATTTGTTAAAACAAATTTAAATTAATATAGATATAATATGATTCAAAGAATAAGTTTTAAAAAATAATTTATAAATGAAATATTTAGACCCATTTTATAGATAATTATAAAAAAATTAAAAATATATTATAAAAAATACTTTTTTTTGAGTACTTTTGTTACTTAATATTGATTTAATTTATGAAAAACTGGTTTGTAATTTGTACTAAGGCTAATCAAGAAATAAAAGTTGCAGAGCAGCTAAAAGAAATGGGTATTTCTTGTTATTGCCCAACAGCACTGGTTGTTAAACAATATTCAGATCGTAAAAAAAAGATAATTAAACCACTTATACCATCATATGTGTTTGTGTTTATAGAGGAAGAAAAACGTAATGATATTTTTTCAGTTTTTGGTGTGGTTAGATATATGTTCTGGCTGGGTAAACCTGTAATAGTAAAAGAAAGAGAAATTGAATTAATGAAACAATATCTTGATGGAGAATACCTTGAAGTTTCATTAACAAACTTTACAAAAGGTCAATTACATAAAATCTCTGGAGGGTTATTTGCTGGGAAGATTGGAAAAGTTATAGAAATTCAAAAACATAAAATTAAGTTGCAACTTGAAAGCATAGGAATGATTGTTAACCTTAGGCTTCAAACTGTATAAATTTGCTCATTTTATGACTTTTAAATTTTATTTTTTTGTGACGAATACGGCGGAGCCATATAATAATTTTAAATAAAAAAATTGCTAGGAGAACTTATAACATCAAAAACTAGACTCAGGCTTTTAATTAAGTTTTTTGTTTCACAAGCTAATAAAGGGTATTTAAATGGGTTAGCTACTGAAATGGGTGAGTCTACTAATAGTATTCGTAAAGAACTTAATCATTTACAAGAAGCAGGTTATTTACAAAAATTAAAGGTTAACAATAAAGTCGAATATAAAGCAAATACTAATCATCCTTTATTTGAGACCTTGCGTAAAGTTGTATTTAAGCACTTGGGTCTTGAAGATATAGTAGAAAAAGTATTAGAGCGAATGGGAGATGTAGATCAAATAATTCTTATTGGAGATTATGCTAAAGGAAATGATACTGGTCTAATTGAGGTATTTTTGATTGGTCAAGATCTTAACATGGAATATATTTCTCAGTTAGAAAATAAAATAGAAGATTTGATTGGTCGAAAAATTAATTTTTATTTAGGCTCCAAATTTTTAGCAGACAGAGAACATATTATATTATTTAATTCTAAAGACAAATGATAACAATAGAAAGTGAGGAAAGGCCTTGGGGACGTTTTTTTGTTCTACATGATGAGCCTAACTACAAAATTAAGCGAATAGAAGTTGACCCAGGAGGAAGGCTCTCCTATCAGTATCATAATAAACGTTCTGAAGCTTGGACTATAGTTGAAGGAGTTGGATCTATAACTCTAGATGGTAAGATTAAAGAGTATACTGAAGGTGAAACAGTCTTAATTCCTCAAGGAATAAAACACCGAATAGAAAACAAAGCAACAAAAAAAATAGTTTTCATTGAAGTACAAACAGGTTCATATTTTGGAGAAGATGATATTGTGCGAATTGAAGATGATTATAATAGAATTTGATGAGTAAAGCTAAAGCAGTAATAGTTTCTGGATATTTTAATCCTTTACATAAAGGCCACCTAGAGCTTTTTGAAAAAGCTAAAGCTAAAGGAGATGAGCTGTGGGTGATTGTAAATAGCGATCTTCAAAGGGAGTTAAAGGGAAGTAAAAAGTTTATGGACGAGGATGAGCGGCTAGTAATAGTTAGCTCCATATACAATGTAGATAGAGCCTTAGTTTCTATTGATAAAGATAAAACACAGTGTGCCACACTAAAAGAATTAGCTGAAAAGCATTCAGGTGATTATGAACTTTATTTTGCAAATGGTGGTGATCAAAATAATGATAGTATTCCAGAAGTTTCTGTTTGTAAAGAAATGGGTATTATTTTAATTGAAGGACTTGGCAATAAAATTCAATCCTCATCTTGGCTTTTAAAAAAATAAAATGCAGATAAAAAACATTTGTTGTATTGGAGCGGGTTATGTAGGAGGTCCCACTATGGCTGTTATAGCACTTAAGTGCCCTCATATAAGTGTAACAGTTGTAGATGCAAATCCAGAGAAGATAGAAGCTTGGAATGGACCTTTAGATCGATTACCAGTCTATGAACCAGGACTTGCTGATGTTGTAAACCAGGCACGAGGCAAAAATCTATTCTTTTCAAATAATATTGCTGAAAATATTGAAAAGGCTGAGATGATCTTTATGGCAGTTAATACTCCAACTAAAACCGAAGGTGAAGGAGCAGGTATGGCCGCTGATCTTAAATATGTTGAAGCCTGTGCTAGAGATATTGCTAAATATTCTAAATCTGGAAAAATAGTTATAGAAAAATCTACCCTTCCTGTTAGAACTGCAGAAAAGATTAAAGAGATATTAGAGGAGAATTCTAAAAACATTCATTTTGAAATTTTATCTAATCCTGAATTTTTAGCGGAGGGCACAGCCATTCAGGATCTTTTTAAGTCTGATAGGGTATTAATTGGAGGAGAGCAGACTGAGTCTGGACAAAATGCTGTAAAGGCTTTAGTGGATGTATATTCTAATTGGATCCCAAAAGAAAAAATATTAACTACCAATGTATGGTCCTCAGAACTCTCTAAGCTAGCTTCCAACGCCATGTTAGCACAGCGAATTTCTTCTATAAATAGTCTTTCAGAGCTTTGTGAAAAAACAGGAGCTGATATTGATGAGCTCTCTAAAGCTATTGGAATGGATCATAGAATTGGATCTAAGTTTTTAAAAGCATCAGTAGGATTTGGCGGGAGTTGTTTTCAAAAGGACATTCTTAATCTAGTATATCTTTGTAAATATTATGGGATAGATGAGGTTGCTGAATACTGGCATCAAGTGATTAAAATAAACGATCATCAAAAAGAACGTTTTGCTCAGAAAATTATTAATTCTTTTGATAAAGAATTAGCCTTAAAAAAGATTGCAATTTTAGGATGGGCGTTTAAAGCTAATACTAATGATTCTAGGGAGTCAGCAGCAATTTTTGTGACTGAAAAGTTATTTAAAGCTGGGGCTTGTCTTGAAATATATGACCCTATGGTTCAAAAAAAAACTATACTGAATGACATCGAACGTATATGGAATATAGATAAAACATTGAAAAGTAAAAGAATAAAAATTGTTGAAAAATTGAACGAAGTCAATAAGTGTGATGCATTTATTATTTTAACTGAATGGGAAGAATTCAAAAAAATAGACTGGGAAGAAATTGCAAAAGGGAAAAAGGTTTTTGATGGTAGGAATATTTTAAATAAATCTAAAAACATTTATCAAATTGGAAAATAATGGGATGAATGTAAAAAACTTAAAAGAGAATTATAGATTATAACTTTAAATAATAAGAAATGAATATTAAAATTGGAAGAAACACTGTAGGTCATACTCAAAAAACCTACTTAATTGGTGAGATTGGAATTAATCATAACGGTTCGATTAATATAGCAAAGGATTTGATTATTAATGCTAAAAAAGCAGGATTTAATGCAGTTAAATTTCAAAAAAGAACGCCAGAAATTTGTGTGCCAGAAAATCAAAAAAATAAGATTAGATCTACCCCCTGGGGAGAAATAACTTACCTAGATTATAAAAAAAAGATTGAATTTGGAAAAGAAGAATATGAAATTATTGATAAGCTTTGCAAGGAAATTAAAATTGATTGGTTTGCTTCAGCATGGGATGTTGAGTCGGTAGATTTTATTCATGAATTTGACCCTATTTGCTATAAAATTGCGTCTGCAAACCTTACAGATAAAAAACTGCTTGAAAAAATAAAAGAAAAAAATAAACCAATTATTTTATCAACTGGAATGTCTACTATTAATGAAATTGAAGAAGCTGTAAATTTATTAAAAAACACAGATCTTCTTATAGCTCACTCCACAAGCGCATATCCTTGCCCATATGATGAATTAAATTTAAATATGATAAAAACCCTGAGAAAAAAATATCCAACTATTCCTATTGGTTATTCAGGACATGAAAATGGAATTAGTTCGACTGTTTGTGCAGTTGCAATGGGAGCATGTCATATAGAGCGACACATTACTCTTAATAGAACTTTATGGGGGACAGACCATTCTGCCTCTCTTGAAATGAGAGGGATGGAGATTCTATGCCGAGATATTAGAAATTTAGAATTAGCGATTGGTGATGGAATTAAGAAAGTTTATGATAGCGAAAGACCTATTATTGAAAAATTAAGAACATTTTCTTGAAAGAATTATTTATAATAACCTCTGTAGATCATAATATTAAGAATTCAACATTTATAATATATAACTATTAATGGCTAATAAATCAATTAAGTCAATTTTTTTATTTTTATCAATCATTTCTGCAAATGAGAAAAGAAAATTAGCATTTTTAAGTGTATTTTTTTCGATTAGTAGTGCGGTAGAGATCATAGCTATTGTTTTAATAATTCCATTATTTTCGTCATTTACAGACACTTCTACCAACATTTTTCCTGCTTTAGAAATGTTTTTTGTAAAAGTTGATAATTTTTTTGGGATTGATGACATTATAATAACCAAAGTATTGGCTGTCTTTCTAGTCATTTTTACAAAAAATATATTCCAAATTTGGGTGCAATTACAGGTATCAAAGTTTGGGTACAAAATTGAAGATTCAATCACAAAAAGAGTTTTAAACTTTTCTTTTAATATGGTTCTATCTACTCAGAATGAACAAACTTCTTCAACCTTGATAAAAAACTGTACAAACGATTCACATAGACTAAATCTATTTTTTGTAAACCCTTTGTTAGTGATCGTATCAGATATTATTCTTCTTAGTTCAATAGTTATTTTTTTATTGATATTTAATCCTTTAATTACATTTTTAGCTGGGTTAATTATTGGAATAATTGTTATCTCTTTTCATTTATTTGCAGGAAAATATATATATGTGTGGGGTGAAAATTTAACCGAGAAAGAGGGTGAAAAAATAGATATAATTCAACAAATATTTTACAATTTAACTCAAATCCAATTAGGTTCTAAGGTTAAATTTTTTATGAAAAAATTCAATGATATTAACAGTGTCTTTATTAAGAATTCATATTATCAGCATTCGCTTCAAAATATCACTAAAAATATATATGAAATAATCCTATTTCTTGGATTAATATTACTCTTAGTAATTCCAACTGATGGGTCTAAAATAATTTTGATAGGTACTTTTGCATTAGCTGTATATAAACTCCTACCATCGTTGAATAGAATAACGTCAAATTATCAGTCAATTCAATTTAGCATACCTTCTCTAGAGAACCTAAGTAGAGTAATTATGTTTGATGCAGAAAAAGATAAAATTGAAAAGATAGATTTTCAAAACTTAGAATTTAAGTTAGTTTCTTTTAAATATCAAAACCCCGAAACACAAGTAATTAATAAAATCAGTTTTAAAATTGAAAAAGGAGACTTTATTGGAATTACAGGTGAGAGTGGATCTGGGAAGAGTACATTATTAAGCTTAATTATGGGGCTAGACAAACCTTCTAGTGGAAAAATAGTAGTGAATAATAAACAAGATAGTCCAAAGAAAATCAAATATGGATATGTACCTCAAAAAATACATCTAATTAACGAATCCATTAAAAGAAACATAGCCTTTGGTATTAAGGAAAGTGAAATTTCAATAGATAGATTAAATAGTGCTATTAGATTTTCAGAACTTGAAGACTTAATATCAAATCTAGAAGACGGTGTGGAAACTATCGTAGGAGATAGTGGCTCCAAATTATCAGGTGGTCAAGTTCAAAGAATTGGAATTGCCAGAGCTCTATATGATAATCCTGATATTTTAGTTTTTGATGAATCCACTAACTCTCTTGATAAAAAGACTGAAACTAAAATAATTAAAACAATTACAAATTTGAGTAATGAATTAACTATTATTTTTGTAACACATAACCATTTAAACATTAAAGGGAGTAATAAAATTTTGGAAATTTAATTTTTTAACATGGAACTACCATACTTAAAACACAAATCATTTCAGCAAAAAAATAGATATTCTATTTTTTCTACATACAATTTTAATGAGATATATAACCAAATAGAAACCGATAAGTCTAATTGGGATTTTATAGAAATGCAAAAAGAGATAATTACAGCTTTAGAAAGTATTTTCAGTGATTTGTTAAATCAAGCATCTAATTCAAGGGAATCATTGTTTTTAGAGGAATTACTCTTTTTTTCAAAAAAAATTCTTGTAAATGATTTGGTTTTTTTTGAATCAAAAAAAAATAAAGTGAAATCAATTAGAAGTAAAGAGTTAGATGAACTAGAATCCAAAGGACATATAAATATTGAATTAGATAGTAGAGTTGTAGATAAAATTTTAAATTTAGTTTCATCAGATATTGATCATTTTAGAAAAAATGTAAAACTTGGAAAAACTAAAAGATCTGATTTACAAATTAATTCTGGATATAAGATTTTTAAGATATGTAAACTCCTTAACAGTTCTTTAAAAAAAAGTTTAGCCTTAGACGCCTTGAGCTCATACATGAATAATAAGTATGAAGTTTCAGGTTGCTCTATTGAATTAAGTCATCAAGATGCAACATGGTGGAAAAGCGAATATTATGAGGACAAACCTAAAACTTCTTATTTTCATTTTGATGAAAGCTTAAATAATCCAAAGGCAATAGTATATTTATCTGATGTAGATTCAAAAAAAGGATGTTTAAGTGTTTGTGAAAATATTGAAAATTTTATTGATGTTTCTCCTCTTCAAAAAATAATAGGGAGAGCAATACCGTATATAGGTAAATCTAAAAGCTCCAAACTATTAAATGAATATGACCATATTTATCATCAAACTTTTGGAAGTAAGGCGTTTAGAGCAGATTTTTCTAAACTTCCTGTTGAATTGATGTTTAATTCTCATTTTGGCTGGGACATAATAAAGGGAAGTTCATTAGAAAAAAAAATTCTTGAAAACGAAAAATTATTTTTAGGAAAAAAAGGGGCAACTAAAATTTTTGATGGAGGAAGACTGCTTCATAGAGGTGGCTTAGTTGAAGAGGGTGAGAGAATTGCAATTCAGGTTGTCTTTTCTAAAAAACAATCATTTAAATTAATACGAAAAATAATTAGAAAAATAATTAGAAAATGATACTAAAAATACTTTCAAAATTCCCCTTTATTTTTAATGTTTTAAAGAAGGTTAAACACTTGTTTCTTTCCTTAGTCAGCTCCAAATATCGAAACAAATTATATTTAATTACACAAATCTCAAAATATTTACCTGAAGTGAATGTTATAGATGTTGGCGCATCTTATTTTCCACATGCTAAATTTCAAATTTTTCTAAACTCAATTAAAACTAATTGGTATGCTATAGATCCTAATGTTGAGAACTTAAGTTATATTAATAACTGGAAGCATAATGCTAAAGTTTATAAAATCCCAAATGCATTAAGTTCAGGGGGCGGAAATCAAGTTTTATATAAAACAAAAATTGATTCAGGGTCATCAACATTAAAATTCAATCTAAGTGATAATTTAAACCACAGGATAGTAAAATCAAATTTATTTCCAATTACAGAATTACAAATAAATACAATTTCATTCCAACAGTTTATAAATGATAATTGTAATAAAGAACTAAATTTTATAATGAAACTTGATACACAAGGAACAGAATTTGACATTGTTAGTTCTGTTGAAAAACAAATTTTTCAAAATTTAATTTGTGTAGAAATTGAAAACACTATTTCTATTGAACCCATTAATATAAATAGTTCAAAAATTTCAGATGTAATTAACTTTTTTCACTCTATTGATTTTGAAATAGTTCAAGTTGACGTTGTTGACTATTTATATCCTAAAACTTCTAATAAACTATTAAATAGAAATGTTCCAAAAGAATGCGATTGGATATTTATGAAAAAATCCTCAAGTATTCTAAAATCTGATTTAAATTTCAAGTTACTTAGCTTAGGGTGCTATATTTCGTATAATTTAATGGGAGAAGCTCTTCATCTTATTCAAAATATTCTTGAAGAAAACACATTAGAAATAACAATTAATTTAAAAAGAACTTTATTAAAAATCAAAGGGTTAATTAGCTAAAAATGAAAGAGATTTTATCTGTTATACCAGCTCGAGCTCATTCCAAAGGCATAATCAATAAAAATATATATAAAATTAGAGGGAAGCCTTTGATGGCATATTCAATTGAGTGCTCTCTTAATTCAAAATTTATAAGTAGGACTATAGTTACAACTGATTCATTAAACTATAAAAAAATAGCAGAAAGTTATGGTGCAGAGGTTCCTTTTATAAGAGAGGAAAAGTTTTCTACAGCAGATGTACATGCAGTTGTACCTGTTATTGACACATTAATTAAATTGAAAGAAAAGGAATCCTATAATCCAGATTTAGTAATAATGTTATTGCCTACTTCACCATTGCGAAAAAGTATTACTTTAGACCGTGCTATTGAAAAATTTAAAAAATCAAAAAGTGAATTCAAAAGCTTAGTTTCTGTTAAGCCATTACATAAATCCAAACATCATTTGAGGAAAATCAAAGGAGATTTCCTTTTACCTTTTGAAGAAGAAAAAAATTATAATATACAAAGACAAGGTCTGGAGAATTTATTTGTATTAAACGGATCTATTTATATAGCCTCTCCAAATGATTTAATGAAATATAAATCATTTCATATTGATAATCAAACCACTTTTTTTGAAATGGATGAATTTGAATCAATAGATATTGACAATATGGAAGATATTACAAATTTTGAAAAATTAATTTAGATGATATGAAAATCATTCATTTTGGCATTCATGATAAAGAAAATGAAAACTCTGGTGATACAGTATTATTTAAAGTCACACAGAAGGTTTTTGAATTAAAATTCCCAAAAGTTGAATGGATAAATAGGACACTCTGGGATAGGTTAACAATAGATGATATTGATATGATAAATAATTCATGTGACTTTGTTTTAATTGGAGGTGGTGGCTTATTATTAAGAGACCAAAAAGGCGCAGAAAAGTCAATTTCTGGATGGCAATTTAATTGTCCAACTGATCTAATAGAAAGGATAAATAGACCTATTGTTGTTTTTGGAATTGGCTACAATAGATTTAGAGATCAAGAGGATTTTGACCATGTATTTGTTGAAAATATTAATGCATTAGTAAAGAAAGCAGTTTTTTTTGGATTAAGGAATAATGGAAGTATTGATAAGCTCAGACCATATTTAAAAGGTCGATCTAAAAATAAATTAACCTTGCAATGTTGCCCTACAGTAATCTACAGGGAAGTAATTAAACAAAAAAATAAGCGTAAGAATAATCAAAAAATTGTTTCTTTTAATCTTGCTTATGACAGACCAGAAAAAAGATTTAAAAATGAAAAAAATCAGTTCACTCAAATAAAAGAATTTATTACTATGATTATTAAGAAAGAATATATATTACATATATGTCTTCATAAGTCAATAGATAAAGAAATCATGAAATATTTTACTCAAAATGAATTAAAAGAAATTAAATTGATTGACCTAAGTAAGTCTTCTTATGAAGAGATTGTTTCTTATTATTCTAAAATTGATTTGGCAATTGGGATGAGAGGTCATTCACAAATGATCCCATTTGGTCTTGGAAAAAATATAATTTCAATAATTTCTCATGAAAAAATTAAATATTTTTTAGAAGATAATGATTTAACGGATTATGGTGTTGAAATAAATAATTTAAATTTATTTGATGAGTTGATTAGGGTTTTTGATTTTTATGAAAAAAATCATAAGAATCAATTAAGAATTATTAGTGAAAATATTAATAGAAACAACATACAAACACAGGAAAATTTAAAGATAATAAGTGATTTAGTAGGGTATGAAAAATAAAATTCAATTATTGGTTTACGATTTTGATGGAGTTTTTACAAACAATAAAGTATTTGTAGATGAAAATGGTAAAGAATCTGTAATATGTAATAAATCAGATGGATTAGCTGTTGGCTTGATAAGAAAACTGGGATATAAACAAATTATTTTATCATCAGAGAAAAATAATGTAGTCTTAAGAAGAGCAGAAAAATTAAATTTAGAAGTATATAATGGAGTTAGTAATAAGTTGAAGTTTTTAAAAAAATATTTAGCAGAACAAAATCTTAAATTTGAAAATGTTGCATATGTTGGTAATGATATTAACGATGAAGAAGCAATGAAGGAATGTGCCCATGTATTTTGCCCAATAGATAGTTATAAAAGCATTTTAAAAATAGCAGATGAAATCATTCCGGTAAAGGGTGGTGATGGTGTTATTAGGTATATTGCCGAAAAATTAACTAACACATAAGAAAATGTCAATAATTATTAGTCTATTAGAAGAAATTGGATTTACTAATATAGATAATTTAGATTTATTTTTGAAAGGCACAAGAGATAATCCCAAGGTAAATGTTTTAAAGTGTAAGGAAACTGGAATTTACATATTAGATAAAATTTTTACTAATGAAAAGTATTATATTAATAATAAAATTTATTCTAAAAGAGACAAAGTATTATTAAAAGATAATAAAGAAATCTCAACAAAATTATTGTCTGATAATGAGAGAAGGTCTAAACAGCATAAGCAATTTTATGAGGGGAGAATTGTGTGTGATTTTGGTTGTGGAAAAGGAGATTTCATAAGAGCAATTAAAAATAAATCAAAAAAAGTTATAGGAATAGAGTTAAATTCTATTAATAAAAAAAAATTAGAAAACGAGGGATTTGAGATTTTTAATAATATTGATGAAACTCAAGACCAGTTTGACACTATTTTCTTGAATCATGTTCTTGAGCACCTGACCGATCCAGTGGGAATTTTAGAGAAAATAAAAATGAAACTTAAGCCAGGCGGAGACTTAATAGTTGAAGTTCCTCATGCAGATGATTTTTTAATCAAAACATTGGATCTCGAAGCTTTTAAAAAATTTACTTTTTGGAGTGAGCATTTAATACTTCATAACAAAAATAGTTTAAAAACTTTTCTCGAGTATGCTGGTTTTAAAACATATAATATTGAGTATTTTCAAAGATACCCCATTTCAAATCATTTTTATTGGATTAAAAAAGGTCTGCCAGGCGGTCATGAAAAATTTGATGGCATAATTGACAAAGAATTAGAAAAATCTTACAATAATTATTTAATTAATATTAAACAAACAGATACTTTGATAGGATATTTTAAAAAGATTTAGAAAAATAAAATATCTAAGAATTTTTAATATGATTTTATTACAAAAAGTTTTATAACTGTTTATTTACAAAGCTATCAAGGCGTATTATAAACCTCTATAATGATTAACATGAAAATTTTATTTTTTTCTCCGCTATCTTTTATTAGACATCATTCTTTTCCAGAAACATCTCTAATTAAATCTTTCTTAAAAAATAATTATAAAGTAGATCGCATTACTTGTGATGGATATTTTTCTTCCCACTGTCATTCCATGGAAAATGCTGGGCTATCTATTTCGTCCTCTCAAAATTCTAAAAATAAAGTCTGTCAGCATTGTATTTTATATAGTGATGTTATTGGAAAATTGCCAGGCTTAAAAACATTAAATGGTTCAGACTTTATTGATAAAAATTTAATAAATAGAATTTCTAAATTTATTACTAAAATAAATCTCGATAATTATAATATTAAATTAGAGTTTGAAGGAATAAATTTATGTAAAGAGTCCCTGTATGAGACCATCCTTAAGTTCAAATTAAATTCTACTTCACTCTCAACCAATTCTGAATTACAATATTTTAAAAATCAATTAAGAAACAGTTTAATATCCTTCTTTATAGCAAAGAAGTTGTCAAGTTTATATGAGTATGACCTTCTAATTATGTTTAATGTTCAATATGCTATTATGAATTCTTTTCATCTTGGTTTTAAAAATAATTCATCAACTAGGGTTTTTACACTTAATGGTTCAGATAATAATTTTTATAAAACTCGACTAATGAGGTTTTGGGATTGGAATGCCCATAAGCTTCTTCACCCTGCAAAATTTTATTGGAATAATTTTGATATGTCTAAACTTCCTAAAGAATCTTATAAAGTAGTTAAATCACATGTCAAAGTTTTGGAGAGTGCAGCAGCTCCAAATGTATATTCCGAAAAAAAATCTTTTTTTAAATTCAATAAAATTATTGATAATAGCAAATATGAAAAAACAGCTCTTTTTGCTATGAGTAGTTTTGATGAAGCTTTTGCAGCTTATGCAATAGGAGCTTATCCAGATTGGAAAGTAAACAGTAAAATTTTTCCATCTCAATTAGAATGGCTAGAATATACAATAGATATATTTAGGTCGTATCCAAATCATTGTTTAATTGTTAGGATTCACCCAAGGGAGATGATGAATAGAAGGGTGTCCAATTTATCAAAGATATCACAGTTAGAAACCGGTGAAAAGCCAATTAAATCTAAGCACAACAGCGAAATATTGAATTATATTAACAACACAGAGTTGCCGGACAATGTTATCATTAATTATCCTGATCAAAAAATTTCAATCTATGACTTATTTGATGAAATAGATTTTTTTATTTCAAATACATCTACGACAGTAGTTGAAGCTTTATACAATAATAAAAAAGTTATAGTTTATGATAATGAATTAACTAATTATCCTGACGAGTTAGTTATACTTGGAAAGAACAAAGAGGATTATAGACACAACATATTAGCTGCTCTTAAAGATTCTAGTAAAAACGATTTAAAATCAAAAGCAAGGAATTGGTGGGCATATAAACATTATGTTGGTAACTTAATGATAAAGCAATCATTTGTTTTTTCAAAATTATTTAGAGCTTTAGTGAAAATCTGTATTAAATTTAATTTAATTATGCTATTGAACATTTTAAGTAAATTTGAATTGTCAAAATTTCAATTGACAACTAAATCAGAAATGAAATTAATTGAGCTTATTAAATCTAAGTATACAACTTTTTATGACAGTCGTTTAATCTCAAATAAAAATATTCTAAAATAATTGGTTTTTATAATTCTATTTTAAGTTGAATATAACCAAACTGTTATCTATAAAATTTTAAAAGCTGGAGTTTATTAAATAACCTACATCTTGAACTGAATTGATTTGTTTTAAACTGTTTTTTGAGTAGTTTTTAAAAGCTCCAATAGTCATCGCAGGGTCTACCTTGCTATTATATCTAAAACCATGATCTCCAACTATTATTATTCTTGTATTTTCATCAAGCTTCTTATCTAATATAGAGATTAATTTTTCTTGAAACCATCTTTTATATTTAATGTGTTCATCAAGATATTGGTCCTCTGATAATAGTAAATAATTTAAGTCTTTTGAAGGGTATTCATCATAATATGTAAAAGGATCATGTGGGAAATAGAGATGAAAATAATAAAATGATTCCTTTTCAAATATTATTTCTTCAAACTTATCTAAAGCACTTTTTCTAAACAAGTCAAAGGTGGTTGATTCTCTGTTAATGTTTTTAATAATACTCCAAATGACTGTTTTTCGAAAAAATATTGAAAGTAAATTCTTATTTGGATGTTTATTTTCCCAGTAATAATAAAAATCTTCGCTATTTATTCCGTTTTTAAATGGAAACATCCCATAAGAGTATGAGTTAATATTTTTAATATTAAGGGAATCCACTAAAAGGTTATCTCTAACTAATTTTCCAAAATCTGGAATAATCTGTAGACCTTTGTCAACATTTTCTATAGAATCATTTATAATATTATTATGGAAATTAAAATTAAAAATTGAGGGTAAAGATATAGATGTTCTTAATGATTTAGTTTTGAAATTACTTTTTATTGTATAATTTTTTTTGTCTAGATATTCTTCAAGTTTAAAGTCTACAGAGTCCTTAGTCATCTTAAATATTTCTTCTGACGCAGAGTATTCATCAAGAACAATCAATACTACTGGGGCATTTGATTTCTCATTAATTTCCTTAGTAGTATCAAAGGAATATTCTAGTTTTTCAAGAAAAGAATCTCTAACAAACTTTTTTTCAGGTATAAGACCTGTAATAAGTTGTGTTATGGAAAATATTAGAAAGAAAATATTTAAGAATGTAAAATCTTTCAATTTAATTAATGACACAAATACGAAAAGTTCTATTAGAATAAATATTAGTGTAAACTCCCTAAATCTTAGTTCATGTATAAATAAATGTGTGTCATCATAAAAAATTTGGAGAAATAGAACAAGTATTAATATAAATGACACTGCTTCCTTGAAATATTTTAGAGAGAAGAATTTAATTGATTTAATATCAACTAAATAAATAATGATTGGAATAATCAGCATCCATGGATGTTCATAAATATCATTTATAAAAATGAATGGTAAAAAAATTAAAAAAAATTGAGGTTTTGTTAGATTCATTAGATTTTTGTCAGAATCATTAATACTCTTTTTGTTCCTTTTAATTCGACAGATTCCTTAACTAAAAACTTGTTTTCCAGTAGTTTTAAAAAGTGATTAAGAGATGGATAATTAAATTCTTCAGACCTTGATTTAAATATCTCTTTACATTTAGGATCACTAAAAGGAATAAATTCAAAAATAACTTTTTTAGTTTTTAAGAATAAAAAGTCAATAATTTTTTCAATCGGAATATTGCAATTTATTATGTGGTGCATTACCGCAAAAAATAATATTAAATCTGGATTACCAATTCTTGAAAAGATAGAAGATCTTTCTTCATTTAGCCAGCCAATACCTGGACTTGGATTTGAAATGTCAAATAGCACTGAAGTTAAATTACTATTCCCTTCTTTTTTATTTATTAAATAGTTTCTATCTACACATTTCAGGTCGATATCTAATGAAATAATTTGATTCGCCTTATTTTTAAAATATCTACTATAAAACCCATCATTAGCTCCTATATCCCAGATTATATTATATGATTCTTTTTGGGTATATAAATTAACATGATGTATTTTATCAACAACATATTCGCTTTTTTCATTCTCAGTTTCCTCGTTGTAATCATCCCATTCCGTTTTACTCTTTATAACATTTAGCTGTTCTATTGAATATTGAAGATGTTTTATTAGATTTAAATGTTGACTTTTAGAAATCTTTCTTTTTGAACCGTCTTTAGATTTATTTTTAAGAATTTTTGGAATAACTATATTCAAAAGTACTAATGGATTTAATTTTGATTTAAAATCAAGTAAATTATAAGCCAAGTCTAGAGGAATGCCATCAATAAAGGTAATTAATAGCTTGTTAAGCCTTAAATCTATTTTACTCATCAATAAGAGTGGGTATAGAAAGTTTTCACAAAATTGTCTGTATGCTATCCAATTATAATCATCCGTTAGCTTTTCAAAACTAAGTGTATCAATAAAAATTGGATTGTTATTTTTAAATTGAATATTATATGGGGTTGCATCCTTTAAAGACATATTAAACTCAATCGCTTTTTTTTGAACTTCTAGGGTAAAAAGCGCAGCTGATTTAAGTTGGCTAAAGCCCCATTCATAGGGGTATAAAATTGGAAATATCTTTTCTACTTTCAATAGAGAGTGGCAATCTTCTATATCAAAAGTTTTATTATCTAGTTCCTCATGTTTTACAACATAATCTAAGTTTAATAGGCTTTTATAGAGACCTGAACTTTTAAAATAGTCATAATGACTTCCGTATGAGCTATGAATTACTCTATATATTTCATCTTTAACATAAAAAACATATCCAGAAGGGTCACGAAATGATCCCGGATCTTTCATTTCTTTTTTCTTTTAAAAAGATTTTTAATTTTTTGAGGGAATTTTTTAATATAAAAATAGACACTTGCTATACCTGCTAAAATAAGTTGAATTAATATCATTCCAGTTCCTGGATCGATGTATAAAAGATTGTAAATCATAAAAAGTTGTTTTTTCTTTCTTTTGTTTTCGTGATTAATTTATTTGTAATGTCTAGATCTGACCATTGAGTTGTATAAATAGCCTCTGAGTTATCATACCATAGGTTTCCATATAGTTGAGTTCTTTGTCCCTCAAAATGTTCATATATTGCCTTCACAGCATGAAAAGTGTCATCTGCTGGTGAAAAAATAACTAACGAGTTATTTTTATCTTGTTTAAATATAGTTTCACACCAATCCCATGGGACCCAACACCTATCAATTTCTCGATTATTTTTAAAGAATTCACTTATATAGCTAAATTTTTTGATTAGTGATAGATAATGTGTGTGAATATTTAATTCTTGTGAATTTGACATTGGATTTATATTGAGCATCCAGGTTAAAAATTTCTTTCTTACATCTGGGTGAGGGCTTATTTCATAGTCACTTAAATATTTTTGAATTCCACCATCGTGATAAAACTCTCTATTTTGAAAGTTATAATTGAATTTTTTTAATACAGCATCAGTAAATTCAGGGCCTTCAAAAAAATTTAGAAGATCTTGTAATTCGCTTTCAATTTTTTTTGATAACCTCAAAGTTAATCCAATGCCTTCACAGAGTCCATCATTTTCAGTTTTCTTACTCTTTCTCCAATTAATATATTCCTCTTTATTAGCTAATGTACCAGGAAAAGGGATTACTTCATATCCTTTTTCACTTAAGTGAGTAATTAATTTTAAATCACTTTGTTCATTAACAGAAGTGTTAATTTGTTCAGAGGTGATTATTTTTTTAAAAAAATTTTTATCGAGAAAATTTTCTATAATTATGTGTTGGAATGGACTAACTTCAAATTTTGCAGAACGTATTTTATTCAGTAAATTAAGTTTGTTCATCGGAAAATTAAATTTCATACAAATATAGATATATTTGTTTAAACTATTTTAAAATATGAAGACTGCCTTAATTACTGGAGTAACTGGTCAAGACGGAGCATATTTGTCAGAATTTCTTTTAGCAAAAGGGTATATTGTTCATGGCCTAAAGAGAAGGACTTCATCATTTAACACTGACAGGATAGATCACATTTATGAGGATCCGCATATAGATAATCAAAAATTTATCCTTCACTATGGTGATATGACAGATAGCACAAACCTTATTAGACTTATTAAAGAAATTCAACCAGATGAGATTTATAATTTAGCCGCAATGAGTCATGTTCGTGTTTCTTTTGAAATGCCAGAGTATGTGGCAGACGCTGATGGAATAGGAACCCTAAGATTATTAGAGGCTATTAGATTGTTAGGATTAGAAAGTAAGACAAGAATATATCAAGCATCTACATCTGAACTATTTGGGAAGGCACAAGAAGTACCTCAAACTGAGAACACCCCCTTTTACCCTCGTTCTCCATATGCAGTGGCTAAATTGTATGCTTATTGGATTACCGTGAACTACAGAGAGGCTTATGGCTTATTTGCATCTAATGGAATTCTATTTAATCATGAGTCCCCCGTCCGTGGAGAAACATTTGTAACAAGGAAAATTACAAGAGCTGTTTCAAGAATTGCACTTGGTATTCAAGATAAGTTTTATTTGGGTAATTTGGATTCAAAAAGAGACTGGGGCCATGCAAAAGATTACATTCGAATTATGTGGATGATCTTACAAGCAGACAAGGCAGAAGATTGGGTAATTGCTACTGGTAGAACTACAACCATAAGAGACTTTGTGAAAATGGCCTTTAATTATATTGGAGTTGAATTAGACTTTGTTGGTGAAGGTATTAAGGAAGTAGCTAAAATAGCTTCTTGTGCTAATCCTGATTATCAGTTAGAGATAGGAAAGGAAGTATTGTCTATAGATGAGAGGTATTTTAGACCAACTGAAGTTGATCTTCTTGTTGGAGATGCAACAAAAGCTAAAGAAAAGCTTGGATGGGAGCCTGAAATTACCCTAGAGGAACTTATAAAAGACATGATGGCTTCAGATATTAAATTATTTAAGAAAGATAAATTCCTGAAAGATGAGGGATTTAATACACTTAATTACTTTGAATAATGATAAACTATGACTCAAAAATATATATAGCCGGTCATAATGGAATGGTTGGTTCCGCTTGTTGGAGATTGTTAAAGGCTAAGGGTTATAAAAACATTATTGGGTATAGTTCAAAAGATTTAGATCTAAGAGAACATAATAGAGTTTTTGAAATAATTAAGAGGGAGAAGCCTAACGTAATTATTAATGCTGCTGCTAGAGTTGGAGGAATATTGGCAAATAGTCAAAACCCATATGAGTTTTTAATGGATAATATGTTGATTCAGAACAATTTAATTAAAACTGCTCATGAGTTAAATATTGAGAAATTTATTTTTTTAGGTAGCTCTTGTATCTACCCTAAGATGGCTCCACAACCACTTAAAGAAGAGTGTCTTCTAACTGGACCATTAGAAGACACAAATCAATATTACGCAATTGCAAAAATTTCAGGGGTAAAATTAATTGAAGCACTGAGGTGCCAGTATAATAGAGATTATGTCTCTCTTATGCCAACAAATCTTTATGGCCCTGGGGATAATTATGATTTAAATAATTCACACGTCCTTCCCGCAATGCTAAGAAAATTCTACGAAGCAAAGGAAAAGAAAATAACTGAAGTTATTTTATGGGGAACAGGTAATCCAAAAAGAGAGTTTCTTCATGTTGATGATTTAGCTAAAGCCGTTCTTTACAGTTTAGAGAATCCTTTAAGTGATTCAGTATACAATATTGGTTCAGGCGTCGAAGTTTCAATCAAAGAATTGTCTAAAATAATTCAAAACATTGTTGGCTATAATGGCACTGTTAAATGGGATCATTCAAAACCTGATGGCACCCCTAGAAAATTAATGGATAGTTCCAAAATGAATTTGGCAGGATGGACTGCAAATATTGATTTAAAGAAAGGTATCGAAAGTGTTTATAAATCTAAATTTTGAAAAAACTACTTTATTTCACTAATATTTTTCCACATTATAGATTAGCAATATGGAAAAGCCTTCTGAATTCTAACAACTTTGATTTAGAAATTTTCTTTTCTCAAAAAAACCCAATAGGAATTCACACCCCTAAACTTCAAGAAGTTTTTAATGACCGTGAAATATCACAACTTCATTTCATTAAAAATTACTGGATAAAAAACAAAGTCTTAATCTGGCAATCAAAAATTATAAAGACAGCATTATTTTCTGAGTTTGATTATTTATTATTATTAGGCGAAATGAGTATTCTATCTTCATGGATTTCAATTTTCATTGCAAAATTGAGAGGAAAAAAAATATTATTATGGACACATGGAATTTATGGAAATGAGAGTTATTTAAAAAAGTACTTCCGATTACTTTTTCTAAAACAATCAGATGTTATTTTTTTATATGAAAATAGAGCGAAATCACTTCTACTGCAAAATGGATTTAAAGAAAACTCATTGGCTGTAGTTTATAATTCTTTAAACTATGAATTGTTTGAGAAATTATATAGAAGATTATTGAATACCAAAAAAAAAGAGTTTATTACTTTTTTTAAAGACAATTCTCTACCTACTATTATTTTTATTGGTCGTTTAACTAAGATTAAACGATTACCTATATTAATTGAGGCTTTAAAATTTTCAAATTATGCCAATTCACAGTATAATTTATTAATTGTTGGTAGTGGTGAATACCAAAAATATTTAGAGAACAATTACAATTCATTTATTAATAAAGGCTGGCTTCATTTTTATGGGGACTGCTTTGACGACAATAAGACAAGTGAATTAATTTATCATTCTGATTTATGTGTTTCTCCGGGTAATATTGGATTAACAGCTATTCATAGTCTTAGTTATGGAACTCCTGTTGCATCTCATAATAATTTTAATAACCAAATGCCTGAAGTTGAAGCAATTATTGATGGTGAAAACGGTTTTTTATTTGAGGAGAACAACTCCGATGATTTGGCAAATAAAATTGATAATTGGTTTCTAAATAATCCTAATCTTGATAAAGATGTGATTAGAAAAATCATAATTGATAAATATAATCCCAAATATCAAATGCGTATTTTTAATGATACAATAATAAAATTGAGCGATTCAATTTCAAAATCATAGCTATGTACAATAAGGAATATTTTGAGTATCAAAAGCTAATTGGATCAAAAAATAAAAATATAGCTCATCGTTTTAATAGGTTTATAAATCATAACTCAGTAGTTTTAGATTTTGGTTGTGGGGGGGGATATTTATTAGATAACTTTAATTGTAAGAGTAAAATTGGTGTAGATATTAATAAAGAAGCTCTTAATATTGCTAAAGAAAAAGGTATAATAACTTATGAAAATATTGAATTTGTTGATGATGAAACTATAGATTGTGTAGTATCAAATTCTGTATTAGGTCACCTTTCAAATCCTTATGAAACATTAGTGAAGATTAAATCAAAAATGAAGAAAGGTAGTCATATAATTTTTTCAGTACCCCATGAAACTATTAATTGGAAATATAAGAAAAATGAAATAAATAATAAATTTTTTACTTGGTCACCCATGGCTCTTGGAAATTTATTTTATAAAGCTGGTTTTGAAGTAATTAAGATTAATATTTATAAAGAGATAGCGTTTCCTTTTGAGCTAAGATCTAACAATAAATTTATTTTTAAGGTTTTAAACTTAATACGTCCAGCATATCGATTATTTCGAATGATTTTAGATGAATTAAAAATTTATAGAATTGGCACTGATGGTAATATTATTATTTATGCTAGAAGAATTAAATAAGCTACATAGAATTAACTTATAATCATGAAAATCCTTAATATTTCAACTTATGATTACGGAGGTGCAGGGAATGCTGTTTTAAGAATCAATGAGGTGTTCATTAAATTAAATCATACTTCAAAAGTTGTCGTATTTAATAAAAGATCTAAAGATGAGAATGTAATTCAACTCACCAATGGGGATTTCAATTTATTATTAAAAAAAATATATAGAAAATTGTATCATGAATTTCAAAAGGCATTAACTTTTAAGTTTATAAAAAAATATAATTTTTTTAATTATTCTGAGAAGTCTCGATATATCAGGCCAAAAATAATTTTAAATAAGCTTGATTACATCCCTGAAGTCATAGTAGTTCATTACACCTCTCATTTTATTAATTTTAAATCAATATATGAGCTACAGCAATTAACTAATGCAAGAATAATTTTTAATATGCTTGATACAGCTTTTTTAACTGGGGGCTGTCACTATTCATGGAATTGCATTGGTTTTCATAAAGATTGTTCTAACTGTAAAGCTTTAATAATTAACAAAAATATATCAATTAAGAATCATAGCTTTAAAACAAATTATTTAAACAAAATGTATTCGGTGAAATTAATTGCCTCTTCATCTTGGGCTATTAATCAGGCAAAAATGAGCTCACTATTTAAAGATTTTGAAAAGAATTTGATTTATTATCCCTTGGATGAAACACATTTTAAGCCAAGAGATAAAAATTTAATAAGGGGAGTTTTGAATATACCAATAAAAAAGAAAGTAATTTTTTTAGGAGCGAATCAAATAAGCGATCCTAGAAAAGGCATTGATTTTGCGATTAAAAGTTTAACTTTATTGTATAAGGATTTATCAGAAAACGAAAGAGAAAAAATAATTATTGTGACTGCAGGTAACAAAGATTTAAATTCATTAATAAGTTTTAAATGTATTCACTTTGGTATTCTTTCCTCAGATATTTTAGCAGAGTTGTATTCTTCAAGCGATATCTTTTTATGCCCATCTGTTGAAGATAATGGCCCTATGATGATAAATGAAGCTATATTGTCTGGCTGTGCAATTGTCAGCTTTAATGTTGGAATCTCTCAAGATTTGGTGAGTAGTAAGAATGGTTACTTAGCTGAAAATTTTAATGAACATGATCTTTTTTTAGGTCTCAAAACTTTATTAAACAGCGATATACAATCTCTTAATAAAACTTCTAGAGAAATTGGGATGAAGTATCTAACAAAAAAAGTAATTTCTAAATCATGGCAAAAAATACTAAATTAGTTCCCTTTAATAAGCCATACTTTTGTGGAAATGAATTAGACTTTCTCAAAAAATGTTTAGATTCAGGAAAGATATCTGGAGATGGTGTTTTTACAAAAAAATGTCAAGATTTTTTTCAAAATGAATATGGTTTTAAATCTTCATTCTTAACTACATCTTGTACTGATGCACTTGAAATGTCCTCGCTACTTCTAGAATTAAAAGATGGTGACGAAGTAATTTTGCCCTCATTTACATTTGTCTCAACAGCTAATCCATTTTTATTAAGAGGAGCAAAATTAATTTTTGCAGATAGCAGCAATGAAAATCCCAATATTTGTGTCAAAAGTATTGAAAAACTAATTTCTAAAAAGACAAAAGCAATTGTAATTGTTCATTATGCAGGTGTAGCATGTGATATTGATGCAATTAAAAAGATCATAAATGGGACTGATATAATATTGATTGAAGATGCTGCACAAGCAATTGATTCTTATTATAAAGGTTCACCACTAGGAACATTTGGGACATTTTCAGCGTTTTCTTTTCATGATACAAAAAACATAACCTGTGGAGAGGGAGGGCTGTTAGTTGTTAATGATGACAAATACATAAATAAAGCTCAAATAATAAGAGAAAAAGGCACAAATCGATTAGCATTTTTAAAAGGTCAGGTAGATAAATACGGGTGGGTTGATGTTGGATCTTCATTTCTTCCTTCAGATTTAAATGCAGCATTATTATATTCTCAATTAAAAAATAAAAATAAAATTCAAAAGCGCAGATTAATGCTTTGGCAATATTATTATAAAAAATTGACGAATCTAAATACATCAGATAAATTATACTTGCCTATTATTCCAGAGTATGCTTCAAATAATGCTCATATGTTTTATATAGTCTTGCAAAATGAAAAGCTAAGAGATAAAATTATAAATACTCTAAAATTGAACGGTTTTATAGCTACATTTCACTATCAATCACTTCATAAATCAAATTATTTTTTAAGTTATAATAAACTTAAAGAACTTCCTCTAGCAGATAAATATTCTAATTGTCTTTTAAGACTTCCGTTATTTTATGACTTAAAATTAAAATCTATAGATTTGATTGTAAATATTATTAATAAAGAATTAAATAAATGAAAGGAATTATTTTAGCAGGCGGGACGGGTTCAAGATTATATCCAATTACAAAAACTGTTTCTAAACAGCTATTGGCAATATATGATAAGCCTATGATTAATTATCCTTTGTCTGTTCTAATGCTAGCAGGGATTAGAGAAATTTTAATAATATCAACACCACAAGATCTTCCAAGTTTTAAAAAACTTTTTGGAGATGGTGCAAATTTAGGTTTGAAGCTTACTTATGCTGAACAACATAATCCTGATGGTTTAGCTCAAGCATTTATTATTGGAGAAGATTTTATCGGCTCTGATGATGTTTGTCTGATATTAGGTGATAATATATTTTATGGACATGGCTTAACAGAATTAATGTCTAGTGCTATAATTAATACGACTGAGAATAAGAAAGCTACTATTTTTGGTTATTATGTTAATGATCCGAAAAGCTATGGTGTTGTAGAGTTTGACATCAATGGAAATATCCTTTCATTAGAAGAAAAGCCAAAATTACCAAAGAGTAATTACGCCGTTGTCGGACTTTATTTTTATCCTAATTCTGTAATAAAACAGGCAAAAAAGGTAAAACCTAGCGCTAGAGGAGAACTTGAGATTACCTCGTTAAATGAATTATATTTAGAACAGAAAAAATTAGCAGTGAAAATCATGCATAGGGGTTTTGCATGGTTAGATACTGGAACACATGAGTCCATGTTAGAAGCTTCAAATTTCATTCATACAATAGAAAATAGGCAAGGTTTGAAAGTAGCATGCCTAGAAGAAATAGCTTTTGATAAAGGGTTAATTAATAAAGCAATGTTAAAGGAGCATATCAAAAACTATAAGGATAATACATATGCCAATTATCTTAAAAGAAAATTAGTTTAAAGTTGAAAATTTCCATCATTACAATTTCTTTTAATGCTAAGGCTACTATTGAAAAAACACTTAAATCTGTAGCTAATCAATCTTATAATAATATTGAACACATTATAGTTGATGGAGGCTCAAAAGATAACACAATAGATATATGTAATTCATTTTCACATATTACTAAAACTATTTCAGAGCCTGATAAAGGAATCTATGACGCCTTCAATAAAGGATTAAATATAGCCACTGGAGATATTATAGGGTTTTTAAATGCAGATGATATATTTTATAATAAAAATTCAATTCAAGATATAGTGGATGCATTTAATCAGAATAGAGTAGATATTGTTTATGGTAATCTTGAATATATCAATGGAAAGGGAAGGGTTATTAGAAATTGGATATCTAAATCTTACAAAAAAGGTTTAATTAAGCAGGCATGGATGCCTGCTCATCCTACATTTTACTGTAAGAAAGACATTTATAAAAACCTTGGTGGTTATAACGATAGTTTTAAAATTGCTGGTGATTTTGAATTATGTCTTAGATTTTTAGAAATTAACAATATTCCATCATTCTACTTGGATAAGAAATTAGTCAAAATGCTTACAGGAGGTATTAGTAATAGTGGTTTAAAAAGCAAATGGGTTATCTACAAAGAGGAGATTAAGGCATTTAAGATTAATAATATTTCCATAAACCCTTCTTTGTTTTTTTTATATAAGTTTAAAAAAATCAAGCAATTCTGTAACTTATTTAATTGATTCTACTTCATCTTATAAATATGTAGAAAATCTCTAACTTTGAATTGTTATTGATTAACCTAATATGAGTTTCATAACCACTCCTTTCAGGGAGGTTTTTGTTTTAAAGCCCAGAGTTCATTCAGATGAACGTGGATTCTTCATGGAAAATTTTAATGATAAAGAGATTGCAAAAGTTACTGGAAGAAAAATAAAATTTTGTCAAGACAATGAGGCCTTTTCTAAAAAAGGAGTTTTAAGAGGCCTTCATTATCAACTTTCTCCTTTTAGTCAAAGCAAATTAGTCAGAGTTATACAAGGAAATGTATTAGATGTTGTTGTCGATATAAGAAAGGGGTCTCCAACCTTTGGACAGTATTTTAGCTGTGAACTAAGTGCTGAAAATAAACTTCAAGTTTTTATTCCTAGAGGCTTTGCACATGGCTATATCACTTTGAGTGATAACTCTATTTTTTCTTACAAAGTAGATCAGTTTTATCATTTTGAAAGTGAAGGAAGTATTGATCCTGAAGACCCTTCAATTGGAATTGACTGGAAAATCCCCCAGTCTGAATGGATTCAATCAAAGAAAGACCAAAATCATCCAAATCTTTCGGAGGCTACTCTCTTTGATTACAATGAAGATCTTTATGCCTAGTTATTTGGTAACAGGAGGTTCGGGCCAATTGGGGAAATGTTTTCAGGCAGTTGCTAAAGAATTTTCTGAGATACAATTATATTTTGTTTCTCGATCTGAAGTTGATATTACACAAAAAAAGATGATTGATTCTTTTTATAAAAAATATCCTTTTGACGGGATAATAAATTGTGCTGCCTATACTTCTGTGGATAAAGCGGAGATAGAAGAAGAAAATGCTCTTAGAATCAATTGTGATGGACTTCAAGTTTTAATAGACTTTGCTGAAAATAAAAATCTTTCAATCATTCATTTTTCTTCAGATTATGTTTTTAATGGACATTCAACAAATCATTATCATGAATTGGCAAAAACTAATCCACTTGGGGTCTACGGGCATTCAAAACTGCAAGGAGAAAACTTCTTATCAAAAAGTAGTTGTAAAAATGTAACCATTAGAACCTCATGGCTATTTAGTCCATATGGGAAAAACTTTGTCAAGACAATAGCCCGTTTAGGAAAAGAAAAAAAAAATTTAAAAGTAGTTAACAATCAATGGGGAAGACCCACGTACGGAATGGATTTGGCAAAAACTATTCTAAAACTTATCTATAATAATTCAATCTTTACGTTTCCCATTTTACATTATGCTAATAAAGGTATCTGTAGTTGGGAAAAATTTGCAGAGGCAATTGTAAATGAATTGAAGCTTAATGTAGAAGTGAATGGGATACCTGATTCAGCGTATCCTACTTTAGCAGAAAGACCAAAATATAGTATCTTAGATACGCAATGCATAGAGAAAGAATTAAATATTAAAATACCAAGCTGGCAAAATAGTTTAAAAAAATGTATAGAAAGTTTAAAAAATGAGGGAAGCTTGTAAAACAATTTTAGTAACAGGAGGAGCTGGTTTTATTGGATCTCACTTAGTACGAAGAATGGTCACTAAATACCCCAAAACACAAATAGTGAATTTGGATGCACTTACTTATGCAGGGAATTTGGATAATTTAGTTGATATTGCTAACCAACCTAACTATACTTTTGTAAAAGGAGATATAACTGACGCTGCATTCATCACATCTCTATTTGATAATTACCAATTTGATGCTTTGATTCATTTGGCAGCAGAATCCCATGTAGATAATTCGATTAAAAATCCATTGGGTTTTGCCCAAACCAATGTGATGGGAACTTTAAATTTATTAGATGCCGCGAAAAAACAATGGAAAGATAATCTGAAAAACAAATGCTTTTATCATATTTCAACCGATGAAGTCTATGGAAGCCTGGGAGATGAAGGCTATTTTACAGAGACTACAGCATACGATCCTAAATCTCCATATTCAGCTTCAAAGGCAGCATCAGATCATTTAGTCCGAGCTTATTTTCACACCTATGGACTCCCGGTAATTTTATCTAATTGTTCGAATAACTACGGACCTGGACAACATACAGAAAAATTGATTCCACTTATGATAAAAAATATAATTGCGGAAAAAGTTCTTCCTGTATATGGGGAAGGAGTCAATATTCGTGATTGGCTTTATGTAGAAGACCATGTTGACGCCATTGACTTGATACTTCATCAAGGAAACATAGGGTCAACTTATGCAATTGGTGGTAATAATGAAAAGAAAAATATAGATATTGTACATAAACTTATAGAATTGTTAGATAAAAAATTGAATCGCCCAAGTGGCAGCTCTCTTAAACTGATTAAATTTGTTACTGATCGTTTAGGACATGATTATCGATATGCAATTAATGCCTCTAAGATTGAGAAAGAATTAGGTTGGAAGGCTTCAACCTCTTTTGAAAGAGGTCTAGAAAAAACTCTAACTTTTTATTTAGAAAAAATATATAATTGAACTAAATGATTTCTAAATTTTTATAAAATGATTAGTACTTCAACTTTAATATTAATTTTTCTATTAAGCAGTATTTTAATATTTCTTACTCAAAAAGTTTTTCTTAAAAAAAAAATAATAGATAATATTAACTCTAGATCATCACATTCTTCAATAGCTACAAGAACAGGGGGTATCTCTTTATTTTCAATACTTTTTTTAATATCCGTGTATTTTTATCTTACGGGATATGAGATCTACGAATTCTCATTATTGATTCCTCTTTCTATATTAATGGTTGTTGGACTCTATGATGATATTAATGGTGTTGATTTTAAACTAAAGTTTATATTTCAAATTATTGCTGCCAAAATTATTATTGATAATGGTCTTATAATTGATAATCTCCATGGTTTTGCTGGAATATATGAGCTGTCTAGAATAGCAGCACAAATTTTAACAATTTTTATAATTGTAGCAATTATAAATTCAATAAATTTCATTGATGGGATAGATGGTTTAGCAATTACTATTGTGATATTATTTGTAATTGGATTTGAATTTTTTGCAATTTCCCCAACCTCCTATATAAACCTTTCTACTATTTTAGTTACATCCTTGGCTCCTCTTTATTATTTTAATTATAGAAAAAAAAATAAAATATTTCTTGGAGATTCTGGTTCACTTTTTTTAGGTGGTGTAGTTAGTATTTATGTAGTTTATGTTTTAAGTAATAATTATATTATAAAATCAGAATTTGATCTTCATAAAATACTTTATGTTATATCTATTCTTTTTTATCCTATAATTGATATTATTAGGATTTTCTTTTTAAGATTATTAAAAGGGAAATCTCCTTTCCAGGCTGATAAAAATCATATTCATCACCTATTGTTAAGAAAAATAAACAATCACTTTTATACAACATTGATCATTATGAGTGTCTCTGTTTTTTTTATAATTTTAATGCAAATTATATTTTAGTATGAAGGCTAATCTTTTAAAAATAGTTTTATTAACTATAATGTTTTTCTCATGTACTCCTGATCCATGTGGTGATTTGTATGTAAGAAAAATTAACCCATACACAGATGAGGGTATAAAAACATATATTAAGACTGGTGATGACAATAGAGATACTGATTTAATTTACACAGGAAGATGCGCTGTGTATTCTGAAGGAAACTTAGTAAGTATTCAACAATATAAAGATGGCTTTGATCATGGAAAGTGGATTTTTTATTTTCAAAATGGTAACATTGAAACAATTGGAAGATTCCAAGATGGAAAAAAAGTTGGAAAATGGAAATACTATTTTGAAAACAAGTCTCTTAGAAGAGTTTCAATATATAATAATGGAGAAAAAGCAGGCCTTTGGTTTGAACTAAGTATTGACGGTGATACATTGTGGACTGAAGATTTTTCTAACTTGAAATAGGGTTTAAATTAATTACAAAAATTATTATAAATTTCTAATGAACCAGACCCTGAATATTTAAGTTCAACAGATTTCTTTAATAGAGAACAGCCTTCGGTATTTTGATTTAACTCTATCATCATTACTCCTTTATAGAACTCTGATTTTCCATTTAATGGCTTAAATTCATTAATTACCTTATCAAAATATAGACTAGCATTTTCATACTCATCTGCTAAATAATATGCAATTGCTGCATTTTCATATAATATATAATCGTTTTTGTCTGCATCTATAGCTAGTTCATAAAGTAAAGCTGAATCAATGTACTTTTTTTCTTGAAATAACTCTTCTGCCTTTACACTTAATGAAACAGAGAGTATCAAGTCATCAGTTCCTGATGAGAGAATACTTTCAAGAATATTAGTTGATACATCATTCACAATATCAAACCTGAGTTTATATTCTTCAAATGTATTTAAAACACCTTTATTGCCTGAACCAACAATTTCATACATATTTAACAGATATTCTTTCCAATGATTATCATTATCATAATGCTTTATTTTATTAAATGCATTTGATAATTCTACAGAGTCCTTATTATGCTTTAAGATTTCAAAGTATGCATGACGATGAACATTACTATTTGGAATATTTTCAAATGCAATCTTTGAGTAATAATATGCACTGTCATACTCTTTTTCATTAAAGTATAATCCAGCTAATTCAGCCTCAACAGCTGTTAAGTATGGGTTTATATTAATTGATTCAAAGTACAGTTTTTTGGCAATATCGATTGAATCAATTTCTTCATAATATCTCGCTTGTAAAAACTTGATTGGAATGGTAGTAAGAGTAACATTTGGAAATTTATTGTCCATCTCCATAACTAAACCTATTGGAACATTAAATGTTGCTTGGTTATAATCATACATTATATATGCTTGGTACAACGAGGAATTAAATAGCTTATAATTGACCCAAATAGTACATAGGCATAATATTAATATGAATGGTTTATAAATTTTCATTTGCTTGATTTCTTTTCATTCGTTTGAAAAACCACTATTAATAAAAGAAAAAGTATGTGAGAAATAGGTCTATTTATTGGAAAGTTCAATAATGAGTCTATTATGTACACTGAAATCATTAAAAACACCACTAAATCAATTAAATTTTCTTTAGAAGAAAAGATTTTTTTCATTAATAAAAGAAATGGATTGAAAATAAAGTATAAGAAAAATAATATTCCCAGTAAACCAATCTCAGCTGCTATCTGTAAAAAATCATTATGAACATAGTATGGAACAGTATACTCTGTCATATTTTTAGAATCATATTTAATTGATATGAACTTCCAATTGCCAACTCCAACTCCAAGAATTGGATTCATTCTTATACTTTTTAAAGCAGCAGAATAATATCTTAGCCTTTGATTAATCGACTCATCTTCATTATTAAGTTTTATAGTGGATATTCTATCTATAACAACATTCGATTTATTAGAACTCATAATTTGATTGGTTGCAGTATAGCTTAGAAAAAAAACAAATAAACTTATTATTATTTTTTTGAAACTAGTTTTAGTTTTTCTAATCAACATGTATAAGAAAACAAACACGATGACTAGAATAAATGCAAGAAATGCCCCTCTAGTAAGAAGGAAGAAAAGAGCAGATGATATCATAAAAAACAACAGGTAACATATTGTCAAAACAAATTTATTATTTGATTTAAAAAGATAATATGAGATTACTGGAGATTTCATTACTAATGAAAATGCTACTATATTTATATTAGCTGAAAAGCCCTTGTAATTCTGACCATTTCTCACAAACTCTTGGCCATTTAAAACAACTGAATCATATACATTAAAAATTACCGCGCTTGATTCAATAAAAATGCTTACTACTAATAACTTTAGAAATAAATCTATTAGGTTAACCTTTGAAAATTTACCTAAAAATAAAAAGACACAAAAAGTTAAAAAATATGTTAGATATTTTGCATATGTTATTATTGCTTCAGTTTTATTTTCAGCTACAATTATTGATATTCCCGTGATTAGAATGTATGCCGTATAGCTTAGAAACAGTTTATTTTTTTTAATATAATCAATAATTTTATCTAGAGATATACTGTAGAATATATAAAATAGTGAAGCAAAATTTATTATAGATAGATACAATACTTGAGGTGTTACTCTATCATAGGCATTTTGATACTGTCCTATAATAAAAGTGAAAAAAATAGCTATGATAAATAATGAATCAATAAACTTCTTCATCAATCAAAAATAATTATAATAATAAAAAAACCCTCCTAAAAGGAGGGTTTAATTTAAAAAGAATTGTGACTAGATTAATATTAACCTAACCAAGCAACTCTGTTAAAAGTAGTAGCAGCACTTCCATTAGAAGTTCCTGCAGCAACAGCTAATTCAGCTGTTCTAACATCTGTTCTTTCAACTTGCGTATTTGCATACGTAGCAGCGAAAGTTGTGTTCTCAGTATAAGTAGAAGTAAGTTCTACCCATGTAATTTTATTTACAACACCAGTTGTAACTAAAGTTGAGATTGTATTCTCAGCAACACCAGCAACAGTTGATGCAACAGTAACGATGATATCAGTATCATCCGTTTTGTTGTCATCTACTAATGAAACCGCAGATCCTCCAATTTGCCAGTCTAAGTTGTTACTATTAGACGTAGTATCAGAAGTTGCAGCTGCTGTTCCTGCAGCAACAGATAATGAGATTAGCTGATCGTAACCTGCACTATCAACTTGTAACATAGTAATTGTAAGCACACCATTAGCATCAGTAACAGTTGCTATAGCACTTGCAGAAGCAGTACCTGAATCACCATATTTATTAGCCCATCCTGTAACAATACCATCACCTATATCAGCAACTGTAGTAGCAGTTTCACCAACACCTGTCATTGAAATAGTAATTGAGTTAGACCCTACGCTAAAAGTAATTAGCTCATCAAGTCCAAAACCGTAGTTAGTTGAAGATACGGCAGCAGCATTAGCATTTGATAAGCCCCATCTTTCACCTAATTGAGTAGCAGTAGACCCACCACTATCATATGTTAATAAAGAAACTATACCTGAAGAACCATATCCTCTTTTAGCATCTAAAACTACATTTGCAGCAGTAGCTCTTTCAAGGTTAACAGCAGACTTAATCGCTGAAACTTGAAGATCTTTGTTTGATGTTCCCATAGTAATTGCAGTACCTGCACCACTAGTTGTAGTATCAAATAAAGCTGTACCATTAGCAGTTAACTGAATAGCAGCAGAAGACGCCCAATCAAGTTGGAAACCTCTTTTAGCAGTGGTAGCACCTTTTGCAGCAGCAGCAGTGTTAGCTACAGCAGCTGTCATTTTAAGTACAGTAGCTTTGTTAGTAGTTGAACCATCACCTGCATCAGCAACATTTAATGTAGTTGTTGTTGTACCAGTAGTTTCAGTATCTGTTTCAGTTTGTAATGTGTCAAACGTAACAAACGCAGTTGAACCAGC